>ERZ1026796.2397-NODE-2397-length-10891-cov-2.749721_pt1 | contig 10891 bp, 10 predicted proteins | sample MGYA00520874_ERZ1026796 | MGnify/ENA primary metagenome ERZ1026796 (study PRJEB33270, sample SAMEA104284474) | anaerobic digester metagenome | biome: Anaerobic digester microbiome; feature: mesophilic sludge digester; material: Anaerobic digester biomass...
GCCAACAAATCAATCAGCTGCTCTTCGCTATAGGGTTGAAATTCTCCCCTCTGCCAATAATGATAGAGCTCGGCGTTTTGCAAAAGTTGGCAAGGGTAAATCTTGAGCTCGTCGGGTTGAATGCAGCCTTCGACCCAAAGCTTAGCAAAATCAGCGCGGTCGCTCTCGAGAGTTGCGCCAAGCAAGTTAGGCATCCAGTGCGCAACCACCTTAAAACCTGCAGCGCGCAATAGATCGACCGCCTGCCGAGCTTGCTCGCTCGTGTGACCGCGTTTGTTTCGTTTTAAGATGTCATCATCCAGGCTTTGGATCCCGATTTGGAATTTGGTTACGCCCAATTTGCGGTTGAAAATCAGCTCTTGCCGGCTGATCAAGTCCGGCCGCGTCTCCACCACCAAGCCCACGTTACGGTGTGGACCGATTTCATTGCGTTTTTGTACATCTTCCAGGCGGATCTCACCTTGGTCATCTAATGGATTTTCCGCATTGAGAGCTTCGAAACAGCGGCGGATAAACCATTCGCGGTAGCTGCGGGGATAGGCGGTCCAACTGCCACCGAGGATAAGCAGCTCGACCTTATCGGTGGGGTGCCCAACCTCATGCAGCGCCTTCAGGCGCGAAGCTACCTGGCGGTAAGGGTCAAATTCATTTTCCACCCCGCGCCGTGCTCCAGGTTCATCCGAAAGATAAGACTGCGGCATATTGCTCTCGGTGGGGCAAAAAATGCACTCCCCTGGGCAAGGGTTCGGCTTGGTCAGGACAGTTATTGTGGTAACACCCGAAAGCGTGCGGATGGGTTTCATGCGAATAGCGGCTAAGATTTGCGGATCCTCCTCCCACTCACCGCTCTCGACCAGCTCCCGATAAGCCGCCACTAAGGTGTGCTTGGCTAAAAAGCCGGCGCCATTCGGCAGAGGGTGCTTCCGTAAGGCTTTGCGCAGCTCCATGCCAAGCCTCAGGTCTTCAAGAGCTGCTTTTGCCAGGGAAAGTTCCTCTGGGCTATTCATACGTTTTTCTTTCCATGCTTTCGCATTAACCATAAAAGTATTTTACCTGCTTCTCTGAGGCAAACACTTGCTTGCCGAAGCTGATATACTCAGTTTATGGATAGCCAAACACAAGAAAGGCTCTTGGAAATCAATCGCGAATTTTACGCACAAAACGCCAGCTCGTTTTCTAAAACCCGGCGTAATGTTCAACCAGGCGTGCGCCAATTAATCCCGTCCATCCCCCATAATGCGAAGCTGCTAGATATAGGCTGCGGGAATGGCAATTTTGCTTTAGCTTTGGCTCATGCCGGCTTTCAGGGCACCTATTTAGGCATTGATGGATCCACGGCTTTTATTCAAGAGGCGCAGCAAGCTGTTGCTCTCCTGAAAACCGCAGCCGAGTTTCGCTTTCAGGCAGCCGATTTAGCCTCACCGCATTGGGTGGAAGCGTTCCAGCCCGCTTCATTTGATCTCGTTACATGCTTTGCTGTTTTACACCATCTGCCTGGCAAGGCACTCCAGCAAGCTATTTTTACGCAAAGTGCGCTGCTTCTGCGCTCTGGAGGTCAGTTGATGCTCTCGGCTTGGCAAGTATTCCAGAGCCCCACGCTAACAGCGCGCATCTTGCCATGGGAAATGGCAGATATCGACCCCAAGCAAGTCGAGCCTGGAGATATCCTGCTCGATTGGCGTGCAGGTCCGGCTAGCGAGCAGCCTGCATGCCGCTACGTCCATGTATTTACTTCAGAGGAATTAATCACACTCGGCGAAGCCGCTGGTCTAAGCCTAAATTCTGAATTCTACTCAGATGGCAAAAATCAACGCCTTGCACTCTACCAGGTATGGGAAAAGCCCTAAGCCCCCTTAACCTAAAGCCACGTCCAGCAGCATCATAATCGCAAAGCCAAACAATACGCCTATGGTGGGAATATCCGAATGGGTGCTGGAACTCATCTTTGCCTCAGGGATAAGCTCTTCCGCCACAACGTAAATCATCGCGCCGGCAGCAAATGCTAAAGCATAAGGCAGAAGGTTCTGCATCGAAAGTGTAGCTGCTGCGCCGATTACTGCTGCGATGGGTTCCACTAAGCCTGAGAGCTGACCCCAGAAAAAAGCTCGCCCTTTTGAAATACCCTCGCCGCGTAAGGGCATAGAAACCGCCATACCTTCAGGGAAGTTTTGAATGCCGATACCCAAAGCCAGGGCAATTGCAGATGTCAGCGAGGCACCGCTCAAGCCGGCGTTGGCTGCCCCAAATGCCACACCAACAGCTAGACCTTCGGGAATATTGTGCAGGGTAATCGCAAATACGAGCAAAATATTGCGCTGCCAGGTTGTTCGCAAGCCCTCGGGTTGATCATCGCCTACGTGCAAGTGTGGCAAGAGCTTATCCACTCCCCACAGAAAACTGCCTCCTAACAAGAACCCCCCTACCGCCGGCAGCCAGATTGGTCCAGGGAGGTCAGCAGAAAGTTCAATCGAGGGTGCTAAAAGCGAGAAATAACTTGCAGCGATCATGACCCCAGCTGCAAAGCCCATCATGCCATTAAGCAGGCGTTTGTCTAACTCTCTGCCTAGGAAAACGCCTAAGGCGCCTAACGCAGTCATCAAATATGTAAACCCCGTCCCCCAGAGTGCTTGTATAATCGGAGGAAAATTCTCAAGAAAACTCACCATAATTTCACCCGTTGAATGTTATGATAATTACTCGGATAATTCTACCAAATGAACCCTAAAAACGAGACTGCCAATTCGACCATAAATTCCAGGGGAGACCTTTTACAGCGCATTTCTACTGCGCTCTCCGCGCGGCAAGCCATGCTCGCTCCAGAACATACACAAGCATTGCGCTTGTTCAATGGATTTTACGAAGGCTGCCCGGGTTTGGTGGTCGATTTATTTGCCAGTACCTTAGTTGTAGCCAACCATGCTCGACCGCCAGAACTTCTAGAGGATTCGGTGCCAGATGTTCTTGCTTTCTACCGCGAAGCTCTCCCCTGGCTCACGAGTGGATTGCTCAAACGCCGGCATGCCACAGATCCCGCACTGCGAAGGGGCGTCATCGCTTTTGGTGATTCGCTCTCAAGCGTCATCACGGAACATGGGGTGCGCTATGCCCTCGATCTCACGCTCAATCAGGATAGCAGTTTTTATTTAGACACGCGCAACCTCCGAAAATACTTGATTCAAAATATGGCAGGAAAAAGCGTGCTCAACTGCTTTGCCTACACAGGTGCCTTAGGCATCGCGGCATTGGCAGGTGGAGCCCACAGTGTAGTCCAGACTGACCTAAATAAGGCAGCGCTAGCGTTAGCACAGCGATCCAGCCAGCTTAACTCCTTCCCCAGCCGCATGGAAACGCTCCCAATGGATTTCTTCAAGGCGGTTGGATATTTTAAGCAGCACAAAGTGCTGTTTGATTGCGTTATCCTGGACCCACCGCTCTATTCCAACACACCTCAGGGAACAGTTGACCTGCTGCACAACTGGCTAAGGCTGATTAATAAAGTGCGCCCATTGGTTGCTCATGAAGGCAAGCTAATTGTGATCAATAATGCACTCTTCCTCCCCGGCAGCGCGGTGATGCAAACCTTGGAGGCGTTAGAATCCACTGGATTCGTGCAGCGCGAGCGCCTCATCCCAGTTCCAGAAGACATCACCGGTTATCCACAGACGGTTCACGACTATCCGCCCGTAGACCCCAGCCCTTTCAACCACCCTACGAAGATCGCCGTTCTGCGCATCACCCGTAAAGACGGTGCTCCAGCGACATTCTAATTTAGTGTGTAGCTTTCCCGCACAAACCGCAGGCTTTGTATACGCGCTTTAAACCAAAGACTGGATAGAGCCGTAGTAAAATTTTGAGCTGAAAAAAGATGAGAATTTCCTTAGAACTGTTATGCTTAATCAAATTTGCTTGATAATCATTCAAATGAGATAAACACAAGATCAGTTCAAGGAGGAATGCTTTTAGAGGAGTCCGTTATGATCAAAGTTGAAAACTTAACGAAGTATTATGGCAAAAACTGCGCAGTAAAAGACCTCACTTTCCACGCTGAGAAAGGTGAAGTTCTTGGTTTCTTAGGTCCGAATGGCGCCGGCAAGACAACCACCATGCGTATCTTGACCGGTTACATGCCCCCAACTTCTGGTAAGGTAACTATTGGTGGGTATGACGTCATCGACCAATCTTTGGAAGTACGCCGCATCGTTGGATACCTGCCTGAGTCAGTACCACTTTACCCAGATATGCGTGTCAACGAATACCTACGCTACATGGGAAAATTGCATCAAGTTGACCGCTTAGAGGAGCGCGTTGCCGACGTAATCGAAAAAGTAAACATCGCCGACCGAGCGCACAGTTTTATTTCCAAGCTCTCCAAAGGGATGCGCCAGCGCGTGGGTCTGGCTCAGGCACTCATTCACGACCCTGAGGTGCTTATCTTAGACGAGCCCACCATCGGTTTAGACCCAGCTCAAATCATTGAGGTGCGCAAGCTCATCGGGGAAATCGGAAAGGAAAAAACCGTGCTGCTCTCCACGCACATCCTTTCGGAAGCACAACAAATTTGCGATCGTGTGCTGATTATCAACCGCGGTCAGTTAGTCGCCGAAGATACGCCAGAAGCCCTGCAGAAACGCTTGACCGGAACGCAAAAAGTGACTGTTCACTTGGCAAGTGACCCAACCTCAGCTATAGAAATTCTCCAAGGGATTGAAGACGTCTTGCGTGTGGAAATTAACGCCCAAAACCATATCATCTTGGAAAGCTCAGGCGCGACGGATATCCGCCCAAAGGTGATTGCTACGCTGACGGCAGCCAATCTGGAAATTCTGGAAGTGTATTCTGAAACAGCGAGCTTGGAGGATATCTTCTTGCAATTAGTGCAGGAAGAAGAAACCGAAAGGCAAACACAGCCAGAGCTGGAGGGAGCTTTAGAAGCCGAAACTCAGAGCAGCGAAGAACAATCAGAGCAAGGAGGAGAAAACCATGCGTAACATCTGGACCATTGCTGAAAAAGAGTTTAAGTCCATATTCCATAACGCCATTGCGTACGTCTTTGGCGTGGTGATGTTCCTTTCTCTTGGAATCTATTTTATGATCTTGCTGCAATATGGCATGCAGACCCAAACTTATGTGCCAGATATGCGTGTACTCTTAGATTGGGTTCTTTTCCCCATCTTTTTCTTCGGAGTCCCGGTGTTGACCATGCGCTCTATATCGGATGAAAACCGCACGGGTACGCTAGAATTGATCCTGACAGCTCCAGTTCGAGACGCTGAGCTCATCATAGGCAAGTGGTTAGGCATTTTTCTCTTCTTTCTCTGCAGTTTGGCGCTCACCTTGCTTTACCCCATCCTGCTTAACTTCTTGGTGGAGCCGGGTATAGATTTCTCTGCTTTAATTGCTGTTTATATTGGCTTGATTCTCGCGGTCGGCGCGATGACAGCTGTCGGTGTGCTGATTTCTGCGCTCTTCAAAAACCCAATTGCCTCCCTGCTTGCCTCATTAGGCGCAATATTGTTGATGTGGATCATTGCCTCACCAGCCAGCAATACTACAGGCTTTCTTTCGGATTTGCTCAGATATCTCAGCTTGCCAGAGCATTATTATGGCTCGTTTTACTATGGCTCCGTGAGCCTTAGCTCTGTGATTTTCTTTATCAGTTTAACTATATTTGCACTATTCCTAGGGGCGCGTGTGATTGAATCGCGGAGGTGGAAATAATGAAAACCAATAAAACTAAATATTCCCAGATTGCGTTGATAATTGCTGCCGTTGCAGCAGTTGCCTCCCTGGTGTTCACCATTATTTACTCGGGCTTCACTTTAGCGAGCCAAATCTGCTTAGGCGTGGGTGTGGTTGCCTTAGCGGTTTCCATTTTACTTGACCCCGAAGATATGCGCGCGTTTTTCTCCGGCAGGCAGGCAAAATATGGCACCAACATGCTGCTCAGCACCTTAGCAGTGCTTGCCATCCTCGTTGTGGTCAACCTCATTGGTTATCACAATGATATCCGCTGGGACCTGACCGCAGATAAAACCAACAGTCTGAGCCCAGAAACGCTCAATGTGCTCAAATCATTGGACCAGCCTGTCACCGCTCAAGCTTATTTCACCTCTCTCACCTCCAAAGAGAATGCCGAGACTTTGCTACGCAATTACAGTAATGCTGCGCGGGGCAAGTTTAGCTATGAGTTTATCGATCCTAATGAGAACCCATTAGCAGCGAATGAAGCTGGCATTACACGTGATGGTAGCATCGTGCTAAAAGCCGGCGATGCCCAAGAGATCATCACCACAGTCAACGAACAGCAACTCACCTCTGCTCTCTTACGGCTTCTCAGCCCCGAAGAAAAAGTAATTTACGTCCTCACCGGACATGGCGAGCCTACATTCGATGCTTACGAGGACGCCAGTTATGCTTATGCTGTAAGGGAACTTACGACGAAAAATTACACCATTAATGAGCTCAATTTACTGGCGACGAATAAAGTCCCTGAGGACGCCAAGGTGATTATTATCGCTGGTCCGCAAAAACCTTTGAGTGAAGATGAAGTTACTCTCCTAAAAGCGTTTGTTGATAATGGCGGTGGACTGATTGTTATGCTCGAACCAACTGCGCTAACGCAATTTGGAGATTCTCCAGATCCCTTAGCCACTTGGTTGGCTGATGAATGGAATATCCAATACGAAGATGATCTGATCATTGACTTAACCTCCCAGAGCGGCACTTTAGCCGTGGTGGAGCGGTATGGTAACCATGCGATCACGACGAGCCTGACCGGAATGACTGCAGTTTTTCCTACCTGCCGAAGCTTGAATACTGGGACGGATAGTTCCATCACGCCAACAGCATTAGCGTATACTTCTGCCAACGCTTGGGGAGAAACAGACATGGAAGCGCTGCTTAATAACTCAGCTACCTATGACGCGGATAGTGATCATGCTGGTCCCTTAGCGTTAGCCTTTGCTGTTGAAGATAGCAGCACCGGAAGCCGCATCGTTGCTTTTGGTGATTCGGAATTTGCCAATAACGCCATGTATCAATATTATGGTAATGCCGATTTGTTCCTCAACTCAGTTGACTGGGTTGCCAAGCAAGATCAATTGATTAACCTGACGGCTAAATCCACCACGGAACGCACGCTGGTTACCCCGAATAAAGCCGTGCAAAATGCCATCCTCTTTGGTTCGGTGGCTGTTATTCCTCTTGCCATCATCATTGCAGGGGTTGTGGTCGGCATTCGGCGGCGCAAGGAGATCTAAAATGGTCAAGAAAAGTACGCTCATCCTGCTTATTATAGCCGTCGTATTGGTGGTTGCCTATGTGTTGCTCCAAAATCAAGGCAGCCTGGATTTTAACAGCCACTCCGATGAACCTACAGCTACACCTTTGCCGCATTTCATCCAGCTGGAAGCTTCCAATCTGGTTTCGCTTAAATTAACCAGACCTGAACAAGAAGATCTTATAATCAGTAAATCTGCAGATGGAAGGTGGCAGATTAACGTCCCCGGCGCCAGCATTACGGAAGGGAACATTGCACAAATCATGACGGAATTCAACGCTATCCAGGTTAAACAACAACTCAACTTAGATTTAGACCTGACAACTTTGGGTTTGAATAACCCACAATATATCTTCACACTTACTCAGGGCGATGGCACTCAGCATATCATCAAAATCGGCAATGCAAACCCGTTGAACACTGATTACTATGCGCAGCTTGATGCTGGCGCGCCAGTCCTGGTTTCTCAAGGCAGTATCGATAACATCGTTAGCACGTTAGAAAGCGCTGCTACTACGCCTACACCCACACCAGCTCCAACGGTAACCGATGGGTAAGCGTACAACGCACACAGAAAAACCGCCCGAGAACCGGGCGGCTTTTGTACACAAGTTCTTCCTTGCTTAGTGATTAACTTTATTATTTGGAGATTCAGGTTCTCGGCGAATCCATTCCTCATGATCTTGAATATCACGGTCTAAAAATATGCGCCGCAAGATGACTTCGTGGCGCTCCTGAGGATCTTCTGGTAAAGGTCTGCCATTGGCTTCTAAGCGCTTGAGAACAGTAATAATTGTCATTCCAAGCGCTAACCAAAGCATTGATTTGGGTCCATCAAACAATGCAGCAAAAACGGGTAATAGAATAATGGTGAAAAGTGGTACAGCCGGAGACTTCAAGCGATTGCCAATTCCCAAACCAATCAAGAGAATCAACATCCCCAATGGGAAAAGAACGAAAAGTTCCCCTAAGAAAGGGCTCAGTCCTCTGCCACCTTGGAAATTCAAGTAAATAGGCCAATTATGCCCAATCACAGCAGCCAAGCCGACAACCATGGCTGCTTGTTCACTCAGACCGAGCTTCAGGCTTAGCCAGGTCGGCAAAGCCCCTTTGAATATATCGAAAATACCCACTGGAAAAACTGCCCATTTAGCCACGTGCTCCCAAACCATCGAGCCGCTAACAGTACCGCTGCCATATTCACGCAAATCAATGCCTTTGATCCACTTCCCTGCTAAATAACCTGAGGGGATAGAGCCTAAAAGATATGCAAAAAGAACCATGAGTATGAAAGTCATACTGATCCAGAATTGTGCTGAACTCATTTCCAATTTGCCTCGTAATAAGTGTAATTACTCATACAAATAACCAAGCCCAATCAAACCTGGGCCAGTATGTGCGCCCATCACTGGTGTAAACTCGTCGATTCGGATTTCCTCATGGTAATCCGGAAATCGTTTTTTAACCTCTTCCCGTAACTCCTCTGCAGCTTCATAAGCATCAGCTTGCATAACGCCTAACTTAAGATAGGTATATCCTTTTGTTTCATTAATGATACGATTAATAATTGTTGGGATAATTTTAGCTTTGTTGCGCAAGACCGTCGCAGGAGCTACAACGCCGTCATCATTGAGGTGCAAGATTGGCAGAATTTTGAGTGCACTACCAACGTAATTAGCGGCTTTACCAATTCTCCCATTCTGTGCTAAATATTGAAGTGTGTCTAAAGCGGCACATATCCCCGTTTTCTTCCACTGTGAGTTGACATAGGCTACTATATCTTCAAAAGATACGCCAGCTATGATTTTTTTAGCTGCTTCAATTGCCAAAAAACCTTGAGGTACAGCAGCGCGGTGAGAGTCAAAAACAACAACCTCTAAATCTGGATTTTCTTCTCGAATTAAATTAGCTGCATTGACTGCAGCACTATAAGCTGAGCTTAATTTATTCGAAAGCGTTATACATAATATTTTACGAATTCCGCTCTCAAAGAGGTTTTTAAAACTCATAAAATATTCCCCCATGGATGGTGCAGCGGTTTTAACTTCCACTTGTTCCGAACGCATTCTTTTATACAATTCGCCGGGTGTAATATCAACCCCATCACGGTGTTCTTCTCCATTCACGTACACAATAAAAGGAATTACCGTAATATTTAATTCGTTGGCAATTTGTTGAGGAACTTGCCCGACGCTCCCGGTGACAACCGCGGCTTCTCTCTGCATTCCATTCCCTCCATAGGTGATGATTCATTCAGTCTTATTTATACTTCTTTTTTGTATCCTCTTCTAACAATAAAACACATTTCGTAAGGAATAGTTTTATTTCGTAAGGAATAGTTTTATTCGTTGATGGGTTGTCTAAAAATTACCCTCCAATAAAATTGTGGGTAGATAAATTATTCATAAAGATAGCCCAACCCAAGAAGTCCTGGTCCGGCATGTGCGCCCATCACGGGGGTAAATTCATCTATAGGAATTGCTACTCCTGGGAAGGCAGCTTCAATAGCTTCCTTGAGTTCTTCGGCTCGCTCAAGTGCATCAGCATGCATCACAGCGAGCCGAATTTTCTGATAACCCTCGGTGCGTTTCTGAAGTTGGGAAACCAATGTGGGGATAATTTTGTTTTTCCCCCGCAATATAGCTGCTGGGGCAACGATACCTTCATCGTTAAGATAAACAATGGGTAAAATTCGCAGCGTGCTGCCAACATAAATTGCGGCTTGCCCAATCCTTCCTCCCCGATTGAGATATTCTAAGGTATCCAGAGCGGCAATGAGGGAGGACTTCTGCCATGCATTTTCCAGATAAGCAAGCACATCTTCCATTGGTTGCCCGGCGTTGAGCCTCTCAGCTGCCTCAATTGTTAAGAGACCCTGGGGAACTGCCGCTCGACGGCTGTCAAAGACGAAAACTTTGCTTTCAGGGTTTTCCGTTTTTACCAAATTTGCTGCGTTTTTTTACTGAGCTATAATCAGCGCTGAGTTTGCTACTGAGGGTGACACATAAGATTTCTTTTGCTCCACCTTCAATGGAATTTTTGAAAGCTTGATAGTATTGCCCGACGGTTGGAGCAGCTGTTTTAACTTCCATCTGGTTCAAACGCATCCTCTGATAGAGTTCCCCCGGGGAAATGTCGATACCATCGTGATATTCTTTCCCATCAACGTAGATCAACAATGGAAGGATGTCAATTCCTAACGCCTCAGCAGTTTCCTTTGGAACTTGTGCGGCGCTCCCGGTAATGACAGACACAGCATTATTATTCTGCATATCTATTCCTCTCGGTCGCAATTTGATTTTTTGTGTGCTCCTGTACTTCCCTATTCTATAACAGCACTTGATAATGTTTCTGTTCGAGCATGTTACTCTCCGAGTACTTTTTCCTCGGTCGTAGTCATGTTTAGATATAACAAGCATAAGTGTACTCCAATATAGGCACAAAGCGGCTAAATGCAGTAAAAACACTTATACGGATGATTATTATATGTATTGTATGACTATAAGAATACCGGTACGGGAGGGTACTTCTTGGTGACAAGCTCGAAATTTCAATAACCCCCCTTTTCGAAAACAGGATAAAATAAATTGAAGCGGATTAAATAAAGGATGT
>ERZ1026796.2399-NODE-2399-length-10887-cov-3.984294_pt1 | contig 10887 bp, 9 predicted proteins | sample MGYA00520874_ERZ1026796 | MGnify/ENA primary metagenome ERZ1026796 (study PRJEB33270, sample SAMEA104284474) | anaerobic digester metagenome | biome: Anaerobic digester microbiome; feature: mesophilic sludge digester; material: Anaerobic digester biomass | place...
GTCTCGGAACTCGCTCTCTCGATCGTTGTTGGTGCGCGGCAGGCCGGGCACGTCATAGCAGGTGAACAGGCCAAGGGCATAATGCTCGGTGGTGCGGACGATCGTCTGATAGAACTTTTGCAGTTGATGTCAATGTTCACACGTGATGGGACCATCGATGTTCACCTATGCTGGTCCACTCGCCATGAGGCGCTGGGTCGATTTCCGGCGAAAAACGGAGCGACGCTGCCCCATTTTTTGGTCAAGACGATTGGTCGATAGACACCTCCTTTTCGGAGAGGCGGGAGGCGCCGTGTGCCCGAAAACTGGAGCCGGTGATGACGATCACCTCCGCGCGATGAAGCAGGCGATCGAGCCCGGCCGCAGCCAGCAGCGGGTTGCCGAAGAGATCCGTCCATTCCTCCGGCGCCCGGTTGCTGGTCAACACGATGCTGCCCCGCTCGTACCGCTCGTTGATCAGATCGTAAAGGTCCTCAGGCGCAGGCGGTCGCAGGGGCTTCAGGCCAAAGTCGTCGAGGACCAGCAGATCGGGACGCAGGTAGGTCTGGAAGCGCCGTTCCAGGGTGCCGTCCGCCCGGCCACCGTTGATGTGTTGGAGCATGCGGTAGGTGTTGACGAACATGGCGTCCAGATCCCGCCTACACGCCTCGTGGACAAGGGCCTGGGCCAAATGTGTCTTGACCCATCCATGTAAATGCCTCCTTAAGTGTGGCGGTTTCTCTCCAAGCGCTGGCGAAGGCGCTCAATCAACTCAGGATCATCCTTGATCAGATAGACCTTGCTTTGTGGCTCGCGGAATACGTGGCTGGAGCTGATGGTGCCATCATAGATGCGGCGATAGACCCAGCTTCGGTCGGCCTGTACCCGATTTGCGAGCCCCTTCACTGTCAGATACCCGTCCAATTCCAGAGCGTTCCGGCTTTGCCACAGCTTAAGGTGCCAATCGTGTTCAAGTCGAATGTTCATCACCGTAAGTGGGGAAATGATCAAACGACGGGTTGAACGAAACCCCTCGGCTGTCAACTGTGTGGCAATCGCCTCGTCGTCGAGTCCTTGCTGCCAAAGTGCCTCGATACGTGCCAGTAGCTGTTGATAGTTGCCGGCATCTTGTTGGCGATGAAAGGGAGGTTGGGCATAGGCCACCGAGTAATGGCCCGAAATCCAGACGATTCTGACCTCTACCCTGTCGGCAGCCTGCTTGCTCAAGATGACACGAGAGATCAGGCTACGCAAGAGCTCTTTCTTCTGGGCGTTGGACAGACTGGGCCACAGCTGGGGCAACGTCTCTGAAATGTGTTGGAACTGGCTTCGCAGCTCAGGAGTCAGCTCCGGGGCGGAAGGGGCTTGCTGGAAGCGTTCGTAGTCTTCAGTTGCCGCCTGGAGTTGTTGCAGTTTCTGTTCCCAGCGATGCTCCAGTTCCGCAGCCACCAGCCGGTTGTCTGGATCGACGGCATGATAGTGGCGCTCAGCCAACTGAGCCTCATAGCGGGCTCGCTTCAATCGCTCTTCCCATTGCTGGAGCAAGCGTTGTCGCTCAACTTGCTGAGTAGCCAGGATGGCTTCCAGGGCATCCAACTGGGCCGGCCGGACCGCCTCAAAAAACGCCTGCACGACGACGGCATCAATGGAGGCACCATGGACCGAAAGGCACGTCGCGCCTCCAAATCGTGTGGCCAGCGCAGTGCAAAGGTACCGTGGAGAATGCTTGTAGGTCACGTACATCCTGTTGCCACACATGCCACAGGTCGCCAAGCCCTGTAACAAGGCATCTCCCTCCCGAGTTGCGCCCTGAGCATTTTCAATGTGCCGGCTGTATCGCATTCCGTTCTGGCGCAACCGTTCCTGGTTCGCCAGGTACTGCTCCCAGCTAATGTAGGCGGGATAGACGTCCAACTGGAGATGGATCCAATTCTCCATCGACTTGTGCACCCGACCAGCGGCCGGCCGACCAGGATTGCGCCGGGTGGGATCTCCCTGGGTACGCCCATAGGCAAAAGCCCCGGCGTATGCCGGATTGCGTATGATGTCATAGATCGCCGCATCCGAAGGGGGCTTCCAGATTAGCTCACCACACTGCGGCCCAGCCGCCTGGCGGCGAGGTAAGAGGACGTTTTCATCACGTAGATAGCGCAGGACCTTCTGACAACTGCCCAGTTCTTCAAATGAGCTGAGGACAAGTTCGATGGCGTGGCGAACCTGATCGTCAGGATCTTTGATCACCGTGCCATCCGGCAGACAGAGCAGGCCGGTGGGCAGCTTTTGCCGGTACTCCCCTCGTAACACTTGATTCATCCGGCCTGCATCCAGGCGCTGGCGCAAGAGGTGCAGCTCGGCCTCGCTCATGGTCCCTTTCAACCCCAACAACAGCCGATCATTGTAGAGACAGGGATCGTAGACGCCGTCGCAGTCGGCGATCAACGTCCCAAAGACCGCGGCCAGGTCCAGAAGATGATACCAGTCTCTGTTGTTTCGCGCAAATCGCGAGACTTCGTAGCCGAAGAGAATGCCGACGTGGCCCAGGGAGATCTCCGCTGCCAATTGCTGGAATCCTTGGCGGTATTCACTGCCCTTGCCTGACAGCCCCTGATCGACGTCGATGACGCGGGTGCGTTCCCGGCTCCAGCCCAGTGCCTCGGCACGCTGAACAAGCTGGTACTGGTTGACCTGGCTCTCCCGATTGCGTTCCACCTGCTTGAACGAGGACTGGCGGATGTAGATGTAGGCCAGACGCCGCAAGTGCTCCGGTTTGATTTTGTGTTGTCCACCGACCGCCAGAGGACAGAACGGAGGGTTACTCATTTCGCCCCTCCTTGTCGTTGCCTCGATGGGCGTACACCAGTTGGCGACATACCTGCACGACGGTCTGGAATACCGCTTCTCTCTGTGTCGGCATGAGCAGGTCCCAGACGCCTTCCAGCGATGTCTGAGCCTTCAGTGCTCTCAATTCTGCCTGCATCGGCCTTGGAACGGCCTGACGTGTGTCGAGTTCCCCCATCTCCCGTCACCTCCGCGATCTGGGATGCAATGCGCTCGTACGCACTCACCAATTGTCGCACAGAAGATGGGTTCAAGGGAAATGGATAGATATCGATTGGTTCTGCCGCCCGGTCAGTCGCCGCTAAAGGCACGATTCGCTCGACGTCTTTCTGAATCCAGACGACACATGCACGGCCCAGATATTGCTTGTTGGTGATGTAGATCAGGGGGAGTGTACGACCGTAGAGAGGGTGTCGAGGATCGACGACAGTTACGGTCTCACTGGGAGAAAAGTCCGTATCAATGGGGGTAGTTTCTTGGCTGCGGTTTTCCAACGCCGGTGGGGCCGAGGACGAGGATGTTGAGATGCTGGTGGATCCATTCACCATTGGCCAGTTGCAGAACGAGGCGACGGTCGAGGCCGCGAGAAGGGGCGAGGTCCAGGTCTTCGATGGTCGCCGGCGAGGGCAGCCGCGAGGCCTTCAGGCGGCGTTGCAGGCGGTTGTTGTCACGGTGCAGGCACTCGCGGTCGATCAGCAAGCCGAGACGGTCCTCAAAGGACAGGTCGGCGTACTGGGGGTTGTGGAGCTGCTCTTCGAGGGCGGCACGAAAAGCAGGCAGTCGGAGTCGGACCAGCTTGTCGAGCAACGGTTGGGTTAACATGGGTCACCTCCTTAATGATAGTACTCTTGGCCACGAATGTTTTCATGGCTGTCCGGGACAACGGTCGATGGCTCCTGGGCTTCAACTTGGTCGAGCTTGGCATCGAGGATGTTCTTGACGCCCTTATAGGAGCAAATGCCGGCGGGCAGCGCTCGGCGACAGGCCGCTTCCAGGCGCTCCTCGCCGTAGTGGCTGCTCAGACGCAGGATGCCCAGGCAGGAGCGATAGGCTTGCTGCGGGTGTTGGCGGGACTGGAGAAGAGCTTGTACGAGCTGGGCGGTGTGGGGGCCGGTCTTTTGCGCCCAGTTGACGAACCGCTCCGGTGACCACTCCAGGTACTTCTGATGAGCAGGTGGCATGTGCTCGGCAACGGTGGTGTGCCGCCCGGGGGCTTTGACGCGACGGTGGGAAGCGACCCGCTCACGGTTGAAATAGATCTCGACGGTCGACTGGGTCGCTCGAATCATGATCTCTTTCAGCACGAGATCGTGGGGAACGCTGTAGTAATGCTTTTCGAAGTCGACGTGGTAGTCGATGTTGACCGTGCCTTTCTTCCAGATGGCGAACTCGTAGGGTTCTTCCGGTAAGGGCTTGAGGGCCGGTTGGTCCAGCTCCTCAAAGAGCTCACGGCGAGAGCGCTCCAGGTGTTCCATTTGCCGAGTGTTGAGGACGTCGAGCAGCTCCCGGATGGCGCGGTTCAAGTCGGCCAGGTTGAAGAAGGTGTGGTTGCGCAGGCGAGCCAGGATCCAACGCTCGACGACCTGGACGCCGACTTCCGCCTTGGCTTTGTCTCTGGGCTTGCGAACGCGAGTGGGAATTACCGCCAGGCCATAGTGCTCCGCCAGGTCGTGGTAGGTGGGATTCAGATCCGGCTCGTAGCGGCTGGGATGTTTGACGCCGGCCTTGAGATTGTCGGGGACGACGATTTCCGTCACCCCACCGAAGAAAAGGAACATGCGGACGTGGGCGCCGATCCAGTTGAACAGCTCCTGGCTCTCCTGGGCCTCGGCATAGGTGTAGCTGCTGGCCCCCAGGACGCCGATGAAGATCTGGGCTTGCCAGATCTCGCCGGTACTGGGGTCGACGATGGGCACCGTCTGGCCGGCATAGTCGACAAAAACCTTCTCGCCACCTTTGTGCGAAAGGCGCATAGAAGGCTTCAGACACTTGGACCAGTCCCGATAGAGGGCACAGAACTGGCTATACCCGTAGCCGTCAGGATGGGCTTCCCGATACTCGACCCACAGCAGGCGGAGGGTCACGCTCTTCTTGCGCAACTCGGTGTGAACGAGCGACCAGTCAGGGCAGGGAATGACACGCGAATCAGGGGACGGCGCCTTGGGGAAAAGGAGCTCGTACAACCTGTCCTCGCCCATATCCGCAGGCAGTGGCCAACTCAAGCCGGCTGCCTGGGCGCGGTGCAGGTACTCGGCGACGGTGCTGTGGGAGATGGAGCAACTGCGAGCGATTGTCCGGTTGGACAGACCGCACTCCCACTTCAGACGGAGAACTTCGGCTATTTTGCGCATGGTCAACCTTTCTTGGGCCATCTCTGCCTCCTTGGTGTTTGCAAGGCAGAGCATGCCACAGTTGTGTAAGGTTAGCCAGCGCCGCTTCTTATGGAGTCAGGTTATCCACTCCGGATTCCGGAGCATGTCGTCCACTGGTTCTAAACCAAGGCGACCACCGATTCCGACACCACGGAAAAACTGGACGGCATGCGCCGGAACGAATGGTCGGCATGCTCTGGAACAAGTGGACGGCATCCATCGGAATCGATGGTCGGCATGGCCCGGATTATGCACCTGGTCGAGGGTCGCAAGGCCGCCGGCATCTCCCAGCAAAAGATCAGCTATGCCCTCAACCTGGGCACGGTCCACAACGAGGCGACCATCATCCGTCTGGCGGCCCAGGGCCACACCAACGAGGCCATCGCCACCCTCCTTGACACCACCGAGGGCACCATCAAGAGTCGCCGGCAGCGGATCCGTGGCTGGCTGACAGCGCTGGCCGAGCAAACCGGTGTCGCCAACCTGGTCGAGGAGTGGGACAAGTCGGGCGGGGACCACCGAAAGGCGTGTGCGATTCGAAACACGTACCCGGGCGGCCTCAAACCGGAGTCTGCCAGTTGATCCCGGGCTGGAAAGTCAAGGCCGCGCTAGCCGGTGCGGATACTCGGTTATTGGAAGAAACCTGGTCCTGTCAACGGACCGGGTTTCTTTTTTCGATGGGGGCCGAATACAGCGCCAGTGGCACCTTGGACTTTTTCTACAGTTACGATGGAAACGTGGACTTTTTCTATAGTTATGCTGGAATTTTCTACGCGTGGACTAAAGCACGTACAGCCCCCACCTGCTTTGTGTTCTACGCTTTCGTTGGCAAACACACATTTTATCTGCACTCATGGTTTATTCCTTTGCTCTCGGAACGGGCTTATGCAGCCCTTGCCCATTTTTTCTATTCTGCAGTTACGCTGGAAATCATATCCTCCAACGCTTGCGCTACTCAAGGGTAGTGTCGGAGAATAACTGGCAAGTAGACGGTGTGCATCTTGCTTGCGGTAATATACGCTACTTTCAGGTGCGTATCACTCCCGCCCGGCCCACTCACCGTTAGGGTCACTGTGTACACACCCGCCGTCGTATAGATATGTGGCGGGCTCCTCAATGTGCTAGTCAAGCCGTCGCCAAAGTTCCACAAGCTTTCAGTGTAGTCGCCTGCCGATGCGTTAGAGAAATGCACCTCGAGAGGTACCACACCCGAGGTCGGCCAGGCAGTGAAGCTGGCTTGTACAGGCGTGTATGCGGTAATACAGTTCGTCTGTGTCAGGGTGTCGCTTCCTCCCAGTCCGCTGACAGTTAGTGTAACGGTAAAGCCACCACTTCCGTTGTAGACATGAGAAGGGTCAGCACACGTGCTGCTGCCGCTGCCATCCCCGAATTTCCAGATACAATTAGCATAGTCTCCCGTGGACTGATTAGTAAACTCGACTTCCATTGGAGCTATGCCGCTGGTTGGACTGACGACAAAGTTCGCCTGTACCGGTTCATACACGCTGATCAGATGGGGACGAGTTAGGGTATCGCTCCCGGCCGCATTGCCCACTGTCAGTGTGACTGTGTAGACCCCCCTGAGGTCATAGCTGTGACTTGGGTTGGATGAAACATTTGTCTCACCGTCGCCGAACCGCCAGAGGTACGTGAGCGTTGGGTCGCCTGGAGGTACAGTGGTAGTGGTATCAGTGAACCAGACGGTCAGAGGACGTACACCTTGACTTGGGTATGCAGTGAAGCTTGTGTTTGGCGAACCGTAGATTCTCATAGTATCACGGTGGATATCATCTCCGGCGGGGTTGGTGGAAGTCAGTGTGACCGTGTATAGACCAGGGCTGCCATATAAATGTGCCGGGCATTCGAGAGTACTGGTCACACCATCGCCGAACAACCAGATAAAGGTAATAGGCTCCTGACCCTCTGTAGTGTTGGTGAAAACCGTCGTCTGCGCTAGCCAATCGGGCGTTGAGGTAGTAAAAGATGCCACTGGGGGACCATGGATAATGACAGTCTTGGTCGCAACGTCCTGGCCTGCCAGGTTGGTGGCCGTAAGTGCTATGGTGTAGCTTCCTGACGCTGCGTAACCGTGGCTGATATGCTCAGAACCTGGCTGTGTTGTACCATCTCCAAAATCCCACTCCAATGCAATGGAGGAATCGCCTGGAGGCAAGGTAGTCAATGTGGCAGTGAATTGGGTATCCTCTCCCAGCCAATCGGGGCTGGATGAGATGAATGTCACCGTGGGAATGCTATATACAGTCACTGTATCCGATACAGAATCACTCCCCGCGGGATTTGTAGCAGTTAGAGCAACAGTGAAGACCCCAGGGCTGGCGTATGCATGGGTGGGATGTTCAATAGTGCTCGTGTATCCATCACCAAATGCCCATTCATAGCTGAGCGAGGGATTACCTGTTGGCATTACGATTGTGGCATTGGTGTAGACCGTTGTCTGCCCCAACCAGTGCGGGCCGGAGGCTGTGAAGGCAGCGAGCGGTGGACTGTAAACTGTCACAGTATCCGTCGCTACACCAAACCCGGCATCGTTGGTTACCGTTAGCGCTACAGTGTAAAGGCCTGGCGTAACATAGATGTGTGTTGGACTCTGCTCGGTGCTTGTCATTCCATCCGCGAACGACCAGAGATATGCGGCAGTGCCACTGGTCACCGTCGTATCGGTAAAGTACGAGGTCTGCCCTAGCCAATCAGGGTCACTAGAGGTGAAGCCAGCCGCGTAGACAGTCACCGTGTCTGTCGTTACATCACTACCCCCATAGTTAGTAGCGGTGAGAACAACAGTATAAACACCGCAAGTGGCATAGTTGTGAACAGGGTTTACCATGGAACTGCTAGCCCCATCACCGAAGGCCCACAGATAGGACACTTCCCCCGTGACCGCAGTTGTGTTAGTAAATATTGTGGCCTGGCTCAGCCAATCTGGGCTGGACGAACAGAAGGAAGCCAAGGGCGACGGAGGCTGCTCGTCAGCACCGATATCATAGCCATATCGCATTGGGCGCGGTTCACCATCTATGTCCATCGTGATCCCAGCGTCTACACCCTGATCAACCGCCGCTGAACCAGGACCAATGTGATAGTTTCTCTCTGTTGGGTCGATGAAATCAGGGTTGCCAAACACATTATTAGCACAGGAAGCCCCACCTCCACATGGGGTGCCAGTGCTGAAGAAGAGGGTGCTCTGAGCGGTAATGTTGTTCCCCCAGAAACCAGCGACGGTATGGGTCGCAACAATTGTGTTGACAAGGCTCACAACACCACCGCTGTTGCTGAGAGCATAACTGCCGTTACTGACCAGTGTCCAATGTCGAGCCGCGAGTGTACCGCCGGACACATACACTCCTTGCCAGGAAGATTCGTTGTTCGCAAGCATGTCGTTCGATGCATGTACGGTCCCCCCTACAACAGCGATCCCACCACCCTGTTGTCCAGCTGTATTACCGAGGATGGAGTTGTCGGTCAGATTAACCACCCCAAGTGACACGCGTACTCCTCCGCCACTTTCAGCTGCGATGTTACCGAGGAAGGAATTGTTCTCGATTGTCACGCTGCCCTGATGAACCCAAGTGCCACCCCCTCCGGAGGCATAGGCATCATTTCCCTTGATGATGTTGCCTACCAACGCAACCACTCCACCCTCAACGTACACCCCTGCACCGAAGGTGGCTTTATTGTTCTCAATGATATTGTTGGCCACCGTAGCAGTGGCGTCATCAAGATACACACCGCCGCCGCCGCCTTTATTGAACAGCGGATCATTGGTGTTGCTTATGATAGTGTTACTGCTCAAGTTGACGGACCCGCCTCCCGCGTACAACCCACAACCATAGGCGGCTGTGTTCTTGACGATGGTGTTGTCTTCTAGGACGGTCGTACCTCCGTTTACGAATATCGCCCCACCGTTCCATGCCCGATTCCCTTGCAGCGTATTCCCAATCAAAGTAACGTTTCCCTGGCGAATATAGATCCCACCTCCTCTTTGAAGGGACAAGCTATCGGCATTGCTTATCACCTGACTATTTTGCAATATCACGGTGCCGTTGTATATGTAGATCCCTCCTCCACCGGAGCCATAGCTGTCACCATGCAGCATTCTAAGCCCTACAATGGTAGCAGTCGTCACTCCAGTACCATCTATGTAGAGGGCACGGCGTCCATGGACACCCTCGGCATCCACTTCAGTAGGCCGAGCCTGCGGATCAGAGTTCATCCAGTCTGTAATCGTATACCCACCCGTAACGGTAATGGCTTTGCTGATGTAGACCACCTGGAACCCAGTACCAGTATACACTCCCTGTGCAACCTTAACAGCGTCACCGTCAGAGGCATCATCTACGGCAGCCTGAATAGTCGCATAACAGGGAGAAGCGCCTCCACAATCACCGTCAGGAGCAACGTAAAGTGTGGAGCTTTGGGCATAGGCAGGATTCCCTACAAGAAGTAGCATACCTGTCAGTGCGATCATGCACAGTGACAGAGAAAAAGTCAAAAATAGGATTTGCCATTTGTTCACAGTGCACTCATACATCAAACCTGTCCTTTACGTGAGGGGAAGCAAATCCAAAGGATGAATCCGAGGGGTTGACCCCAATGCTTCCACAAGCTAGCTCTACCCAGGTGGATGGGAGGTTGGCAGATCGAGGGGTACATGACGCGAGCAGCCACATCACGATAAGACAATCCTACTCAACAGCGTTTGGAGAAACTCATACAGACGGCTCATTAGTTCTCTGTAGACCGCACCATAAGCGCTATTGGCCGGCACCCCCATATTTGCTAGCACTGTGTTGTACTTGCCTTGTCCACCTGGATGAACTGCCCAATGTCTGAGATCGTTCAAATAGAACAATGGTGCGATTATGTTGTCTGGTACACCCAGGAATTGCCTGATAAACACTTCAAGGGTTTTGTTTTCTCGTATCTTTGCTTCATAGGAAATGCGGTGGGCATCGAGAAACCCTTTTATGTCCTGAATGTTGATATCCTCAACTAATTGCTCATTCCACTCGCTGACAAACCGTTTAAAGTCGTCCTCGCTCCCATAAGTGATTCGTTTGTACCTACTACATTGTCCTACTATTGCACCAATGGAACTCCTGTTGGCAGTCTTGAAAATGCTTATCCCAAGCTTACTGGAAGAGGCATCGTTGATTCTTGTTTTCAACAGCAAGACTTCGATCTCAAGAATGGGTTCAGGAGGGAATTGGGCTTCGATTTGTGCATCATAAAACTCTGACTCGATGCTGTGGTCAGAGGGTACATTTTCGGCAATCAAATATCTTTGTTCAGACTCCGGTAATTCCTGCAGGTCACCAAGCCAAAAGACCACTTTAGAAGCAGGGGTTATGCCAAACGGGATCGCGAAATCTCCATCTCCGTCCGAAACTTGACCGTAGGTTTCACTGAAGAACCTACAGCGATACCTAGGGTCATAGAAATACCTTACCAAGACCTCCTTGTTGAAAAGCACTGGCGTTAGGTAAGGGACCTCTTGATCCCAAGGTCTTTTCAACCCTGCGAATCTGTCTACATCAGAAATGTCATAGTTGAAGTTTGGCTCCATTCGCCTCACTCCTTCTCGCAGTCGCTCAAGCAAACATTCTATCACAATACCTGGGAACTATCAAGATTGTCGTCCATTTCCTATTAAGGCTACCACGGGATGTGCATCTCGGAT
>ERZ1026796.2401-NODE-2401-length-10886-cov-2.096570_pt1 | contig 10886 bp, 12 predicted proteins | sample MGYA00520874_ERZ1026796 | MGnify/ENA primary metagenome ERZ1026796 (study PRJEB33270, sample SAMEA104284474) | anaerobic digester metagenome | biome: Anaerobic digester microbiome; feature: mesophilic sludge digester; material: Anaerobic digester biomass...
CGATGTTGGCGATCCGCTCCGGCGCTGCCAGAGCCTTTTCCCGGTCTATATCCCACACCTTTTGATCGGGGATGTCCTCCTGCTCTCTGATGGTGCTGATATAGTCTATCCTAAAGGGCAATACATTGCGATCCGTGATCGCGTCCACGATGGTGTAAGTGTGCAGCTTATCGCCAAAAGCCTGCTCTGTGGTGCGCAGGATGTTTGTCCCGCTGCTACTGGCATTTGCGGCAAAGATCGGGGTTCCGGTGAAGCCAAAGAGATGATAGCGCTTGAAGCTCTTGGTGATGGCGCTGTGCATATCCCCAAATTGTGAGCGGTGACATTCATCAAAGATGATCACTACACGCTGATGATACACCGGGTGCTGCTTATCCTTCTTGATCAGGATCGCCAGCTTTTGGATCGTGGTGATGATGATGCGTGCCCGTGGGTCCTCCAATTGCTGCTTCAGCTTTGCCGTGCTGGTGTTGCTGTTTGCAGCGCCTTTCTCGAACTTGTCGTATTCCCTCATGGTCTGATAGTCCAGGTCTTTACGATCCACCACAAAGAGCACTTTGTCTATATAGGGCAGCTTGCTGGCAATCTGCGCGGTCTTGAATGAGGTCAGCGTCTTCCCGCTTCCGGTGGTGTGCCACACATAGCCGCCCGCGGCGATGGAGCCGAGGTAGGTCAGCATGGCGCGATCCTGCCCCTTGGAGAGGAGCACGGTGACCCCGGTCTTGATCTGCGGGTCGACGTGGACGTGCGAGGTATCTACCCCCGCCTCGTTCAGGGCCTCCACCATAAAGTGGCCGAGCAGGTCATCCCCCACGCGCGAGGCGTAGAGCACCTTCAGCCCCAGCTTGGCCGCCGCGGCGGCAAAGATCAACGTTGAGGAGCCAACCTGCAGCACGACCTCGTCAGCGTCAGCGGTCAGCAGGGGAAAACCGAGCAGGTGGTGATAGAAGTCCCGCTGCTCCTGCAGGCGATTTGTCTTCAGACGTAACTCGTGAATGTTCATGCGCAGCTCCTCTTGCCGCCTCAGACGGTCGTTGACAGGTCCACCAGCATCGCGTTCAACAGCCTGAGCAGCGGCGCAACCGGCGCCAAGACGCCGGCGCCCTTCTTGCCCGCGCTGATTTCGATCTGGTCGAAGAGGATGGCCGTTTCATCTACGAACACGTCATAATGCCGATCGAGCAGAGCCAGGGGCGAGATGCCGCCTTTCTCCAGGCCGGTGATGCGTTCCGCCTCCCTGTGCGGCGCCATCTGCATCTTCTTCTCGCCCGCGGCCGCGGCCAGCTTCTTTAGATCGAGCTGGCTGTCGCCAGGCAGCAGGACCAGGATCGGTTTGGCCGCCGGGCGATCTGGCATGACCACCAGAGTCTTGAATGTTTGCTCCGGCGGCAGGCCAATCACCGCGGCCACCTCCGCCGCCGACAGGTGCTCCGGCACGTCGTAGTAGAACGCGGTGTAGGGGATGTTGTGTCCCTCCAGCACGCGCATCGCCAGCGTTTTCTGATTCCTGGACATGATGCCCGCCGCCTACCGTCCCAGCAGGGTGCCCAGGCTGACGCCTGCCAGCACGCCCAGCAGCCCCAGGCCGGCGACGAGGCGCGTGCGCGACGCGCTGCGCACGTCGGTCATCACCTGCGGCCCGCTGAACTGTTGCGGCGGCGCGTACTCTGGCCGCAACAGTTCACCCAGGATGAAACCGGTGACCAGGCCGCCGATATGGGCGTAGTTGTCCACCACGCCGCTGGTGATGCCGTACACCAGATTGATGCCGACAACCACCAGCATGCTCTGCAGCATCTGTTGGCCCGGCTTGCCGAAGAGCGTGCGATAACGGCGCAGATAGGCGATGAACGCGCCAAGCAGCCCAAAAATGGCGCCCGAAGCGCCGGCCGCAAGCGAAGTCGAGAACAGGTAGCTGAACAAATTACCGTAGAGACCAGCCAGCAGATAGATCGCCAGGAAACGCCCGCGACCAAAGAGCCTCTCGATCTGCGGCCCCAGTTGATACAGCGAAAAGCTATTCATCAACAAGTGGAAAAGACCAAAGTGCAGGAAGGCTGCGCTGAGCAGGCGCCACCATTCCCCGGCGCTGATGAGAGCGTTGTACTTGGCGCCGAAAAGCAGCATGAACTGCCCATTTACGGTCGCGTTGCGTTCACCGAACACCATCACGCCAATGACTTCCAGGATCAGCCAGATGGCGACATTGACGCCAATCAGGACATAGCTCCACAGCGGTGGGTGGGTTGGCAAGGAAATTCGCCGCAAGCCAGACACGTCACCGCTGGTCGGTGGCGGAGGCGGCGCTTCTGAGAATGGAAATGTCATGTTCACAGCTCAACCGGTTTCCAATGGACGCGGCACTTTTCGGCCGCGATGATCGCCATGATCTGGCGCGCGGTGTCAGCCAGGTGATCTTCCTGGTTGACCACCACATAGTCGAATTCGTTGACGCGCTGTAGCTCCTTGCGCGCCGTGGCAATGCGCAACCTGAGTTGATCGTCCGATTCGGTCTTGCGCCGCTGCAGGCGCATCACCAGCTCCTCTTCGGACGGGGCGGTCATGAACACGGTGATAGCGCCCGCCACCAAGCGGCGAATCGTGGCCGCGCCCTGCACGTCAATGCGCATGACCACATCGCGGCCGCTGGCGAGCGCGTCGCGCACATGTTTTTTCGGAATACCCTTATAATCGCCGTAGACCATGGCGTATTCGAGCAGTTCGTCGTTGTCAATCATCGTGGCAAAATCAGTCATCGAGATGAAATGGTAGTCCACGCCATCGGTTTCATACTCGCGCCGCGGTCGCGTCGTCGCCGTCACCACAAAATAGAACGGGGTGCCCATTTGCTTCATGGCATCCAGTGTCGCATCCTTGCCGACGCCCGATGGCCCGCTGATGATGATCAGCATCGGCCGCGGCCGCCGCAAATTGTGATACCATTCCATCAGTTCGTCGCTTACCATAGGTTTCCTTTGGAATCTCCCCTGGAATCTCCCCTGGAATCTCCCCTAGAATCTCCCCGATACATGGGGCCACGCGGGGGCCGGCGGAGGTTGACAGCTTCCCGGTTGCGATTATAATCTCACCGTCCGTGCAAAATCTGACCCAAAACGAGTTGATAATGCCAATTTACGAATACCAATGCCACCAGTGCCAACGGCGGGTCAGCCTGCTGTGGCGCACCATGTCCGCTGCGGCGACCGGGCAGCCGGTCTGCCCACGCTGCGGCAGCACCCATCTGAGCCGCCTCATCTCCAAAGTGGCGCTTCTGCGCTCCGAAGAAAGCCGCCTGGACAACCTGGCCGATCCCAGCAGCATGGGAGACCTGGACGAAAATGACCCTAAGTCCCTGGCGCGCTGGATGCGCAAGATGAGCGGCGAAATGGGCGAAGACCTGGGTGATGAGTTCCGCGAAGTCGTGAATCGCCTGGAGGCCGGAGAAGACCCGGAGGAGATCGAAAAGACCATGCCCGATCTGGCTGGGCCGGGCGGCGGCGACGATTTTGGGGTCATGGACTAGGGGCTTGCCCACGGCCAAGTTCCCGTTCTTTCTCGGTAAAGCGCGGGCAAGAACGGGAAGTTATTTCTTGGCAAGCCCTCGCCTAAAATTTCTCGAACCGTTCGACGCTGAACACGAACACGATGGCTCCCCCGACCGCCACTTCGACCGGAATGGGGATGTGCAACTCGCCCGGTTCCATCACCGGCGGCAGCGGGTTGACATACTGCTTACGCGTGTGTGAACCTTCGCGAATCAGACCCAGGGCTTCTTCCATTCGCTCATCGTCTACGCCCAGGATGATCGTCGAGTTGCCCTCACGCAGAAAGCCACCGGTGGTGCTGATAACCGTGGCGCTGTAGCCTCGCTGCACCAAACGATCCAACAGGCCTCGTGCATCATCGCTCTGCACAATCGCCAACAAGAGTTTCATACGCGTGCCTCCTCTGGAAACCCGGGGAACTGACTGCGATCACTCCGGGCAGGTGAACTTCGACCTCGCGGCCCCGACGTGCAGGCGCCCGTCGGGCCAAACGCTCACCGTCTAATCTGCACACACGCTCCCCACTCTCACGGTCATCCCAGGTGCGCCGCCACCTCCATGCGCAGGGTCGCCTGCAGCGCCTCAACCGGCTGGGTTGCGTCCAACAGGCGCCAGCGTGCCGGTTCAGCCTGGGCCATGTCCAGGTAGCCGCGGCGCACGCGCTCATGAAAGGCCAGCGTCTCCTGCTCCATGCGATTCCACTCCTCGCCCGCGCCGACCCGCTTGCGTCGCAGCCCCACCTCCACCGGCAGGTCAAGGCAAAAGGTCAGATCAGGCCGCAAACCACCGGTGGCAAAGTCGGTAATGAGGCGCAGCGTCGCGAGATCGAGCTGGCGCCCATAGCCCTGATAGGCGAGGGTGGAATCGGCATAACGATCGCAGAGGATCACACCGCCACGCGCCAGGTGTGGACGGATGATCTGGCCCACAACCTGCGCGCGCGCCGCCGAAAACAGGAGAATTTCGGCCTGCGGCTGCATCTCCTGATGAATCGTATCCAGCAGGATGGCACGCACGCGATCCCCGATGGCGGTCCCGCCCGGCTCCCGCGTGGCCAGCACCACCTGACCCTGCGCACGCAGCCACACCGCCAGCAGTTGAATCTGCGTGGTCTTGCCGCTGCCCTCCGGCCCTTCGAACGTGATGAACAGGCTCAAGGCTTACTCTCGATAAATGCGCACGCGGCGCTGCGGCTCACGGCCAAAGCTGTTCGAAACCAGGTTGGCTTCGCGAGCCATCTGATGCTGCTGGCGGCGCACAAAGGACGCCTGCGGGGTCAGATCTACCGAAACCGCGCCGCCCAGCACGCGTTGAATGGCCTGGCTGGTCTCGTCCACGGCCACCGCGAAGGTGTCCACCGGTTGTGCGGGCAGACCAAAAACGTCAGCCAGGCAGGTTTCCATCTGCGTCACCGTGTTGGAGCGCAGCACGTAGACGGCGATTCCGCGGCGTTCAGCCTCGGCAATCGGCTGCGGCTGCTTGCGGTAGTAGTTCTTGAGGGTGATCACCATGTCGGCTTCGCGCAGGTCTTCCACAATCTGCACCGGCACATGCAAATTTTGTGCGGCCTGACGCAGGCGCTGCTGTCCTACCCCATAGGCGTAGATGCGCCGCGTACGCAGATTGCCGCCATTTTCGGCGGGCCGCGTCAGGGGCATGGACAGCGGCGTCGGCTTGCCAAAGACCGTCATCTCGTTATCGTCGCTGCCGCCGCCATCGCCGCGACTGGTGGACGACCATTGCGACTGACGCACCAACGAGCTGCTGGTGGCGCTGGTCTGCATCCGCTCGACATGAACGGTACCCTCGGGATCGCGCCAGCGTAACTCGGCTGGCAAGGCGCGGGCGCGCAGCAGCGCATCCACCGCGGCCCCCACGTCATGATGAATGAGCAGGCGCTGGCGATCCTGAATCTCGACCAAAATATCAAAGGTGGGTGGCGCGCGCCGTTCCAACACCGATTTCTGCGTCCCGCGGCGCCGAGCCTCTTCATCGCTCAAGGTCACGCTTTCGATGCCGCCCACCAGGTCTGACAGGGTTGGGTTGAGCAGCAGGTTTTCCAGCGTGCCGCCATGCGCGGTGCCGATCAACTGCACGCCGCGTTCGGCAATGGTGCGCGCCGCCACAGCCTCCTGCTCGCGGCCAATCTCGTCAATGATGATCACCTCGGGCATGTGATTTTCCACCGCTTCGATCATCACCTCGTGCTGCAACGAGGGCGTGGGCACCTGCATGCGTCGCGCCCGGCCAATGGAGGGATGCGGAATATCGCCGTCGCCGCCGATTTCGTTCGAGGTGTCCACGATCACCACACGCTTCTTGTCGGCCAAGACACGCGCCGACTCGCGCAGGAGCGTGGTTTTGCCCACACCAGGACGCCCCAACAAGAGAATACTCTTGTCGGACCTGATGATGATGTCCTCGATAATGTCAATCGTGCCGTACACCGCGCGGCCCACCCGGCAGGTCATGCCGATGATGTGGCCCTGGCGGTTGCGCAGACAGGAGATGCGATGCAGCGTGCGTTCGATACCGGCGCGGTTGTCTTCGGTAAACTCACCGATACGCGACACCACGTCTTGCAGGTCAGCGGCGCTGACCTCTTCCTCGCTCAAGACCACCTCGAACTCGATGAAGCGTGCTTCGGGCAAACGGCCCAGGTCAAGCACCACCTCCAGCAGTTCGTCGCTATGATTCTGAGTGCGTAACGCCTCCTGAATCCGCCGAGGTAGCACGGCCAACAGCGCATTCAGATCATCCGTAATTTTGTGTTGACTCATCCTTCGTTCGACTAGTCCTACAGTCCTACAGTCTTACAATGATCGTATGTGCAGCATAAAAACGCTGCTTGCCAATCCCGGCACCGGCATCAGCACCGGCTCTGTTTCCCGGACCCGCACCACCAGGTGTTTGACCAGCCTGGTGCGACGCAAGTAAGGGTGAAAGTTGCGCTCTTCGAGCATCGTTCGCAGTCCGCCTTGATAATCACGCAGTGCCAGATAGATGGGGCGCGCCTTGTGCGCGGACCGCACGGCCGTCAGGCACCAATCCACGAGGCGACCGGCCGTCTGCGCATCGCCGTCGCCACTCCACAAACGTAGCCAGTGCCCGGCCGGGCCAGACACTATCTGCACCGCCGCGGCCAGGGCATCAGCGCCGCCGGCCACATAGCCCTGGGCATGCAGGCCCGATTCCCACCAGGCCGGGAGGAAGCCTTTGCTCTCACTCGCCGCGGGGCCTTCGGCATGCTGCACCACAGGCGGGGTGGTGGCATGGTACAAGCGTTGAAAAGCCCAGGCGTCCGCATCCTGCTGCCGACGGATGCCTGCGTCCGCGTCGGCCGGCCTGGCACTCGGTCCTCCATCCAAGCGAAAAATGGTTTCTTGGGTGTAGGGCACAAAGCCCACCTGGCGCAGCACATCGGCCTCACGCCCGTCCGCCGGCACACTGGCAAAGATGCGCTGCACACCATGATGACCCGCCCCCAACGCCATGCGGGTTAGGAGGCGCACCCAAATCTCGTCTGCGTCTGGCTGCTCGCTGGTCAACGCTGGCGCCAGGGCCAAAATATCGCTTTCGGGCCGTTCTGGCCGCTTGAGAACCTGCACAAAGCCCTGTAAGGGCGCACTGTCCCCAGTTTCCTGCAGGACGTAGGTGGCAATACCGATGCCGCGCCAGGGAAACGGCGACATCATGGCCACAGTCAACGGGTCGCGCGGACGCGTCAAAGCATGCACCATGTCCAGGCGTTCGATGCTTGGCAACAAACGCTGGAGCAACAGACTGTGACGCAGGCCAAATTGCTCGACCACCCCGTTGACGGCTCCTCTGGCTTTCCACGGTAGAATGGAGTTTATGCTGGAATTTTACACTGCTTTACGTCGCGTCGCAAGAATGGCGGTTGCGACGTTTGGCCCCGTGCAAGCGTCCCAGATCGAAGAGCACGCGGGCCTAATCATCACCCTCGTCCTCTTCGCCCAAAACCACATCGTCCTTCATGAACTCACGCAGCACGACCGTGGCATAGGCGCCCTTGGGCAACGTGAAGCGCACCCAGAGTCCCCCACCAGCGGCAGACAAGTCGGTTGCATCCAGCTCGACGCGATCGAGCAACAAGCGGCCCAAGCGCCGGCCGCCATCCACATCCGCCTTCTTGAAGGCAGACGGCGGCAGTGCAGCCTGCGCCAGGATGCCGGCTTCGAGAGCCGCGGCTGCCTCGGCGGCCGCCTTCATTTTGGCCCCAAAGAGCGGACCGGTAAAGCTGATCTCGCCGGCCTGAAAACGCGGCTGCTCGCGTTCCAGGTCTTCGACAACGAACAGGCCGCCGGTGCTGTGCTTCTTTGCCACGTCGCCGGCCAACAGATGAGAGAACGCGCCCAGGGCGATGCGCTGCTCCAGATAGCGGTTGAACAGATCAGATTGAAACGCCGAGATCAGGAAACGGCGCAGCCAGCGTTGGCGCGGGCCGCGCCCCAAGAGCACCTCATGTCCACGCGTCGCGTTGTCGCCGTCCTGGCCGAAGCGTTGAGCGCCAAAGAAGTTGGGAATGCCGCGGACGTGCAGCGCAGCCGTCACCGCCTCGGCCCGCGCTAAGGCGTCCGGCAGGACGTCCGCGATGAAAATGGCAAAACGATTGCCCAGCAGATGTCCGGTGCGTAGTTTGTTGCGGTGACGGCTGACCCAGTTGACCTCGAAGGGCAGTTCGGCGGCAATGCGTGCGGCGGCGTCCTCGGCCGGCACCCGCAGGAGCGAAAAGGTCTGCGTCGTCAGCGCCTGACGGTCTTTCAAGCCGGCGAAACCGATATCGTCCACGTGCAGATCAAAGAGGCGGGCCAGGGCCAGCGCCACATCGCGCGTGTTCCAGCCGCGCCGCGTCAGGTTGACGTAGAGATGATCGCCGTCGCCACTTGCGTCATACAACGGGATCTCTGTAACCACAAAATGCTCAGGCGACTGCTTGAGTGTCCCGCCAATACCGGGCAGGTCGGATGTGATGGTTGGTAATGTCATTCGTTGCTTACACCAGGCTAGAATCGTGACTGGCATGATTGTAGCGCAGAGCGCCAGCGAACGCAAAGCCGGGCGCGGCTTCAGCCGGCGCGCCAACTCGATGCAGCCAGCGCGCGCTCAATGGGCATCGGCATGATTGAGCAGCTTCAAAAACTCGTTGCGCGTCTGCGGATTGTTGCGAAACGCGCCACGCATGGCGCTCGTCAGCATGCGCGCGTTGGCCTTCTTGACCCCGCGCATGGCCGCACACAGATGCACGCCCTCGCAAACGACGGCAACTCCCAGGGGGTTCAGCACTTCCTCGATCAAATCGGCAATCTGCATCGTCATGCGCTCTTGCACCTGCAACCGCCGCGCGTACATCTCCACGATGCGCGGAATCTTGCTCAGGCCCAACACCCTGCCACGCGGCAGGTAGGCCACGTGCGCCTTGCCCATGAACGGCAGCATGTGATGCTCGCACAGGCTGTAGTAGTCAATATCCTTGACAACCACCATTTCATCGTAATGCACCTCGAAGATGGCATCGTTGATGAGTGCCGCCGGGTCCACGTGATAACCGGCCGTCAGCTCTTCGTACATTTTGGCGACGCGCAGCGGGGTTTTGACCAGGCCCTGCCGTTCGGGATTTTCGCCAATCGCGGTCAAGATGCTGCGTACCGCCACCTGGATATCGGCATCAGCCCAGCCCGGCTCATCCTCGATCAATTCAGTGCGAAAGGCGTCGAAATCGTCTACATTGACTTTCATGGGATTCATGTTGTTTTGCTCGCTTTCTGAAACCGTGATCTGTGGCTATTTGACCGCCAGCAGATGCACATCGTCACGGCGCAAGATGTCAGTCCGCTGGCGAAATGGCGCCGCGATGGCACTGAGGGTTTGACCCGTCTCTGGATGAAAGAATTCGGGCGCCAGGTCCGCCAATGGGCACGCCAGGTAGGGCTGTGTCAGGATATCGGGATCAGGGATGTGGCGCTTGCCTACAAGAAGAATGTCGAGGTTGAAGAGGGCAATGTCAAGGTCAATCGTGCGCGCCGCATTGAGATTGGCGCTGCGCGCGCGCCCCAACGCCTGTTCGATGGTGAGAAGCTGCTGTTTGAGGGCGACCGGCGCCAGGTTGGTGCTCAGCAGCACGACCAGATTCAGGTAATTGGGCTGGTCAGGGTCGCCCGCGGGTAACGATTCATACACCGGCGAGACCGCGACCATTTTACCCAGGGCTGCCAGGCGTCGCAGAGCATCGGCCAGATGCTGCTCCGGCTCGATGTTCGACCCCAGGCTGAGAAAAACGGTGTTCACGGCCGGGCGGGCAGCGGCGGCAGATCGAAATCGGCCCGCGTGCGCTCGATCTCAACGCCCACCGAACGGGCAAAACGCAGCGCGCCCGGCTTCTCCACGCGCACCTGCACCCGCTCGACGGCAAACTCGGTGAGGATCAAACGCGCAATCTCAGCCGCCATCTTTTCGACCAGGAAGAACTGCGACTGTTCCACCAGCGCGATGACGCGCTTGCTGGCCGTCTTATAGTTGACGGCATCGCCAATGTCATCGCTGTTTCCAGCCGGCCGCAGATCGGCAAACATCGTCAGATTGATGAGCACATCCTGCGGATGGGTGCGCTCTTCGGGATTGATGCCGATGATGCAGCGTAGGAGCAAATCACGTACTTCCACCCGGTCCAAAGCCATCATCCGCCCTCTTTCTTGAACAGTGCAAATTCCACGATGCCAAAGCGGGCGCGGCGCACCAGGCGCAAGCCCCGGTCGGCAAACAGCGCCTGCACACCGTCGGCATCCCAAAAATGGATACCGCCCCGGCGCGCCAGACCCTGCAAACGCCGCGGCCACGCCGCGCCGCTGCTCAGCAGATGCATCGAAAAGTAGGGTGCGCCCGGCTTGAGAACCCGGCCGGCCTCGGCCACCACCAGCTCTGCCATCTTGAACTCGTTGAGAGAGCCGCCGCAAACAATGCCATCCAGTGAATCGGCCGCAAACGGCAGCGATTCCCCTTCGGCGCACAGCAGATGAACCGTCGCGGCCAGTTGGGCCTGGCGCACCTTGCGCGCCGCCGCCTGCAACATGCGCGGGGAGCTGTCCAGCGCAATGATTTCCCGATCAAGACCGCGCGGCCCCGCCAATGCCCGCGCGTAAAGACCGTGTGAACAGGCCAGATCCAGGAAGACTCCGCCCTGCGCATCGGCCAGCCACTCGTTCAGCAGGGCCAGTTCGCGCTCAAGGCCCAAGGGTTGCCCGCTGAGCAGACTGAGAGAACGACGCCGCCACAGGTCTTCATAGCCCCAGGCTACCGGCGCCCAGAAATTCGTGCGCTGAG
>ERZ1026796.2411-NODE-2411-length-10863-cov-2.616058_pt1 | contig 10863 bp, 10 predicted proteins | sample MGYA00520874_ERZ1026796 | MGnify/ENA primary metagenome ERZ1026796 (study PRJEB33270, sample SAMEA104284474) | anaerobic digester metagenome | biome: Anaerobic digester microbiome; feature: mesophilic sludge digester; material: Anaerobic digester biomass...
CACCAGATCTTCTTGAGCGGCTTTTTCGCCAACATTGTCCTGGCCGGAGCGCTGACATTTTTGGGCGACCGGCTGGGGGTAGAATTGTATATTGCGGCTGTCGTGGCCTTTGGCGTCAGGTCGTTCAACAACCTGGCTATCATTCGGCGCCAACTGCTGGCGAGGCTTGCTCCGCGGGGGGCAAAAGTTGACTGAAACCAAGACGATTGTCGGGATCGACGTCGGCACCACCAAGGTCTGCGCCTTGGTGGGTGAGACAAACGACGACGGCCAGCTACGCATCATTGGTGTGGGCGTCACCCCTTCGCGCGGGCTGCGCAAAGGGGTAGTGGTCAACGTCCACGAGGCGACGGAGGCCATTGCCGCGGCGGTCCACAAGGCCGAGCGCATCTCGGGCTACGAGGTTGCCAGCGCCTACGTGGGCGTGGGCGGCGGGCACGTCTCGGCCATCAACAGCCGCGGCGTGGTGGGCATCTCGCGCACGGCACGGGGCATCGGCCAGGGCGACATCGAGCGTGCTCTGGACGCGGCGCGGGCCATTGCCATTCCACAGAACCGCGAGATCATTCACACGATCCCCCGCGGCTTTACGGTCGACGGCCAGGAAGGCGTCAAAGATCCCATTGGCATGCAGGGCATCCGACTGGAGGTCGAGGCCCACATTGTGACCGGCGCATCGACGTCGGTCAGCAACCTGGTCAAGTGCGTGCGCGATGCGGGCGTCGAGATCGACGACCTGATTTTGCAGCCGCTGGCCTCGGGCGAGGCCGTGTTGAAAGAGTCGGAGCGCGAGATGGGCGTCATCCTGGCCGACGTGGGCGGAGGGACGACGGACATTGCCATCTTTATCGAGGGCAGCATCTGGCACACCGTGGTGCTGGGCACCGGCGGCGAGCACCTGACGCGCGACGTGGCCGTGGGGCTGCGGACGCCATTCAACACCGCCGAAGAGCTCAAGATCAAGTACGGGCATGCCATGCCCGCCTCGCTCCTGACCGATGAATCCATCGAGATCACGTCATTTGGCAACGGTGGCCGCGAATCGGTCTCGCGGCTGCAACTGGCACAGGTAATAGAAGCCCGGGCGGAAGAAATCTTGTACCTCATCCAGCGGGAAGTCAAGCGCTCGGGTTACGATGGCTTGCTGGCCGCGGGGCTCGTCCTGTGTGGCGGCTCTGCGGAACTGGCCGGTATGAAGGACCTGGCACAGCAGGTGATGGACTTGCCCGTACGCCTGGGCAATCCACACGACCTGCAAGGCCTGACCGACATCCTCGAAAGCCCGGCCTATGCTACCGCCGTCGGCCTGCTGTTGTGGGGCCAACGGCACGCGCAGATGAGCCAGCCGGAGCCGCGGCGACAGCGGGTGCCGAGCGTGGCCTGGCAGCGGCTGCGGAACTGGTTCCGCGCCTTTTTGCCCGGCTAGTTTGCAGCACGGGCAACTCTATCAGGATTCAAGGCCGCAGCGGCGCTCCACCCGAACTGCGGCAAGACGAGAGAGGGAGGGAGAAACATGCAGCGCAGACTACCAGAGGTCGAGAACTTTGCCCGCATCAAGGTGCTTGGAGTGGGCGGCGGCGGCAGCAACGCCGTCAATCGCATGATCGAGGAGGGCCTGCAGGGCGTAGAGTTCATTGCCGTCAACACCGACGCCCAGGCACTGATGCTCTCGCAGGCTGCCAATCGCGTGCGCATCGGCGACAAGCTGACCAAGGGCCTTGGCTCGGGCGGCGAGCCGCACGTGGGCAACAAGGCAGCTGAAGAATCGAGCGACGAGCTGTACGAGGTCATCAACGGCTCCGACATGGTCTTTATCACCGCCGGCATGGGTGGCGGCACGGGGACGGGAGCGGCCCCGGTCATTGCCCGGATCGCTCGCGAGACCGGCGCCCTGACCATCGGCGTCGTCACCAAGCCCTTTGCCTTCGAGGGGCACAAGCGCCGCATAGTCTCCGAGGAAGGGATCGAGAAGCTCAAGGAGCACGTCGACACCCTCATCGCCATTCCCAACGACCGCTTGCTGCAAATCGTGGACCGCAAGGCCAGCATCCAGCAGGCATTTCGCGTCGCTGACGACGTGCTGCGCCAGGGCATCCAGGGCATCTCGGAGCTCATCACCGTGCCGGGCCTCATCAACCTCGACTTTGCCGACGTGCGGTCGATCATGGCCGAGGGCGGGGCGGCACTCATGGCCATAGGCATGGGCGAGGGCGAGAATCGCGCCAGTGAAGCGGCGGAAAAGGCCATCGCCAGTGCCCTGCTGGACGTGACCATTGACGGCGCGCGGGGCATACTCTTTAACGTCACCGGCAGCTCGGATCTGACGCTGTTCGACGTGAACGAGGCGGCCGAGATCATTCGCAAGACGGCGCACCCGGAGGCCAACATCATCTTTGGGGCGGTCATCGACGAGGAGCTGGCCGACGCCATCCGCATCACGGTCATTGCCACCGGCTTTGACGCCACGGCGCAGCAGCGCGTCATGCCGGCGCGCGCCGCCTCGTCGGCCAGGGTGGCCGAGCCGCGGGTGGGGCGTGCAGTGCCTGTGCCCGACTTTCCGGTGCGCGTGCTGGACAGCGACAACCTGGACATCCCGGCCTTCTTGCGCAAGCACTCCAAGGGCAACGAGTAGCTCGCGGCCGGGCCCGCCAATCGCATAGAGGAGCTCGCGAATAGAGGAACGATTCGAGGGGAGTAGCCTTGCCTGCTCCACGGCCGGCTGCCGGCGCGCGTATTCGCCGGCCCGGTTTCGGATGCCACTTCCAGCCCGGATGGGCTATCGCATCCCCACTCGCCCCCTTTCTTCGGAAAGGGGGCGACGCCTTTGTGCGCCGCGCCAAGATTAAATCTTGATTCCCTGGAGCTTTCGGGCCGTCCGCCGTCTTGCAATTCGTCCATCTTTGTGGTATAGTAGGGCCATGTCTACGACATCTTGTGGACCAGGTGAATGGTTGCACGAGATGTTGTAGAAGCGGGGCCTTGAGTGAAAAGGTTCCCCTCAAGTTCCAGCCCTCTCGGCCGCCGCGGGCGCGTTTTTGGAGAGCAATGGAGTGAAGTATGCAGTGCCCATTTTGTGCGTCGCTCAATTCGAAAGTGATCGACACTCGCAGTGCCGAAGGCGGCATTCGCCGCCGGCGGGAGTGCGAGGACTGTGGGCGACGATTCACAACTTACGAACGGGTGGCCCCCCTACGCCTCATGGTCATCAAGCAGGATGGACGCCGGGAATCGTTCGACCGGGACAAGATCTTGCGCGGCATCCAGATCGCCTGCGCCAAGCGGCCCATCGAGACAGAGGCCATCGAAGAGTTGGTGAGCGGCATCGAGAGCGAGCTGTACCACCGTGGCAGCCGTGAGGTCACCAGCCGCGAGATCGGCGAGATGGTGATGCATAACCTTCGCAAGCTCGACGAGGTGGCCTACATTCGTTTCGCTACCATCTACCGCCGCTTTGCCGACGTCGAGGACCTGGCCGACGAGATCGAGAGCTTGATGGAGCGCCGCCAGCGCGAAGCGATGCTCAAGGCGCAGATGAGGCTGGATATCTAGGGCCGGGCCAAAAAGGCTGGGCAAGATCGCCGTCGCTCTTCCCGTCCTGGCAGATCCTATTCTGAAAGGAACGAGACCATGACAGATGAGGGACAGGCCAGGATCGCCGACGCGGTGGCCCGCATCTTGTCCGCGCGGGAGTTGGTCCTGGGTACCGTGGAGTGCGGCACCGAAGGTGCCGTGAGTCGCAGGCTTTTTGACGCGGAGGAGGGACCGGCCGTGCTCAGCGACAGCCTGAGCGTCGACACCATCGAAGAAGTCATCGACGCCCTGGAGCTGCCTGCAGCCCAATTCAAAAGCTCCGGCGAGTTTTCTGCCAAGGCCACGCGGGCGGCGGCTCGCCAGGGACGCTCATTTCTGGAGGTCGATCTCTGCCTGGCCGTCTGCATGCTGCCCACCCCCTCCGAGGCGGCAGCCGTGCGCGAGACGGCCTACATTGCCCTGGACGACGGTCAGAACCTGGCCGAACGCACGCTGCAGTATGAAGGATCTAGCGATGTCATGGCCGACTGGGTGGCCGGGCAAGCTCTCGCGCTGCTGCACGAGGCCTTGCGAGGCCGGGAGCGCGGAAGAAGCACCTCGAGAGGATCGGGCTCGAGTTGATCAGGAGAGAACGGGAACGAATGATGCCTGAGCTGATGGACGTCGCAACGCAAGGGATCGTGGATTCAATGCCACCGTCACTGGACCGCGAAATTGCCCTCAACGACAATGCCCTCACGGTACTGCGCAAGCGCTACCTGCTCCGAGGACCCGATGGCGAGCCGGCCGAGACCCCGGCGCAAATGTTCTGGCGTGTGGCCAGTGTCGTCGCCGCTCCCGATGCCGAGTATGCCGGCGAGGAGCAGGCACAGGCTACCGCCGTCGCCTTTTACGATTTGCTAACCTCCTTCCGCTTCATGCCCAACTCGCCCACATTCACCGGTGCCGGCACGCCTCTTGGCCAGCTCGCCGCTTGTTTTGTCCTGCCCATCGAGGACGACATGGGCCGGGACCCGGCAGGGATCTTTTCAACGCTGCGGGTCGCGGCCCTGATCCAGCAGACAGGGGGCGGGAACGGCTTTTCCTTCTCCCGATTGCGACCCAAAGGAGCCCGCGTTCGAACCAGCAAGGGAATCGCGACCGGGCCCGTGGGCTTTTTGCGAGTTTATGACAAAGCCTTTGGCGAGATCGCGCAGGGCGGCAGCCGCCGCGGAGCCAACATGGGCGTGCTGCGCGTTGACCACCCCGACATCCTCGAGTTCATTCGCTGCAAGAGCGAAGAAGGCCAGATCGCAAACTTTAACATCTCGGTGGGCATCAGCGACGAGTTCATGCGCGCGGTGGAGGCCGACGAGGATTTTGACCTCGTCAACCCCCAGGACGGCGAGGTTTGGAGGCGAGTGCAGGCCCGCGAGGTGTTTGACGAGATCGTGAAACACGCACACCGCAACGGCGAGCCGGGCGTGCTCTTTTTGGACGCCGCCAACCGCAGCAACCCGGTGCCGCATCTCTACGAACTGGAGGCCACCAACCCCTGCGGCGAGCAGTTTCTGGGCGGATACGAAAACTGCTGCCTGGGCTCGGTCAACCTGGCACAGCATGCGACCCCGGACGGCGGCGTGGACTGGGCCCGCTTGCAAGACAGCGTGGAGACCGCTACCGTCTTTCTCGACAACGTGGTGGACGCCAACAAGTACGTCCCTGCGGTGCCCGAGATCGAGGAGGCAGCCCTCCGCGCCCGTCGCATAGGGCTGGGCATCATGGGCCTGGGCGACCTCATGTTCCATGCAGGCGTTCGCTACGGAAGCCCGGAGGGCGAGGAATTTGCCGCCCAGGTGGTCGAGTTCGTCCGCTACCACGCCATGCAAACAAGCATCGCCCTGGCCCGCGACCGGGGACCGTTTCCCAGCATCCAGGGCAGCATCTATGACCCCGACAACCTCAAGTGGCTGCCGCCCCGTCCCCTGACCCCCTACACCCGCGACTTTGGGCGGCCGCCCCTGGATTGGAACGCGGTCGTCCAGGGTATTCGAGTCCATGGCATTCGCAACGCCGCGCAGACGACGGTGGCACCCACCGGGACCATCAGCACCGTGTCCGGCTGCGAAGCCTACGGCTGCGAGCCAGCCTTTGCCCTCGCCTACGTCCGCCACTTCAAGGACGGCGATGACGACGTTGAGCTGACCTACACCAGCCCGCTCTTTACCGCCGCGCTGCACAGGGCCGGCCTGGATGCCGAAATACAGGCAGAGATCAGCCAGCGCGTGTCCATCACCGGCAGTTGCCAGGACGTCCCGGAGGTGCCCAAGGAGATCCGGCGCGTCTTTGTCGTCGCCGGCGACATCACGGCCGAGGAGCACGTGCGCATGCAGGCCGCCATCCAGGCCTTTGTCGACAACTCGATCAGCAAGACGGTCAACTTTGCCGAGGATGCGACCCCCGAAGACGTCGCCCGGGCCTATCACCTCGCCTGGCGCCTGGGCTGCAAGGGGTTGACGGTGTACATCACAGGCTCGCGGGAAAGGGTAGTCCTGGAGACGCAAAAGACGCGGAAAGCGCGAGAGACAGAAGGCAACGGCGTCGACGTCGTGCCCCTGAAGCCCCGGCCCATGGTCCTCCAGGGGACCACCTATCGCACGCCGACGCCCCTGGGTACCGCCTTTATCACCGTCAACGAGAACGGCCACAGGGAGCCCTTCGAGATCTTTGCCAACGTGGGCAAGGCCGGCTCTGACACGGCGGCCGTGGCGGAGGCCATCGGCCGGTTGATCAGCCTGGCCCTGCGCATGCCCTCGCCACTCACAGCCCGCGAGCGGCTCTCGGAGGTCATCGACCAACTGGCAGGCATCGGCGGGGGACGGCCGCTGGGCTTTGGGCCCAACCGTGTGCGCTCGCTGCCCGATGCCGTGGCCCAGGTGTTGGCCCGCCACATGGCCCTCGTCGACGCTGAACAGCCACCGGAGCAACTGCCCCTGCCCATCTCTCTGCCCCAGCCCAGGGCCGATCTGTGCCCCGACTGCGGCCAGGCGGCACTGGTGGCCATGGAGGGCTGCCGCAAGTGCATCAATTGCGGCTATAGCGAATGCTGACGTGGCCTCAGCTTTGAGGTCACCAGGCTTCGTGGTATAATCCGGTTATGTTGCGGCGGATCTTTCGCGCCCTGCTGACGGTGGCGATGCTGCTACTCGCGGCGGGCGCGACTATGTTATTGTATATTGCCTGGCGCGTCAACTACACGGGGCTCAAAGACCGGTCGCAGCCGGCCGATGCCATCGTCATCCTCGGCGCCCAGGTCGAACCCGACGGGCAGCCGGGCCCCGATCTATACGTGCGCACCCTGCACGCCGCTCAGCTTTACCAGAACGGCGTGGCACCCTACATTGTCACTACGGGCGGCTTCCGCGGCGATCGCCTCTCGGCGGCTGCCGTAGGCCGCGACCTGGCCGTGTCGCTGGGCGTGCCCCCCGACAGAGTCTTCCTGGCCGATGGATCAATGACCACGCGCGAAGATGCGGCCAGCGCCCGCGACCTGATGCTGGCCCACGGCTGGAGCACCGCCGTCCTGGTCAGCCATCCGCTGCACCTGGAACGGGCCCGCATCCTTTTCGAAGGCCAGGGGCTGACCGTCTATCCCAGCCCGACGAACACCGACCTGAGCACCATTCCCTGGCGTACCCGTGCCTGGCTGACCATGCGAGAGACGGTGGGAATCGTCTGGATCGGGCTGGAGGAGCTCGGTGTGCCCTACGAGTGGACCGGGCTCCTCAGCCGACTGGTCTATGGCCCCTCCTCGACCGAAGCCGAGTAGCATCCCCTGGAACCCCTTGCCGAAGGCTAGGGCTCCAACACCGCCTCGGTCTCGCCCTCGATGGCGATGCGCACCTCCTGCACGGTGGAGAACTGGCGGAGCGTCTGCTCGATCTGTTGCCGAATGAGCATTACCCGCAATGACCCGCCGCCATAGGCCTGGAGTTCCTGGGAGAAATCGGCGGTGGCCACGCCGTCGACGATGGTCAGCTCGCGCAACGTAACCCACGGCCCCCAGTCAGACCCGCGAGCGTGATAGTTGAGCACATCCTCCGGCATGGGAATGGCCGTCTCGAAACCGGCCAGGTTCAAGGGTGGAGGCCCCCAAAGCAGCTCTTCCAGGGCAGCGGTGCCAACGGCTGCAGTCCGGGGGATGTTGCGCTGTACGGGTTGCAGTTGCTCGCCCAGGACAAAGTAAAGCGTCACCTGCATCACCTCGGGGTCGTCGGCGCTGAGGACCCGCACCGGCTGGCTGGCGAGCAGCGCCTCCGCCGCGTTCCGCAGCTCCAGCACGGCCGGCTGGCTCGGCGATTGGGGCGGCTGGCTCTCCATTTGCCAGTCCAGGCTGCCGATGAGCAGCCCGCGCCCATCCTCGCCGCGCAGAACCGTGAAGGTGTCCACCAGCACGGTGCCATCCTGCCACCGCAACCTGGCCCTCACCAGCTCGCCCGGCTCGCCCACCCGGGCCATGATATGCAAGGGCAGGGTCACCGCCTCGTCAGCCGCCGGGATCACGATCCCAAGGCTCGCTCCCTGGCTATCCAGGGTTACGTTCGCCACGGCGCTGACCACCACGCTGCCGTCCTTCATGCTCTCTTCCGCCACTTCCACGCGGCCCGGGCCGCTGGTTGAAACGTTGAAGGGAATCTCGCCTTCAAAGGTGCCGGGTTGGCCCATCTCGGTGGTCAGCATAATGGGCGCCTCGCCCACCACCTGACCCTCGGCGTCGTACACCCGCCCGCGCAGGGTAGCCTCGAAGGGAGTCACGCTAACCCGCCCCCGCACCACCACCGGGCTGCGCACCACAGCACCGTCCTGGGGCACCTCCAGGGCAATCATGCGCAGCGGTACGGTGGGCTGGGCCTCCTGGGTTGGCTCGGCCGCCTGCGTAGGCTGGGCCGCCTGGGTAGGCGGTGCGGTCGGCACCACGGGCGCTTCGGTGGCGGGTGCAGAAGCAGTCGGCACCGGAGTGGCAGTCGCGGCCACCGGCTCCTCGGTCGGTGGAAGCTGGCCCTCGACGGTGGGAGCGGCAGTCGAGAGGGGGACCGGCGTGCTGGTGGCCTCCGGGGCGACCGCCCCACAGGCCGCCAGCGACAACAAAAAGAAAACGGCGAGCAGTTTCGTCACACGCATCGAATAGTGTTCTCTCCTTCCACGATCCTGCCTGTCGTTCATTCGCTTTGTACACAGGCAATCCAAGGTACGCGCCAGACGCGCGTCCAACTCATGGACGTGATTCCAGGTCAAAAGGTTCCTGGCCCATGGGCACCTCCCACGCCGCTAGCCACCGCTTGCCGCCGGCCCCTTTTTGTGTTACACTGGGCCCATGCAAACCATGCGACCGAGACGAGCAGTCGAATGGGCGCGTTGCCGGGCGCCCTGGTGCATCGTCTTCCATTTCAACTCGCGCGTGCGCTTACAGGAGGCAGCTTGCGACGCCAAGTAAGCCACGAGCTGGTCACCTACCAATTTGAAAATCCGGCCTTCGAAGGGATCGAGCACGCCATCTTTACCCGGCTGGGCGGAGTAAGCCGCGGCCCCCTGGCAAGCCTGAATGTGGGCCGCAGCGTGGGCGACGACCCGGCCGCCGTGGTCGACGAGCTGCGCATCCGGGTGAAGATGCCCGGCCGGCCGCCGGGAACCCCGATCGTCGTGTTTTTCACCGACGACGACCTGGCCGCCGACCAGGAGTACTGCGGGTCGCTGTTCGAGGCGATGGCTTCGGCCAACCTGCCGGTTCGTTTCGCTGCGCAGACGTCGATCGGCCTGGCCCGTAACCCCGAGCTGCTCCGGCTGGCCGAGGCGGCCGGAGCGGCCCTGTTCTTCATCGGCTTCGAGAGCGTCAACCGCCAGGCGCTCAAGGAGGCCAACAAGAAGAACCGTCCTGCCGAGTTCGCCGAGCTGGTGCAGCGTCTTCACGACGCCCACATCGCCGTCGAGGGCGGCTTCATCTTCGGGTTCGATTCCGACGGGCCCGGCGCGTTTGCCGACACGGTACGCGCTGCCGACGAGATCGGCGTCGACACCGCCCACTTCACCATCCTCACCCCGCTGCCGGGCACACAGACGTTTTCCCGTCTCCATGGCGAGGGTCGAATCTTCGACTACGACTGGTCGCACTACAACGCCTACCGGACACTCTTCGAGCCGGCGCAGATGTCGGTGGCCATGCTCGATGCCGGCGCCCGCTGGGCGTACGGGGCGTTCTATTCCTCCAGCGCCCGTCGGCGCCGAACCTGGGCCCAGATCAGGCGCAGCTCGCCGATGATGGCGGCCGCCTACCGCTTCGTCGGTGGGTCCTATGCCCGCCACTACGGCGTCGGTCTGCAGGGCAGCAGCGAGGCGCCGTTCCAACCGCACCCCGACGACATCGCCCACCTGGCGACCGTGTCGAACTTTGATGCCAACCAGGTGCTGATCGAGGCGTTGGCGCTCGCCTCGGGCGGCCGCCCATCGTCGGCCGGGGCTGCCACCCCGGTGAACGTTTCACTCGGTCGACCGGTTGCGGTGTCCACCGGGACCACCGTCGCCGGAGGGGGCTGAGCGCCACCCCGGATGCCACTACGCTCCGGGTTGGAACAACTGCACCGAGCGGGAGGAACCCCAGCCCCATGCGCCTTACCGTCCTTGGATCGTCGGGCACCTTCGCCGGCCCGGATGACGCCTGTTCCGGATACCTCGTCGAGCACGACGGTTTTCGGTTGGTGATGGACGTCGGCCCCGGCACCCTGGCCAACCTTCAGCGGCACCTGCCCCTCGACCGGATCGACGCGGTGTTGTTGTCCCACGCTCACCCCGACCATTGGGGCGAGTTGCCCACGCTGTGCAACGCCTACCGCTACGTGCTCGGCCGCGACGACCTCCCGGTGCTCGGGCCCGCAGACGCGCTCGCCTGCGTCGAGGCGGCGCTGGGTGGGTCGACGAGCCCCACCTTCGCCTTGGAGGAGGCGGGTGATGGCGACGAGTTCGAACTGGGGCCGATCGAGCTGCGGTGTTCGGCCACCGATCATCCGGGCGTGACGCTCGGGTTCCACCTGTCCGCCGGCGGAGCCGCCATCGGGTACTCGGCGGACACCGGCCCCGGTTGGAGCTTGAAGGAGTTCAACGCCCCGGTGACGCTCGGCCTGTGCGCGACGTCCTAGGTCGAGGCCGGCGTCACCGGCGGCATGCACCTGACGGCTGCGGAGGCCGGTGCGATGTGCCGAGACGCGGGGGTGTCCTTCCTGGCCGCCACCCACATCGTGCCCGGACAGGACCGAGATGCCCTCCTGGGGGCGGCCACCTCCGCCTTCGGCGGTCAAGTGC
>ERZ1026796.2419-NODE-2419-length-10845-cov-2.397649_pt1 | contig 10845 bp, 9 predicted proteins | sample MGYA00520874_ERZ1026796 | MGnify/ENA primary metagenome ERZ1026796 (study PRJEB33270, sample SAMEA104284474) | anaerobic digester metagenome | biome: Anaerobic digester microbiome; feature: mesophilic sludge digester; material: Anaerobic digester biomass | place...
CTCGCCGAACCACAGGGCTTCCGGGCCGAGGCAGGCCACGGCGTGGAGGCCGAGGTGGATGGCCACCGCATCACCGTCGGCAATCTGCGTATGATGGCCGCGCGGGGCTATGCACTGAACGGCCTGACAGGCGTCGTCGATCGCCTGCAGACCGAGGCCAAGACCGCCATGTTGGTCGCGGCCGACGGCAGCGTGCGCGGCGTGATCGCCGTGGCCGACACGGTCAAGGACAGCTCACAGGCTGCGATCGCGGACCTACACCGCATGGGTTTGCAGGTCGCGATGATCACCGGCGACAACCGGCGCACCGCCGAAGCGATCGCCCGCCAGGTGGGCGTGGATACGGTACTCGCCGAGGTTTTGCCAGAAGGTAAGGCGGCCGAGGTCAAGAAGCTACAGGCGACCGGCGCAGTGGTTGCGATGGTCGGCGACGGCGTCAACGACGCGCCGGCCCTGGCGCAGGCGGACGTGGGCCTCGCGATCGGCACCGGCACCGACGTGGCGATGGCAGCTGCACCGGTCACCCTCATCAGCGGCGATCTGCGCGGGGTGGCGCGCGCCATCTCACTTTCGCGCAAGACCCTGCGGACCATCAAGCAAAACCTGTTCTGGGCCTTCATCTACAACATCATCCTTATCCCGACCGCCGCGCTGGGCTTCCTGAACCCGATGCTGGCAGCCGGCGCCATGGCGTTCAGCAGCGTCTTTGTGGTCAGCAACAGCCTGCGCCTGCGCGGGCAGAAGATTTGATCGTAAAGGCATGGCCTCGCACCTGCCCGAATGGGGGCGACCCAAGGGTACGTCCCTAACCACCTTCAAGGAGAAAAAGATGAAAACTAAACGATTTGCCGTCCTCTTGTTCGTAGCCGTATTCGCCGTCCTGGTCGTGGCGGGATGCACGCCCCAAACCGAGCGGATACCCACCGCCGCACTGCCGGCCGGCAAGGCCTGGGCCGAGGGCAAGGAGATCTTCTTCGTCCACACCGAGGCATCCGATTCCGGCGTCGCCGAGAAGCTGACCAGCATGATGAAGTCGCCCGTGATCTTCGTCCCGTCGCTGGCGAAGATGCCCGCCGACGCGCTGGCGCAGGTCTACGTGTTCACCAATGGGGTGGCCGGCAAGGGGCCGTTCGGCTTCCAGTCGGACGTATTCCCCAATCCGCCGGGGACCGACGGTTACAGCCCGCTCCGTAACATCAACGCGGTGACCTGGGCGGATCCGGCCAAGGCGCGCGAGCTCAAGGCGGTAGCGGAGGTCATGGCGGCGAAGGACGCCGGGGAAGTCACGATCGAGCAGCCAGGGATCGTCGTCAATATGCCGTTCGTCGTCTGGGATGGTGGAAAACGCTAAGCTATGCCCGATCATCCTTGCCTTCATCACCGGGTTAACCACGGGCGGCCTGAGCTGTCTCGCCGTGCAGGGCGGGCTGCTCGCCGGCTCGATTGCCAGCGAGGTCGAGCAGTCGGTGCTGACCTGCACAGCCGCACTTAGTTCGCCTGCTGCGCCGGATTGAGGGCGGAGTGCGATGGATCTCCTGTTTTTTTGATAATGGGTCCACGTGGGATCCAGGCTGCACAACCGAGATTCTGGCGGTCCAGGTGACCATAGGTCGTTCGGCGTATGGCAATTCCCAGCAATCGGCGCGTGTGCGGAACGGGTTGATCTGCTATCATGATACTTGGCGCAAAGGCGCCGGGAAAGGAACTGGCATCATGGTCAAAGATCCCGTTTGCGGCATGGATATCGAACCCCAGGACGCGGCAGCCAGCCGCGCGCACATGGGGCAGACGTTTTACTTTTGCTCGCCCAAGTGCGTCGAGAAGTTCGACGCCGACCCGCACCGGTACGCGCAGGCAACGCTTGCTGCGACGGAGACGCCGCTGCCGGTTGGTTCGGCCACGACCGGCTTCAACCCGGCTTTGCCGCTGGTCCGCGTCGAACTGCCAGTGCTCGGTCTGAAGCGGGAGCAAGATGGGCAGGCCGTCGCGGCGGCCGTGGCCGGCGTGTCGGGGGTCCGCAGCGCGCACGCCAACATCGGCGCGAGCGTGGTCACGGTCGAGTACGACCCACAACGCGCCACCACCGCCGCCCTGGCCGCGGCGCTCCGGCCGGCCGGTTTCCGGGCCGGCGGCGCGCAGACGCGCATCGGTATCGCGGGCTTGCGCTGTGCGTCCTGCGTCGGCTTCATCGAGGAGGACCTGCGGGCGACGCCGGGCGTGCTGAGCGCATCCGTCAACGTCGGCACCCAGGAAGCCACGGTCGCGTACCTGCCCCAACAGACCACCCTGGCACAACTCCACAGCGTGATTCAGGACTGGGGCTACCAGTTCCGGCCGGCCGCCAGCGTGGAACCGGTTGACAAGCAAGAGGCGGAGCACGATCGCGAGTACCGCAGCCTGTTCCGCAAGTTCCTCTTTGCCGCCTTCATCTCGGTGCCGGTGCTGCTGACGGCCTACCCCCAGTACATCCCGTTCGTGCGCGACTGGAACATGGCGACCTTGCGCCTGGCCTGGCTTGCCGCGGCGTTGCTGACCCTGCCAGTGCTCTTCTGGTCGGGCGGCCACTTCTTCACCGGCGCGTGGGCGGCGCTCAAGCACCGCGCGGCCAACATGAACACCCTGATCGCGCTTGGCACCGGCGCGGCCTGGCTCTACTCCACCGTCGCCGTCCTGTTCCCGCGCCTGTTCCCCGAAGGCACCTCGGAGCCGTTCTACGACGTGGCGGCCGTGGTGATCGCCCTGGTCGTGTTGGGCCAGGCGCTTGAATTGCGCGCCAAGGGCCGCACCAGCGAGGCCATCAAGAAGCTGATGGGGTTGCAGGCGAAGACCGCCCGCGTGATCCGCGACGGTCAGGAACTTGACATCCCGGTCGAAGAGGTACTGGTCGGCGACGTGGTGCAAGTGCGCCCCGGCGAAAAGGTGCCGGTGGATGGCGTGATCCTGGAGGGCAGCTCGGCGGTGGACGAGTCCATGCTCACCGGCGAATCGCTGCCGGTCAGCAAGCAGGCGGGTGACGAAGTGATCGGCGCGACGCTCAACAAGACCGGCGCGTTCAAGTTCCGCACGACCAAGGTCGGCAAGGACACCGCCCTGGCGCAGATCGTCAAGATGGTGCAGGACGCGCAGAATAGCAAGGCGCCCATCGCCCGCCTGGCCGACACGATCTCCGGCTACTTCGTGCCCGTCGTGATGATCCTCGCCGTCCTGACCTTCGTCGCCTGGTTCGATTTCGGCCCGCAGCCGCAGTTGGTGTATGCGCTGGTCACGAGCGTCACAGTGTTGATCATCGCCTGCCCCTGCGCGTTGGGCCTGGCCACGCCGATGAGCCTGATGGTCGGCATCGGCAAGGGCGCGGAGAATGGCATCCTGATCCGTTCGGGTGAAGCCTTGCAGACCGCCCAGGCGCTCAAGATCGTGGTGTTGGACAAGACCGGCACGATCACCAAGGGCAAGCCGGAGCTAACGGATGTCACCGTGGCCGGCGCCTGGCTGGCCGACGATCTGCTGCGCCTGGTAGCGGCGGTGGAACGATCGTCGGAGCACCCGCTGGCCGAGGCCATCGTCGAAGGCGCCAAGGCGCGCAACCTGGTCTTGGCGGAGCCGACGGCCTTCGAGGCCATCCCCGGTCATGGCGTGCTGGCGACGATCGAAGGCCGCAAGCTGGCGATCGGCAATCTCAAGCTGATGCAGCGCGAGGGCATCGGCCTGGGCAGCCTGGAGAGCCAGGCCGCTGAGTTGGCAGACCAGGGCAAGACGCCGATGTACATCGCCGTGGATGGCCAGGCCGCGGGCCTCGTCGCCGTGGCCGATACGGTGAAGGCAGACTCCGCCGAGGCCATCGCCGCGCTGCACGGCATGGGCATCGAGGTCGTGATGATCACCGGCGACAATCGCCGCACGGCCGAGGCCATCGCCCGGCAAGTGGGCGTGGATCGCGTGCTGGCCGAGGTGCTGCCGGAGGACAAGGCGGCGCAAATCAGAGCGTTGCAAGCGGAGGGCAAGAAGGTCGCCATGGTGGGCGACGGCATCAATGACGCGCCGGCGTTGGCGCAGGCCGATGTGGGGTTGGCGATCGGCACGGGCACGGACGTCGCTATCGAGGCGTCCGATATCACCCTGATCAAGGGCAGCCTGCGCGGGGTGGTGACCGCTATCGAGGTCAGCCGGGCGACCATGCGCAACATCGAGCAGAACCTGGTCGGCGCGTTCATCTACAACGTGTTGGGCCTGCCGGTGGCGATGGGGCTGCTCTACCCGTTCTTTGGCATCTTGCTCAGCCCGTTGCTCGCCGGGGCCGCAATGGCCTTCTCCAGCGTCACCGTGGTGACCAACGCCAACCGGCTGCGCGCGTTCAAGCCGCGGTTCAGCGCCCGCTAGAACAAAGGAGTACACGACCCATGACTGCAAGTCAAATCGCCGTCACGCTGACAGGGATCGCCCTGAGCGGCTTCATCGCCTGGTTCTTCTGGTTCGCGCCGAAAGGCCAAACCCGCGCCACTGCTGGTGCAGGTGGCGCCCAGGAAGTCGCCGTCACCGTCAAAGGCGGCTACACGCCGGATGTCATCGTCGTCAAGGCCGGGCGGCCGGTGCGCCTGCGCTTCACCCGCCAGGAAAGCTCCTCCTGCTCCGAAACGGTGCTCTTCCCCGACTTCAGCCGCAGCGCCAGGCTGCCGGAAGGCGAGGAAGTCAGCATTGAATTCACGCCAGACAAGCCGGGCGAGTACGGCTTCCAGTGCCAGATGGGTATGCTGCGCGGGAAACTGATTGTGGAGTCGTAAACAGAGACGCCGGATGGCCTCATCATCCGGCGCCAGGGTGCAAAGCCCTGCGGGGCTGTGCGGCCGTAGCTCCATGCCGGCAGGCCTTTGCACCTGGTAACCCAACCGTCGGGCAGGGTTGGGCGAACAACGCCCGCCGTAACGCAAGCCTCCGGCTTGCGCCGTTGGCGCACTGAAGCATAATTTGTCGGCGACGGCGTCGTCAAGCCAGAGGTGTGACCTGCGAGCGGCGGGCGAACCAGGAGTCCCGTACAAGTTCGGGACGCCTTCGCCCCGAATTCATTCGGCGGCGACTTTGTAATGAATCTCCGATACCTCGCGCAGCCGCGCCGCGGCCTGTTCGGGGGTGATGTCGCGCTGCGCCTCGCCCAACATCTCGTAACCGACCATGAATTTCTTGACGGTGGCCGAGCGCAGCAGCGGCGGGTAGAAGTGCGCGTGCAACTGCCAGTGACTGTAGTCGCCGGCTGACCAGGGCGCGCCGTGCCATCCCATTGAGTAGGGGAACGAGGTCTCGAAGAGGTTGTCGTAGCGGGTCAGGAGCCGCTTGAGGATGGCGGCCAGGGCGTCGCGCTCCTCAGCCGACAGGTCGGGCAGGCGAGGGACGGGGCGGCGCGGCAGGAGCAGCGTCTCGAAGGGCCAGACGGCCCAGAAGGGCACCACCGCCAGCCAGTCGTCGTTCTCCACGACCACCCGCGCGCCCTGTTCTGCCTCCAGCGCGGCATAGTCCGGCAGCAGGGGCCGGCCGTGCTCGGCCAGGTAGGCCCGCTGCTGCTCTTCCTCTTTGGCCGCCTCGTTGGGCAGCGCGTCCACCGCCCAGATCTGGCCGTGGGGATGGGGGTTGGAGGCGCCCATCATCGCCCCCCGGTTCTCGAACACCTGCACCCAGCGGTACTCCCCGCCCAGGGCGGCCGTCTCCTCGGCCCACACGTCGACGACGCGCCGGATGCTGCCGGGGTCCATCCTGGACAGGGTCAGGTCATGGCGCGGCGAAAAGCAGATCACCCGGCAGGTGCCGCGCACGGTCTCGTACGTCTGCAGCGGGGCGTGGTCCTGGCCGGGGGGCGTGTCGGGCAGGAGGGCGGCAAAGTCATTGGTAAAGACAAAGGTGCTCTCGTACTCCGGATTGCGCTTCCCACCGGCCCGCTCGTTGCCGGGGCAGAGGTAGCAGCCGGGGTCGTAGGCCGGCCGCTCCTCGGGCGGCCTCTTTTCCACCTGGCCCTGCCACGGCCGCTGTGTGCGGTGGGGCGAGACCAGGATCCACTCGCCCGTCAGCGCGTTCAGGCGCCGGTGGGGATGGTCGGATGGGGGCGAGATCCGCACGTCGGGGCCTACCCCTTCAGCGCCCCGGCCAGGATGCCGCGGATAAAGTACTGCCCCAGGGCCAGGAAAAAGACGAGGGGCACGATGAGGGTGATGAGGGCGGCCGCCATTTGCAGCTCGTAGTGGGCGACAAAGCTGCCCTTGATCTCGGCCAGCTTGATCTGGATCGTCGTCGTCCGCGGCGTGGCCAGGGTGAGGGCCAGCAGGAACTCGTTCCACACCTGGGTAAAGATGATGATGGCCGTGGAGGCATAGGCCGGCATGGCCACCGGGATCACCACCCGGAAAAAGATCTGGATCTTGGATGCGCCGTCCACCTCGGCCGCCTCTTCCAGCTCGCGGGGCACGGCCAGGAAAAAGGTGCCCAGCAGGACCGAGGCGAGGGGCACGTTCAGGATCAGGTAGCTGAGGATGAGCCCCCAATGGGTGAGGGCCAGGCCCGTCTCGGCGACGATCTGTACCAGGGGGATGAGGACCACCTGGTAGGGCAGGTAGACGGCGATGCCCACCAGGATAAAGAGCACGCGGGCAAAGGCCGATCGGGAGCGGGCCAGGTAATAGGCCCCCAGCCCGCCAACCAGCAGGCACAAGAACGTCACCGAAAAGCCAATGATGGCCGAATTCAGAAGCGACGGCAGGATCAGCTCGAAAGAGGTGACAAAATTCTCGATCTGGAGGTCTGTGCTGGGGATGAGGTATCGCCGGGCGCTGATCTCGGCGGGCGTCTTGAGGGAGGTGACGACGACGACGTATACGGGCAGCACGTAAGCTATGGTCAAAAAGGCCAACGTCAGCAGGACCAGGATCATCAAGGCGCGGCTTTTGGATTTCATTCAAACCACTTTCTAAAAGCATAGATCGTGTAGGGCACGACGACGATAAAGGCCATGAGAAAGATGATCACGCCCAGCCCGGCACCCATGGACACCAGGTGCTGTTGGAAGGTGGCGATGAGCATGAAGAAGGCCAGCACGTCGCTGGCAAAGCCCGGCCCGCCAAAGGTGACCACGTACACGATGTCAAAGACCTTCAGGGCCGAGATGAGCAGCAGCGAGATCAGCACCAGGATCCCGCCGCGGATGTTGGGCACGATGATCTGCCACAGGATGCGAAAGCGGGAGGCGCCGTCGACCAGGGCCGACTCGATCATTTCCTGGAGCTCGGTGGTGCGAAAGGAGGATTGCAGGATAATCACCGCAAAGCCCAGGTATTGCCACACAAAGATGACGATGAGCCAGTAGGTCACCGTGTCGGGATTCGTGATGTAGCGACCCCCCAGGACGGGATCGAGGCCCAGCCCGTCGCGGATGGGGTTGACGAGCCCCCGCAAGATGGTGTTCAGCACTCCCCGGTCGGGTTGGTACATCCACGACCAGATGGTGCCCGTCACGATAAAGGACATGGCCACGGGATAGAGGATCAGCGTCCGGGTGTAGGTTTCGATGCCCTTGAAGGAGCCGATCTCCAGGAGGTAGGCGATAAAGAGGGCGAGGACCACGGTGGGGACCACGCCCAGGACCAGCCACCGCAGGTTGTTCACGATGTCGGCCTGGAAGCGGGGAAGGCTGAACATGGTCCTGTACCACTTCAGGCCGGCAAACTCGTAGGTCGGCTGCACCCCACGCCAGTCGGCAAAGGAGACGTACACCGTCCAGGCCAGCATCCCATACAGGAGGATGACAAAGAGAAGAAGGGGGAGCAGGAACACGAGGAGCTCCGGGATCGTCATGCTCTCGCGCCGGCTCCGTCTCAGATTCGGTCTCCAGCGTTGCGTCAAGGGATCTCTCCTGACTGCGGTGCCTGCCGGTCCGGTAGGGACGCGCCGGACCTGGCACGTCCCTACCGGCAGGCATTCGACAGGCTCGCTCAACTAGCGCCCGAGCGAGAGGGGCAAGGGCCCGCTAGGGCCACTGGTACCAGGCTGCCTCTTCTTCCACCTCGTAGGTCTCGAAGAGGGTCGCTACCTGCTGGATGGTGGCATCGACGTCCGGCTCTTGCTCGGCCATGAAGGCGGCGATGACGATCCAGTACTCGTTCGAGAAGCTGGCGGGTGCGATGCTGCCGTGCTGGTCCAGGATCAGGTTTTCCGGGTTGTCACGCACAAAGGCCTGCATTTCCTGGCGGATGGGATCGGGGAACTCGCCCGGATCGATGTCGATGCGGGCAAACATGCCGCCCTGGGTGACGTCCGTCGGAATTTGCAGCTCGGGAGACGCCACCACCCGCAGCCAGTCCATGGTGGCATTGGGGTGCGGAGCGCCCGCGGCCAGGCCATACGTGTCGGGGTGGAAGAGGAGGATGCGCTCCGGCTCCTGCGGGAAGGTCACGGCGCCAAAGTCCTCGCCGGGTGTCCAGCCGTTGCTGATAAAGGCGCCGATGGCCCAGGTGCCCATGATGACCATGGCCGAATCGCCAGCCACCACCAGGCCCACCGACTGGTCCCAGGTCAGGTTGGAGTGGAAGGGATAGGTGTACTCCATGAGCTCGGCCAGGCGCTCCAGGGAGGTCCGGTAGGTCTCGTCGGTGGTGACGTCGATCTCGCCCTTGTGAAGCTGGACATAGTACTCGGGTCCGCCCAGTTCCAGGATGAGGCTATCCAGGACAAAGGCCGCGCCCCAGTTCTCGGTGGTGCCCAGGCCCAGGGGCGACTTTTCCGGATAGGCTTCCTTGATGGCTGCGGCGGCGGCCATCAACTGCGCAAAGTTCGTGGGCGGCTCCAGGTCCAGCTCCTCAAAGATGGCCATGTCGTAGTAGAGAATGTTCTGGATGTGCATGTTGAGGGGCACGACGTAGGGCACGCCATCCACCGACACCGCGCTGGCCAGGGGGCCAGGGATGAAGTCGGCGTAGCCCAGATCCTCCCAGAGCTCGTCCAGGGGTTCCAGGGCGCCCCCGTCGACGTAGGCCTTGAGCTCTGCGCCGCCCAGCGTCTGGAACGTGTCGGGCGGAATGCCCGCCGCCATCCGTCCCTGGAGCACGACGCGGTGGCTGACGCCGCCGCCGCCGGCCACGGGGTTCTCGACCACCTCGACGTCGGGATAGGCGGCGTTCAAAGCCTCAAACATGGCGTCGGCTGCTTCGCGCTCGCCGGGGCCGGTCCACCAGTGAAAGATCTCCAACTCGCGGGCTTCCGGCTCGGGAGTGGCCGTCACGACCACTTCTTTCTCGACTTCCTGGGTGACGATCACCTCTTTTTCGACTTCCTGGGTGACAATCACCTCCTTCTCCACTTCCTGGGTGACGACGACTGTTTCCTTGACGATCTGGGGCGCCGGCGTCGCCCCACAGGCTGCGACCACGCCTGCCATCAGGATCAAAACGAGCAGGACAGATACTGACTTTTTCATCTTTCCTCCTTCTGTCTGGTTCCCTTTGCAACCTGTCAAATAACGCATCCCCCATCCGGTGTCGGGACCTCACCTCCTTCCTGCCAAAGCGCGCCCTCACTGGTATGAGGCTCTCAGGTCGATTGTCGAACCACTAGCTCCACGTCGAGGCGGATAGGCTCCAGGTCGGAGCCCGGGCCGTTCAACATCTCCAGCAGGCGGGTGACGGCCTGCCTGCCCAATTCGTACTTGTCGATGTGTACCGTGGTCAGCGGTGGTTGCACCATGGCGGCGAACTGGATGTTGTCAAAGCCGACGATGGCCACGTCGTCGGGCACACGCCGCCCCAGCTCGCGGCACGCCTGGATGGCGCCCACGGCGATCAGGTCGTTGTAGGCGAACACGGCCGTCACCCGGGGGTGGTGGGCCATGAGCCGGCGGGCCGACCGGTAGCCGCGCTCCACGTCGCTGTTGCACTCGTCGGCCACGATCCAGTCGGCGACGAAAGGCAGCCCGTGGGCCTGGAGGCCCTCGCGAAAGCCCTGCATCCGTTCCATGATCTGCAACGGCGCAGCGCGCCCGGCGAGCATGCCGATGCTGCGGTGCCCCTTGCCTGCCAGGTGGTCGACGGCCAGCCTGGCCCCGCGGCGGATCTCGTTCAGCACCAACGAGATGCCGGGTTGGGGCTCAAAGATACGGTTCACGACCACGAGGGGCCGCGCCGGGCCGGCAAAGGCCCGCAGCTTCTCGCGATTCTCCCAGCAGGGAAAGACGATCATGCCCCCCACGTTGTGGTCGGCAAGGGAGCTTAATGCCCGGAGCTCTTGTTCGGGGTCATAGTCCGAGTTGCAGAGAAAGACGTCATAGCCCTCGGCCTGGGCGGTGTCGAGGACGCCGCGGGCCACTTCGGAGAAAAAGGGGTTCGAGATGTCGCCGAGGATGAGACCCAGGGTGTCGGTGCGCTGGGTGACGAGGGCGCGAGCGACTTTGCTCGGCCGGTAGCCGAGCTCCTGTATTGTTGCCAACACCCGCCGGCGGGTCTCGTCAGAGACCTCTCCCTGCTTGTTCACCACGCGAGAGACGGTCTTGATCGAGACGCCCGCTGCCCGGGCGACATCACGCATGGTTGTGGCCACTTGTCCCCCACCTCGATCGGAACAAACCGCCAGAAACCAGGTTGGATCGGGCGATAAAACGGAGCGAGAACCGCGACGTCGCGGCCGACAGCGTTAACGACAACGCTGTCATTATATCATGGAGCCGGCGGCCTGTCAATACCCGGAATTTCGCGTGTGGTTGAAAGTTGAAAGGTGAACCATTTAAGGCTGAAAAGTGAACTCTTTCCAGTTGAAAAGTGAACCGATTGTGGTAGAGTCCCAGCAGGTCGATCTCGAGATGAGGAGGGACGAAATGACACA
>ERZ1026796.2420-NODE-2420-length-10841-cov-4.276647_pt1 | contig 10841 bp, 8 predicted proteins | sample MGYA00520874_ERZ1026796 | MGnify/ENA primary metagenome ERZ1026796 (study PRJEB33270, sample SAMEA104284474) | anaerobic digester metagenome | biome: Anaerobic digester microbiome; feature: mesophilic sludge digester; material: Anaerobic digester biomass | place...
GGCCTACGGCGTTCGCCAGAGCCCGGCCTCGTCCCGCAGCTTCGCCAGCAGCCGGGCATCAGCGGCGGGAAAGGCGTAGCGGCTGAGTTCGGACGCCGTGACCCAGGCAAACGCCGCGCAGCCCAGCGGCCGCGGCTCGTGCCGCAGCCAGCGGCAGCGGTAGAACCGCAGGTGCACGGTCTTATCCGGGTAGGCATGCGTCAGGCTCGCGACGGATTCCGCGACCGCCACCTCGATGCCCAGCTCCTCGCGCAACTCGCGCGCCAGGCAGTCCTCGAAGCTCTCGCCGGCCTCGCGCTTGCCCCCGGGGAACTCCCACAACCCGCCCTGGTGCGCCGCCGCCGGGCGCTGCGTGATGAGCAGCCGGCCGTCGCGGAAGACCAGCGCGGCGGCCACCTCGACGGCCGGCGCGCAAGACGCGGGAACGCCCGGCGAACTCCGCCCGCCGGCTGGCGCGCTGGGGGTCATCGGCCAGTCGCGTTTCGCATTTGCCCGCTCCGGCCCGCGCGCCGCGGCTTACCGCCCGCTGCTCTTGTAGATGAAGCCCAGGCGCTCCATCTCCGCCAAGTCGAACAGGTTGCGGCCGTCAAACAGGATGGGATGCGTGAGCGAGCGGCGGACGCGCTCCAGATCCAGTTGCTTGAACTCCTCCCACTCGGTGGCAATCACGAGCGCATCGCAGCCCTCGGCCACCGCGTTCATGTCCGCGACGAAAGTGACGTCCTTGAGCACGGCCCGGGCCTTTTCCATGGCTTTGGGATCATGCACGCGCAGGGCCGCGCCCTCCTTTTGCAGGCGGTGGCACAATTCGAGGGCGGGCGACATGCGGATATCATCGGTGTTCTGTTTGAAGGCCAGCCCCAGCACGCCAATGGTCTTGTCCTTGAGCACCCAGAGGGTGTCCGTGATCTTCTTCACGAACCGCTCCATCTGGTCGGCGTTGATCCGCTGAACTTCCTTCAACAGGCGGAAGTCGTAGCCGACCTGCTCGGCGATCTTGATAAAGGCGCTGAGGTCCTTCGGGAAACAGCTTCCGCCAAACCCCAGCGAGGCCTGCAGAAATCGCCGGCCAATGCGCGCGTCCATGCCCATGCCGTTGGCCACCTCCTGGATGTTGGCGCCGGTCGCCTCGCAAACCACCGACAGGGCGTTCACGTAGGAAATCTTGAGCGCCAGGAAGGAGTTGGAGGCGTGCTTGATCAACTCCGCCGAGTTGATGTCCGTGACGATGATGGGAGCGTCGAACGGGGCGTAAATCTGTTTGAGCGCCGCCACGGGCCGCGGCGAGCGCACCCCGATCACGATGCGATCGGGCCGCATCAAATCCTCGACCGCAAACCCCTCGCGCAGGAACTCCGGGTTGCTGACCACATCAAAGTCCACCTTCGCCTTGCCATAGCGTTTGATGGTCTCGGCCACCTTGTCGCCAGTCTTGACGGGCACGGTGCTTTTATCCACGACGATCTTGTAGCGGGTCATCGCCGCCGCAATTTCGCGGGCCACCTTTTCGAGGTAGCTCAAGTCCACCGACCCATCCGGCAGCGGCGGCGTGGGGACCGCGATGAATACCACGTCGGACTGCTCCACGCCTTCCGCGGTGTGGGTGGTAAAAGTCAGGCGCCCGGCGTCCCGGTTGCGCGCGACCAGTTCCTCCAGGCCCGGCTCGTAAATGGGAATGCCGCCCGCCTGCAGCGTCCGCACCTTGGCCGCATCATTATCCACACACACCACCCGGTGACCCACCTCCGCAAAACAGGCCCCGGTCACCAACCCCACGTAACCCGTGCCGATAATGGACAGGTTCATTGGGGCGCGACCACCTTGAACGGCGCGCTGTTCGACCCCGCCGCGGCCGCCGGCGCGAAGAGATTCGGATGGCTCCGCCGCAGATCCTCCAGCCGCATCCGGGATTCGTCGCCCAGGGAACCGTAGGCATCCGTGCGCTCAACCTCCTCGTACAGGGAGCGCGCCTTGTCCGGCTCATTCTGCGCCTCATGCAAGCGCGCCAGCGCGAACCGGGCCTGCGCCAAAGTGCTGTCTCCCGGACGGCGATCAATCAACTCCTTGTAAGCCGTCATGGCCTCGCGGCTTTGGCCCTGGGCATTCAGGCACGACGCAATCCCCAACAGCGCCTGCCCCATAAACGGACTGCCCGCATGCTCGCGGCGGAATCGCTCGAACTGCGCCTTGGCCTCGGGATACTTGCCTTCCGTGAACAGAATGCCCGCCGCCTGCAACAACGCCCGCCCGGCGGCGGCGCTCTTCGGATAGGTTGCGGCTACCTTCAAATAGGCATCGGCGCTGATGGTGTTGCCGCCGGTCGCCCGCATATGCTCCATCGGCACTTTCGACAACGCCTCGCTCGCGGCCACCTCGGTCGCGTTCCGATGATAAACCACAAAGGAAATAATCAGGGCGGCGACCCCAACGATCGCCGTACCCACGATGACCGGCTTCTTGTTTGCGTCAAACCAGGCCCAAAGTGTGTGCAGGATCGGCAATTGCTCAACAGTAGATTCCATACAGGCGAGGGAGTGTTCCGATTCAACGCCGGAAACGCAAGCTCGAAATAGGCACTGCCTTCGCTCCGGAACCCGCCAGGCTTCCCGCCTAACTTCCCCCTCAACCCCACGGCCAGACCGGAGTCGAATCCCGCAATCCCTAACCGCTACTAACCTCCCTATAACGTCCTCTCCCCCTCATTCCTGGCTATGTACAAGGGGTGTACAAGGGATGCTCACCGGGTGTACATAGGGTTTAAGCTTGGACATCCGATGAGCATCCCTTGTACACCCCTTGTACACGGCCAGGGGGCAGCCATGAATATGCCTGAAATGATGGAGGTTAGGCGAAAAATGGAGATCGGAATAACAGTTGAAGCCGGAGGACGGAAAGTGTCCAATAATTGGACAGTTCGGAGCGGGTTTAGGAGAATCGGGCTAATGCCTTTGCATTATTTTGGCTCTGACGGCGCCTCGATTTCTGGAATCCGGCGGATAGTGCTGGTCTAAATGGCGAAACCGAATCAAAGTACCCGTATGGGCTTAAATATGAAACTGGTCTCTGGCGTACTGCCGGTCTCGGCGCACCGGCTGATTGTTTTGGGAGCATTACTGGCCGCAACCTTTGCCGGGTTGGGGGACGAACCGCCTTCGCGTCAGGATATCCTGAAAAAAGTGACGCCGCCGCCCAAGCATCCCCGGCTCTTTTGGACGGCCCGGGATGAAGCCGGCGTGCGGGAAAAAATGAACGCCGACCCGCAGCTCGCCGCCATCGGAGAGGCGGTGCGCATTACGGCGGAAGCCATGCTGCCGTCCTCCCCCGTGGTTTATCGCAAAACCGGCCGGCGGCTGCTGGGGCGCTCGCAGGAGGCGCTAAACCGCATCATGCACCTGGGGTTTGCCTTCCGCCTGACCGGCGACCAACGCTATGCGGACCGGGCGCTGGCCGAAATGAAGGCCATGGCGGACATGCCGGATTGGAACCCGTCCCATTTTCTGGATACGGCGGAAATGACGCTGGCCCTCGCCGTGGGCTATGACTGGCTGTTCGACCAGTTGGCTCCCGAGTTGCGGCAGGCCAGCCGCACGGCGATCGAGCAAAAGGGATTGGCTCCGTATCTCGAATCCGAAACCCGGCGGGGCTGGGAGCACGGGCGGAACAACTGGAACCAGGTTTGCCATGCCGGGATGGTGGCCGGCGCCCTGGCGCTGCTGGAAGATCATCCCGACCAGGCGGCGGAAGTCGTCCACCGCGCTCTTGCCGGCCTGCCTTATGCCCTGAAAGCGTATGTCCCGGATGGGATATATCCCGAAGGCCCGGGCTATTGGAACTACGGCACGAGTTTCAACGTCATGCTCCTCTCGATGCTTGAATCGGTGTTCGGCACCGATTTCGGCCTCAGCCGCAGCCCGGGCTTTCTCCAAACGGGCGAGTTCATGTTGAACATCATCGGCCCCACGCGGCGGACCTTTAATTTCAGCGACTGCGGCTCGGGCACCGGCTTTTCGCCGGCCATGATGTGGTTTGCGGCGCGCACGGAACGGCCGGAACTGTTGTGGTTTGAAAACGAGTTGCTGGAGCAGAAGCTGGCGTCCATCCGGAGCAGTCATGGCCGCCAGTCTGGCGGGCGCTACTTTCCGCTGGTGCTGTTGTGGGCCAAAGCCGGGATGAAACCCCGGCAACCGGCCGCCCGAAACTGGCTGGGACAGGGCCAAAACCCGCTGGCGGTATTCCGCAGCTCCTGGACGGACCGCGACGCGGTGTTTCTGGCCATCAAGGCCGGCACGCCGGCGGCCAGCCACGCGCACCTGGATATTGGCTCGTTTGTGCTGGATGCCAACGGCGTGCGCTGGTCGGTGGACCTGGGCGCGCAAGACTATAACACCCTGGAACAGCGCGGCATTCGGCTCTGGGATTTCCAGCCCGGCTCCGATCGCTGGACCCTCTTCCGCTACCACAACCGCGGGCATAGCACGCTGCTCATTGACGACGCGGACCAGGTCGTCACCAACACGGCGCCCATCACGGCCTTTTCGGCTGACCCGGAAAACGCGTATGCCGTGGTGGACCTGAGCGCGATTTACGCCGGGCAAGTGGCCCGCGCCAGCCGCCGCTTCACGCTGCAACCGGACCGCCGGGTGGTGATCGAAGACCAGCTCACCGGCGGCGCCCAGCCTGTGAAGGTGCGCTGGGGAATGGTCACGCCGGCCCAACTGAAACCCGACGGCCCCAGCCGCGCGTGGCTGGAGAAGGACGGGAAGCGGCTTCGCATCGAGATTATTTCCCCCGCCCGGGCCACCCTCGAGTCCTGGCCGGCCAACCCGCCGCCGCGGGACTACGATCAGCCCAACCCGGGGATCAGCGTGGTGGGGTTCACCGTTCCGCTTGCCGCCGGGGAAACGCTGAGTCTCAAGGTGCGATTGAGCCCGTGAACGCGCCGGCGCAACCGCAGTATTTCCTCGCTCCGGGACGCCCGCGGGTGTAAGGTTTGGCTTATGTTCAGGAACTTATCGCGCCGCGCCGCGCTGCGCCGGTTGACGGAAGGCACCGCCGCCCTGGCGGCGCTCACCCGCCTGCCCTCCCCGGAGGCCGCCGCGGAGGAACCCGCCCCGCCGGCGCTCAAGCGCCGCATCCGGCACTCCGTCTCCGCCTGGTGCTATGCCAGCCTTTTCCGCGCCGGCAAGGACAAGCCGGCGTCCATGACCTTCGAGGACTTCTGCCGCGCCTGCCAGCGGCTGGGGCTCGAGTCGGTGGAATTGCTCAACGAAGATCAATGGCCCGCCGTGAAAAAGGCCGGCCTGACCTGCGCCATGTGCAACGGCCCGGACAGCATCCCTTACGGCTGGAATCGCCTGGAACACCATGACGACCTGCTGGCCAAGTTCGAGGTGGCCATCCCCAAAGTAGCCCAGGCCGGCTTCGCCAATATCATCACCTTCTCCGGGAATCGCAAAGGGATGAGCGACGCGGAAGGCCTGGCGAATTGCGCCAAGGGGCTGAAACGGCTGATGCCGATTGCCGAGAAGCACCGGGTGACGGTCTGCCTCGAGCTGCTCAACAGCAAGCACAGCCATAAGGATTACATGGCCGATCATACCGCCTGGGGGGTGGAACTCTGCCGGCAGGTCGGCTCCGAGCGGCTCAAGCTGCTCTACGATATTTTCCACATGCAGATTATGGAGGGCGACATTATCCATACCATCCGGGAGAGCCATCCGTATATCGGACACTACCATACGGGCGGCGTCCCCGGCCGCAACGAGATTGATAACACCCAGGAAATCTACTACCCGGCCATCATGCAGGCCATCGTGGACACGGGCTACAAGGGCTTCGTGGGACAGGAGTTCGTCCCCCGGCGGCCCGACCCGCTGGCTTCCCTGAAGCAGGCCATTCAGATCTGCGATGTCTAGGCCCCCGCCCGCTCCGGCCGGCGGGCCGGAGGGCGAGTCTTTTTTGCATTAGACACTTGACTAAAACAGCTATTTTTGCGAGTTTGAATGCACGAATGAAGAAAAAACCTTCACGCCAGTACCGCTGGCAACAAAAGCAAATCGCGCTGAACCGCTGCGCCCGCTGTGGCGCCGAGCGAACCCACTACGCTATTTTGTGCGATGCGTGTCATATTGCCGACCGGATACGCCAGCAGGAACGGTCCGGCAGCCGGCCCTGGCAGAAAGGCAAACGCGGCCGTCCCCCCATCGTCCCGTTGCCGGAAAAAAAAGCGGCGCTCCTGTAGAACGCTGCCGGTTAATCCGCTATTTGCGTCCTCCGTCCTATGCCGGGTGAACCCAACCGAAAGTGGCATTCCTGGCTGCCTTATCTCTTTCTGCTGATTGCGGCGTTGTCGCGCTGGCCGGGGCTGTTCCCTCCCAACTTCAGCGCGTTCTACGGCCTGGCCTTTTGCGCCGGCGCGTTCTTCCCGCGCCGCGTCCGCTGGTGGCTGCCGCTCGGCACGCTGGTGGCCACGGATATTGCCCTTAATTTCTACTACCAGACCGTCAGCGCGCTGCAGTTGGTCAACTACGCCGCGTATGCGCTGATCATTCTGCTCGGCACCCGGTTCAATCACCGCTCGCGGTTCCTGGGGCTGCTGGCGGGCGGCCTGCTCGGCGCGATCCTCTTCTACCTGCTCACCAACACCGCTTCCTGGCTGTCCAATCCGGAATACCCCAAAGACCTGGCCGGCTGGATCCTCGCGCTGACCAAAGGGACGAGCGGCTACCCGCCCACCTTCGAGTTCTTCCGCAACACCCTGATGAGCGGGGGCCTGTTCACGGCGCTTTTCGCCGGCGCGCTCAAACTCACCGAAGCGCCCGAGCCGGCGTCGGAAAAGGAGCCGGCGCCGGAGGAGGAACCGGAGGGGGAGGAGGCCCCGGAGGAAGCGCCGGCTTAAGCGGCCAATCACCGGCCGGGCGGCAGCGGAAACCGGCGCGGCCCCTTTCCCGAGCGCCAGCCTCACGAAATGCGCCTCCCCCCGCGCGCCCCGCACCCTGCTCTATGAAGATCGGCGTTCTTTCCGATACGCACAACTACCTCGACCCCCGCATCCCGCGCCTCTTTGCGGATGTGGATCATATTCTCCACGGCGGCGATATCGGCCTGCCGATCGTCCTGCTGGAGCTGGAGCAAATCGCGCCAGTGACCGCGGTGGGGGGCAATACCGATGATCCCGGGTTGGGCTACCCGGAAACGGCGATCGCCCTCCTGGAAGGCCGCAAGTTTCTCCTCCAGCACATTGTCAAACCGCAGGCGCCCGCCGAGCCCCTGCGCGCCCGGCTTGCCCGCGAGCGGCCGGACGTGGTGGTGTTTGGCCACACGCACAAGCCCTTTTGCCAGCGCCTGGGCGGAACGCTCTTCTTCAACCCGGGCTACGCCGGCAAGCCGCGCTTCGGCCTCGAGCGCAGCGCCGCCATCCTGCACTGCCAGCCGGACGAAATCAGGCCGGAGTATTTGCGGTTGTAGCGGCCCGCGCGCGCGCCGGGCGCGGGCCGGGCGGGCCGGAGCCCCCGAACGGCAGCGCCACGCCCGGCGCGCCGGCCCCGCTCGTCCCGGGACGGCCGGCGATGCCGCTGGCCGGGCCAGCGGCTGGCGAATGAACCGGCCTCCCGGAAAAACCACGGGTGCGGACAGTTGCCTTGCGCCCCGGGGTAATGTCTAATGGTCCGAATCGCAATCTGTGAGCAAAGCGTTCATCCGAATTGGCGGGGCGCGTGAGCACAATCTAAAGAACCTCACGCTGAGCATCCCGCGCGACAAGCTGGTGGTCATCACCGGCTTGAGCGGCTCGGGCAAATCTTCCCTGGCATTCGATACCATCTACGCCGAAGGCCAGCGCAAATATGTGGAGTCGCTCTCCGCCTACGCCCGGCAGTTCCTGGACCAGATGCAGAAGCCGGACGTGGACTTCATCGAGGGCCTGTCGCCGGCGATCGCCATCGAGCAGCGCAGCTCCGGCTCCAGCCCGCGCTCCATCATCGCCACCACCACCGAGGTTTATGATTACCTGCGCCTGCTCTACGCGCATGTCGGCCAGCCGTATTGCCCGGAAACCGGCGTGCCCATCCTGCGGCAGACCACCAGCGACATCGTGGATAAAATCCTCGCCCTGCCCCCGCGCACGCGCGTGATGCTCCTGGCGCCGGTGGTTCGGGATCAGAAAGGCGAGTTCCGCGACGTCGTGGCGCGGCTGGCGCGCGAGGGCTTTGTCCGCGCCCGCGTGGACGGTCAACTGGTCGAACTGGGCGGCGGGGTGCGCCTCAAACTGGACCCCAAAGCCCGGCATACCATCGAGGCGGTGGTGGATCGGCTGGTCATTGATGAGAAGATTCGCGTCCGGCTGAGCGATTCCGTGGAGACCGCGCTGCGCTGGGGCGAGGGAACCCTGCTGACGCTGCACCAAACGCCGCCGGAAGACCGGACGGCCAGGGCCGAATCGCGGCCCGCGCCTCACGGCCCGCGCGCGGCCTCGCCCGCCCCGCCCGCCAATTCGGAATGGGTTGAAACCCTTCTCTCCAACCGCAACCTCAGCCCCGCGACGGGCAAAAGCTACGAGCCGCTTACCCCCAAGCATTTCTCGTTTAACGCCCCGGCGGGGGCGTGCCCGGTTTGCCACGGCCTGGGCCAGAAGCTCGTGTTTGATGAGGGGCTGGTGGTGCCCGATCCGGAGAAGTCGCTCGAACAGGGAGCAATCCAGCCCTGGCGGCGGGGCGGCAAACGGATGGTGCTTTACTACAAAAGCCTGCTGCAAGGGGTGGCCAAACATTACCAGCAAAGCATGGATGCCCCCTACCAAACGCTCCCGGAGGACTTCCAACGCACGCTGCTGTGGGGCTCGGGCGAAACGCAAATCGAGTTCCTCTTCCGGCGCATGGGCGCCACCAGCAAAGTGACCCGCCCGTTCGAAGGCGTCATCCCCAACCTCCAGCGGCTTTACCAGGAAAGCGAGAGCGAGTTCACCCGCAACCGGCTCAAAGGCTTCATGAGCCCGCAGTTCTGCGATGCCTGCCAGGGCCAACGGCTCAAGCCGGAAATCCTGGCGGTGACGCTGGGGGATGCGGAGGCGAGCGCGAAGTTCAAGCCGGCGGGCCGGGAAACCGGGCGCGAATCGGAAGCCGTCCCCCGGCCTCCCTCCCCGCGCGTCTCTCCGCCCGGCCTCTCCATCATGGACGTCTGCACGCTTTCGGTCGAGCAGGCCGACGAGTTCTTCGCGACGCTCAAGCTGTCGGAGTTTCAGGAAAAGATCGCCCAGGAACTGATCAAAGAGATTCGCGCCCGGCTGGGCTTCCTGCGAAACGTGGGGCTGGGCTACCTCACCCTGGATCGCGAAAGCGGCACGCTCAGCGGCGGCGAGGCGCAGCGCATCCGCCTGGCCACCCAGATCGGCGCGGGACTTGTCGGCGTGCTCTACATCCTCGATGAGCCGAGCATCGGCCTGCATCAGCGCGACAATGACCGCCTGCTGCGCACCCTGGCCGGCTTGCGCGACCTCGGCAATTCGGTGCTGGTGGTCGAGCATGACGCCGACACCATCCGGCACGCCGATTACCTGCTCGACCTTGGCCCCGGCGCCGGGGTGCGCGGCGGGGAACTGGTCGCCGCGGGCACCCTGGCCGAAGTGCTCGCCCACCCGCATTCACTCACCGCCAAATACCTGCGCGGCGAGCTTTCCATCCCGGTCCCGCGCCGCCGCGTCCAGCCGTCCGCGGCCCGCGGCTGGCTTGAAGTGCTCGGCGCGCGCGCGAACAACCTCAAAAACCTCAACGCGCGCATCCCGCTCGGCACGCTCACCTGCATCACCGGCGTCAGCGGCTCGGGTAAGAGCACGCTGGTGGACGATACCCTGCGGCGCGCGCTGGGCCGCAAATTCTTCGGGTCCAAGGAACGCCCCGGCGCCCACCGCGCGCTCCGCGGCTTTGAAAACCTCGACAAAGTGATCGTCATTGACCAGACGCCGATTGGCCGCACCCCGCGCAGCAACCCGGCCACCTACACCGGCATGTTCAATCACATCCGCCACCTCTTCGCCCACCTGCCGGACGCCCGCATCCGGGGCTACGGCGCCGGCCGCTTCAGCTTTAACGTCAAGGGCGGCCGCTGCGAGAAATGCCAGGGCGACGGCTTGCTCAAGATCGAAATGCATTTCCTGCCGCCGGTGTACGTCACCTGCGAAGGCTGCAACGGCCGCCGCTACAACCGCGAAACGCTCGAAATCAATTACAAAGGCAAAAACATCGCGGACGTGCTGGATATGACCGTGGATGAAGCCGCGACCTTCTTCCGCGCCGTGCCGCAAATCTATGAGCCGCTGCTCACGCTGGCGGAAGTCGGCCTCGGCTACATCGGCCTCGGCCAGGCGGCGACCACCCTGAGCGGCGGCGAAGCGCAGCGCGTCAAACTGGCCGCCGAACTCAGCCGCAAGGCCACCGGCCGCACGCTCTACATTCTGGATGAACCCACCACCGGCCTGCACTTCCACGACGTGGCCAAGCTGCTTGAAGTCCTCTTCAAACTCCGCGCCGCGGGCAATACGTTGATCGTCATCGAGCATAACCTGGACGTCATCAAGACGGCGGATTGGGTGCTCGACCTTGGCCCCGAGGGCGGCGAAGCCGGCGGGCAAATCGTCGCCGAGGGCCCGCCGGAAGTCATCGCTCAATGTCCCGCCAGCCATACCGGCCAATACCTGGCCGCCGTCCTGGCCCGCCCTTCCTAGTGTGGTGTAACAGTCTTAGCTTTGCAGTGACCCACTTTTTCTAGGATTTGATCGACGCGCTTGGTCCAAACAAAAGGTTTCGGGTTCTCGTTAGGGTGGCGGATAAAATCCTCGATGGCGGCAA
>ERZ1026796.2429-NODE-2429-length-10812-cov-2.848760_pt1 | contig 10812 bp, 6 predicted proteins | sample MGYA00520874_ERZ1026796 | MGnify/ENA primary metagenome ERZ1026796 (study PRJEB33270, sample SAMEA104284474) | anaerobic digester metagenome | biome: Anaerobic digester microbiome; feature: mesophilic sludge digester; material: Anaerobic digester biomass | place...
ATTCATGGACCTCAAAGCCCGTTTGACGGAAGAGATCCGCGCCGAATCGCTGGCTGCCGATCTGCATTGAACTGCTTTCACCGTTGCCAGCCATGATCCACCCCACTGTCCGCCGTCCCGCCCACGCACCGCATGCGGCCCACAGCGCGCCTGCGTCCGCGCAGGCCATGGCCCTGTACCAGCAGGTCAAGGACTACATTGCCCGGCGGATCCAGGAAGGTCTCTGGCGCGCCGGAGACCGGTTGCCGTCCGAGAACGACCTGGTCACCCAGTTCGGCGTCTCCCGCATGACTGTGAACCGCGCCCTGCGCGAACTGGTCGAGCAGGGCCGCATCGTGCGTGTGGCCGGGGTGGGCAGCTTTGTGGCCGAAGACAAGCCGCAGTCCACCCTGCTGCAGATTGCCAACCTGGCAACCGAGATCCGCCAGCGCGGCCACGACTACCGCTGCGACGTGCTTTCGGTGGAGCGCATCTCCGCCAACCTGGAGGTGGCTGCAGCGCTCGATCTGCGCACGGGCGAGTCGGTTTTCCATTCGCTTTGCATCCACCGCGAGAACGGCCTGCCGGTGCAGCTCGAAGACCGCCATGTCAATCCCAGCCAGGTGCCGCAGTTCACCCAGCAGGACTTTTTGCAACAGCAGCCCTCCGAATACCTGGTGCGCAATGTCCCCTTCGACCAGATCGAACATGTGGTCGATGCGCACTCGTTTCTGGAAGTGCAGGAACGCTTTGCCCGCAACGCCATCGTTGGGCTGGCGCGGCTGGCTGGCCAACCGGTCGGCATCGTTGCCCAGGAGCCGGAAATGCTGGCGGGTGCGTTGGACATCGACGCTTCGGACAAGATCACGCGCTTTGTGCGCTTCTGTGATGCGTTCAACATCCCGCTCGTCACCTTTGTCGATACACCGGGTTTCCTGCCTGGCGTCGATCAGGAGTATCATGGCATCATCCGTCATGGCGCCAAGATCGTCTATGCTTACTCGACCGCGACAGTGCCCAAACTCAGCATTGTAACGCGCAAAGCGTATGGCGGCGCCTACGTGGTGATGAGCAGCAAACAGCTTGGCGCCGACGTCACCTTCGCTTGGCCGAGCGCCGAAATCGCCGTCATGGGCGGCGAGGGCGCGGCTGCCATTCTCTATCGCAAGGAGATTGCAACGGCGCCCGACCCGAAAGTGGCGCGTGCTCGCTACGCCGAAGAATATCGCGAGCGTTACCTTAACCCGTACACTGCGGCTGAAGGTGGCTTTATCGACGAGGTGATCGAACCCAGGGAGACGCGCGCCCGGCTGATCGGCGCCCTGATCGCGTTGCGCCAGAAAGCGATCGTACCCCTGGCGCGGCGACACGGCAACATGCCGGCATAGCAGCCAGGCGCGCAGATGTCTCGTCCGCAGAAGTTACCGGAGCGCGGACGTCTCGTGCGCATCACACTGGCAACGTCCTCTTGAGGATAGTAGACGATGGAAAATTGGACCACCGTTCAACAAGCGTTAGTTATCACCGGCATCGGCATCAGCCTGATTTTTGCCGTGCTGATCGTCATGTGGGGGCTGATGGCGGCGTTGGTGCGCAAGGTTGACCCGAAGAGGTTTGTGTTCACGGTGAAAGTGCCCGCTGAGATGACCCACGACCGGGGAAGGTTCGCGGACACGGTGTCCCCGTTCCTCGTCGGCATCCAGCCACTCCTCGATGCGGGGGCGCACCTCGGCGAGGGGAAGGGGCGCAGGCACCTGCCGCGGCGGCAGGCTCGACTGCCACGGCGGCGGCATGGCCGACGCGCGGCCCCGCCGGCCCGTAGCTTGCAAGGCCAGCTCGGCCGCGTCCACGGCCCGCACAAAAATGGCCAGCCCGCTGAGGACCAGCAACAGGCGGAACCAGAAGGTGCGGTACAGGTCGTACAGGCCCAGGGTGCGCACCACCGAACTCAACTGTCCAAAAAGGCCTGGCTGTGCTGCCAGCCAGGCCTGGGGATCGCTCGACTCCTCTGGAGGGATCTGCGGAATCCAGGTACCCAGGACCAGGGTCAAGGCGAGGAGGCCCATGAGGACCAGCAGGGTCTGTGGGGCAGAGAGCACGCGCCATAGCACGCTCAAGGGCTCGGGCTGCGACATCTCTACGGGCGGTCTCTCTTCAGCCATCCTGACGCCTGTCCATGCTCTAGAGGCTCGGTGCGCTATACAAAAGGCCCCAACTCGAACCTGTTGGGGCCTGTTGCCACAAGCCACCCAAGGGACTTGAACCCTTAACCTGGCGCTTACGAAGCGTCTGCTCTGCCGATTGAGCTAGGGTGGCGCAAACCGAACCAGGCCTGCTAGCGTGGGCCATTATACCAGGCTTCCCTTCAAATCGCAAATCACGTTTCGTCAGAAGCATTCACCTCTGCCGTCACGACCTCGGGCACGGCACGCCTCGAGGCCTGGTAGTCCAGCGTCGCTCGAACAAAGGCCTGGAACATCGGGTGCGGCCGGGTGGGTCGCGACTTGAATTCCGGGTGAAACTGGGAGCCGACCATGAAGGGATGATCGGCCAGCTCGCCGATCTCGACCAGGCGGCCGTCGGGCGACATCCCGGAAAAGACCATGCCTGCGCTGGTGAGGAGGTCGCGGTAGGCGTTGTTGACCTCCCAGCGGTGCCGGTGCCGCTCCTGGATGATCATCCGGCCCGCGGCGTCTGGCTGCACGAACCCCTCGTACGCGGCCGCGGCCCTGGTGCCGGGCATGAGCTGGCAGGGATAGAGCCCCAGGCGCATGGTGCCGCCCATCTCGGAAATGTCGCGCTGATCGGCCATGAGATCGATGACGGGGTAGGCCGTCTTGATGTCAAACTCGGTAGAGTTGGGCTCCTCGCTGCCCACGGCGTGGCGCGCCAGCTCGATGACCATGACCTGCATGCCCAGGCAGAGGCCCAGGTAGGGAACGCGGTTCTCGCGGGCAAAGCGCGCCGCCACGATCTTGCCCTCGATGCCCCGGTAGCCAAAGCCCCCGGGCACGACGATGCCGTCGAGGCCCTCCAGGCTCTCGCCGCCGTGCCTTTCCAGCGTCTCCGAGTCGATCCATTCGATCTCGACCGACGCCCCGTGGGGCAGGCCGGCGTGGTGCAGGGCCTCGCGGACGCTGAGGTAGGCGTCGTGCAGCTCCACGTACTTGCCCACCAGCCCCACGCGCACCGGGGGCTTGGGCCGGCGAATGTCTTCGACCACGGCGCGCCAGCTATCCAACTGGGGCGGGTGGGCGTTGAGCCCCAGGCGCTCCACCAGGTAGTCGCCCAGGCTGGCCTCCTCCAGGATGAGGGGTACCTCGTAGATGATGGGCGTGGTCACCAGCGAGATGACGGCTCGCTTCTCCACGTCGCAAAAGAGGGCGATCTTGGCCCGCACGCTTTCGTCCACCGGGTAGTCAGAGCGCGCCACGATGATGTCGGGCTGGATGCCGATGCCCCGCAGTTCGCGGACGCTGTGCTGCGTGGGCTTGGTCTTGATCTCGCCCGTGGACGAGATGTAGGGCAGGAGCGTGACGTGTATGTAAACCGTGTTCTCGCGGCCCACGTCCACCCGCATCTGCCGGATGGCTTCCAGGAAGGGCAGGCCCTCGATGTCGCCCACCGTGCCGCCGACTTCGACGATGACGACCTCGGCGCCGCTCTTGCGGCCAACCAGGCCGATGCGCCGCTTCATCTCGTTGGTCACCTGGGGGATGACCTGGATGGTGCCGCCCAGGTAGTCGCCCCGGCGCTCCTTGGCAATGACCTCGGCGTATACCTGGCCCGACGTGACGTTGCTCGCTTGCCCCAGGTTCTCGTCGATGAACCGCTCGTAGTGCCCCAGGTCCAGATCCGTCTCGGATCCGTCGTCCAGGACAAACACTTCGCCGTGCTGATAGGGGGACATGGTTCCTGGATCGACGTTCAGGTAGGGATCCAGCTTCTGGATAGAGACCTTCACGCCGCGGCTCCTCAGGATGCGTCCCACGGATGCCGCCGTCACGCCCTTGCCCACGGACGAGACCACGCCCCCCGTGCAAAAGATGTACTTGGTTGTCACCGATTTCACTCCCTGCTAGATTCTGCCTGACGGCTTTCACAAAAAAAAGAGTCGCCAAAATGACGACCCTCTGGATTCAGCTCTTGATTTGGACGATAACGGTTCGGGCCGGGCTTTCCTGGGCCGCGCTGAACTCCCTGAAAGCCGCAAGCACCTATACCAACCGGGCAAGGTCCGCCGTTGCCCGGCGCATGTCCAAAAAGACCAGCCCCAATTTGGCCTCCTGGCGTGCCAGGGAAGTCAGGACCGCCTCCTCGCCAACCGACATGAGGATGACGTAGCCGTTGCTGCCCCGGATGTAGACCTGGTCGAGCATGCCCCGGCCCAGCTCGCCGGCAATACGCTCGCCAAGGCTCAGCATCGCGGCGCTCATGGCCGACACACGATCTTCTTCCACGTCAGCCGGAAGGTCCGAAGCGATGATCAGCCCGTCGACGCTCACGACGGCTGAAGCTTCGATGTCAGGGGTGCTTACACGCAGGTCTCGCAAGCGAGCGATCATCTGTTCGGTGCGCGATCTCATTGTTTTCCTGTCTCCTTTCTGAGCCTTGCTCCCCATTGAAGCGTTTGCATAATATCACATAACGCCCGGGATGTCAACGACGGCAGGCCCGAACGGGCGAGGTCACGGCCTGGCCGCGGGGATGGTAAAGCTAAAGGTGCTGCCCACGCCCACCTCGCTTTCCACCCAGATGCGGCCCCCGTGGGCCTCGACCAGGCTGCGGGCAATGGCCAGGCCCATGCCCGTGCCCCCGGCCTCCACCGATAGGGCGTTCTCGGCCCGGTAGAACCTCTCAAAGATCTTTTCCTGGTCTTCGGGGGCGATGCCCACGCCGGTGTCGCGCACGCTGACCACGACGTAGGCCTGGGGCTCGGCACTGTCGCTTTCGAGGCTTGCCTCCGCCGCCCAGACGGTCACGCGCCCCTGGCAGGGGGTGTAGCGCAGGGCGTTGTCCAGCAGGTTGTCCAGGATCTGGCGGATGTGCTGCGGATCGCCCCTGGCAGGGGCGAGGCCGGGCGGCACGCTAGACACCAGGCTGAGCTGCTTTTCGCCGGCCTGGGGCTGGCGGCTGCGCACGGCATCCTCGACGACGCCCTTGATGTCGACGGGCCGGGCTTGCACCGTGATGGTGCCCCGCTCCATTTCAGAGACGGCAATGAGGTTGTTGATCAGGCTCACCATGCGCTCCGTGTTGTGTCCCACGATCTCCAGGAACCTGGCCTGCTGGGGCGAGATGGCGCCCACGGCCCCGGCGGCCATGAGTTCCGCGTAGCCCTTGATGGAGGTCAGGGGCGTGCGCAGCTCGTGGGAGACGGTGGCGATAAAGCTGCTCTTGGCCCTCTCGGCCTGCTGTTCGCGGGTCACGTCGCGAAAGACGGCCACGTAGCCCAGCAATGTGCCATCGGGCATGCGGACGGGCGCCATGCTGCCCATCACCTCCCTGTCTCCCCACTTGAACACGGGCGCGTCGCTCCCCTTGCTCCTGGCGCTGCGCAGCAGCGCGGCGTACAGCCGCCTGATGGCCTGCCCGATGAGCTTCTCGCGGGGCATGCCCAGGATGCGTTCGGCCGCGGCGTTGGCCAGGACGACCTCCTCGGCCTCGCTGGCCACCACCACGCCGTCGGCAATGGACTCCAGGATGGCCTGCCGCTGGGTAGCCTCCTGGTCTCGGACGCGCAGCAGCTCGGCCAGGTGCCGGGCCTGCTCGTCGACGCTCTGGTAGAGCCGGGCGTTGTCGATGGACGTGGCCACCTGGTTCACCAGCGCCTGGCACAGCCTGGCGTCGGCCTCGCCAAAGGTGCCCTGCTGGCCCACCTTGCCCAGGACCAAAGCGCCCAGGGGCTTCTCCTGGACATAAATCGGCTGCACCAGGGCCGGCCCGGCCTGGGGATGTGCCAGCGCTTCGTGGAGACGAGAGAACTGCTCGTATTCTTCCGGCTGGTTGGCCAGCACCTGGCGGCGCCGCAGGATGGCGTGGCGCAGCAGCGGGAACTCGGGCAGGCGGACGAGTGCCTGGCGTCGGGGCCTGCTCTCGTGGGCCATGCGCCTGCCCCACCAGCCATAGTGGGCGGCGACGTACAGCTCTTCGGGGTCCCGATTTGCCAGGAGGAGGATGTACGCCCAGTCGGCGTTCACGGCGCGGGCCACCGCCTCCGACACCCGCTCCAGGACGACGGGCAGATCGAGCGAGGCCGTGACCGCCTGGCCCACCTCCAGCAGAAAGGCCATGTCCTGGGTTTGCTGCAAGGTGCCCTCGGCGACGGTCCGCAGCTCGTCGCCAAACGATCTCAGATCGGCCAGGATTGCGCGGTAGGTCTCGACGACAAAGAGGGGCAGAGAGGCCAGGTAGCCATAGGCGACCAGGCCCGGAACCCCCAGGAGCCCCGCCACGAGGCCCAGCGCCGAGACCAGGAAGGCCATCCCCAGCAGCCAGGAAAAGATCGGGCGCCTGCGCAGCCACAGCCCCAGGGCGACGCCGTGGAGCAGGAAGAGGGTTGCCGGCCAGGCCGTGTCGCTCCACGGGCCGGGCGCCGTCTCGGCGCGCCACGAGCCGAGGATGAGGCAGGCGCCTGCGACACCCGCCACCAGGGCCACGCTGCCGCCCAGGAGCAGGGTTGCGTGGCGCGGCCGGGCCAGGGCCTTGTGGAGATATGCCCAGGTAAAGGTCGCCAGCCCCAGGCCCTCCAGGATCCACTCCTGGCAGGGCACGACGGCAAAGCCCACCCGGGGGAGTGCGAGCACGGCCAGGCGGCTGAGCAACAAGATTCCGGCAGCCAGGGCGACGCGCCGGTACTCGTCGGCCCGCACACAGCGCCATTCGTTGGCCGCCATGCCGAGCAGCACGAGGCCGGCAGCGGCGCACACCAGGTGAAATGCGGTCTGGGCGGTGTCTGGAGCCGGCAATCCTTCACTCCTCCTGCACCAGGTTGTATCGAGATGCCGCCGGTGGCTATGCCCTGCTGCTTACTCGGGTTCCTCGCGGTAAATCCGTTCGTAGATCAGATACTGCTCGTAGACCCTCTGCAAATAGATCCGCGACTGGCTGGCGGTAATGACTTCGACGAACAGGTCGAGGTCGTCGCCGCCCATCTCGATCCAGCGCATGGTGTTGCCCGGCCCCCCGTTGTAGGCGGCCAGGGCGACGAGGATCTGGTTGTCAAAGCGCTTCATCTGCACCTGCAGGTAAAAGGCCGCAAAGCGTATGCTGACGGTTGGCCGGTACAGGTCGTCCAGAACAAAATCCGTCATTCCCAGGTTGCCGGCGATGCCCTCGCCGGTGGCCGGCATGACCTGTCCCAGCCCGCGGGCGCCGGCGTACGACTCGGCCACCTTCTCGAACAGGCTTTCCTGGCGGATGAGGGCTGCCAGCAACAGCGGGTCCAGGCCCGCCTCCTGGGCCCGGGCCGAGAGGAGGTTGGCGTAGGGCAGCGGATAGGACAGGCGCTGGAGGGCCAGGGGCGCCGCGTGGATGCTCCTGTCGGGCGAGAGGCCGGCCAGGCGTGTGGCGGCCCGCGCCGCCAGGCCGTAGAACCCCTGATCGTGGAAATAGAAGGCCAGGTGGGCCAGGGGCAGCGGCTGATCCCACGCGGCGGCCCGCGCCGCGTCAAAGGCGCCCAGGGCCTCCCGCCGCAGGTTGACGCCCAGGAGCGCCTCTCCCCGCCGCAGGTCGGCCCGCTGCGCCAGCGACGCCGGCAGCGAGATGAGCCGCGTATCCGTGGGCACGCTGGTCCAGCCGCGCAGCCAGGGCAGGATCTCGGCCTCGGCGGCAGCGGGGTCCCAGGCGGGTGGCTCCACTGTGCCCGTGATGAGGCGCGCCGCCGTCAGTGGCAGGCCGGCCCGCACCTGGGCCACGCGCAGGGCATAGTATTCGCGGGGATAGGTCTTCTGGAGTTGGTTCCAGACGGCCTGGCCCTCGTCACCGGGCAGCAGCTTGCCCAGCCAGTAGAGGCTTTTGGTCTGGAAAGCCGAGCCCGGATACCCTTCCAGGAGCGCCCGCACATCGGCGATGGCCCGCTCGTTGGCACCGGCCTGGTAGTGCGCCAGCGCCGCCCGCCACAGGGCCTCGGCCGCGTCGTCGTAGCCCGGGAAGCTCTTTTGCAGCTCTTCGTAGAGGCTGGCCGCCGCGGCAAAGGAACGCTGTCCTTCGCGCAGCCTGGCCGCTCGCCACAGGGCCTGGGGTGCCGTGTCGGTGGCGGGGAAAAATGCCGCCGTGTCGCGGTAGACCTTGACGGCGCCTTCGGTGTCGCCCGTGTTGGCCAGGGTGGCGCCCTTTTCCAGCCAGGCCTGGGCCAGCCACTTGCTCTGTGGGTAATCGGCGATGAGGGTCTCCAGGGTGGCGATGGCCGCCGCCGGCTGTTCCACGGCTCTCTGGGCCAGGGCCTTGCGATACAGCGCCTCGTCGGCCCTGGGCGCTTCCGGGCCGGCCAGGTAGCGGTCAAAGGCGCGGATGGCCGCGCCGTAGGCGTCGGGATAGCTGGCGCCCGCGTAATAGTCGACCAGGCCACGCTGGAACTCGTCTACCTCGACGCCGGCATTCACCAGATCGATGAGGGCCAGGTACGCATACTCGGCGTTGGGGTAGCGGTCGACGGGCCGCCGGTAGCGCTCGATGGCCGCTTCCGCCTGGCCGGCGCCGGCCAGGGCTCTGCCGGCCAGGAACTCGATCTTGGCCCGATAGCTCTCGATCTGGGCCACGGCCAGGATGGCGTCGTACTCGGCAACGGCGGCCGCCGGATCGTCCATGGCCAGGTAGAGGTCGGCGATGCGCTCCCGGAGCGAAACCTGGACGCTCCGGTCTGCGGTGGCTGAGGCTGCCTGCCGGTAGGCGGCGATGGCCTTTTCCTGCGACGGGCGGGGCAGGGGAGCCTGCGCCGCCAGGGCGGCGTAACATTCTCCGACGTTTTCGTGGATCAGGTCGGCCAGGGTCTTGTCGGCTTCCAGGCTCGCCTCATAGAGCAGGATGGCCTTTTCCCACTCTTCCAGCGCCTGGTAGGCCCGGGCGGCCATGAAGGCTGCCCGCCCGTAGGCCTTGGCCTCGGGCCCGTCCTCCGGCCCGTCCTGGAAATAGAGGGCCAGGTACTCTTCCCAGGCTGCCGCCGCGGAGGCATAGTCCTGGTCCAGGAGGTAGGTCTCGGCCAGGCCGTAGCGGGCGGCGCGCTCTTGCTCGGCGGGCGCGCCCTCGTCCAGCAGGGCCAGGTAGCCGGCAATGGCTGCTTCATAGTCGCCGTTGTCCAGGCTGCGGCGGGCGCCGTCCAGCAGCGCGCTGGGCGGCAGGGTGGGGCTGGGCGTCGGCGTCGGCGTGGGGGTCAAGGTGGCGGTGGCAGTGGGCGAGGGGCGGGGCGTCCGGCTGGCCGTAGCCGTTGCGGTGGCCGTGGGTGTGGCGCTTGGCGTGTCCGTGGGCCGGGCCGTGGCTGAAGCGGCCGCACTTGGCTCGCTTGCCACGACGACGCTCGTGGCTGCCCGGGCCGGCGGGTCGGGGGGAGGTGTAGAAGGCGCGTTGGCGCAGCCCGCAACGAGCAGGCAGGCGATGAGGGACAGCCACAGCAATGGGTGCCAGTCGATCTTTTGGATTCGCATGGAGTCCATTATGCCCGCAATCGGGATGCTTGTCAACCCCGCCAAAAGTCCTAGACTTGCGCCCATCGGGGGCCAAGTTGCAGCCCGGCTGCCTTTCGGTTAGAATGTCCCGGCTGGAAGCCAACTAACCGGCCTGACGTGCACATCATCGGCGGCGCTCAGGGCGCAGGAGGGAAAAGGAGACATGGACCTGTCCTCTGCCGGCGAATCGACCGCAAAGGAACAGAAGCAAGGCCTGCGAAACCTGCCGCGCAACGTCTGGGCGGTCAGCGTGACGAGTTTCCTGATGGACATCTCCAGCGAGATGGTTCTCAACCTTCTTCCTCTCTTTTTGAGCAACGTCCTGGGAGCCAGCACCGGCGTCATCGGCCTCATCGAGGGCATCGCCGAAGCTACTTCCAGCCTGCTCAAGATGTTTTCGGGGTGGCTTTCCGACAGGCTGCGGGCGCGCAAGTGGCTGGCCGTGGCGGGCTATGCCCTGTCGGCCATTGCCAAGCCCTTTTTCTACTTTGCAGGCAGTTGGCCGGTGGTCCTGGCGGTGCGCTGGGCCGACCGGGTCGGCAAGGGGGTGCGCACCGCACCGAGGGATGCCCTGGTGGCCGACAGTATCGACGAGGGGCAGCGCGGCCTGGCCTTTGGCTTTCACCGGGCGGCGGACACCGGCGGCGCCCTGCTGGGCCTGCTCATTGCCCTGGGCGTCGTCCTGGCCGTCCAGTCGGCCTCCGTGGAGTTGGGCCGGGACACCTTCCAGGTCGTGGTCCTCATCAGCCTGGTGCCTGCTTTGCTGGCCGTGCTGTCGCTGGCGGTGGGGGCAAAGGACGTGCGCGTCGCCGGCGAGGGGGCGGCCCGGCCGGCCTTCGGCTTCAAGGGGCTGGGCAAGCGCTTCCTGGTCTTTATGCTCATCGTCGGCCTCTTTGACCTGGGCAACTCATCGGACGCGTTCCTCGTGCTGCGCGCCCAGGAACGGGGGCTGAGCGTGGCCGGCATCCTGGCCATGCTCGCCACCTTTAACCTGATCTACACCCTGGTCTCCGTTCCGGCCGGCTCCCTGTCCGACCGGGTGGGGCGGCGGCGGCTTCTGGTTGCCGGCTGGTTGGCCTACGCCGCCATCTACCTGGGCTTTGCCCTGGCGGGCGCTGCCTGGCAGGTCTGGGTGCTGTATGCCCTCTACGGGCTCTATTACGGCCTCACC
>ERZ1026796.2434-NODE-2434-length-10797-cov-4.530178_pt1 | contig 10797 bp, 9 predicted proteins | sample MGYA00520874_ERZ1026796 | MGnify/ENA primary metagenome ERZ1026796 (study PRJEB33270, sample SAMEA104284474) | anaerobic digester metagenome | biome: Anaerobic digester microbiome; feature: mesophilic sludge digester; material: Anaerobic digester biomass | place...
CCCGCTTCAGAGGCAGCACGGTAATTATCCGTAATACTACCGAAGTCGTCAACATATTCGTTACGTACAAGATAGTTGTAAATTGCAGTTGCTTCTGCGGTTGTAATTGTGTGCGAGTCTTCTCCAACCATGACATTCCTTCCGGCAAAGTATTCAACGCTTACCTTTGTCGGACGTTCATAAAGGTCAGACTTAATTTCCCTTTGTAAATCTGCTACAAATTTTGCATAGCTTTCACTTGCAACAACTGTCAGAACATTTATACCATGAACAAAGGTTTCACCGCATACATCAGCATCTTGTCTTTCTCCGTCACTGTTAACACAAAGACGAAGACCTCGCCCACGGTATGGCTAGGCTGGGCCTTCAGATCCCGGATGAAGGCCTCGAAATCGTCCACATCCTTCCTGCCGAACTTGTGCACCAGCGAGCACAACAGCGATTCCTCGCTGCGGTTCAGCTTGTCGATCAGGTCGGCGAGCATCCCGATGGTTAGGGTGTTTATCGCCGCCATGAAGATCACCACCACTGTGACGTCAGCCACCTCGTCCATGAAGCAGTAGCTGAAGACGAGGATGAATACGGCGAAGCCCGCCATGAAGAGCCCGAGCGGCAGGAACACCTTCAGCGGGTTGAAGTAGAGCGCCGTCCTAACGATGAGCTGGATGAAGTTCATCGTGTCCGGAAAGGGGCGGATCTTCGACCTCCCCTCCCGTTTCATGTAATTGATCGGGACGTAGGCGACGCGGTAGCCGTTGCAGAGCATCGCCAGCGTCAGCGTCGAGGTGAAGGAGAAGCCGGCGGGGAGGAGGTATAGAAACCGCTGCGCGACCTCCTTGCGGAAGATCCTCATGCCCGAGTTCAAATCCGGTATCCGGATCCCTGCCAGGTAGTTGGCGAGCTTCGTGAGGAGCCACTTCATCGGGCGCCGGATGAGAGGGATGTGCACATCCTCGGCGACCCGCGCCGCCACGACCATATCGTGCGACCGGCTTTCCTCCACAAGCCTCGGAATCGCCCCCGGGGGATATGTCCCGTCGGCGTCCATGATAAGGATCATATCGTGCGAGGCCTGCTCCATGCCGGTCTTCAGGGCGGCGCCGTACCCCCTGCCCCCCCCGTGCGCGACCACCCGCACCCCCGCCTCGCGGGCGAGGTCCCCGGTCCCGTCAGTGGAGCCGTCGTCCACGACGATGACCTCGCTCGGCAGGCCTGCCCTCGAGAGGGGCTCGCGTATCTCCTCCAGGACGCGGCGGATGCTCTTCGACTCGTTGTGCGCAGGAATGACGACGCTGATGCCGCGCATGGAGTGATGGCTCCTTTGCCTCGAAGGTACTGGAGACCGATCATGGCGATGATATCCTAGTCCCAGGGCGTTCGCAATGCCAAACTCCGGCGGGCATTGAGATGCAGCATTGCCGTTCAACGAAGATGGGGAAGCGACAAAGAGGCGCTGCCTCTACCTCTGGCGGGGAGTCCACGTGGACACGAGCGGGGACGTCTTCCCGTGCTACAAGATCGCCTATCCGTTGGGCAATATCCTTGACACGCCGCTGTCCGAGGCGATTCAGGACGAAGGATACCGGCGCTTCCGCCTTCTCTTCGAAAAGAACGGGGTGCTGCCGATCTGCCGGAGATGCTGCAAACTCTAGGAGCCCGCCGCCGCCTCGTTTACAACGCCCTTCACGATGAGCATGTGCCCTTTCGCGCGCCGCGAGAGAAGCACGTCCTCAAGGCGGCAGAGCGCCATAACGCACGGGAAGACGAACCTCCACAGCTTGAAGAGAAACGAATCCGCCACCGGAAGGATATCCGCCTGCCGCGTCAACTTCCTGCCCCCGGAGGAGTATGCGAGCTTGCACAGCCCCATGACGAGTTCCGAGAGGAATATCATCGAGTAGCGCTTCTCGACGACGGTGATGCCGCCCGACGCCAATTTGCCCTCGAGATCGGGGAAGGTGTATCCGTCGCGGTGATGCTCCTCGAAGGTGCCCGAGTGATCGTGCGCTATTCTCTTTATCCGGGCGGCAAAAAGCCCGTCGAGGCACGGCACCGTGATCACCACGGCCGCGCCCGGCCTTCCCACCCTCGCCATCTCCGCGATGGCGCGCGAGTCATCTCGTACATGCTCGATGACTTCGCTGCACAGGATGGCGTCGAAGACGCCGTTCCTGAACGGCAGCCGCTCCGACTCCCCGACGACAAAGCGGCAGCGCCGGACGCCTTTACGCCAGAAACCCATTGAGCTTGTGTCGGGGTCCACCCCCCACACGCAAGCCCCCCTCCGCGCGAGGAGATCCGAGAAATAGCCAAGCCCGCAGCCGCAGTCGAGCACCCTCCTCCCATCCACGTCCCCCATGAGTTCCGCAACATGCGCTTCCCGTATGCGGGTTGCTATGGAGTAGGCCAGAGGCATGCCGGACATGAACGCGCTCCCCGAAACAGAGAAAAAGAGCCAATTCTCATTGGCTCTTTTTCCCTGCTCGTTTTACCCCCGCCGGGGGGATCACTGCTCCATGATGGTAACGTAGTTAATGGTCGTATACCCGAATGGACTGCTGTCGCCTCCAACGTAGAGACGGATAAGACCGTCCGCGGTGTCGGAGGAGGTTACCGTGCAACTGCCGCTTAGCGGCACCCCGTCACTGTCCATGCCGTAGATGATGTAGTTGGATGGCGATTCGACGGCCACCCTCTGGTTGTAATTATACCCCGGCCTGGGATCGCCGGCCCACGCGGTAACTAGATAATTCCTGTTCGCGGGGACCGAGACGTCCCACACATTCTTTTCTCCGGGCCTCGTGATTGCAAAACTGTCCAGGAGTTTGCCGTTGCCGTAATCCCAGTAGCGCGTGAACACCTCCGGCGACCAGCCACACTTGCGGACCGGGCAGAACGGATCGCCCGCATCCACGGCATAACCTGCCTGCGGCGACAAGCCCGCCGGCTGAAAGTTGACCCTGATCGCGTACTTCCCGCTTTCAATAGGCCACTGGGCGTACGGCGCATCGTCAACAACCAAATAGCTAAGTGTCGTGTAACCCAACGGGTTGGAGTTGCCTCCGACCGCCACATTTAGTTCGCCGTCGGGCCCTACATTGACGGATGCGCCGTTGACCATGGCATAACGGTCTACGGCGGTAGTCACGTCGTTGATAAGGGCCGTCCCCTCTACGGCGACCCTCTGTATCCACGAGTAGCGCGGGTCGCCTGCGCAGAGATAGACGTAGTAAGTCCCGTTCGGCGTCAGGTTGTCGAGCTTCCAGTCCTTGGTCTGGCCCGGGTTTGTCGCGACGAAAGTGTTGAACACCTGCTGTAGGTTCTTCGACTCCGCGGGGCCGACGATGCTGGCACACTCCTTGGTGAGCCGCACCTCGTCTTCAAATCCCCAGCCGCGGCCCGTGACGCCACCCGAATACATCGCGCCGTTCTCGATCTGGTATCCCTTCAAGGGTCTCGTGTATCCGGGTTGGACATTTATGCGCATTGGGAAAGTCCATCCAGCCGGTCTCTCGTTTGTGACCTTGACCCAACAGAGACTGGTAGGGCTTGCGGTTGAACCTTCCGTCCCTCCGCCAACCTTTAGCGTGAGCTTCCCGTCGTACACATACACGATCGCGTTCTCGACCGTATAGTATTCCGTAGCGGAGAGGTTCACATTTGGAACAAATAGATTGTCTTCTATAGTCACGCGGTTTGCGGCATTGTTTTGGGTCTCGTCGCCGACGGCGACACTCACAAAGTACATGCCGTTCGGCACAGCAAGTTCCCATGTACGGGTGGTACCTGCGAGCGTCTTCAGAACAGTGCGGTTCTCCTGGGCCGAGCTTCCCGGCTTCGCGAACATATAGCCGGTTTGGTCAGTGTCCCATCCGTATGTAAATCCGTTCCCACGGTCGGCATATACGGCTCCTGAATCGAGCTCGAAGCCGGCCGCCGCGCCGGGACTGACAGGCGCGAAGTCAATATCAACGGGCGTAAAGGATTGCGTGCCGGGGTCCACGCTGGTGATCACTATGGAGTTGATATTCGTCTGGCGATACGCCTGAGGGTGGGTGCCGCTTGCATTTCCTATGGTGACGGTGAGGGCGCCGTCAGTGAGATCGACGCGCCTGTCCTGGTCCACGGCAAAGGAGTTGATCGCTGTGACCACATTGTTGATAGCCGTCTGGCCTTCCACAACGACCTTCTGAGGGCCAACAACGTACCCCACGTCCCCGCAGGTCGTCGTGACCCAGTACGTGCCATTGGGAAGAGCGATCTCCCATGTGGCCGATCCGGGCGAACCGACGGTATCATACACAAAAGCTGCCGTCCTCAACACGGGATTGGTGATGCCGTATAGGGACTCTGCCCGCTCCAGCGTGTAAACCGGCGCCGCCGCCGCCATGGACGCAGTGGCGATAACCAATCCAAGGGCGATAAAGCACTTCAACACTCTCATGACATCATCCTCCCGGTTGTAAATTACGCGCACCGAACGCGTGTTTAATATACACTGTTCCATGCCATAATTCAACTACACCCGCATATTTTTTCCTCCGGAATCCTGTTTTGTTTAATGCCAGCCATGCCGGATCTCTCCCCTCTCGGAAAAGGTTGCGCCGAACTTCTGCCCCGCGTCGCGCATATATCCGTTGGAGATCTTCGCCCCCGCCGGCTGGAACGCTATCCTGATCACAGTGGGAGGATTTTCGGATCGAGCCCCGGCTGGGCTCTTCTGCGCCTTCGAGAACAGAAATATGACCAGGATGGCCATGAAAACGCCCGCCGCGGGAAGAAGGGCCGTGCGCGTCCTGAATGCGGCCCTTGAAGCGAGGTGCCGCGGCCAAACAAGGCATCTTTCGATTATCGCGCCGCGGATACCGCTCAATGTATCAGTCCGAGTCGCCGCCGCCTTTTCGAGAAGCGGGGCAGTCTCTTCCCAGGTGAGATCCCCCCGCGGGTCCGAAACGATCCGCGGGGCTTCAGAGATTAGGAAATCCCAGCACTCGCGCCGGGCCCGGTATTCCGCCATGCAGGAAGGGCAGCGCTCCAGGTGCTCGCGCACCAATTGCGACGAATGCGCGCACAGTTCGCCGTCCACGTACTCGGCGATACGCCTCTCGACCCAACCGCATCTTTTCACCGTCGCACCCGCCAGGCGGCTCACCCTCGCCACTCGGCTATCTCCCTTTGAAGCGTCTCCCTGAGCTTCTTTTCCGCCTGTCCCAACCGCTTCTGCAATACCCCTCGCGCGCATCCGGTGACGGCGCAGATCTCGCTGTAGCTTAGGCCTTCCGCGTATTTCAGGTGAACGACAGCGCGCAATTTCACGGGGAGGGCTTCGACCGCCGCTTTCAACTTATCCCGCGCCTCGCCCCGGGCGATCTCCTCAAAATGGCTCGCGTCCAACTTCTGCCGCTCCCGCGGCCCCGCCTCCCGCTCCCTCTTTCTCCGTTCCCTCCTGTGGTAATCGAGCGCCGTATTGTACGTTATCCTGTATAGCCACGTTGAAAAGCTCGATCGGCGATCGAATCGATCGAGAGACCTGAACACCCGTATAAAACTCTCCTGGGCCGCATCCGCCGCCGATTCCCTGTTTTTGACAATCCTCAAGGCCAGGGAGTGCACCTTCTCCAGATACTTGTCAAAAATATACCTAAACTGACTCCACTCGCCCTCTATGCAACGCTCTATTACCCTTTTCTCTTCAGCGTCCTCGGGCGGAGGGGTATTCATCTACTACTTTACCTATTTAGACGCCGGTAATCATCCTTTGTACCCCCCCGCTTCAGGCGAAGGGACACACAACGATTACACCTTTGAACATCAATCGCCCAGACTATTTGCAAGCGACTCGACAGTCCGAGCGGTCATCCGTAACATACTCCGAAACAACCGAATTGGAAAATTCGTGTTCTCGATGATAACCAGGGTCATAAAGAGGCGGATTCGAGAGCAAAAGTAACCGGGCGAAACGGAAACAGGAGATCCTCTCCGTTATCTTTCGCCGAACCACAGCACGTGGAACGGCATCCGCCGGCCCCTCACCTTCGGCGGTACCCCCTTCGCCTTCCGCTCGTACAACGTCATCTCCATGTCGGAGCCGTAGTTTTGGCGGAAAAGAACCCGGAACCCACGCTCCATCTCCCGGCCGAGCGCTTCCCTGTGGCCGCTCCACTGTCCGTCGTTCCAGATATGCCCCGTGACAAGCCACACCCGCTCATGCCTCCGGACATCGTCGAGAACGCGGGGCAGGAACTCGTACATGTCGTCGAACATGTAGGTATCCTGCGCGCCCTGATAGTAATACCCGATGGCGCTGGAGAGGTGGCCACGGTAGAAGGCGATCGCATCCCCGGGGAGGGCGCCGGCGCGAAGCGTCCCGCCGATCGACCTCCAATCCTCCTTCCGGTAATCCTCGAAGTAGAACCGAACGCCCAGCCCCTCTATGCAGAGCAGAACCCAGATGCCGTAGAGAAACGCGGCCCGGCGCGCGCGGGCGCCCCTCAGCGACCCCGCCGCGTCCGTGAGCCCCGACAGGCACAGCGCGAGATAGTACGGCAGGAACGGAACAACATGCCGGGCATTGAACGGGATCCCCGGTTTAAGAGACGAGAGCAGGTATATCCCCGCCGCGGGCAACACCCCACCGCAGAGCATAAAGAGAGTGGCGAGACGCCGCTTCCTGAGACTCGCCGCGGCGGCCAATACCAGGAGAAGAAGCGCCGGGACGCTCGATGCGCGGGCGAAAGCCAGGCGGGGATATACATCGCCGCACAACATCGCGTCGTAATACCTAAGGACTTTCTCGACGCTCTTGAAAGACCCCAGCGAGAACACCTGTTTGTACCGGGGATGAATGCCGCCGTATTGCATCCGCATGATCGGCAACCACGGGGAGAAGAGGAGAAACGCCGCAAAGACCGCGCATAACCACCCCCCGACGGTCTTCCACGACACGGCCGGTCCCTCCGCGTCCCCGCGCCGCGGCCGCATGAGAACGGCCAGCAACAGGAACACGCCGTGGAAGACGACCACGAACACGCTGTAATAGTGCGTGTAGAAGCAGAGGGACATGCACACCGCGTACCCAGCCCACGCCTTCCAACCCCCGCGCCGCGCCGCAAGCAGCAGAAAACAACTCGCCGCAAGCGCGGTCGTCAGATACACGGAGTACGGCCTCGCCTCCTGCGAATAGGCGATGTGCCACGGGCTCAGGGCCATCAAAACGGCAAGCCAGAGGCCGAACGCGCGGCCGCGAAGCGCGGCCCCGAGAAGGTAGGACAGGTACACCGCCGCGATGCCCATGAGCGCGGCGGGCAGACGCACCCGGAATTCCGTCGTGTCCCATCTCGTGGAAGCATGGATCAGAATGTAATCAAGGGGAGGATTGATTCCACCCGTCAAGCCAGTCGTGCGAAGAATGACTGATATCGGGTTTTGAGAATAGATCGCCGAAAGACACTCGTCGAACCAGAGACTCTTTTCGCCGAGTTGGTGAAACCTGAGAACAGCGGCGGCCACGACAATGATGACGAGCGCGATATACCGCGCCTTAGTTATCTGCATGCTGCTCCTCCACCCTCATCGGACAAGTGCGATCCTGCTCACGGCGATGCCGCAGAAGATCCTCCGGTCGTGCTTCCCCGGGAATACATCCGTCATCCGCCATGGGCGCGGCGTCCGTATCCTCACCTCGGCGATTCTTTCTCGCGACGGCGGCAGTTCAATGCGATACTTCTCAAAGCACTCCGACACGACACTGAACTGTTGCCACGGCCCCCCGTCGACAGACGCCTCCGCAGAGACCGGGGCCCCCAGCTTCCCCACGGGGGCGCTGCACTCGATCTCAAGGGTATCCGCGCCATCGGTCCTTTTCATGAAGAAATAGGCGATATAGCGCGTCCACCGCGCGGAGCGACCGTAGATGATATCCGATTTCTCCCAGCCCCGACGGAGATGAAAAAGATCGTTCTCCCCCACGATCACTTCGCTCGCGATCTCCTCCTCGGGAATAGTCCTCTTCCAGAGGCGGGTCAAATTCTCCAGGCCTCGGTCCATGAACTCCTCGATCGTAAACAGGAAGCGCTCCCGCGGAACGGGAGGCGGCGGGGGCGGCGACACCCTCCCTTTAATCGCGACAACCGATATCCCGCAGTGAACTAAGGCGTGCTTCAGTATCCACAACCCGCGCGTGATCCCCGTTCCGAACATGGTGGCAATGAGGCGCGTGTGATTCACGCCGATCCGCGCGAGAAGGCGCGCCACGCCGGCGGAAAAATACGGGTTCGAGCAGTGGACCGTTATATCGCGCACATTCGCGGAGAATAAGGCCTTCAGATAGGATATAAACTGAGGCGACTGTTCGTTGAATCCCATGAGAAATGCCAGGTCCTCCCCCGATGCTTTTTCATTTGAAGTCGTGCCGAAGATGTAATGGGACGGTTCGTGAATCAGGGCTATTCTCCCCCCGGGGCGCGTCACACGCCCCATCTCCCTGATGGCACTCCCCATATCCTCGAAATGATGGATCGCCGTCCTCTCATATGTGAGGTCGAACGCGCCGCTATGGAACGGCAGTCTCGCGGCATTGCAGATGATCCTGGGGAACTCCCTGCACACCCTCCCAGCGCCGTAGAGCATCGGCTCCGGCCATGCGTCCGTGGCCACCACGTCCGCACCCAGCCGGGATATGTACTGCGCCTGAACGCACTGGAACGCCGCCACCTCGCACGCCCTCGTCCCCGGAGCAATGCCGATGCCGGAGATGATCTTTTCAAAAGAGTCGTGGCGTTCCCCCTCATGCATGGAATGGTATTCTTCCGCCGCGGAAGAGCCGGGCGGCTGGAGGCCTGACGCCGTAAGAAACTCCTGCTCCTTTTCGTGGGATTTCCAACTCACCGCCTCCTGGAGGACGCATTTCCAACTTGCATCGGGTACGATGAGATAAATCGCCTCCTCGCGTATCGGATACTCCATGGCGCAGGATGCGCACCGAAGAGTCCCCAAGAGGACCTCGTCCCCTCCACCGAGCCCCTCGGGTACAAGCTCCCCATGACAGTTGGGACATGCAAGCAGGGGGAGTAGATTATCGAATACTGCCTTCTTCATAAATGCCCGATAGCATTCCGTGATCGTTCGGCATCGCCCGGGCTTTTGCCATGTCACCCCGAGACGAAAGTATTAGTATACCGTTTCCCTCACGCGAAAGTCCAACTTTCGACCGGACGGGGGCAGGGGCCGTACGACGGCAGATCGAATCGGCACGCCGTCGAACGGGAAGCGGATGGGGCGCTCGCGGCTGTGATATACTGGTGCGCGGCCATACCAATGACCTGATTGCGTTTTGAACTATGGGGACGGAATCTATCCGGCCCCGTCCGGGCGCGACATATCGCGCCCTTACAGGGTGTATACGGGCAGTTTCTGCGACACGACACTAGAACGCATGCGTCCCACGATCTACATCCCATGCCGCAACGCGGAACGATTTCTAGCGGGCTGCATCGGCGCCGTCCGCGCGCAATCGCTTCCCCCGGGCGAGATCATCGTCGTCGACGACGGATCGACCGACCGCACGGCGGAGATCGCCCGCGGCTACGAGGCGCGCGTCATCAGCCTTCCCTCGCACCCCGGTCTCGCCGCCGCGCGCAACGCGGCTGTGAGCGCCGCCCGGGGCGAGCTCGTCGCTTCCCTCGACGCCGATTGCGTTCCGGAGCCGTCGTGGCTGGAGGGGCTCGCGAAGGCGATGGAGGAGACAGGGGCGGCGGGGGCCGGGGGGATGCTCGTCGAGGCGCACCAGGCCCGGCTCGCCGACAGGTGGCGGGCCGTCCACATGCGGCAGAATTGGGGGGGGGAAAGGATCGTCAATCCCCCGTTCCTCTTCGGCTGCAACACGCTATTCCGCAAGGGAGCGCTCGAGGAGATCGGCCTGTACGACGAGCGGTGCCGGACAAACGGCGAGGACGTTGACCTCTCCCACCGCCTCCGCGCCAAGGGGCATACGCTCGTCTACGAGCCGGCGGCGAGGGTCCGGCACCTGAAAAGGGACACCGCCGTTTCCGTGCTCCGGGCGGACTGGCAGTGGGGATACCGATCTTCCGGGGAGACGATGAAGTACACGGCCCTGTCGAGGATCGTCTACCACAACTACACCAACGCGAGATACCGCGCGTCCATGGACAGGGCCAGGGGACGACGGCGCCTTCTCCTTCTCGATATGCTGCTCTTTCCGCTCCACACCTGCTGGGACGCGCGCTTCGCGCTCCGCGAAGGCCTTCTCTGGAGGGGCCGCGCCGGGACGCGCGGGGGGGCCTCCGGCTTCTCCGCGTTCAAGGCCCATCTCGCGCGGCTCTCCGAGGAACGCTTCCTGCGGGGGCCTGAGGGCCGTGGCGGAAACGCGAGGCCCGCGCCGTGACGCCCCGCTTCCCCGCCGCCGCGGCAGGCGCCTCGTTTTTCAAGCGAACAGCCGGAGGCCTCGCTAAGGCGCTCCTCCGCCGGACCGGCCCGTGCCCCGCCGCCCCCCGCCGCGTCCTTGTCGTAGCCGTCGGATTCATCGGCGACATCGTCATCATCCAGCCGTTCCTGCGCTCCCTCCGGCTCTCCATGCCATCCGCGCGCGTCTCGCTGATGCTGGAGAAGGGATGCCTCCCGCTGCTCAGGGGAAACGCGTTCGTCGACGGCGTCATTCCGTACGACAAGGCGCGCGCGAGAGATATCCCCTACCTTCTCTCCCTGATCGCGAAGGCCAGGCGGGAACGGTTCGACGTCGCCGTCGTGCACTACGGCCATTTCCACGTCGAGGATATCCTC
>ERZ1026796.2436-NODE-2436-length-10787-cov-3.525985_pt1 | contig 10787 bp, 10 predicted proteins | sample MGYA00520874_ERZ1026796 | MGnify/ENA primary metagenome ERZ1026796 (study PRJEB33270, sample SAMEA104284474) | anaerobic digester metagenome | biome: Anaerobic digester microbiome; feature: mesophilic sludge digester; material: Anaerobic digester biomass...
GTGTTGTTATCGTGCGTGCCGGTGTAGACAATCGAGTTCTCCTCGTGATACTTGGGCAGGAAGCGGTTTTGCTCGCTCTCGTTGGCGCCGAACGCGAACTGGAGAATGCTCATGCCGGGCAGCTTGAGCGCCTTGCGCAGATCGATCGCTTCACCCAGGTCGTCGCCCAGGTCCTCGGCGATGATCGGCAGCTCGTCGAGCGCCTTGCCCAGTCCCTGGCTGACCACGCGGAAGAAGTCGATCTTCGGCCCGTTGACCCAGCGCCCGCCCTGGGCCGTGCTGCGGCTGGCGGGGATCTTATAGTAGCGGTCGAAGCCGCGGAAGTGATCGATGCGCACGATGTCCACCAGCCTGAGCGCCGCCTCCAGGCGCTTGATTTCCCGGGGCAGATCTTCGTCCGTCAATTGGCGTTGAACGATATCCGGCCGGGCGCGATCCAGGACGACGATTTTCCCGCGGCAAACCCCGGCTGAAACCGGAATGCCCCGGAAGGTCTTTTCTCCCATATTCGGAAGCTCTGGCATGACGGAGTCTTACTGAAGGCGGGCGGGATTGGGAAGCAATTCTTTGCGCGGGAGGGCGAAATGGGCTTCTTTCAGGCGTTGGCCGCCCCGGGTCGAAGATTAGGCAGCCACCCGGTTTCCGGCGCCATCCAAACGGGCGGCAACACAGGCCCCGGGTCCGGAAATCCCGCCTTTCCAGCCCGTATTTCGTTCCTCTTTCCTGTAAATTGCCTCAGTTGCAATAGCGGAGATATACAGAGGTTTGCAGAGGGGAAGCGGGAATGCCGCGTGGGGGCATGCGGCCGACCGGGGCCGGAAGGGCGCCTCTGCGTGGCACGCGGCTTCACGCAGCTACCCACACCCTCTGCCGGCTGCGTGTTCTTTTGCGGCGCTGTTGGGGGTAAGCGGTGCGTTGAAAAACAGGGGTTTTTGTCTGGCGAGAGGATTGGGGTTGGGGCGGCGGGTTGGCCAAAGCGACTCTTGACGCCCGCGCTAGCTGCTTTAGCCTCGCTGGCGAATGCGACGAACTCAGGAATTGGCTCCGGCGGCGAAGGTTCAACAGCGCAAGGGGATAGTGCCCGCGCCGCGCCTGGCGGGCTGGGGGCTGGCATTGCTGCTCGGCGTGTTTTCGGGGGGGGCGCGGGCGGAATGGCCGGATGCCGGCCTGTTGTTCGACGAGTTTGATCTGACGCTGGCGCCCGGCAAGCGCCTGGAGGCGGCGGGTCCGTTCTTTTACCAGGAGCAGCAGGAGAGCACGCGCCTCTGGGCGGTGCCGCCGGTGCTTTCGTACGCGCGCGACCCGGAGCGGGAGTCCCGGGAGTTGGATTTCCTCTACCCGGTGATGACCTATACTCGCCTTGGCGAGCAATACCGCTGGCAATTCCTGCAGTTGCTGAGCTTCGCCGGCGGCCCGACCCAGGAGGAGACCGCGCGGGACCGGTTCACCCTGTTCCCGCTCTATTTCCAGCAGCGTTCGTCGGACCCGAACCGGAACTATACGGCGGTGGTGCCGTTTTATGGCCGCCTGCAACACCGGCTGTTCCGGGATGAGATATTCTTTGTTGCGTTTCCGTTGTATAGCCAGACGCGGAAGCGGGACGTGGTGACGGATAACTACCTGGTGCCGTTCTTTCACCTCCGCCACGGAGAGGGCCTGCGCGGCTGGCAACTCTGGCCGCTGGCCGGGAAGGAGCATAAGGAGGTCACGACTCGAACCAATGATTTCAACGAGGTGACCCTGGTGGGCGGGCATGACCACTTCTTCGCGCTCTGGCCGCTGTACTTTAGCCACCGGGACGGAATTGGCACGACCAACGAGCAGCGGCAACTGGCGTCGCTGCCCGCCTATTGCCGGCTGCGCTCGCCGCTGCGGGATTCGACCACGGTGATTTGGCCGTTCTTCAACTACGTGGATGACCGGGAGAAGAAATACCGCGAGTGGGACGCGCCCTGGCCGCTGGTGGTCTTTGCGCGCGGCGAAGGGAAGACGACTTCGCGGGTGTGGCCGTTCTACAGCCGGGCGCAGGACGCGAAGCGGGAGAGCGTTTTCTACCTCTGGCCGATCTACAAGTATAACCATCTCCACTCTCCGCCGCTCGACCGCCGGCGCACGCGCATCGGTTTCTTTCTTTATTCCGATCTGACGGAGGTGAATACCGAAACGGGCGCCGCGCGGCGGCGGATCCACTGCTGGCCGCTCTACACCCAGCGGCGCGACTTCAACGGCAACCACCGGGTGCAGGTGCTGGCCCTGCTCGAGCCGTTCCTGCCGGCGAACCCGGGCATCGAGCGCAATTACTCGCCGCTCTGGTCGGTCTGGCGCGCGGAGAAGAACGTCCGGACGGGCGCCCGCAGCCAGTCGCTGCTGTGGAACCTGTACCGGCGCGAAGTCACGCCCGAGGCCAAAAAGTGCTCGCTCCTGTTCGGGCTTTTCCAGTATCAATCAGACAGCACAAACCGGCATTTGCGCGTGGGTTACCTTCCCGGGAAACGGACGAAAACGCCGGCGCCGGCCCAAGCAACGGGCGCGGCGGAGCGCCGCTCCCGGGACGGTCCCGGAAGCCCGGATTGAGCCCGGGGGAGCCGGCGGACGATATGACGGTTTGACGACCCGGTATGTTTCAAAACATTGGCGAGTTGGTGGTATTGTTCGGGCGCACGCTGGCGGCCTTGCCGCTGGTGTGGCGCCAGCGCCAGAAGATTCTCGATCAGTTCTTCGAGATCGGCGTCGCCAGCCTGTTGATGGTCTGCATCCTGTCGTTTTTCATCGGCGGCGTGATGGCGTTGCAGACCGGCCCGCTGCTGGTCGAACGCGGCCTGGGCAGCTACGTTGGCGCGATTGTGGGCTATTCCATCGCCAAGGAGCTGGCCCCGGTGCTGATGGCCGTCCTGATTGCGGGCCGGATCGGCTCGGCCATGACGGCGGAGATTGGCTCCATGCGGGTTTACCAGGAGATTGACGCGTTGCGCACGATGAACATTAACCCGGTGCATTTTCTGGTGCTGCCGCGCCTGACCGCGCTGGCGGTCGCCCTGCCGATGCTGGTGACGATTGCCATCGTGGTGGGCTGGATGGGGGGCGCGCTGGTGGCGACCGCCAACGCCCGGATCGCGGTTTCCTTCGAGGCGTTCTTCCACGCGCTGCGCTCGGCGGTTGACCTGCTGGACGTGCTCAACGGGGTTTTCAAGAGTTTTATGTTCGCGCTGATCATCGGGATGATATCCTGCCACCAGGGGCTGATCACGCGGGGCGGCCCGCGCGGGATTGGCCGCTCGGTCACCAAGGCGGTGGTTAACTCGATTGTGTTAATCGTCATCTCGGACTACTTCCTGACGCGCATCCTGCTGAAATGATGAACGCGCCCGCCTCCCAATCCAACGGCGTCAGCCTGCGCGTGCGCGGGTTGCGCAAGGCGTTCAACGGCCAGGAAGTTCTGCGCGGCCTGGATTTCGAGGTGGCGCCGGGCGAGATTTTCGTCATCATGGGCCCCAGCGGCAGCGGCAAAACCGTCCTGCTCAAGCACCTGATCGGGCTGGAAGCGCCGGACGCCGGGGAAATCCTCCTCGAAGGCCGGCCCCTGCAGGCGCCGGGGGTTATGAATCGTTACCGCATGGCGATGGTCTTCCAGTCCGGCGCGCTGCTGAATTCGCTGACGGTCGGGCAGAACGTCGGCCTGTACCTGGCCGAACACCGGCTGCGGCCGCCCGGGGAAATCGCCCGCATCACCTCGGAAAAGCTCGCGGGGGTGGGCCTGGCCGGCACGGAGGATAAAATGCCCAGCGAGCTTTCCGGCGGCATGAAGAAGCGCGTGGCCATCGCCCGGGCGCTGGTCATCGAGCCGCAATTGATTCTCTACGATGAGCCGACCAGCGAGTTGGACCCGCTTTCCGCCGTGGTCATTGCCGAGGAGATTGTGCGCCTCAAGGAGCGAATCGGGGTCACCTCGCTGGTTGTCTCGCACGACCGGGACCTCGCTTTTGGCGTGGCGGACCGCATCGCGGTCATCCACCAGGGCCAGATGCGGGCCATCGGCACGCCGGACGAGGTGAAGCGGCACCCGGATCCGCTGGTGCAACAATTTCTGCAAGCTGGCTTCAAACGCCAATAACCTCCGCCGATACCAAGAAAGGAAAGACAATATGAAGAACACCCTCGAAACCCGCCTGGGCATCTTTGTGGCCCTGGCCGTGCTCGCGTTTGCGATCATCCTGGAACGAGTGGGCACCCTGGATTCGTTCCAGCGCGGCAAGCGCGTCAACGCCCTCTTCAGCAACGTGCAGGACCTCAAGGCGGGCGACCTGGTCCGGATGGCGGGCGTCGAGATCGGGCGCGTTCAGACCATCCAGCTCACGAACGACCGGGTCCTGGTGCGGATGAAGGTGACCCCGTCCGCCGCGGTGCGGACGGACAGCACGGCGACGATCAAGTTCACCGGCCTGATGGGGCAGAACTACGTGCAGATCGATTTCGGCACGCCGACGGGCGAACTCTTGAAGGACGATGGCGACATCAGCACCGTCGAGCAGGCGGATCTGAGCACCATGATGCAGAAGATTGATAAAGTCGCCGAGGGGGTCGAGAACATGACCAAGAGCTTCACCGGGTTTCATATTGACACGCTGGTGGGGCCGCTGCGGGATTTCATCACCGCCAACAAGGACCCGCTGACGCTGACCATCTCCAACCTGCAGATGGTTTCCTCGGATGTCGCCACGCAGGTGCGCCAGGGGCAGGGCACCCTCGGCAAGCTCATCAAGGACGAGGCGCTCTACAACTCCGCCCTGGCCACGGTCAGCAACCTGCAGGAAACGGCCACTGAAATCAAAACCACCGTGGCCGAGGCGCGCAAGGTCGTGGACCAGATTAACTCCGGCCAGGGCACCGTGGGCAAGCTGGTGAAGGATGAACACATCTACCAGGAGGCCGCCGAGGCCATGACCCAGCTCAAGGAGATTTTGCAAAAGGTCAACCAGGGCCAGGGCACCGTGGGCAAGCTTATCAACGACCCGGAGCTGTACCGGAACGCGAAGCTGACCTTGCAAAAAGTGGACCAGGCCACCGAGGGGCTGGAGGACACCGGGCCGTTAAGCGTCCTGGGCCTGGCCGTCGGCAAACTGTTCTAAGCCCGCTTTACACCCGCCCCCGCACCGCCTAAGCTGGCTCCATGCCTTCGGATTACGACGCAACGGAGTTTGTAGATCGCGATTTTCAGGCCCAGAAGCTGGCCCACGCCGCCCTGTCGGGCGGGGCCGGCCCGCCGCTGCGCGCGCCCACCCGCGAAGAGGTGGCCGCGGAACTGGCGCGGAAGCAGCAGGAACTGGCGGCCATCATCCAGGAGAAGGAAGCCAAGGAACGCGAAAAGGCCGCCTTGGAGGAAACCCGCCGCCGCCAGGCGGAGTTTCACACCGGCCGCGAGGAAATGATCCAGAGCCTGACGCGCGGGCTGGCCCTGCTGGAGGAAGCCGAATTCAGCGCGCGCCGGGACGCCGAACAGATGGCCCGGACGCTGGCGGACTTGCGCGACGCCCTGGCCAAGGTGCAGGCCGTTCGCGAGGAGGCCTGGACCCAGGATAATTTCAGCATCGAACTCACACGCGCCCTGACCGCGGTGGAAAATGCGCGCATGGAGTGGAACGCGGCGCGGCTGAAGTTCCCCGTGCTCTCCGGCCCGGCGGCCGACCCCAGCGCCCCCGCCCCGGGCGCGCTGGCGCCGGCGTCCGCCCCGCTGGCGGCGCACAGTTTCGGCGAGCTTTGCCGGGTGGGTCTGGCCCTGACGTGGCCGCTGGCCGTGGTGGCGCTGCTCGCCCTGGCGGCCTTGCTGATCGCGCTCCTGCGCCACTGACCGGCGGCCGCTATGGCGTGGTTACGCAAAAAACCGGACCCGATTTCCGACCGCGCGCGGGCGCTGAACGGCGAGATCGCCCGGCTGGAAGCGCAAATCAAAGAGCTGGACGCTGACCTGCGGCGCGCCCAAACCCAGCCGCGCCTGGGCACGACCGCCCTGCCCGGCGGCGGCCCGGCCGGCCGCCCCGCCGCCCCTGCCGCCGCGCCGTCTCCGGCCCCGGCGGCCGAAGCTCCCATCTTCGAGGAGGTCAGCCAGGACCTGTTAAACCCGCGCCACGAGGCGGCGGCGACGCCGGACTACTACAATGAACTGGGCGTCCGCAAATACGACCTGCTTTCCCTGCTGCGGCGCATCCGCGAGCACTTCCGCGGGCCGTCCACCACCAACCCGAAACTGGTGAGCTACCTGGCCGCCGGCGGCATCCAGGGGCTTCGGCCTCTGCGTTATGAGAAACGGGTGGCGCGCAATCGCTTCGTCTTCTTCGCCGTCATCCTGTTCCTGGCTTTGCTGGGCACGCTGCTGGTCTTCCTCAAGGGGCAGCGATGATCACCCCGCCGCTCCGCCGCGCGCCCCGGGCCGGGGGATCCGGGCTTAACCGTTTTCACTCAAACCTGCGGGCACATGCCAACTTCCAGTAAGATCATGATGGCCGGGTGCGAACTCCCCATCCCCACCCCCGGCGGAGAGTTCCGGGCGCGTTATTCCGCGCGCGGCTTGTGCGGGCTGGCGTTCCCGGCGGCGGGCGGGCGGCCCGGGCGCAAGGCCGGCGCCGTTCGCGTGCCGGCGCAAGTCCGCCGCTGGCACGCGGTGACCGTCCGGGCGCTGCGGCGGGCGCTGGCCGGCCGCCCGGCCGGGGCGCTGCCGCCGCTTGATCTTTCCGCCGGGACGGCCTTTCAGCAGCGGGTGTGGGGCGCATTGCGCCGCATTGGCCGGGGGCAAACCCGGAGCTACGGACAGGTGGCGCGGGCGATTGGCCAGCCGAATGCCGCGCGGGCGGTGGGAACGGCGTGCGGAGCCAACCCCATTCCGGTGTTTGTGCCCTGCCATCGTGTTTTGGCCGCCGACCGGCGGCTGGGCGGCTTTTCCGGCGGCCTGGACTGGAAGCGCGCCCTGCTCCGCCGCGAAGGGGTCCAGTGGCGCGGGGACGGCCAAAACCCCGACGCCGGGCGCCCGTAGCCCCGGCCGCGCTCCGGTTTATTTGCGGGGAGGCGGGCCCGCGTCCCCGGCGGGAGCCGCGGGGCTGGGCTTGGGCGCGTGGCTGATCCGGCCCCGAATCGTGAGCATCAGCAACCCGCCGGCGGCGCCAAACGGCGCCATGAAATAGAAGTAGTTGCCCAGGTTGCGGTCGAGCAGGTTGCCTAGGAAATAACCGGCCAGGCTGCCGCCGAAGTATTGGAAGGAGTCAATCAGTCCCAGCGCAAACCCCGCAAAGCGCCGCCCGCCAATATCCATCGGCGCCGCCGAGCCCAGGATCGAGTGGGTCGAGTTGGCGGTAAAGGAGATGAGGACCAGAAATACGATGGCGGCATTCACGTTGTGGAATTGCGCCGCCAGGAGGATAATCGCCGTTTCCAGAAAGTAGAGGATGGCAGCCACGGGCGCGCGCCGCCCCTTGAACAGCGTGTCGGAAACATAACCGGCCACCAGCGAGCCGGTCGAAGCCACAAACGGAATCAGGAACGCGAGGAATTGGAACCGCGCCGAGCGCAGGTCCACATGGTAAAGGTCCTGCATGTAGCGGGGGAACCACTGGTCCACAGCCTGCCGGACCGCGCCGGTGCAGGCATAGGCGCAGGCGGTAATCCACACCGCCGGGTTGGTGAGGATGGCGCGCAGAACCTGGGAAAACTGGGCCGTCACCCCGGCGTCGGCCGGGCCGGTGTCGTCGCGAACGACGCCGTGGAAGCCGGCCTCCTCGGGCGTTTCCTTCACCGTCAACGCCATGGCCACGGCGGCCACGGCGCAGATGATGGAGGGAGCCCAAAACAGCCAGCGCCAGTGGAGCGGGGGAATGTTGATCAGGCCGAGGACGGTGAAGCCCGCCAGCAGGGCGGGGCCCATTGTAAAGATGCCCAGGCGCCCGAGATTAATCATGAAGCCGAAGATGCCGGAGAACTTGCCGCGCTCACGGTGATTGAACCAGGCCGTGTTGATCTTGACCATTCCCGGCGCGCCAAAAGCCTGCAGATAGCCGTCCACGCCCCGAATGGCGATGAACAGGCCCAGCACCCCCGCGAACGACGCCACGCCAAACAGGATGTTCATCAGGATCGTCCCGGCGGCGCCAATCAACATCGCCCGCTTGCCGCCGAGCCGGTCGGTCAGCAGCCCGTTGACGATCTGGCCGCAGGCGTAGGCAAAGAGCATGGTCGTGATGATGTAGCCCATCTCCGCCCGGTTGAAACCAAACTCCCCGCTGATGGATTTATTCGCGATGGAGAGGTTGTACCGGCACATATAAAAGGACGTGTACAACAGCCCCAGAAAACTCCAGTTGAGACCCCGGCGCGCGCGGAAGCCCGGGGGATAGTGCGGCCGGGAAGAGGAAACCGTGTTCGCGGAGCTCATCTTAACGGGCCTTTACGTTGTAGCACAACAACACGTCCTGATCGCGCAGGTATAGCCGGCCATCCGCGATGACCGGGTGCGGCCAGCTCTTTTTGCCGCTGCGGTCGGGCGGCGTAAAGCGGCTCTTTTCCACGTAGCCGGCGGGCGTGGCTTCCAGGAGGGCCACCGCGCCTTTTTCGGCCTCCTCGCGGCAGTAGAGGCAGCCATCGGCATACAGGATCGAGCCTTTCCCCAGCTTGTTCTTTTCCTGCCACCGGGCCTCGCCGGTGGCGAAATCCTGGCAGGTCCACCCCTTGCCCTCGGAGTAGCCATAGAGATTCGCACCCACTTTGACCACGCCGCCGTGGTGGTTCACCATGACTTTATTGGCATAGACCTGCGTGGCGGTGAACTCGCCCTCCCGGACCACCTTGAACAGGTTGCAGCCGATATTATAGCCGGAAGTGACATAGACCCGGTCATCGGCATGGATGGGGGTGGGAATCACCGCCGTGGCGCCTTTGCGGATGGCCCGCCACAGCACTTTGCCGTCCTTCGGCGCCACGCCGGCCACGCTTTTATCCGTCAACTGCACGTATTGGCGCACGCCGCCGATCTCGGCGAGAATGATCGAGGAGTAATGGGCGTCATCCGTCCACTCCTTGCTTTGCCAGATCACGGCCCCGGTCTTCTTATTCAGGGCCACCAGCGTGCCGCGCGCCCCCCCGGGCGTGAAAAGAACCTGCTCGCCGTCCACCAGCGGAGATTCCGAAAACCCCCATTCCGGAAGCGACCCGCCGAAGTCGTTGACGAGATGCCGGCTCCAGAGCTGCTTGCCGTCCGCCGCGTTGACGCACAGCACCTCGCCGTACTGGCCCAGCGCAAAGACCAGGTTGCCGTCAACGGTGGGGGTGGCGCGCGGCCCGGCAAACCCGCCCCAGCCCGGCGCGCCGGCTTTGCCCAGCCGCGTGGACCACAGGAGCTTGCCATCCGCGCGGTTGAGGGCCAGGACGTGATTGCCCTCGGGGCGCTCCCCCAGGGTGTAGAGGCGCGCGCCCGCGAGCGCCACGCCGGAGAAACCGCTGCCGAGGCCGGCGGCTTTCCAAAGCAGCGGCGGCCCTCCCGGGGGCCACTCCTTCAACAGCCCGGTTTCGGGGCAAAGCCCATCGCGGTTCGGCCCGCGCCATTGCGGCCAGTCTCCCGCCGCCGCGGACCCGGCGGCCAGGAGGGTGGGAACCAGCCCGGCGGCGATCACCCGTGCAATATGTTTTTTCATCTGACCAATGCGAACTCTCGAGGGTCCCGTTCACCCATGCGCCGATGGACGCCAGCACCCTCGGGCCGGCCCGGCCGCGCGCGCCGCCGACAATTCGCCTTTGGCGCAACGGCGGCATCATATCGCCAACCCCGCCGGCGGGGGAACTCAAATCTAACGCCCCCCATCCGCCCGCCCCGGCCCCGGGGTTGCGCCATAATTCTGGCCAACCCGCCCAATCTCCGCATACTGGCTCCCATGAACCGCAGAGCCGCCCTCCCCCACCCGGCCGGCGTTGGCGCGCCGCCCCGGCAACGGACGCCGGAGATGCGCGTCCTGGACGCGCTGTGCGATGCGCGCTTTGCCCCCGGCCGCCGGCCCGGCCCGCCCCTTCCCGGCCTTGCCACGGCGCGGGCAAAAACACGCAACTCCGCGCCATAAAAAGACCATGCCCCCGGACTGGGAAAAACTGCACGCCCTGGCCCGCGCCGAAGTGGAAGCCACACTGGCCGCCCTGCCCGCGCCGCTCCGCGAGCGCGCCCGGGCGCTGCCCGTCACCTGCGAGCTCCGCCCCAACGCCGCCCACCGCCGCGACGGCATCGAGCCGGACACCCTCGGCCTGTTCGTCGGCCCGGCCCTGGCGGGCATCGCCGTTGAACACCATCGACAGGGCGTAGTTGCCCTGGGTGAGGTTGATGCCGGGGTACGAGTCGAACGCCTTCAGGTGCTGGGCGAACTCGTTGACGAGGAACTCTTCGCAGCCCTTCAGGTACCGGCAAGCACCGGTCACCAAGGTCTGCAGTTCGTTGACTGTGCGACATCGAATGACTATGTCCGTAGTGTCGACGTCTTCCAACATCAACTTCCAGAACCCCGAATGAATCTTGGCTTGCTTGTCACTTTCGCGGCGCACCTGATCCAACAGGATCTGAATGAGTTTGGTGTCGATCGACTTTGAACCGACCTCCAGTCGGGCTCGGTCGTCGCGCGCAGGAACGGAATGGCCATCGTCGGACTCAGTGCGCCCATGCCTACTTGCGCGACAAAGCCAGGCCAACCGGCAGCTGCAAGCATTCGTTTATTTTCTTGTTCCCTTGCGACCTTAACAATCTTCCAGTTCATTTCCGCTTGAGACGA
>ERZ1026796.2437-NODE-2437-length-10785-cov-3.080597_pt1 | contig 10785 bp, 8 predicted proteins | sample MGYA00520874_ERZ1026796 | MGnify/ENA primary metagenome ERZ1026796 (study PRJEB33270, sample SAMEA104284474) | anaerobic digester metagenome | biome: Anaerobic digester microbiome; feature: mesophilic sludge digester; material: Anaerobic digester biomass | place...
CACAAACATCCTGTCGCGAAATTGGCCCGTGCTCTGGCCCACGAGATGCACGATCTCGGCCGCCGGCACGGTATAGATCTCCCAACCGGCCTGCCACAGCCGCCGGCAGAGATCGATCTCTTCGCAGTACATGAAAAAGCGCTCGTCAAAGCCGCCCACCTGGGCCAGCGCCTGGCCGCGGACCATGAGCGCCGCGCCAAGTGGATGATCGACGACGAACGGGCGGCCTGCCTCGTAGAGCCGCCGCGGGTAGCGCCCGTTGAACCGCGATTCGACCAGGAGGTGGTGCAGAGGCCAGAAATCGACGAGGATCTGCCGCAGTCCGGGGAAGCCAAAGGCCGAGTGCTGAAAACTGCCGTCGCCGTGGACCAACCGCGCGCCGGCCGCGCCCGCCCGGGCTGTGGCATCCAGGAAGCCGACCATCGTTCCCAGGGCGTCCCCCACGACGCGTGTATCGGGGTTCAGGAACAGGACGTGCCGGGGCTGGACCCGTTCGCCAAAGCCCATGCGCTCCAGGGCCAGGTTGTTGCCAGCGGCAAAACCAAGGTTCGTGTCGTGGGCCACGAGCCGCACGTCGGGGAACCTCTGCCGGACCATGTCGGGGCTCCCATCCGCCGAGGCATTGTCCACCACCCAGACCTGGCCCTCCAGCCCGGAGCGCCGCATGCCTGCAATTGCCGACTCCAGGCAGTCGGCCAGGAGGTTTCTTGTGTTATAGCTGACGGTGACGACGGCCAGGTCCATGGAAGGTTTACCGCTGGCGGCACGGGTGTGCCTCACAGCACGATGACGTCAGTCCGCGGCCATGCGCAGAATCAGACAGCCGATACCCCCGCTAGGGTACGCCGATGTGGATGAGCACCCGATCGACATAGTTGTTTTCGGCGGTCAAGCCTACCCACTGGTGAATCAGCCCGCCCCAGGCATAGATCTCGTTGCGGGGAAAGGGCCCGATTAGCTCGATGCAGCCCGTCACGGTGCCGCGCTTTCCGGCGTCCAGGAAGCACTGCTCCTGCCCTTCGATGGTTTCGCAGCGCAGCTCCTCGGGCTTGCCCACGGCCCAGCGATAGGGAAAGTCGAGCTGCGACGTGTCAAAGCGGATGCCAAAGCGCCAGACACCGGGCTGCTCGTAATAGCTGTCCTCGCCCTCGTCGGCCGCAAGGGTGTTGTAACTGATGTCGCTGCGATAGGCCGTCCCTGACGGCGGTCCCGACGTGCGGAGGGGCACCCGGCTATAGTTCTCGACGTAGGTGGTGAAACAGAGGGTCGAGCCCAGGGGCAGGTATACCTCCGTGCTCTCCAGGTTGCGCACGGCGTCGGTCCACTGGATGGTGCCTTCGACCACGAGGGCCCGGGGCTTGCCCCCATCCTTGATGGTCAGCGTATCGCTGACGACGACGTGGTGGCCCACCAGGTCTCGAGCCTCGGCCTGGACGATGTACGTGCCGTCGACGGGCGGGTCAGCGTTCAGGTCCACGCCGCCATCGTAATCGTAATAGTGGTAGCCCCTCTCGCCCGGGACCGCCGCCCCTCCCTGTTCTTCGAGGGGAATCTGCACATCGGGCCGGTCGGGATGGTACAGATAGACCGTGACGCCGTCCACGTCCTTGTTGAGAAAGTAGCCAATGCCCGTGCGGTCGGCCAGGCCATCCTGATTGGGGGTAAAGACCGGCAGGGCCACCGTGAACTGCCGCAGCTCGGGCACCACAGTGTCGCCGTCCGCCAGGGTGATAGAGCCCTGGACGCGCTCCGTGTTGCCGTCGTCGTCCGTCGCCTCCACGGTCCAGGTGTAGGTACCGTCGGGCAGCAGCCAGCTCCGCACGAGCTGCCGGCCGAACTCGTTCTCCAGCCAGTAGGGCTCGTTGATCACACCGCCCCACTGGACGCGATAGTCCCCCGCCGACCGCCGCTGATTCTGCCGGAAATAGAAGCTCTCGCCCTGCTCATTCTGGAGATAGATGGACAGGCTGGCGTTTCGGGAGAGGGAATACTCGATATTGGTGGCATCGTCCGTGCCGTCCGCGTTGGGCGAGATGGCTTCGGGGTAGACCGAGACGTCGGCGAGCAGGGGCCGCAAATGGCAGCCACCCAGCAGCAGGCCGAGTAGCAGCAAAGTTGCCAGGATCAGCACGTTCTTTATGCTCACAGCACTCCCCTTTGCGCTCACAACCAGCGTAGTGTACCAGAAGGGGCGGGGTTCGTCAAATCGACCCGCGCCCGACAACCGGCAAGGGCCAGTAGAGGCTTTTGACGGCCGGGGGCTTTTCTGCTAGAATGCAGAGGCTCGAGGGAGGAGGAAAGGCAATGAACACCACCGCTTGTGTCGGGCCGGGGCCTTCGATCAAGCAGCCACACAACCTGTCGCCGCGCATTCAATGGCTGCGAGACTATTACTTCCAGGGGACCGCGCGCCGCTGGAACAACGAGTTCACTTCCTGGACCACGGGCACGCCCTGGGATTTCCAGTACGAAGAGCTTCCCTTCTACATCGTGCCCGAAACCTATACCTTTTTCGATACGTTCCGCGGCTGCTTTCGCCAGGCAGCCCGCCCGGTCAAGCTTCACCCCCACTTCTGGCAGTGGAGCCTGCCCGAGCGCAAGGCCTGGTTCGTGCGCGAGGTCATGGTCAACTACCTGCCCCAGGAGATCCTGCCCGGCGACCTCCTTGCCGGGGCGCGATTTAACGTCCAGACATCCACGTGCCTCACCAGGCAGGAAGCCCGGGAATATGACAGGCTCGTCCGCGGCAAGGGCGGCACCCGGGAGGCCGTCCTCCGGTTCCACAACCACGGCTACGGCAACGCCGGCGCCACCAACGGCCACCTCATCCCCGACTATCCACGCGTGCTGGCCGAAGGCTGGCAGGGTATCCACGCCGACCTATCGGCCCGCTACGATGCCCTGGCCGAGGGCGAGCGCCAGGGAGCCAAGGGGGCCCAACTGCGGGCCATGATCAGCGCCGCCACCACGGCCCGAGACGTGGCAGCCAGATACCGGCAGCGCTGCCTGGACCTGGCCGCGGAGGAGACGGACGAGGCCCGCCGGCAGGAGCTGCGGCAGATGGCTTCCAACCTTGCCCTCGTGCCCTGGCAGCCGGCGGAGACATTCTGGCAGGCGGTACAGGCGCTGTGGCTCACCCATATGCTGGTCATGAGCGAGGAGAACTACCCAGGGCCCGGATTGTCCTTCGGCCGCATCGACCAGTTCCTCTATCCCTTCTGGCAGCGCTCCCTGGACGAGGGCATGGACCGCGAATGGGGCAAGGAGATCCTGAAGTGCTTCTGGATACACGCCAACACGGCCTACGATGCCATGATCCGCACGGGCGGCAACCAGGGCATCACCGCGGGCTACGGGCAGCTCATCACCCTCTCCGGCCTGGGCCTCGGAGGGGTGGACCTGACCAACGACCTCACCTTTGCCATGCTGGAGGTCATCGACGAGCTGTCGCCCATCCTGGAGCCCAAGCCGAACGTGCGGCTCCACCGCAACACGCCTTCGGGGGTGTACGAGAAGATCATTGACATGATCGCCTCCAGCCAGGGGGCGCCCTTCCTGCTCAACTTTGACGAGCGCTCCATGGCCGGTCTCATGCGCCAGGCCGTCCGATCGGGGGTCGCGCACCTGATCCACGCGGGCAACGTCCACGATTACGCGCCTGTCGGCTGCCTGGAAAACACCATGGCCGGCAACGACCGGTCGGGCACCGTCGACCTCAACCTCAACCTCCTCAAGGCGGTTGAGCTGGCCCTCACCGGTGGCTACGACCTCCTCCCCTTTGTCGATCCGATGACAGGTGCCAGGGAAAAGCCGCGGCGCCGCGGGCCCGACACGGGCGATGCCGCGCTTTTCCAGAGCTGGCCCGAGTTCTGGGAGGCCTATGCCCGGCAGACGGCCTTTATCGTGCAAGAGATCGTCGACGTCTTCCAGCAGACCGAGGAGGTGGTCGCCCGCTTTTCTCCGACGCCCTATCTTTCCTGCATGGTGCGAGGCTGCGCCGAAAAAGGCCTGGACATCACCCAGGGTGGACCGGAGCTGTTCTACGGCACCGTGGAGGCGGTGACGTACGCCACCACCGTCGATTCGCTGCTGGCGGTCAAGTATCTCGTATTTGACCGCAAGCTGTGCACCATGCAGGAGCTGATCCAGGCTCTGCGCGACAACTGGCAGGGCCACGAAGTGCTTCAGGCCCAGGCGCAGAACAAGGCGCCCAAGTACGGGCGCGACGACGACGTTGCCGACGAGATGGGGCGGCGGGTCATGGACCTCTGGACCGAGGAGGTGTGGAAGCATAAAAGTCGGGTCACGGGACGCCAGTTCCGCCCGGGGATGCTGAGCTGGAACTACTGGATCTCGGATGGATTCATCCTGCCTGCCAGTCCCGACGGCCGGCCCAACGGCAAGTTCCTGTCCAACGCCCTGTGCCCCTCCAACGGCGCCGACGTCAACGGGCCGACGGCCAACGTCAACTCCGTGGGCAAGGTCCTGGGTGGCAAGGCACAGAATGGCGATGGCGACTGGGAGGGCTTTTATAATTCACTGCCCAACGGCGGCAGCCACACCATGACCTTTAGCCCTTCCCTGGTCCGCGACTCGGAGCACAGGAAAAAGTTCGAGGCGTTCCTGCGCGCCTACGTGGAGCAGGGCGGCACCGCGCTCCAGGTGAACATGGTCGACGCCAATCTGCTGCGCGACGCCCAGCAGCATCCCGAAGAGTATCGCCACCTGTTGGTGCGCGTCACGGGCTATAACGCCTACTTTACCAGCATCGGCAAGGAGCTGCAGGACGAGATCATTGCCCGGGAGACGCACAGCGTGTAGCCGCGAGCCATGAGCGAAGACAGGCAGGGCCGGATTCTCCATCTACAGAGGCTATCAACCGAGGATGGGCCGGGCATCCGCACGACGGTCTTTTTCAAGGGCTGCCCCCTGCGCTGCGCCTGGTGCCACAATCCCGAGAGCATCTCTCCCCGCCCGGAGGTGCAGTGGCTGGAGACCCGCTGCATCGGCTGCCAGACCTGCCTCGGCGCCTGCCCCACGGGCTGCCTGCAGGCCACGCCCCAGGGGGTCCACATCGACCGCGAGCGCTGCACTGGCTGCGGCCTGTGCGCCGAAGCATGTCCCGGCGGCGCCCTGGAGCTGTTGGGCAGGACCGTTACCGTGGACGGGCTGGTGGACGAGCTGCTGAAGGATCGCACCTACTACCAGGCTTCGGGCGGCGGCGTGACCGCGTCGGGCGGCGAGCCGGCCATGCAGCCCGCCTTTGTGGCGGCTCTTTTTGAGCGCCTGAAAGCGAGCGCCGTGTCGACCGCCCTGGACACCTGCGGCCTGGCCGCGCCCCGCGCCCTGGCCCGCATCCTGCCCCACGCCGACATGGTGCTCTTTGACCTCAAGGAGATCGACGCCTCCCGGCACCGGGCCTTTACCGGGCAGGACAACGAGGCCATCCTGGGGGCCCTGCGCAGCGTGGGCGACTATGTGGCGGGCAACGCTTCCTCGCCCCGCCTCTGGATTCGCACCCCCCTCATCCCTGGCGCCACGGCCAGCCGCGAAAACCTGGAGGGGCTGGGCGCCTGGATTGCGGCCCATCTTGACGGGCTGGTGGAACGGTGGGAGCTGTGCGCCTTTAACAATCTGTGCCGCGACAAATATCGCCGCCTGGGCATGGAATGGCAGTTTACAACGGCGCCCCTGCTGACCGGCGGGGAGCTGAGCCGGTGGGCCGAGATCGCCCGGGAATCGGGCGTGCCGCCCGAGATCGTCATCGCCACCGGCGCGACGCGGCCGGATGAAATGCCGGCCTCCATGGAGGGTATGAATGACCAAGACAAAGCTGGCCACGTTCTCGGCTGACGACATCCAGGCCCTGCAGCCGGCCATGAAGATCGGGCTCCTGGCGACGGTCAACCCCGAGGGGCTGCCGCACCTGACCCTCCTGGCAAGCTTGCGGGCCAACACGCCCACGCAGTTGACCTTTGGCCAGTTTATCGAAGGCACCAGCAAGGGCTTTCTACGGCAGAACCCGCGGGCTGGCTTCCTGGTGATGACCCTTGACAAAAACTTGTGGCGGGGCAAGGCGACGTTCACCCACACGGCCCGCCAGGGTCCCGAGTTCGAGCTCTATAACAACCAGCCCATGTTCCGCTACAACGCCTACTTTGGCGTGCACACCGTCTACTACCTGGATCTCGTCGAGCAGAGCGGGCGTTCAGCCTTGCCCATGGGCCGCATGGTGGCGGCGTCGTTGCAGACCATGGCCGCTCGAGCGGTCCACCGGCCGGCGGGCGAGGCGATGAACGCCTGGACGCAGGCGCTGCTGAACAAGCTGGGCAACCTGAAATTTCTGGCCTACGTGGACGGCGACGGATACCCTTGCATCGTGCCGGTTATCCAGGCCCAGGCCGCGGGCGCCGGGGAGGTTCTCTTTGCGGCGAGCGTCTATGGCGAGGCAGTGAAGGCCATCCCCCGCGGCGCGCCGGCCGCTCTCCTGGGTATGTCGCTACAAATGGAAGACGTGCTCCTGCGGGGTGAGTATCAGGGCCTGCGCCGGGTCGCTGGGCAGCAGTGCGGTAGCATCCGGGTCGATTGGGTGTACAACCCCATGCCACCCACGCCCCAGCAGGTGTATCCCCCCTTGCCCCTGGAGCCGATCACGAGCTGGTGAGGAGGGCGGGCGCGCCCTCGCCGGCCCCTACGCTGCCTGCTCCTCGTCCAACCAGGGGCGCGGTGGGGGTGTGTAGGTTCGCAGCAGGGTTGCCGGTGAGACTGCCCGCACGGCATAGTCGCCCAGGGACGCCGGCAGCAGCGCGAAGCGCACCGCCGGCAGATCGAGATCGTTGATCTTCGCCCGGCCGTCGATGGCCCCCCAAATCTCCAGCGTGTCGCCGTTACATGTGCCGTGGAGCACCGAGCCGGCATCCAGCTCGATACGCTCGGCCATGAAATAGTCGTTCCGGCACAGGACAGCCCGTCGGTAGCCTTCTTCTTCCTCCACGACCTGCGCCGCCTCCACCTGGGGCTCTACAACGTCCAGATCGATGACGTCCAGCGCCCTATCCACGTGCAGGGGCCGGGGCTTGCCATCCTTGCCCACCCGTCCCCAGTCATAGACCCGGTAGGTGGTGTTCGAGTTCTGTTGGATCTCGATGAGGATCAGGCCATCAAGAATGGCGTGCAGCGTGCCTGCCGGCACGCAGACGTGGTCGCCGGCACGAACCGCAACGTGGTGCAGGTAGGGTTCCAGCCGCGTTTCCTCGATGGCGCGGCCCAGCGCTTCCCGCGTCGTGCCCGCCGTCACGCCCACGATGAGCTCCGCGCCCGGCTGGGCGTGCAATACATACCACATCTCGGTCTTGCCCAGCTCGTTGCCCTCGTGGGCCCGGGCATAGTCGTCGGTGGGGTGTACCTGCACCGACAGAGGCGTGTGGGCATCCAGCAGCTTGACGAGGAGTGGAAATTTCCCCCTTTCGTGGGCCCAGGCATTATTGCGGCCAATGAGGTCCAGGCCCAGCTCGGCGTGCACCTCGGTCAGGAGGCGGCCGGCATGGGCACCGTTTTCGACGCGCGTGGTTCCGTCTTCGTGGGCGGAAATCTCCCAGCTCTCGGCCACCGGGCCCTCGGGCGGCAGGCGGCGCCCAAACCTGGCCAGGCTGCGCCCGCCCCAGATGTAATCCTTGAACACAGGCTCAAAGGTCATTGGATAAAGCCGGGCGGCCTTGCCGCCGCTGGCCGCCAGCCGGTCAGCGTCCACCATTTCCCTCTCCTTCCGGGCTATGCCCGCTCGAAAATATTAATGCACTTTTCTCTTGACAATCAGCGCCTGTGCTTTATACTGAACCCAGGATGATCGACATCCCTGAAAAAAACTGCTGCCACAGCAGTTTGAGACGAAAGGTTTCTGCAAATGGTCGAGATCCATCTTTATGGCAACCTGCGCCGCTACGGGCACCAGACCAGGCCCGGCCAGAAGTGCGTCCTGGGCGTGGAGGCGCGCCCCGGCGAGACGGTGTCCTCCATCCTGACGCAGGCTGGCATCCCCTTGGAAGAAGTGAACCACATCTTTCTCGACTCCCGCCTCCTGGCGTCGCGAGCCCGGGCCGCTGTCATGTATGGCTATCTGCAATCCCGTGACGACGTCCACGACTGGAACCTGGACGTCCCCGTCGGCCAGAATGCCCGGCTCGGGCTCTTTGGTCTGGATATGGCCCTGCTCAGCATGTAGCCCCTTCACACCCGGCCGGGAATCACGGGCCGGCTGCCTCCGCGCACCCGTCCGCAAAGGCGACCAGGCCCGCCACCAAAGGCGCGCGCTCCCGCCCGAGGGCGTCCAACAAGTAATCGGAGTGGCCGGCCCCCGCCAGGAGTTCCAACCGGCTCTCGGCCCCTGCCTGCTCCAGGGCCATGTGAAACTCCCGGGCGATGCTCGACGGCACGGTGCTGTCCTCGGTGCCATGGATGAGCAGCACGGGAGGCAGATCGGGCCGCACGTAGCGCACGGGCGACGCGGCCGCCAGGTTATCCCGGCCGCCCATGACATCGGTGATGAGCCGCGGTGTCACACCCCGCCGCGCATAATAATCGTATTCGGCCTGCACGTCATACACGCCACTCATGCCCACCAGGCCGCACAGCTCGGTTGCGCTGCGGCCATGGGCGGCCAGGAACCGCTCGTCGAGCAGCGCCAGGCTCGCCAGGTGACCACCGGCGGAATGGCCGGCAACCACCACGCGGCGGGGATCGCCACCATAGTCCTGGATGTTCTCCAGCGTCCAGTCCAGCGCGGCCGCGACCTCGGCGGTCATCTGCTCGTAGCCAGCATCCGGATAGAGTGTATAGTCGGGGATGACGACGACCATGCCCTCCGGCACCAGCTTCATGGCCACCGGGGCAAAGATGTCCTTGTCATAGTCCTTCCAGGAGCCGCCGTGTACAAAGACCAGCACCGGGTGCTCGTCGCCTGTGGCCGGCCAGTACACGTCCAGGCGAGGCTCCATCCCGGGGTCAAAGGCCACGTCCCGCTCAAAGTACGGGTAGCGGGCCTGAAAGCTGCGAGCAGCGCGATAGGCGCTCACCATGCGCGCTGCCACGGAGAGCTGGCCTCCCCAGGCTGCGTAGGAACCCAGCGCCAGGACCAATACCGCCAAGCCGATGAGGACGGCCGTCTTTCGTGTCACGCTCATCCCTCTCTGTCCCCTGCCCAGCCGGCAGGCAACAAGCTTCCCTCCTGGTCAAAAGCCATCTCGTGGCCCTGCCCGCTCACGCCCAGGTCCGGGCGGCGCTCCACTTCGGGCAGATATGCCTCCGAAATCTCTAGCTCCTGGAGATGCGCGGTGCTCCTGATGCGCACCAGGCGGAGGCTCCCGGGATCAAGCCCCCGGGCACCCAGGGTGGACAACGCGAAATCCACTGCCTGCCGGTCGGTGGCAAAGTGCTTCGGCGTAACGGGCAGGACCACGGTGCCCGAAGCCAGGCCGTTCAGCAGCGTGGCGTGCCAGTCGACCTGGGCCAGCAGCCGGTCGGTGCACAGATCCACACCGTCGAGCCCGGTGGCATTCCCCACCGACTCCGGGGTCAGGCTCCCCACCAGGACCTGGCCAATGGCCGGGTAACCGCCCGGGTTCTCTGCCACCTCGGGCTCGACGGAGGCCGGTGGCCCGTCCCTCCGCCCAATGGCGCGGGCAGCAAAGCGCAAACCCTTCCGGCCAAGGGTCTCCATGAACTCGACGTGGCCCACGGGCCGGTGGGGACTGCCGGCAGCACCGCGGAGCACGAACTGCCAGTAGGCCTGCCCAACCCGCGACAGCTTGACCAGCGCCCCGGCCGGCAGGCTGCCCGTGCCGAACGACCCTGGCCCGATCACCTTGCGGTCGAGCCCGGTGCCGCTGATGTTCTTGCCCATCTCGTCCACGATCAGCAGGTCCACGCTGTCAAAAGGAAAGCGCGGCAGCCAGCCCCGCGCCTGCCGCAAAAGCCGCTCCTCTCCCACCTCCATATCGCGCGCCGACAGGGCGTCGATGATCGCCACCTGGGCGTAGGCATTCTCCACGATGGCCAGTCCACCCAGCACCGGGCAGCTCGCCAGGATGGTCCGGGCCGCGCTGCGCACTGTGGCCTCAAAGCCGTGCTTTTCGAAGGCCTGGTGGTAGCGCCTGGCCCCCTCGTAGTTTCCCAGCCCCACGACGAGCATCTTGAGCAGGCCACTTTCGATAGCTCCCCGAAAGGAGGCATGGGGTCGGATACGGTTGCAGACCAGGATGTGGTGGGCCCTGGCCGCCTCCCGGTCCAGCCTTCTCAGCAGATCGGCCTTCGGGCGGCAGGAGGAGAAACAGGGGATGTAGGAGGAGGCATAGCAGTACAGGCAGCCGTGCGGGCATCCAGTATAGGGATTGAGGCTGAGCTTATCCGGGCAGGTGCACAGCTCGCTCTTCCAGGGGTCAAATGCTCTGAGGATCATAGCCCCGAGATCTGAATGAGCCTCTCCAGCTCGTCGGCCTCCTCCCAGGAGGATTGAGGATCGATCCCCACGACCACCGGGCGGAGGAGGAGATAGCCCTGTTCGATCCTGCGCGCCCCTCCAATTCTCAGGTTGACTATCACCTGGGGGATGACAGTGGCGCCGTTATCATCCCATTCCCTGGCCAGGCCCTTCAGCAGACGGTCCAGCTCCAGGGCGTCCTTCCGCCCCAATTGGCCTCCTATCCAGCCCACAGAAATGAGCTCGTCCCCCTCTCGCAGGGCGACCTGAAACCGGGAGAGGGTATTCTCCTTCCTCCTGGGGCTGTACTC
>ERZ1026796.2439-NODE-2439-length-10783-cov-3.544764_pt1 | contig 10783 bp, 11 predicted proteins | sample MGYA00520874_ERZ1026796 | MGnify/ENA primary metagenome ERZ1026796 (study PRJEB33270, sample SAMEA104284474) | anaerobic digester metagenome | biome: Anaerobic digester microbiome; feature: mesophilic sludge digester; material: Anaerobic digester biomass...
GCCATGGTCGGCGCCGGTGGCAGCTCTGCCGCCACGCGGACGACCACCACCGACACGTTGTCCTCGCCCCCGGCGGCCAGCGCCTCGTCGATCAGCAGCCGGGCGAGGGCCTCCGGCGCCGCGCCGCCGTTCTTCTTCAGCAGCCGGGCGAGGGCCTTGTCGCCCACCATCTTGGTCAGGCCGTCGGAGCAGAGGAGGAAGAGGTCGCCCGCGGCCACGTCGACGGGGGTCTTCTCCATGGCGACCGTGGGATCGAGGCCGACCGCGCGCGTGATGACGCCGCGGAACATGGCCGGCAGGTGCTTGTCGTCCGCCAGGCCCGCCGCCGCCGCGACCGATCGCAGGAGGACCGGTGATGTGCGAGACTTGCCGGGATTAGTCAGCTCACCAGTGGCAATTGACGCTGCTTGACAGCAAGCGATTTCGAGTGCATAATATCTGTGGTAGTTCAAAGGATTCGTGAGGAGGTAAAGCATGAGATGGCAAGATCACATCATCGTTGATCCAGCCGTCTGCCATGGAAAGGCGTGCATCAAGGGAACACGCATCATGGTATCGGTCGTGCTTGACAACCTGGCTGCCGGTTTAACGCCACAAGAGATCGTCCGCAGCTATCCATCTCTCAACGAAGAGGATGTCCGGGCAACTATTGCATACGCCGCCGAGCTTGGACGTGAACGTGTAGTGGCTATGCCGGCTACTGTGCCAGCATGAGATTCAAGGTTGACGAGAATCTGCCGCTTGAAGCAGCCGAGGCACTCCGCCAGGCGGGGCACGATGCAGCCACGGTTTTGGAACAAAAGTATGGTGGAAGCCCCGACGCACAATTGGCAGATCTGTGCCAGCGCGAGGGCCGGATCCTGGTAACCCTGGACATGGACTTTGCAGATATCCGGGCTTATCCTCCTGCCAAATTCCCGGGACTGATCGTGCTCCGCTTGAGGCAACAGGACAAGCCTCACGTCTTGGAAGTACTCACGCGTTTAATAAAGTTGCTTGGTCAAGAACAGCTCGACCGGCAACTGTGGATTGTAGACGAGAAGCGCGTTCGGATTCGAAGCTAGCGCGAACACATCGATCCGCACCGGCAAGGTACTACCGCCCAACTAGGCCATCTTTCGTCTCGCCACAAGCCGTGGTATCACCAACTGCGCCGTATCCGGAAGTCAAGGCGGCCGATATTGCACGTCAAAAGCAGTGAAGTGAGGCGAGCGGGCTCCCTCCTGATGTGGCTGAATCAACCACGGCAGTCTGCAGTTCGGTTATTCCTGCGCGCGGGAGGAACGGTGATTTGAAACCGTTCGGAAGCACTGAAACAGGGGTTGGCTTGAGAGTGGAGCCACCATGATCAAAAAGATTTTCAACGATTGCACCGCCGGTTGGATCGGAAAAATTCTCCTCATCGTAATCACCTCCTTCTGGTGCATGTGGAGTGTCGGTGAGATGTACCACGAAGGGTGGTGGGGCCCGTTCTACATTCGGCTGATCTACCTGATTCCCGGTACGGCGTTCCTGATCCTGACCCTGGTCGGGATAAAATGGCCGCAGGTCGGCGGCTGGCTGATCATTGTCCTGGGCGGACTGTTCACGCTCTCTTTTCTCGACATCAGCTTTGTAGATGGGAAACTGACGATGGGCCGCGATCTGGCGGGGTTCATGGTCAGTGGACCGTTGGTTTTCCTCGGCGTTCTCTTGCTGGTCGAAGCGCGCAACCAGAAGCGGCGGATTGCTCAAGGCTGGGTTCCTCACTCAAAATGGTGGCGCCGCAACATCTGGTACCTCCTGGCCGTCGGTCCACCGCTCCTGATTCTGATCGGTTGGTCGATTCAGTCTCTGCCCATTGTTCTCACTCGCGTCGACGATCGTGACCGTGGGGCCAGGCTCATCGAAGGGAACGGCGTCACCCTCGTCTGGGCACCCGAAGGTCCCGGCTGGAACTGGAGGCAGGATTATGGCGGCTTTCCCTCCTGGAACATGATCGCCCTGTATGGTCTTCCCCCCGTCGGTATGGGCGACAAGCCGGGCCATGACCCAAGAATGGGCGTATATGCCTCGGCGGAAGAGATGGAGAGCTATAACGTGTGCCTCTATCTCAGCGAGGATGGCCTGACCCTGGCACCCACCCCGCAGAACATCTGGCGGATGCCCACGGTGGACGATTACGCACGTTCGTTTGCCCGGCACGGAGTGAATGCCGGCTGTATATGGGGCGGCGAAGGCCATGACCGAATGGAGTGCGAGATCTTGCCCGACAAAGAAACACCCCTCTGGGCGCCCGATCTGGATCCCATCTATTACTGGGCTGCGGAGGAATACAACGACCGCGAAGCCTATTTTGTGTCGTACAATGGTTGGGTAAATACCGCGTACAAGACAGGTGGCAATCCCCGCCACAGTTATCGTTGTGTGCGCGACCCGTAGGCAACGGACCCGATTCCTTCTCAAGACACAGTTGCAAGAATGGAGGCGGCACTGCAGAAAAGGTTGGATGAAATCCGAACTGTAGTAGCCAACAAGCAGATCCATCGCGCCTGTATCCATGGGAGTAAAGTGATATTTTGCGGATCGGGAATTCTGTGATATACTGAGGGCGGCTGGCACGCCTGGGCTCTTGCTTACTTTTCTCAAGTATCTCACCGGATGCCATTCGATATCGCGTTGGCACTTCCTTGTTCGGCGATCGTGAACTGACCCAAAGCACCATATCATACGAGGAGGAATGGAATGACGAAGCGACTGTTCACAATGATAACGCCAGTCCTGATCTCGAGTACAGCACTTGTTTTCTGCTTATTTGGAGGCATCCCTTCCGCACTCGCACTAGCGGCCCCATTAGAAAGTGGTCTGGCCCATTCCGATGTCTGGGCTGCAACGACGTTGGACGTCGATACTACAATTGATAGCGCGGCTACCCAGTACCAGGCATGTACTGCTGCCCCAAACGACTGTAGTCTAGCCGGCGCTATTGAGCTGACGTACGGAACAGCCAGTGAGTGGATCATCAATGTGCCGGCCGGGACGTACGTATTGTCGCAGACGGGCGATCTGGAGATTATGGGAGGCGACATCACGATTAATGGGGCCGGGCAGGAGCAGACGATCATCGACGGTAATGACACCGACAGGGTATTCTATATCACAACAGGAGATTTGGTGATCAACGATCTTACCATTGCCAATGGGCACGCCCCTGATGGTCCCCTCACCAACAGCAACGGTGGCGCGATTCGAAATATCGCGGGCAATCTGACGATGAACAACTGTACGCTCCGGGATAACCGGGCCGGGGATGACAGCCCAAGTCGCACCGGCGGTCATGGCGGCGCCCTACAGATTGAAGCGAACTACACGGTGCTCAACAACTGTACGTTCTCCAATAACCACGGCGGACATGACGTAGCAGGGACGCGCGGCGGCAACGGCGGGGCGATCAACATTCAAAACGGATTCGTCACGCTGGAGAACTGCTCCTTCGTCAGCAACTACGCGGGTAATGGCGGGGACGCTCTCGAGGGTGACGGTGGCCGTGGCGGCTGGGGTGGAGCTATTTACCTCCTTCAAGGAACCCTCGAGATTACCCGAACTACGTTTGTCGAGAATCAGGCTGGCGATGGGGCAACAGGCAATCAAGACGGTGGGCGCGGTGGCTGGGGAGGAGCTGTTGTCAATCAGAGGGGCGGCCTCTCTATCTTTGAGAGCACATTCTCCGGGAACCGGGCCGGTGACGGCGGCCAAGGGAGTATCAACGGCGGAGAGGGGGGCAGTGGCGGAGCCATCGTCAACTATGAAACGTCGACTTTCTTGAAGGACAGCACCGTCAGCGGGAACGTCGCCGGGAACGGTGGAAACGGCGGGAGCGGCAGCGATGGTTACGGAGGCTACGGTGGCGGATTGGAGAGCTATGGTGGCACCTTCGTCGTGATCAACAGCACCATCAGCGGCAACAGGACGGGCGAGGCAGGTGGCGGAGGAGCGGGGAACCACAGCGGCTACGGCGGTGGTGTGGACAATTACCAGGGTACGGTAAAGCTGGCGAACGTCACGATCGTTGAAAACCAGACGGGTAGTTATGGTGGCTACGGAGGTGGGATCAACAACGAGGGCGAGTTCCTCTTCAAAAACACCATCGTCGCCAACAATGCCGCTAGCGCCAACGGCCCCGATTGCGCTACGATGGCGGCGTTGCATTCGTATGGATATAACCTGGTCGAGAACACAACCCTGTGCTCCATAGACGATGACGCGGGCGCGGGGACGACAGTGGGGAATATCCATGGCCAAGATCCCCAGCTGGCAGCGCTGGGCGCATACGGCGGTCCGACAGAGACCCACGAACCGCGGGTGGATAGCCCGGCCGTGGATGCCGGCAATCCCGGTGGTTGTACAGATACCAGCGGTGATCCGCTCACCGATGATCAGCGAGGATTTGTGCGTCATGTGGACGGCGGTAGCGGCCACGCGTATTGTGACGTGGGTGCCATCGAACGACAATCCAGCGCGATGCTCACAGTCCATGTCCGCGGCGGAGGCCGGGTGACCGACGATTCAGGCGTCCTCGATTGCACTGAGGACTGTAGCGTTGGCTATGCTGTGGGAACTGATGTCACACTGACTGCCACGGCTACAGGCGGATGGTCGTTTGTGGGTTGGGAGGGCGCGTGCAGCGGCCCAAGCGCATGTATTTTGACTATGGATCAGGACCGCATTGTCACAGCTCTCTTCTCTGCTGATTATTCTTCATACCTGCCACTTGTGTTGAGAGCGTACGCACCATAGCAGGTCTCTGAATGGTGCTCAATTCATTGGGGTGTGGCCAAGTTGTCATCGTGCGGCAAGCTTGAGCGCAGCAGTTTCGGCAGCCGCCGATTGGAGACGCAACAAGCGACGGGTCACAACGGAGAGCCGGGTTTACTCAGCCCTGGGATAGTCTCCGATCCAATCGACATAGTCCAGGTGTTCGCGGACAGCGTTGTACATGCGCGAGTCACCCGTGATCAAGCGCTGTTCAGTCACTTGAGCAAGGGCCAGATAGGCCGCATCGTAGGCAGATCGGTCGAAACGAACAGCCAGGGGTAGCATCTGTTGCCACGTCACCGGTTCCAGGGCAATCCCAAGCCCTTCGAACGAAGACAGGATGTCGTCCGCCTGCTCGTCGCTGATTCGTCCCCGGCGCCTGGCCTGCAAGACAGCATTGGTCAGCTCATACAAGAGCAAAGTAGGTGCTGCCAGTTGCACCTGTCCAATTACGTGATCGCGGATCAATGCCTGGGCCTGAGCCTGTGCCTCGTCTGGGAAGAATGCACCGAGTATAACACTTGCGTCCACTATCATCGGCGGCGTTCCAGCTCGTCTCTCGATGCCACAAACAGTTCCCGCGCTGTCACATCAGCATCTTCCAGCGAGCGGGAAAGCCGCAACATTTGCAGGTAGGCTTGAACCTGGCGCAGACGCTCGTACTCTTCTGGCGAGACCAGAACCCCGACAGTTTTTCCCCGGCGCGTAATCATAATAGGTTGATCTGGAACCTTTTCCAACCAATGAGAAAGTCGATTGTGTGCTTCTGTTATTGATACCAGCATACAGACACCCCTCGCAATAGACATCTAACATAGACAATTATACACCACATTGTTGGAATGTCAACTTGATAACTACCAGGACTTTGCCACGGTGGATCCTGCCGCCTGCCCGGGTTGCAGCATAGGGTTCGCTAATGTTCACAGCACGTCTGCTCACATGATCGGCCTGGATCGCCGGACCCGAACGGAAACCGCCAGATCTGACGATCTGGCGGTAGCAAGGGGACCAAACCCGAGCTGTGTTTGGAATTGCTGCGGGCAGACCGTCTCGCTTGACAGACGGGAATTATTCGTATAATATCCGCAAACAACGGGCCGGCCGGCGAAGGACCGGCCTATTGCAACGCCGCGACCGAACGCACCTGCACCAGGCTCGGCTTTTTCCCGGCCCGCCACACGAACTCGATGTTCACCGGATTGCCCCACTTCTTGGCCACCGCAGTTATCAGGGCTGCCAGCTCCCTGGCTTCCTCTTCCGTCAGGGCCAGGCCCGGCGGGGGTTCCTGGGGCACGGTGTCACCTTCCGGGCCGGTGACCCGAATTTGATCCGGGGGCATGGGCTGGACTTGCACTTTCTTTCCCCGCACGCCGTACAGGTCGCCGCCGCGGCCACCCACCACGACCTGCCCACTGCCGAACGAGGCCTGGATCAGCACACCCGGCAGCGAGGGTGCCGGAGAATGGCTGAAGGCCACGCCAGAGCGGTCCCTGGCGGTGAGGGGTTCCATGGGCTGCAGGACGACAGCCATGCGCGGCAAGGGGCTTGCCACCTGGGCACAGTACAGGAGTGCCTCGCGGCTATAGTTCGAGGCCCACACCTTGCACATAGCTCCCCACAGGTCCTTCCTGGGCACCGAGAGAAGAGAACGAAACTGCCCGGCAAAGCTATGCTGGGGGCTGTCCTCCACCGTGGCCGAAGAACGTACCGCCCACTGGCCCGGTCTCAAGGGGAGCTCGGTCAGCTCGGTGGCGATGACCGCCACCATCTCGGCCTGTTCCAGCGCCTTGACCACGGCCACTCGTTGGGGTTCCACGGCGTTTAGCGCCCGCAACCCCTCCGCCCAATCGCCGGGTAGGTTGGAGGTGACCTGTTCAATGGTGGTCAGCGGCTCCTCCAGCCCCACCTTCTTGACGATGAGGTCAAAGGCAACGGTGCTAAACACCCAGGTGGGAGGGGTAGGGAACTTCTCGCGGGCCAGCCAGTACAACCCGCGCCCTTTGCCGCCGACCACCGCCGCCGGCGGGATCTGGGGCCCTTCACCGTCCTTGGGAGTAAACAGGATATTGATCATTCCGAGATCTCCACAAGGCCCGTTGCCCCGTCGACGCGGACGCGCTGCCCGTCGCGGATCAACTGCGTGACGTTTGGAATGCCGACGACGGCCGGCAGGCCGTTCTCACGGGCGACGATGGCGGCGTGCGAGATCACCCCGCCCAGCTCGGTGACCACGGCCTGCATGCCCCGGAAGAGCCCCGACCAGGCCGGGTCGGTTAGCCGGGTGATGAGCACCGCCGGCTCTTTCATGCTCAGCAATCTCCTGGCAGCTTCCAGCGGGTCGTTCGTCACCACGGCAATGCCCTCGGCCGGGCCGCTGCCTGCGCTGGCAGCAATGCCCTGCAAGCGGGTCAAACCCTGGATATCGGCTTGCTCGATCTCTTCCGCTGCCGGCCTCCAATGCCGGGCATCGGGATCGTACCAGATGAGCTCCGGCGGCGGTGCCTGCGTGAGGTGCAGATCCAGCTCAGCCTGGCGCCAATCGAGGGTTTCCTGTTCGACACGTTCCTCACCCCGGCTGCGCACGAATTTCATGAACTCGTCCAGGGTGTAGAACATGAGGACATCGTCGCGCTGCTCCGGAAAGTAGCAGTGAGCCAGGTGGCGTGCGGCCAACCCGTAGAGCGCCTGGCGCAAGGCGATATTGCTCTTGGAGTCTTCCCGCCAGGAGATGAGCTTCTGGCCCCACGACAGGACCCGCCGCCAGAGAGCGCGCGAGGCGGGATTCAGCCGTTCCAACGCCTGCTGCGAAATTCGGCGCGCGGCTTCAGCCCGGACCTCGGGGGGCTCGCTTTCGGCCAGTTGCCCGGCGACGGCCAGCAGGATGTGTTCGGGATGGTCGGCCAGGCGCTCTGTCTCAAAATCGGCCTCGTAGCGAAAGCCGCGATGCCCATACTCCTGCAAAAAGCCCCGGACGCCGGCCACCAGCGGCTCCGCCTCGGGGAGCGCCTCGTAGGCTTTCAAATCGGCATTGCCTGCTGTCAGCATCTGGCATACGTTTTCACCACACCGTTCGGCGGTCTGGCGCAGGTCCCAGATGCGTTGGCCAATGAGAGACGTGGCCGTGGTCCGGCCGGCGAACAGCCCGAGCAACTGGGGCGCTCGCTGGCGCAAGACGCCGTCCAGGGTCGTGATGGTCAGGGACGCGACGATATGCGCGCGGTCGGCATCCCGGGTCCGGTTGTAAAACTCGGCCTCGAAAAGCTCCCATATGAGGGGCAGCGGGTCGCGGGATCCTCCTCGCAACTGCCAGTAATAGTCTCGCAGCTTCTGGTCCAGATCGGGCAGGATGTTCTCATAGAAGTCCGCCGCCCAACGATAGGTGCGGCGAAATCGCGTGGGCAGCATCAGCAGGCGGCCCGTCGGGGGCTTGACGGCGGCCTCCACCAGGCCCGACGGCGCTCCCACCGACTCGGGATCGAAGGGCATCACCGCCGCCATGTTGCGGGCATAGTAGTTGATGTTGAGATACAGCCGGCCCTGGATCACTTCGGTGGGCTTGAGATGTTGGTCAAAGTCCGACGTATCGCCGGCCAATTGGCCCAGAAACCATCGGATCTGGGCATCCAGACCATGCTCGGTCATGGTCACGGTTACCGGAAAGGCAACGCCGGTGGTCTCCTGGGTGTTATGCCCGCTGAGCAACCATTCTGTCATGAGAGCCTCCTTGCTTGGTCCCAAAAACCTACGACCTGCTTACCATCGGGGAATTGATAGAGTGCCGGTCCAATGCAATCTTGATAAATGTCTTCCGGCCTGGAGGCACTTCGGATGGATTCCCGGCCGGCGGCCCCCAGAAAGGCCAGCAGTGGTGGCGCCAGGCGCTGCACGCTCACGGCTTCCATTCCCGCCGCAAGGTCCTCGATGCGCCAGCCGCCGTTCACGGTGGTCACCCGCGGGGCACGAACGGCTGCGGGTGCTTCTTCGGGTCTCGTGAGTCGACCCCAATGTGTCTGCTGCTCTCCAAGGCCCACGACGACGATGTAGAAATGCCCTGGTGCGCTGGCGATGGTCCACTCGGATGCGGCGCCCATGGGACGCGTTCCCCAGCTATGGTCCCGATAGCACACCAACTCGCCGGCGTACAGATCGCGGCCAACCTGAAGCCGCCCACTCAACCGGCCGTCTTGCTGGGCCTGGTGGTAGGGACCAAAGCGGTAGACGTCCGGGGCGTTGGTAGCGACGAATGCCAGGTCCAGGTGGGCATCCAGCACCGACGCGCCCTCCACTTCTTGCAGTGGGGCATGGAACGAGCATCGCCAGGCTTGCCACGGTGCCTGGCAGGTCAGCATGACGTCGGGACCGGAGGCATCGCCGGGGAGCGCATCGCCGGGGAGCGTGGCCCGGCGCTCGTGCAGCCAGGTACGATCGCCGACGCGCAGGGCAAGCAACTCCAACACCGAATCGTGTCCGAACAGCGTCCGCAGAAAGCCAAAGACGCGGCCACTCGGAGCAGAGAACAGAAAATAGAAGGCTTCGTGCTCGCCCCCTGCCAGCAGGTGTCTATGATCATCGCCCGGGATGAGCCTTCGGTTTTCCACGGTGCTATTATACCCCATTATCCGTAAAAATCAAACTGGCGCGTGCGAGAATTGAGGGACCTGGTAAGCCTGGAGATTCCCCCGGCCTCGGCCCACGGCCCAGGGGTCGATTTGGCGATTTGACAACGCATCGGCCCTATGCTATCATTGACCATCCGGCCAGGCTTGCTGGAAGGAGCCGGAGACACGGGTGCAGCTCAGGGCACGGCCAGGGGATCCTGCTGACGCCGGCAGCGATTCGTCACTCGAGGCACGGAGCAAAGATGATGCCGTACCCATGGAACCGAAAACCCACCAGGGCAAAGAAGGGCGCGTTGGCCGCCGTGTCCAACCGAGTCCTTCCCCGCGTGCCGGCCCCGATTTGTCCCCACCTGCCCGCCCTACTGCCACCATGAACGTCCTCTGGATCGTCACCATCGTCTTTGTCGCCGCCGTCATGCAGTCGCTGACCGGCTTTGGCTTTGCCCTGGTCGTCATGCCCCTCGTGACGCTCATCGTCGACCTGCGGACCGCCGCTCCCCTCATCGCCCTCGCCGGGCTGACGGCCTACACGGTCAACCTCGTGCGCTTTCGGGGGTCGGTGAACCTGGGCGAGGTGGCCCGCCTGGGGATTGCCTCGGCGTTGGGCATCCCCATCGGCATCTGGGCCCTGGTGCGCGTCGACGAGCTGGCCATCAATCGCGCCATGGGGGCCATCCTGGTGGCCTATGCCGCCTTTTCCCTCCTCCGCCCGGCGATAGAGCGCCAGCAGGCGCGGTGGTGGGCCTATCCCGCCGGCTTTCTGGCCGGTTGCCTGGGCGGCGCGTACAATACGCCCGGCCCGCCGGTCATTGTCTACGGATCGCTGCGACAGTGGCCCAAGGACGAGTACCGGGCCATCTTGCAGACCCTGTTCTTTATCAACGGCATTCTCATCGTCGGCTCACACCTGCTGGCCCGCCACATGGTGGCCGAGGTTTGGGCGCTGTATGCCTGGGCCGCGCCCGCGCTGCTGCTGGGGCTATGGGCCGGTGCGCGCCTCGACCGCCGCCTGGACCAGGAGCGCTTTCGCACCCTGGTCACGGCCATGATCCTGGTGCTGGGCGTCTCGCTGCTCCTGGGGTTGGGGAGGCGCTGATGCGCACCATGATCCTGGAGCTGTCGGTTCCCCGCATCGCGCTCACGCGCCTCCTGGGCCTCACGCTGACGGCGGCGCTCGGCCAATTCTTCTTCCTGGCGCCGGATCAGCTCCGCCTGCCGGCGGGCTTCCTCTTCGCGACGCGACAGCTCCGCCTCGTCGATCAGGGGCGCCGCGCCATGCGTGTCCTCATGGACGGTGGCGGTCTCCGCGGCAACAACTCCATCGTCGTCACGCTTGATGAAAGTCCGCTTCTTGCGCACTTCGACCT
>ERZ1026796.2443-NODE-2443-length-10767-cov-2.599342_pt1 | contig 10767 bp, 7 predicted proteins | sample MGYA00520874_ERZ1026796 | MGnify/ENA primary metagenome ERZ1026796 (study PRJEB33270, sample SAMEA104284474) | anaerobic digester metagenome | biome: Anaerobic digester microbiome; feature: mesophilic sludge digester; material: Anaerobic digester biomass | place...
ACGTGGGGCGGCTGGTGGAGGAAAAGGGCGTGGACCTGCTCCTGGCGGCCCTCAGCTCGCTGCCCAGGATGCAAGCCCGCCACGTCCCGGGCAGCGAGCTGAGGGCCGCCAGGAGCAGGTCCACGCCCTTTTCCTCCACCAGCCGCCCCACGTAGCCGATGAGAAAGCCACGCCCGCCAGGGGTGCGCTCCGGCTCAGGCCGGTAGATGGCCGGGTCTACCCCAAACTGGGGGATGACGGCCAGGGGGCCGCGGTAGCCCTTTCGCCGCCAGACCTGCCCGGCTTCCTGGCTGCCGACGATGGCGCCGTCGACGTGGCCCAGGACGTAGCGCTCCAGGAGGCGGAAGGGCAGCGGATAGGTGCGGAGCAGGTTCTGCCAGGAGAAAAAGAGGGTGCGGGCGCCAACCCGCCTCGACAGCCACAGGGCGTGGGCGGTGGCCAGGTTGTAGGGCTCCTCGTCGATGTGCACCAGGTCGGGCCGCACCCGGCGCATGACGCGCCCCAGGCCGGGATAGAAGTGGGTGTGAAACTGCCCGTTGAGGACCATGGGCTCGACCACCAGCTCATAGCCGGTCACGTGCTGCCGCTCCAGCTCCAGCACGCCGCGCTCGTCGCGCCACGCGGGGGGCACCACGGCAGTCAACTCGACGCCCGGCAGGGCGGCCAGCTCTTCCAGCTTTTTCTGATAGGCGCCTACCACGCAGGCCTTGGACAGCATTACGACGCGCATCGCGCTAGGCCCCCGTCCCCGCGCCGCGGCCTCCGCCGGCGACCTCACGGTACGCCGCCAGTGTCTCGCGGGCCGTCTCCGTCCAGCGGAACCGCGCCGCCTGTCGAGGCCCCCGCTGCCGCAGCTCGGCGGCCAGGGTCTCGTCCACCAGGCAGGCGAGCATGGCGCCGGCCATGCCCTGCACGTCGTCGGGATCGAGGGCAAAGCCGGCATCGCCCACCAGCTCGGGTAGCGAGGCGGCATTGCTGGCCACCAGGGGCGTGCCGCACGCCAGGGCCTCCAGGGCGGGCAGCCCAAAGCCCTCGTAGCGCGAGGGAAAGGCGGCGCACGCCGCGCCGCGGTAAAAGGCCGGCTTGTGCTCCTCGGCCACCCAGCCGGTGAACGTGACCTCGCCATCAATTCCCAGGGCGTGGGCCAGGGGCCGCGGATCGTAGAGGGGCGAGTTGCTGGCCTCGGGCAGCCGGCCGCCCACCACGAGCTGGACGTCGGCGTCGGCCTCGGCGACGATCTGGAAGGCCTCCAGGAGGCCGGCGACGTTCTTGCGCACGTCGTGAGGTCCCAGGTAGAGGACGTAGCGGTGCGGCAGGCGATAGTGCCGCAGCACGGCGGCATCCTGGGCATCGGGCCGGGGGGTGAACCGCTCGTCGACGGCCAGGTAGATGGCCCGCACCCGGCCGCCAGGCAGGCGCAAGTGCGCCTCGATGTCGGCCTTGGAGGCCAGCGAGTCGGTCAGGACCAACGACGCGCGCCGGGCCGCGGCCGACGCCAGCCGGGTATAGAGCCGCACCAGGGGGCCGCCGCGGTAGGCGGGCAGCAGCAGCGGAATGAGGTCGTGGACGGTCACCAGGGTGGGCACCGAGGGCCATAAGGGCGAGCCCCAGTAGGGCACGTGGGCCACGTCGGCGCCCCAGCGGCGGCACGCGCGGGGAAAGACCACCTGCTCGAAGGCCACCTTGCCGGCGTTGCTCCGCCAGGGGCCCGCCGGCGGCGACCACCACTCCACGGACAGGCCGGGCAGCTCCGGGCGCCGGGCGTCCGGGGGCGCGACGAGGAGCAGGTCGGGCAGATCCTCCTGGCCCCCAAGGGCGGCCATGCCCCCCAGGAGACCTTGCAGGTATTGCCCGCTGCCGCTCCCGGGCTCGTCCAGAAACCAGGCGTTTACGGCGACTCTCAACGAACGTCCCTCAACCTTGCCCCGGTGCCGCCGCCCTCATGCGGTGTCCTGCCGCTCGCCATAGCCTGCCGGGTGGGTGCGGTGCCAGTCCCAGGCGGTCTGGATGATGTCGCGCAGGGCAGGGTAGCGGGGCTTCCAGCCCAGCTCGCGGCGGATGCGTTGGGAGATGGCCACCAGCACCGGCGGGTCCCCCGGCCGCCGCGGCCCGTCCACCGTGGGGATGGGGTGGCCCGTCACCTGGCGGGCGGTGTCAATGACCTGGTGCACCGAGTAGCCCTGGCCGTTGCCCAGGTTGTAGGTGCGGCTCCCCTGGTCCAGGAACTCGAGAGCCAGGATGTGGGCCTCGGCCAGGTCAACGACGTGGATGTAATCCCGCACGCACGTGCCGTCGGGCGTCGGATAGTCCTGGCCATAGATCTCGACCCGCTCGCGCTGTCCCAGGGCCACCTGGAGCACGAGGGGGATGAGGTGTGTCTCGGGGGCGTGGTACTCGCCGCGCTCGGCGGTGGCGCCGGCGGCGTTAAAGTAGCGCAGGCTGGCGTAGCGCAGCCCGTGGACGCGATCCAGCCAATGCAACACGCGCTCCAGCATAAACTTGGACTCGCCGTATGGACTGCCCGGCACGATATCTTCTTCCTCGTCGATGGGCTGGCGGCGGGGCTTGTCAAAGAGGTTGGCCGTGGACGACAGGATAAAGCGGCCGGCACCGTTCTCCACGGCGGCGCGCAGCAGGTTCAGGCCGTTGACGACGTTGTCGCCCAGGTACTTGAAGGGCTCGGCCATGGACTCGCCGACGAGGGTGTTGGAGGCAAAGTGCATGACGGCGTCAAAGCCGCCGCCGGCCAGCACCCCGCGGGCGGCCCGGGGATCTGATAGATCCCCCTGGACAAACCGGGCCCCGGGGTGAACCGCGGCGCGGTGGCCCTGGCTGAGGTTATCCAGCACGGTCACGTCGTGGCCGCGGGCGACGAGGGACTCCACGACCACGGAACCGATATAGCCGGCGCCACCGGTCACCAGGATCTTCACGTTCTACCTCCTAGCAGGGGTGTAGCACCACAAAGCCCAGCTTTTCCAGGAGCTGGAAATAGTGCAACAGCAGGCCGGCGTCACGGGCGCCGGATTCCATCTCCACGAGGTCGGCAATCTCCAGGATCGAGCGCTTCCCGTCGGCCCAGAAGAGGGCCAGCGTTGCCAGGGTGTGGTGCCTGCCATCGCCGGCGGCCGCCAGGCGTTGGTTCCAGGCCTCCTGGTCCTCGGCGGGCAGGGTCGCCCGGTACTGATCCAGGGGAACCGGGCCGCGCACCAGGCGAACGGGGCACAGGAGGCGGGCCGCTTCCTCCCCGGCGGCGTCCAGGCCACGGGGCTCGGCCTCCGGCAGGCCCAGGTGTACGGCCCGCAGGCCGGCCGCCTGTTGCACCCACGCCAGCTCCTGGCGGGCCGCCTCCTCTACCTGCTCGCGCAGCTCGTCCACCAGGCAAAGCACGGAGGCCAGCGACCGCAGGCTGGCCAAGGCGGCCTGCTGCCGGTCGACGACGTACGACAGCCGGCGATCCAGGGCGGCCAGGGCATTCGCCAGGCCGGCACCGTCGTCCAGCCCCATGACCTCGGCGGCTGCCTGCCGGGCCTCGTCCACGATGCGCTCCTTGAAGCGGGCGACCATCTGGAACCCCAGGCTGCTCACCTCCTGCTCCCCGGCGGTGGCCAGCCAGTAGGCGTAGGCCGCCGCCAGCGCCGCGGCGCGGGCCAGGCTGGCCGGATCGGTGCGCTCGGGCGTGTCGGCACTGGTGTGGTAAAAGCGGTCGGGCCACTGGATGAGCATGGGGGCCGGGATAGCGACGCTGGGATCGGAGAGGATGAGGTGATCGCTGCCCCCGGAGAAGGCCACCTCCTCCTGGCGATAGAGGGCATAGCCGCCGATCCCCGTGTGGCTCGGCGAGACGTCCGGCATGCCCCGCAAGCCGGGCAAGAGCCCGCGCAGCCAGGCAAGCAACTCGGGCGCAAAGGAGGCCATGGCCTCGGGCGGCCTCTCGATGAGCCACGAGCCGCCGGTCTGGTCCTGGTCTTCGCCGACCATGTCCAGGTTCAGGCCGGCGACGATCTGCCCCAGCTCGGCCTCCCGGCCGGAGAGATAGGCCATGGTGCCGGTCATCTCGGGCATCCACAGGAAGCGGATGGTGCGCCTGGGCCGCGGAAGGGCGCCCGCCAGGACGAGGCCCTGGAGGGCGAGGGCCGCCTCCAGGACGGCGGCGGCGCCCGACGCGTTGTCGTTGGCCGAGGGCTGCGGGTGGCAGAGGTGGGCCGTGACCAGGATCTCCTGGGGCTGTTCCGCGGTGCCGGGGATGGCAGCCGAGACGACCTCCAGGCTGCCGTCGTACTCCTCGGCCAGCACCCGGGCCCGTACCCGCACCGTCTCGCCCTTTTTCAGCAAGCGGCGCAGCGACTGCCCCTGGCGGGGAGTGAGGACAAAGCCAAAGGCCCGCGACGTGCCGGGATCGGACCAGAAGGCGGTGTACTGGCGCGCGTCCATCAGGTCGCCCTGGAGTCGCACGGGCGGGACGTACCGCATGCCGTCAAAGAGAATGCCCGCGGCTCCCCGCTGTTGCACAGCCAGCTCGCGCACGCGCCTGACGTCGCCCCGGGTGAGCACCATCTTGCCCGCGACTTCGAGGCCCTCGTAGTCGGCCTCCACTTCCCCATCCCGGGCCCCTTCGAGGAGCACCACCTCGGTCTCGCCGTCGAACGAGGCGCTGCGCTGGATGAGCGAGATGGGGCAGGCGCGAAAGTCGGCCAGGAGCTCCGCCTCGGACCCCGGGGCGATCAGGTGCAGCGTGGCCTCGCTGCAATCCCATTCCTGGAAGCTGGGCCAGGCCCAGAAGCGCCCCCCTTCCTCGGCGGGGTAGGAAAGGACTTCGGCCTCCAACCCGGCCCGCGTCAGGGCGCGGTGCAGCCACTGGGCAGCGCGCCGGTAGCCGGGGCTGGCCTGGATGCGGTGGAAACGGCTGAGGTCGATGACGTTCTGCAACGCCGCCTCGCCGGACACTGCTTCCCAGATCGCGGCAAGGGTTTGACGGTAATGGTTCATGGCTCCCTCTGCCAACCAGCCAAAGCTAGGATCGTGGTGCGATTGGCCAGGAGATTATACTTTAAAAAGCGCCAGAACAAAAGTTGCGGGCGCGGCACAACCCGGAGGCGCAACTCACCCCGGCCGGCGGCTTGGGGCGCGTGGCGCAGGGCGGCGGCTCAGGCGTTAAAGACGATAGCCAGGATCAGGAACTGGTAAAAGGTCTGCAGCAGGGCGCCGGGGACGGCGGGCAGCATCGACTTCAGGCGATAGAGGCGCTGCACGAGCAAGGTCGTGAGGAGGACGGCCCACAACACGCTGGCCAGGCCCACGGCCGCGGCCGGGAATCCGAGGCCCGCGCCGGCGAGCATGGCCATGGGCAGGGCCAGGAGGGCCCGGGGTATCTGCGCCAGGGGGTAGAGGAGCGCGGCCTCGCGAAACTCGACGCGCCCCTGGAACATCTCGGTCAGGGCATAGAGATAGAGGGCGCCCATGGCCCATTCCAGGCCGCACAGGCCGGCCAGGGCCAGGGGCTTCCACAAGGCCCCGCCCCGCAGCAGCAGGATGAGAAGCTGGACGACGATGAGGCCGGCGGGCACGGCGGCCATCGCCTGGGCGGAGAGGCTCAGCGGCCAACCATCCTCGCGGGCCTGGTCGACCAGCGAGTCGAGGGCGTTGGCCGGGTCCAGCACGAGGGCGGCGGGCAGCGAGTAAAAATCGTCGTCGTAGATCGGCTCGGCCACAGCAGCGCTCATCTCGTGGTAGAGGCGCTCCATGAACGGCAAAAAGTCGCGCATGGCCGAGGTGAGGAGAATGCCGGGTGTGGCTCCGGCGCCGAGGAGCAAGCTCACCAGGCGCGGACCGGCTGCCAGCCGGGTCCATTTGCCCTGCACCAGGACCAGGTAGCGCTCGTCGCCCAGGTGCATGGCCCGCACCGCCCGGAGCGAGCCCCAGGGTACGACGGTCCAGCGGCGCAGGCGGCGGACCATGAGGCCGTCGTCGGCCAGGGCCAGGTCGGGCAGGAGGTCGCCGGCGATGGACAGCGCCCACGCGGCCAGCAACAGGCTCAGGTGGGCCGCCAGGAAGGGCCTCAGAGGCTGGAGGGCCAGGGTGTCGGCCAGCAGGCGCATCGTCGGCTCCAGGTCGGCGGTGGTCACCAGGATGACCTGTACCGCCGGCCCGGCAAAACGGATCCAGGCCAGGACCCAGTTGGCGATGGCGCCGCCCGCCAACAAGAAGAACACCGCGCCTCGCACCAGGCGCACGCGCCGCGAATAGCTCAGGACGTAGGTGGGCGCTCCTTCGACGACCGCCGCCGCGCTGCTCATGCCAGGTGCCTTTCCAGGAACAGTGCCTCGTCCTCAAAGCCGTGGGCGCGGTAGAACGCCCGAGCCCTCTCGTTGTCGGGCATGGTCGAAACCGAGACCTCGATACAGCCCCGGGCACGCATCCCTTGCAGGAAGGCGTCCATGAGGGCGTGGCCTATCCCACGGCCACGGTCGGGCCGGTGCACCACCAGCTCTTCCACGAGGGCCGTGTCGCCGGCGTGAAACAGGTTGGGACGCACACTGTAGCTCAGGAGACCACAAACCCGCCCCCCCTCCTCGGCCAGCAGGACGCCACAGCTCGGCGCCGCCAGGTAGGTCCGCGCAAACTCCTCGGTGACAGGGCTGTGCCAGCCACCGGTGGCGGCCAGCTCCTGCACCAGGGCGACGATGGCCGGCGCATCGTCCGGGCCCGCCTCTCGAATCTGCAGATCGCTGTCCATGGCTCTCTCCTGCCTGGCGTTGGGGACCGGTGGCGATGGGCAAAAACGGCAGGTGTAGTCCTCCCCATTGAGGGATTCTATCCCCAAGCGGGCGCGCTGTCAATGGGTCAAAGGTCATGGTAGCCCTTGACCAGGTAGATTGGGGGGATGGGGTGAGGCGCCCCAGCCGCCATGGCGGCTGGGGCGCCTCGCACGTAGAACGGGATGGCCGCGTCTCCCGCCTACATCAAGATGATGGCCAGGATCGTGGCCGCCGTCACGCCCGCGATGCAGGGCCAGAAATTCTTGCGGACCAGGTCCATGGCCGGCACGCCGGTGATGGCCGAAACGGGCAGCACCGCCCAGGGGACGATGGTCCCGCCGCCGATCCAGATCATGGAGATCTGGCCCAGCGCGGCCAGGGTCGCGGTCTTGATGCCCAGGGCCTGGCCCCAGGAGGCGGCCAGGGCGCCCATCAGGGGCAGGTCGTTAAAGCCCGAGCCGTCCAGGCCGGTGATGCCGGCCAGGATGGTGTGCATGATCCCGACGATGGCCTTGCCCGTGGGAATGATATTGCTCAGCGCCTGGATCAGGTCGATGATGAGGGGCTTGCCGGCGTCGCCAAAGATGGCCTCTGCGTGGCCGGGAACGCCCATGAGGTAAAAGCCCGCCACCAGGAACACCGGCGCAAAGACCTTCAGGCCGAACATAAAGCCCTCGCGCACGCAGTCGGTGATCTGGTCCATGCCCTCCTTGAGGCCCTTGTTCCAGATGCAGAAGGCCGACAGGAGGATCAGGGCCGTGCCACCCAGGACGGCGGTGGCATCGCCTCCGCGGATCTTCATGAAAATGAGGACGATCACGTCCAGCAGAAACGCCACCGGCACCACCCAGGCAGCCGTCCGGGCCAGGGTCGAGAACTCGCGGTTCTTGGCGCTCTCCTCTTCCTCGGCAAACTTCAGGTATTCGGTCTCGGTGACGACGTTGGCCTTGATATCCTTGCGGACCACCACGAACCAGGCCACGAGCAGGGCCGCGACAGAGGCAGCAATGTTGAGGGGGATGCTGGCGGCCAGGATGTCGCTCACCGGCAGGCCGGCGGCTTCGGCGGTCAGGTTAGGCGCGCCCTGGATGACCAGGTCGGTGGACAGGGCGACGCCGTGCCCAAAGAGGTTCATGGACATGGCCGTCGAGATGGCCGGCAGGCCCACGGCCAGGGCCGCGGGGAATAGAATGGCGCCGACCAGGGCAGTGGCTGGGGAGGGCCAGAGGAACGTGGCGGCAATGTACATCACCACGCCCGTCACCCAGAAGGCCAGGGCAGGGGTGCGCATCAGCTTTTTCGCCGGTTGCACCATGAGATAGATGGCGCCGATGGGTTCCAACCCCTTGGCCAGGGCAACGATGACAGAGATGATGAACACGACGTCCAGCAGGACGACGCCGGCGCGGAGCATGCCGTTAAAGATGGCCTGCAGGCCACCGACGGGGCTGCCCAACAGGATCCAGCCCAGGGCAAACATCCCGATGAGAGCCACGATGGCCGTGTCCCGGCGCAGGGCCATGGTGACAAAAACCAGGATGACAAAGAGCGCATAGACCCAGTGGGCAAGTGTCAATTGAACCGTTCCTTCCATTTCAGACCTCCTCTTTGCGTCTGAGGCGCCGCTGGCATGCCGCCAGCAGCAGGCGGTTCGCCCGAATGAGCGCTTTCCCCCGGAGACCGGGGCACGCCTTGCCTCGCGCCCTTTCCCCGGTGGCCTCGTCAGGCTGCGACAGGCACGCGGTCTGTGCTGCTACCACCTCCTTTCGATCCGGCCTCGCCCTTCCGTTTCTGGTGGACCCCTGGCCCCTGGTGGGGCCGGCGCCCCTCAGGAAGGTAGCTGCTCAAAAAAGCCCAGAAAGCCCGCCTCTGCGACCCGCCCTCGGATGGCCGGGATATCCATGGTATAGAGGTTGCCGGCCCTCAGGTGGGCAAAGAGGACAGCGCCTGAAAAGGTATACTTCTTGGTCAGGCCTTCCTCCGTCTGCATCTGCTCGCGGACAAAGGCGATGGCCTCGCCTACCGCCGTGCTGCGCGGGATGGTGACCAGGGGCAGGCCCAGGGCGTGGCGCACGGCATTGTGCCCGGCCAGCGTGCCGGTGCAGATGGCCTCGGTGTGGCCCACGAGGAGGCCGGCCTTCTCGCCGGCGCAGAACAGGTTGTCCAGGCCCTCCACCTTGAGATGGTCGTCGCGCGGCGAGAGGGCCAGGTAGCGGATGGAATTGCCCTTGCCCCCGGAGTAAGGGTCCTCGTAGCGCGCGTTTTCCATGCCGGGAATGCGGCGCAGCTCGTCCAGGGGATAGAAGGAGGTCATGAGCTTGACGTGGCCCGTGTCCAGCAGAACCAGGTTCTCGGCAAACTCGGCCAGGGCGTACTGCTGGCAGGCCTTGGCGGCCAGCTTCTCGGAGTGGATCAGATCTCGGGGGATGGGCACGACGGCGACGCCGGTGCGATTCAGCTCGGCGGCGATGGCCGGATCTACCGAGTCCTTGTGCAGCTTGCAGGAGCCGCTCATGGCGCCGAAGGAGCCGTCGGCCCGCCGGCCCATGAGCTCCTGCACGCCAGCCCGCCCGGCAATGCTCACCCGGCCGCCCCAGCTCGGGCAGCGGAGGACGCACATGGCGCAGCCATTGCCGTACTTCTGGCAGTTCCCCTGGGGGCCGGCGGTGCCGGTGGTCTCCACAAAGGCGTCGGCCTCCAGGAGCTCGCCCCCGCCCAGGGAGATGGCTTCCAGGCGCCCGTCCCTCTTTTCCACGTCGCACGCCCGGCTCATGAGCCACACTTCCACGCCCTCCTCCAGCAGGGTCCGGCGGACGAGGGGCTCCATGAGGGCCACGTCGTAGAGGTTGGCGTGCTCGTGGCCCGGGAAGTTGACGTTGGTGTGGCGGGCGACGCGGTCGGCCAGTTGGAACAGGCACCCGCCGCCCACGGCGATCATCTCTTCGGCCGCCGTGTAGCGGCCGTTGTTGCGCATGATGCCGCCCACCAGGCCGGTGCCCAGCAGGCAGTCGGTCTTTTCCACCAGGATCACCTCGGCGCCGGCCTTTTTGGCCGCCAGCGCCGCGGCGCAACCGCCCCAGCCTCCTCCAATGACGACGATCCTAGGCATGGCTCTCCTCCCTTCTCATGCCTTCGCGCTTCTGGCTCGCCTCGTGAAACTTGAGCACGGGCGGCACCTCGCCGGTCTCGCACTCGGTGACAATGTCCACAAAGGTCGGACACTCGGAAGCCAGCGCCTGGCGCAGGGCCGGCTCGACCTCCTCCGGGTCCTCGACGCGCATGGCCTGCAGGCCAAAGCCCCGGGCGATGCCCGCGTAATCGACGTCGTTGAATTCTACGCCGAAACAGCGCCCGTCGTGGAACAGCTCCTGGCTGACCTTGATCCAGCCAAAGCAGGCATTGTTGAACTGGATGAGGGTCACCGGCAGGCCCAGGCGGCTGATGGTCTCCAGCTCGCCGGCGCTCATCCCAAAGCTCCCATCGCCCATGAGGCCGACGACGATGGCCTGGGGGCTGGCCAGCCGGGCGCCAATTACGCCGGGCAGGGCGTAGCCCAGGCCGCCATAGCCGCGGGGAATGATGATCCGCCGGCCGGCCTCGGAGCGCAGGTAGGCTGCGGCAAAGGGTGTGGGCGTGCCGGCATCGGCGACGACGATGCTGCCCGCGGGCAGCAGCCGGGCCAGTGCCTGGAACACGCGCTGGGGCTTGATGGGCGCCGTGGTGGCCGCCGCCTTGACCTCGAACTCGGCCCAGAAGGCAGCCATCTCCCCCCGGCATTCCAGCAGGGGGTTGGGGCGCGGCTGGGGAGCGCGGGCCCGCAGGGCGGCTGCCAGGTCGGCCAGCCCGAGGCGGGCGTCGCCGGCCAGGCCGACGACGGTCTCATAGTTGCGGCCGATCTCGGTGGGATCGACGTCCAGGTGGACGATGGCCGTGCCACCGGACGTCCCGGGCAGGCTCCAGTTCTCGGTGGTCACCGAATCGGTCTTGCAGCCCACGTAGAGGATCAGGT
>ERZ1026796.2446-NODE-2446-length-10757-cov-3.062277_pt1 | contig 10757 bp, 8 predicted proteins | sample MGYA00520874_ERZ1026796 | MGnify/ENA primary metagenome ERZ1026796 (study PRJEB33270, sample SAMEA104284474) | anaerobic digester metagenome | biome: Anaerobic digester microbiome; feature: mesophilic sludge digester; material: Anaerobic digester biomass | place...
ATCCGCTTCTCAGTTTGGTATGCATGCTCAATGTTCACGCCCGGATTGAAATACTCATAGGCGACATTGAAAGGTGCTTTTTGATAGTTAAACTCGTATCGATTTAGATTTTGAATTCTGCGTTGAGCTTCCTCATGGTCAAGGTCTGTGACACTGGCGCTTTGTCCTCGCTCTAATATGGCCACATGGGTCACAACAGCTCGACTGAGCATCTGGCTTTCATCCAGATAGGTATTAATCGGCCTTGACTTGACAATTGGTAGTAACTCGAGAATGGGAATCTTGCGCGTCAAATTATCGATCATGCGAGCCCAGGGTCTCCTATCCACTTGCGAATAGTATCGAAAAGTGCTCGTCCATGGCACAGAAAAAGCTTCTTTTCCATCGGTGACAGCCAAGTCTTCTGCCAGAAATTGTGCGCCGTAGTCCATACACGCTGCCATGGTAGTGAGCGTCTTACCTGTATTGGGTGGAGCAAACACTAGAACTGTCGAGTCCCTATGCCGAAAGGCAGAACAGTGCAAGGGTGCATAGCCTTGACGCAAGAGCAGAAGCGATGATACATCTGTGAGAATGTAACCGACAGAGTGTAAGTTCATGAACCGGTGCGTCACAAAACGATAATACGGCCTGTTGACCTGGAAGCAGGGCGTATCTGTGAGCAGTCCTTTCGCTCTAAGCTGAAGCTGCGAACTACATATAAATGGTCTTTCATAGAATAACTGATCTCTCTGTGGGACACCGTGAAAATAATGGTATTTGCTCAAGCGGTTCTCAGATATCTGCTGTTCGGTCGGTCCAACTTCAAGTATGAGTCGAATAAGACAATTGTCGAAAGCTTGCCTGTCCGCCGGCGGAGGATCTATTCCATATGACCACTTGAAGTGCTTGGCATTCGTATAGAGACCTAATAGGGTATCCACCAGAACAAAGTATTCTCCGTTCATAACAGTCGTATCCTCCTCGTTTTCTAGTGACCGAGGTTTCTTAGCCATGCTTCGGTCGTTGAACCAACATGACGATAGAACGCTAGACGACGCGCCCGCAGGAGATCGTTGCTGTATTCTCGCGCCTTCTCCAGATTTCTTGCAGACATTTGGAGCATTCTTTCTGGATTGGTCACTACCTCGTGGATCTTGTTTGCCAAAGCGAGGGGTTGATCAGGCACTACCATATCATCAGCAGACAGTAACTCTGGAATGCCGCCGACATTCGAAGCAACACAAGGTAGTCCCCGCGCCATTGCTTCGACCAATGCCCGGGGTAGTCCTTCTGTCCGTGACGGTAGCACAAACAGATCCGATGCATCCAACTCAGCCCGGACGGCTTCACCTGCGGGCAGTTGTCCGAGAAAGCTTATGCGATCTGTCAGCCCCAATCTCGAAACTCGACTTTCCAATTCGCTGCGCCACTTTCCATCACCAACTATAACTAACCGGAGATTAAGGCCGTTGCATACGCAATGGTGTAAGGCCTCGATAAGCGTGTCTGTACCTTTATAGAGCTGCCGTAGCGTACCCACCGATATCAAGGTTGCGCTCTCCATGTTGCGCATTGACCGAGGATGTGCGATAAAAGCATCATCAGGTAGCTCCACATCAGAGCAATGTATCGAAAAGGTGTTAGGAGCAGGAGGATAGCGCCTCTGAAGGTAGTGCTTTGTAACATATGCTGCAGCACCTGCGCCTGCGCATTGCTGTCGCAGTTGTCGGGAAAACCACCATCGAAAAAAAGGACGCAGTATGTGCCGAACAGTTTTCGGGGCGAATACATCATAAGGATCTCCCACTACCTCAACCCCATAGGGTTGGCCCTTCTTAAAGATTTGCTGCCAGACAATGCTTGCGATCATGCCCGGAGCACGCAGTATCGTTGCGTCCCTTTTAACACCTTTCTTTACGAGAAATGCAATCGCCGCACGCTGTCGCATATATTGCAGTGGTCCTACATAATCAGGTAAAGGGATAAAAGTTACATTTGGACCAGTAGCAACATTGCTCTCGGGCAGATGATCCCCACGCCTAACCCGGGCAATAACTGTCAGCGAATCGAAAACTTCTAGGTACCTCGTCCAGAATTTGTAGTCTCGCCCTCCAGTTGCCGAATATATCCGTCCATCTCCGGTACTGACAAAGTGCGCTTCTGTAGCGACCAGGACATTCATCGTGCGATTACTCCTTTCCCAGATAATATCACGTTTCTGCTGTTGAAAGGGTGTCGCAGGTGTGACCGTCACCGGTTGGGGACATATCCCGCCTCTTGCGACTCTGCCCTCTCAAAGCAGTATCCCCGGCACAGCCAGGTCATGGGCATCTTGCTGAGGTCGTAGCCAGCGAGCTGCAGCGGACTCTTGCCGCGCACCCTGGGCTGGGCATCCCGAGAGAAGGGCGTGAAGCGGTAGACCTTCTCAAACACGCCCAGATACACCTGCGTTGTCTCGATAGACTCAAAACCACAGAAGTTCTGGTAGTGCTGGTCAAAGCGCCGGATCACCATCTCCGTGGCGTTGTTCGTTGCCGGGATGAGGTCATTCTCCACGGAATTGACCAGGTGCGGCCAATGATTCTCCAGGAACTCGAATACCCACTCCAGGGCCGGCTCAACCTGTGTCACCGCTTCGCGTCGGGCTAACAAGGCCCGGTAGCGGTCCTCGGCCATACGTTTCGTCCGTACCTGGAAGACGCGCACCACCTCGGCGCGCACCTCCTCGGCTACGGGGCGCTGTTGGGCATAGTCGTGGCCCAATGTCTCGCGCAAGTAGCGGCCGATCTCCTGTTCGGCGTGGAACAGGCACTCGTGATGCTGCGCCTTGGGGAACACCAGGGTGATGACCGGGCCATAGTCGCGGCGCAGATCGGTGACGACCACCTGCGGGCGGTAGCCCTTGGCCCGCAACGCCAGCAAGAAGGCGTGGGCGCTCTGTTGTGTGTTGTGGGGATAGACGGCGATGTGCAACAAGTCGTAGGTGTGGACGTCGACAGCCAGGTAGACGTACATCCAGCGCCGCATCTTGCCTTCCGGTTTGTCGCTTTTGGGAACCAGGACGTACTTCTCGTCGACGCCGACCACCCCACTGGAGCGCACCAGGCCAAAGATGGCTGCCACGGGCAGCAGTTCATGCCCCCAGGCACTGACCCAGCGATAAACCGTCATCTCACTCACCTGTAAGGCCTGGCCGACCCGGCGATAGGTGCTGTAGCTCCAGCTGTAGGCTTGCAGGGCGCGGAGGTGCAGGTCCAGCCGGTAGCGGGAGTAGGGCACCAGGTCGGCTGGCAGGTGGGTAAAGGTCTGGCGCGGGCACTCCTGATTGCGGCAGTAGTAACGGTAGACAGGCACCTTTTGCAGGGTCCCCTCGGCATCGTAGAACCTTTTCAGCCGCGGCTTGCGGCTCTTGCGCACCACGTGCGTCGAACCGCAGGTGGGGCAACGGACCGTGTCGTCTGGGACCTCCTCCCATTGCCCAAAGAGGACCTGCTCCACCTGCCACAGCCAGGGCCGCGCCTTTGGCGGTGGAGGTGTCTCGGCCCCAACTTCCCGGGCCAGCACCTGCAGGTCGGCCAGGGCCACCTGCTCTTCCACAGGCAGTGGCTGGCCTGCTTCCAGGCAAGTCTGCAAGTGGCCGACCAGCCGCAGCAGTTCTTCCACCATCCACTTCTCGCGCAAACGAAAGGACTCCTTGGTCCAGCGATAGCGCTGCCGCAGTTCCTGGCGCAGTGTGGACCAGCCGCTTTGCTCCATCGCCTGGCGCACCTGGCGGCGGTTAAGGGCCACGCCCTGGCCTTGTAGATGCTCGTACACCTCGTCCTGGCTCCACCATGGAAAGGTAGCGCACACTGTGGTCACGCGACGAACCAGCTCCGGCGTTAAAATCTCAGGTGCGCCTTGGCTGAACAGCTCCGGCCAGGCACCCCGATACCAGTAGCCCTCCACCCGGCTGACGTCGGGATGGGGTAACCCGAACCATTTCCCAACCTGAACTTGTCGCACGAAAGGCGTACGCCCGTCCCGCGTTCGCCGGCTCCGCCGTGACGAACCGGGCGAGTCCAGGAGTCGCAGGAACAGCATCAGCATCCGCACCCGGAAGGGATGGTCCCCAGGCACCCGGATGGTGAAGTGGCCGCACAGGGTGGCCTGGTAGCTGCCGTCCTCGTCGCGCTGCACCTCGACCCATGGCTCCTCCCGACCGCAGTACTGGCAGCCCAGCCCGAACAGAAGTGGTGTACTTGGCCCATGAGCTTCGCCCCCTGCCTGCCTGACTTGTTTCAACGCAACGCCCAGGGCGACCACCATCGCCACTCGCTGCCCTTGCCACAGCACTTGCTGTCCGGCTCGCCACAGGGGTTGGCGGCCCAGTTCCGGCCAGAAAACAGCCACGACCTGCCACATCCACAACAGCCAGGGCCAGCCGATGAGCCAGACCGGCCATTTCTCTCCGCCCGGAGTCCACAAGATGGCCAGGACGAGGCTGCGCACACAGGGCTGCGGCCAACTCCCGAGTCCGTAACGCCATACCCGACGCAGACGAACCCCGGCAGGACAAGAAGTCGACCGGGTACTGCGCCTGGTAGCAGTGGCGGGCAGATAGGGCAAGATGGGCGGACAGGCAACCCAGCCCGCTTGACTTTCGACGGGCCGGCCCAGCAGGCCAAGGGTCAGCAGGCTGAGAAGTGCCAACGCCTGGCAGGTTTGTGTTAGCAGACATTTCGTGGTATCCTGTGTGTGGGCCATTTCGCGGACCTCGGTACAGTGTTCTCTCTCAAGTACAGTGTACCACAATCCGCGTTTTGGCCCACCTTTATTGTGGGCAAGTGACACCCCGATTCAGAAGCCCTCTGTTCAGTTCCGCGGGCTCTCTCACTATATTTCTCTCTGTTTTCATGTCCCCAGCATGAGACGGTTACGGGATTTAACGGGCTGTTGAATCTAGCAGGGCGCCGAGGCGCTCGACGGGATGGGGGAGCCGGCGGAGGGTGATGTGCGCTAGTTGTCTTCGGGCGCTTTGCCCTCGCCTGTTTCGCCTGCCTCCGGCGCGGTTTCGTCCGGCTCATCAAAGGGCCCTGCCAGATCCTCGAGCAGCATTCGGGCGTCGTCGGCGTAGCGGGCAGGCACCAGGACGTCGACGGCGCCCAGGCCGTCGACGGTGATGCCATAGACGATGCCCACGGCGTCGTACTTGAGCAGGACCGGGATCTCGGCCGCTTCCAGCTTGCTCTTGTAGATCTGGGCCAGGTGCCAGCCCTGGGCGGTGTGGACGCGAACCAGCTCGTTTTCCTCTTCCACGCGGATTCCTCCCTGAATTAGAACAGGATCGAGGAGATGAGGCCCAGGATCTGGGCCACTGCCTGGCTGACCAGGAGGCTGATGCCCAGGACGACGCCGGCCAGCAGGCCGGCGATGGCCAGGTTGCCCTTTTGCAGCTCCTCGATCTCGTCGATACCCCGCGTCAGGGCCGCAAAGAGGTAGAGCGCCAGGGTGAGGGTTACGATGGCGAGCACCAGGCCGACGGCCAACTGGAGGGCTTCGGCCAGCAACACCCGGAAGAACAGGTCGCCCCCCACGTCCCACGCGGCGGTGTCCACCGACAGAGCGGGGCGCAGGACGATGGCGACGGCCACGACGATGCTGCCCAGGACCACGCCGATGGCGGGGTTGCCCCGGCGCAGCTCGGCCCACTCGTCCATGCCCCGGGTGAACCACTGAAAGAGGTAGAAGGCCATGTAGGCGGTGATGGCGCTCAAGAAGACGGCCACCACGAGTTGAACCAGGCTCAGCAGCAGATCCGCGACCATCTCAAACCTCCCCTTCGCGTCCTTTCGTGCGGTGTGTAGGGGCAGTATACCACACATCGCCCGGGAGGGCAACGGGAGGCTAGCCGGCTTTCAGCCGCCCCTTGAACTCGAACTGCTGCTCGTACAGGCCGCGCAACGCCTGGATGGTGTCGGCCTCTTCCGCTGTCTTGTCCTCGCGCAGGTGGGCGATGCGCGCAAATCGCAGGGCCAGCCCCGAGGGGTAGAGGCTGCTTTCCTGGATCTCGTTGAACAGCACCTCTACGACCACGTGGGGCCGGACGAATACGACGTTGCCGCGCCGCGCGCGCTCCAGCTCCAGGAGGCGCTCTGTCATCTCCCGGAACTGGACGTCCGTCAGCCCCTTGAAGGTCTTGCCCACCACCAGGAACTCGCCGCTGGACTCGTCGCGGGCGGCCAGGTGATAGTTGGACAGCCAGCCGTGGCGGCGGCCGTAGCCCCACTCGGCGGCGACGATGGCCAGGTCCAGGCTGAGGACGTGCTTGAGCTTGAGCCAGGCCTTGCCGCGCACGCCCGGGTTGTAGCTGCTGCCCAGCTCCTTGGCCATGAGGCCCTCGTGCCCCTCCAGGCGGGCGGCCTCGGCAAAGGCCCGGCCCTCGTCCTCGGAGGTGGGGACGAGTCGCGGCACGAGGGACAGCCCACCGGCGGCCTGCCCCAGGGCCGCCCAGCGTTCCTCGTAGGGCTGGTCGACGAGGGGCCGGCCGTCGAGGTAGAGGGCGTCAAAGAGGTGCAGGCGCACCGGGATGCCGGCGACGGTGTCGGCCAGGGCGTGCTTGCGCCGGAAGCGGCGCATGAGGTGCTGAAAGGGCAGCGGCCTGCCGGCGGCATCCACGGCGATGGCCTCGCCGTCCAGAACTGCCTCGCGGGCCGCCAGGCGCAGCCGGACCTCGTCGGCCACGTCGGGCAGGCTGCCGGTGACCTCGGCCAGGTTCCGGGAGTAGATGCGCACCTCGTCGCCCTGGCGGTGGATCTGCACGCGGGCGCCGTCCAGCTTGTACTCCAGGGCCAGGCCGCGGCCATAGCGCGCAAAGGCCTCGTCCAGCGTCTGGGCCGTCTGGGCCAGCATGGGCTTGAGGGGGCGGAAGAGGCGGATGGTGGCGCGCTTCAGCCCCTCTTGCCCCTCGCTCAAGGCGACCAGCGCCACCTCGCCCAGGTCGCCCCACAACTGGTTGGCGCGGCGCACCAGCCGGGTGGGGACGCCGGCCGCCTGGGCGATGCCGTCGAGCATGATGCCCTCGCTCACGCCGTGGCGCATGTCCTGGTAGATGATCTTGGCCAGGACCTTGGCCTCCAGGGCCGGGGCGCGCCGGAACAGGCCCGCCAGCAGCGCCTCCTTGCGATCCCGCGATCCGCGGCCTCCGGTGGCGGCAATCTCTTCGAAGGTGCGAAACACCTCCAGGATGGTCAAGGGGGGAGCCGCGGGTGGCTCCCGGCGGCCTGCCTCCAGCAAGCGCTGGACGTATTGCCCGCCGTCCACGGCGCGCGCCGAGGCGGCGTCGCGGACCTCGGGCCCGGCGTCGACCATGGCGTCGACGATGCCCGTGAGGGCCTTCCAGCTCACGTTCAGCGTCCGCTCGTCCCACTCGGGAAAGACGTGGCCGATGGTCAGGCGCACCGCGGGTGGCACCTCTTCGGGCGCCAGCTCTCGCAGGAAGGCTGCCAGCAGCGCCGCCAGCTCGCCCCGCTTGCTCGTCGCCTCCAACTGCTCGCCCAGCTCGGCCAGCCGGGCAAAGGGTGTCGCGGTCATGCTATCCTCTCAGTGCCAGGGCCTGCGGGTGGATGCGCGGCATGCCTAGCTCGGTTCTTCGCTGTACCCGTGGAAATGCTGCTCGAAGAGCCGGAGTACGCCGTTGGCAGCGGCCTCATCGGTAATGAGGGTGTGCAGATAGCCGCCGCGCAGCGCCCCATAAAGGGGCATGGCCTTGGACTCGGTCGCGGCAACGCCGATGACGTGCGGGATCTGCTTTAGCTCGTGGAGCGTCAGACCAATCACTCGATCGGCATACTTGCTGGCGCACGTGCGCCCCTCCATGTCATAGATGTGCGCCCCGATCTCGCCGACCCCACCGTGCAATTCGGCAATCTGGCGCATTTCCTCGGCCGACAGCGCGCTAAACTCCACGAATCGCGAGCGCTCGGCCTCCACGGTGCCCACGCCCACGAGGGCGACGTTGGCCCGCCGGGCGATGTCCAGGATCTCTTTGATGGGCCCCATGGAAAGGAGCACGTCGCGCTGCTCGCCTGTATCCACAAAGGCCGGCGCGTGGAGCTGATACGCCTTGCCGCCGCGCGGGTCGCGGCGATTGCGACGAACGCCGCGGAGCCGGCGATCGTGCGGGCGAGGAGCGTTTTTCCGGCGCCGGGAGGTCCGGACATCAGCAGGTTGTGCCCGCCGGAAGCTGCGACTTCGAGCGCGCGTTTTATATGCTCCTGTCCTTTTATCTCGCTGAAATCTGTCTCCGACTGAACGACAGAGTCAGGCGTGTATTCCATGCCGGTGGTGGGTGTGATGAGGATCTCGCCGGTGAGGTGGTCAACCAGTTCCCTGAGTGTGTTGACGGGATAAACCTCAATATCCGGGATCAGCGAGGCTTCGGCGGCATCGCAAGCCGGCACGAAAAGGCGTTGGTAGCCGTCCTTCCTTGCCTGGGCTGCCACGGCGAGGACGCCGCGGATGTGCCTGACAGAGCCGTCGAGCGAAAGTTCGCCGATGATCAGGGCGCCATCGATGCTTTCAGGGCTGACCTGCTCCCCGGTGATCAGCACGCCGATCGCAATTGGCAGGTCAAAAAATGGACCTTCCTTGCGCACGGAAGCAGGAGCGAGATTGACCGTCAGCGGTTGGCGGGGATAGGCGAGGTCGGCATTTTTGATGGCGGAATAAACACGCTCACGGCTTTCCTTAACGGCTTCGTCCGGCAGACCGACAATCGCCATGTGCGGCTGACCAGGTCCGTAATCGACTTCCACATCAATAATGACGCCCTCAAGACCGATGACTGCGCAAGAGTACACATGAGCCAGCATACGCTAAGTTTATCACGCTCAAGCCTGCAGAATAGCAAGAATTAAAAATACCAGAACGGATGATTTGTATCGGTATCTATCATAGATAAATGTGCCATCGTTAGAAATATGGTCTGCAGATGGTGTTCCACAAAAGGGAAATAAATTGAAGTAAAATGGAACTGGGTTTGAAATAGGAACTGGTAAATGAGAAGAATAAAACAATCTTTAATGATTTCAATCATCATTATTCTAAGCATACTGCTTGGCGCTTGCGGATCCCTGACGCAACCAGCCATGCCAGCGGAGCCGGTTTTGCCTGCTGAATCTCCGACCCCGGAACCGATTACTACTAAGCTTCCGCCGACTCCCGAACCAACTCCCGCGGCGATCGTGCCTATGGTCTGGTTGGACCCGCGCTTACCCGAAGAGCTACAAATATTATTAGGAGAAATGCCCGGTGTAGTGCGCGTTTCGAACAAGGAAGAAGCGTTGCTCAGTCTGACGATCGATTCCCAAAAGATAGTCAGTTCCTGGGTATACGCGCTGGCGGCGCCCTTCACGACGGTGACGGATGACGTATCAATGGAAGAGCTGACCGCTTTCTGGAAAACGAACGCTGCCTTTCCGGCAAGAGTGCTGGTAATGCCGCCGGCGGTATTTGACAGCCTCAAAGCGCGTTTTGGCATCCCGGTCGGAGAGATTCATCCATTGGCGGAAGAAAATTTGTTAAATTATTGTGAAACCCACAAGGATTCATGGGCAGTTGTTCCGTTCGAAAAGCTCGAACCTCGCTGGAAAGTGATCAGCATTGATGGAAATTCACCTGTTCATAAGGGCTTTGCAACCGAAACTTATCCGTTGATCGTAAATATTGGATGGGATGAAGGTCCCCGGGCAGTTAATGAAGCGGAATATCATATCGCGGATGAGGCTGTGAGGGCTGCCCCGGTCAGCAATCGCCAGGATGACCTGCTGACGACCGTTGTGCTCACGGGCGTGACTGCGATGACGCGCGGGACCGGCAAAGAGATGGAAATGTACGGCGTCCTCTCACCAGCCGTGTCGGTTGGGGCGCTGATGCGCGAGGCGGACATCGCTCATGTCAGCAATGAAGTACCCTTTGATCCGAATTGCCCTGCTCCGCAGTGGATACAGGAAGAGGACCTGGTGTTCTGCTCTGCGGACAAATACATTGACCTCTTACGTGAGATCGGTACGGACGTGGTGGAGCTCACGGGAGACCACTTCAGCGACTTTGGACCAGAGGCGATGCACCACACCCTGGAGATGTACGAGAGCGAAGGCTGGTCTTATTATGGAGGTGGAAAAGATATCCACGAAGCCAAACAGCCGCTGAAGATCACCCATAACGGCAACAAAATTGCTTTCATGGGCTGCAATGCCAAAGCCCCCGGCTACGCGACCGCCAGCGAGACCAATCCCGGCGCCTTGCACTGCGACCTGGATGAGATGGTCAACACGATCCAGACGCTCAGGGACGAGGGCTATCTCGTGATTTTTACGTTCCAACATCAGGAAATTTACCGCTGGAATCCAACGGAAGAAATGATTGCGGATTCGCGCCGGGTGGCGGATGCGGGCGCGACAATTGTCAGCGGAAGTCAGGCGCATCAGCCTCACACGCTTGAGTTTTATGGGGATAGTTTTATTCACTATGGACTGGGAAATCTCTTTTTTGATCAGTTGGGTTGGTTTGAGGACTCCAACAAGACTTTTCTCGACCGCCACATCTTCTATAACGGGAATTATCTGGGTGTTGAGCTGATCACTGCGCAGTTCTTCAACTGGTCAACTCCGACGCTCATGACCCCCGAAGCCCGGGCGGAAGTGCTCCGGCGTTTGTTTGCTGAGAGCGCTCTTTTGAAATAATTGGTGCAATCCTCTGCGATTCTTTTCTGGAAAAATTGACCGATATAACAA
>ERZ1026796.2448-NODE-2448-length-10745-cov-1.601243_pt1 | contig 10745 bp, 9 predicted proteins | sample MGYA00520874_ERZ1026796 | MGnify/ENA primary metagenome ERZ1026796 (study PRJEB33270, sample SAMEA104284474) | anaerobic digester metagenome | biome: Anaerobic digester microbiome; feature: mesophilic sludge digester; material: Anaerobic digester biomass | place...
TGAATTTTGCCCGTGGCGGACTGGTGGATGAAGCTGCTCTCGTGGCTGCCCTAAAATCCGGCAGGGTCGGCGGGGCGGTTTTGGACGTCTTCGAGCAGGAGCCGCTGCCGCCAGAAAGCCCCTTGTGGAGCCTGCCCAATGTGATCATCACGCCGCATGTTTCTGGCATCAGCCCCAAGCTGATGGATGCGGTTGTGGATTTATTCGTTGAAAACTTGCAGCGCTACCAAGCCGGCGAGCCGCTTTATAATCTGGTGGATACGAGCAAAGGATACTAAAGTCTTACTTATCGTCAACTGTCACCAAAGCCGCTCGAAGTGAGCGGCTTTTGAGTAGAAAGAGGTTATTTTACTCGAGAGCCCGCATGATAGAATCAACGCATGGACCTTTTTGACCATTCCCTGCAGGAGCAATTGAGCGCCGAGGCACCCTTAGCGGCACGCATGCGCCCTAGAACGCTGGATGAAATCGTCGGGCAGGAGCACATCTTAGGTCCAGGCACCTTGCTGCGCCGCGCCATCGAAGCGGACCGGCTGTTCTCCTCCATTATCTTTTATGGACCGCCTGGCACGGGCAAAACCACGATCGCCCGCGTGATCGCAAATCAAACCCAAGCCGAGTTTGTCAGCCTGAGCGCCGTGCTGGCGGGAATCCCAGACCTACGCGAGGTCATCAAAGATGCCATCGAACGGCGCCGCCTTTACCGCCGGCGTACGATCCTTTTCATCGACGAGGTGCACCGTTGGAATAAAGCTCAACAAGATGCCCTCCTGCCACACGTGGAAACTGGTCTGCTCACCCTCATCGGCGCCACTACCCAAAACCCTTATTTCGACGTCATCCAAGCCCTGGTCAGCCGTTCGCGCATCTTCGAGCTCAAGCCGCTTTCAGAAGAAGACATCCTCACCTTGCTCAAGCGCGCCTTGGCAGACCCAGAGCGCGGATATGGCAAGCGCAACGTGCTCGTGGATGCCGACGCTCTGCAGCATTTAGCTTCCATGGCTGGCGGTGATGCACGCAGCGCCCTCAACGCCCTCGAGCTGGCTGTGGAGACCACGCCGTCCAAGGATGGCAAAGTGCATATCACTCTGGAGATTGCCGCCGAGTCTATTCAGAAGCGCGTCCTGCGGTACGATAAAAACGAGGATTCCCGTTACGACACCATCTCCGCCTTTATCAAGTCGGTGCGCGGCTCCGACCCGGATGCTGCCCTTTACTGGCTGGCGAAAATGCTTTTGGCTGGTGAGGATCCGCGCTTCATCTTACGTCGGCTGATCATTCTGGCTGGCGAGGATATTGGCTTAGCCGACCCGCAAGGCTTGGTGGTTGCCAATGCCGCTGCCCAGGCGTTTGAATACATTGGCATGCCCGAAGGTATTTACCCCATCGTAGAAGCCACGCTTTACCTCGCCACAGCGCCCAAGTCTAACTCCGCAAGTGCCTATTTTGCAGCGCAAGATAAAATTGAAGCGGAAGGCGCTGGGCCGGTGCCGTTGCACCTCATGGACCCCAGCCGGGATGCAAAGGGCTTTGGGCATGGTGCCGGCTATGATTACCCTCACAGTCACCCGGAGCATTGGACACCGCAGCAATACCTGCCGGACGGCGTGGTCGGCACCCAGTTTTACCATCCTGGCGAGCAGGGCTATGAAGCCCAGGTGGCAGAGCGCGTCCGGCGTTGGCGCGAGGCGCAAGCCAAAGCGCTGGAGGAGAAAATGAATTCCACAGATGAAAAAGGCAAAGCAAAGTAACGCTTTACGAATCAAAAAGCGCGGAGTTCCGCGCTTTTTTTACTCATCGAGCTAACCTTCTAACATTCCTCGTGATAGCCTTCCAAAGCCGCTTCGATGCGTGCCATCACCTCCGCATCCAGTTTATGCACCACGTCGATCGCTTTCATGTTTTCGCGCACCTGCTCCACACGGCTGGCGCCGGTGATCACCGTGGAGACATTGGGATTCTTGAGGATCCAAGCAAGCGACATCTGCGCCATGCTGACGCCTAAGTCTTCGGCAATGACAGCTAACTTACGGGTTACCTTCAGCTTTTCCGGGTTCAGAATTTCAGTTTTTACCCACTCGAAGCCAGGTAAGGTTGCGCGGCTGCCTTCCGGAACTTTGCCGTCGTTATATTTACCGGTGAGCAGACCGCCTGCCAGCGGGCTCCAAACGGTGGTGCCATAGCCTAATTCCTTATAAAGGATGGCGTACTCTTCTTCAAAGCGCCGACGGTGCAGCAAGTTGTATTGGGGCTGCTCCATAGAAGGCGGACGCAAGTGATTTTCCCGTGCCACCTGATAAGCTAACATAATTTCTGCGGCAGACCATTCCGAAGTGCCCCAATAAAAGGCTTTGCCCTGCTGAATAATTTGATTGAAGCCCCATACCACCTCTTCCATGGGGGTTTCTGGGTCCGGGCGGTGGGCAAATACAAAGTCAACGTACTCCAGACCGAAGCGTTTCAGGGAGTTATTCACCCCTTCGATGAGGTGTTTGTAATTCAAGCCTGTATCATTAGGTCCCGAGCCGCCCCAGAAGATTTTAGTGGAGACCAAATATTGCTCCCGCGGCAAGCCCAGTTCCTTAAGCGCCTTGCCCATAATAACTTCTGATTCGCCGCGAGCATAAGCCTCAGCGTTATCGAAGAAATTGACGCCGGCTTCCCAGGCAGCCGTCAGGATTTCCTTTGCAGAGGCGACGTCAACCTGTTTGCCGTAAGTAACCCAGGAGCCAATCGAAAGCTCCGAAACTTTAATCCCAGCTTTTCCTAAATGTCTATACTCCATAATTTAACTCCTTTTTTTACAGTGATTATAGTAGAGGATCAATTTACTTTCAGGTGTAAACTATTGACAAATAAATCGGATTGTCTAACAATTCCTAAAAATAAAATGGCTGCCTCAATCGAAATCCTTTCTGGTCATCGCTTTAGGAGACCGCGTTTTGCTGAGATTCTATCTTCTGCGTTTGCGGACGATCCTTTCTACACTTTTGTGTTTCCGGACCCTGAGCGGCGGGCTCATCTACTACCCTGGTTATTTGATAAACTTCTCAGTTATGCTAACCAATATGGTTTGGTTTTAGCAGATTCAAACTATCATGGCATATCAGTTTGGTTAGAGCCAAAGCATACCAGGCTCCTACCGCTCGGGGTTTTACGGGCTGGTTTATTTCTTTTCCCCTTTAAAGTATCCCATCTGGAGCTCAAACGCAGCATCAAGTTGGCACAAGTTTCCAATCAGTTGCATCGTCAAGCCGTCTCCACTCCTCACTTTTACCTAGAAGCTCTTGGGGTAGAACCGCTACATCAAGGCAAAGGTCTTGGTCGAGCGCTGGTTCAAGCCGGCATCTCCCGTGCGGATGAATTGCAAGTGCCAAGTTACTTGGAGACTCATAACCCAGCTAACCTTGGCTTTTACATTTCGTTAGGTTTCAATATCGTCGGAAGTGAAAAGCCCTTTCCGTCCGCTCCTCAAGTGTGGGGACTGCTGCGCACGCCACAGCGAGGCGAAAATTCTTCTATGTGAGTAGGTCATTCATCTCTATTACCAGTGAGAGGGTTGAAATAGGATTAAAGAAATTACTTACTTCACGTAAGTTCAATTGCGACGAAATAGAAACAACTGGATTAGCAGGGTGTTGGCAGCCTTTCCCCTCTAGCTCCCCTTCCCAGCGGACAATTTTATATCATAATTCACATTAATTATCGCTGGGACGGGTCAAGGTTAGAGCTATAATATTACTCGATTAATGGTGGCGGTTGCCATCATTCACTCATTTTGTCAGTCAGTTTGTTTTTTTCAACACCCACGCACAACTCCCACACAAGTTTGGATTGACGAGGCGACAGCCGTATGATATTATGTTTTCGCTCAAGCAGATAATAGGAACCATTTGCCCCCATCGTCTAGCGGCCTAGGACGTGGCCCTCTCAAGGCCAAAACAAGGATTCGAATTCCTTTGGGGGCACTTTTTTATCCCCAACTCCCCAGCTAAATCCCTTCCGAAGGCTTGATATCCTTGATATTCAGCTGCAAGCTTTCCCGTCCCTGATATTTATTGATCTCAAAAGAATAGGCGATATCAACCATCCCCGGTAACTGCCCGTTCCAGTGCCCCTGGCCGAATGCAATGGCTTCATAGCGCACGCGGCCAGCATTCAGCACAAGCCGAAGGTGTTGACCATTGCCTACGGGGTAAACACGATTCACTTGCAAATTACGGCTGCAAAAAAGCACCTCAGGGTTTCCGCGCCCGGTTGGTTCTAGCAAGCTGACCATCTCAAAGATCCGTGGGATTTCTGCTGCAGGTAAGCTATCTAATGCAATCTCTTTGTCAATCTCTAGCACCGGTGCTAGCTCCTGCCCTTGCAGGCTCTGCTCGGCTAAACTATTAAGCCGGCTCAGCAGTTCCGCCAGGTTTTCGTTGGTAACTGTCAGACCAGCTGCCATTGAGTGCCCGCCATAGCGCACGAGTAAATCGGCACAAGCATCCAGCGCCTGAGTAATGTTGAACCCAGCGATCGAGCGGCAAGAAGCGACCACCACCTCTTCGCCGCGGTGCCCGATGATGCTGGGGCGGTAGAGCGCCTCGGTGATGCGTGAAGCCGCCAGCCCAACCACGCCTTCGTTATATTCCGGTGAGGCGTCAAATACAATCAGGGGCTGCACCTCGGCTTGGAGGACATTTTGCAGCACGCTTTCCTGGATGCGAGCCATGATCTCCTGCCGTTCTCTGTTTTGCGAGTCGAGTTGCAGAGCGAGCTCTCCGGCAGTAAGCGCATCCTGCGCGGAGAGCAGGTGGAAAGCCGACATGGCAGAATCCAACCTACCAGCCGCGTTGAGGCGTGGCGCTAAGCGAAAGCCAATATGGCTCGCATTCAGTTGCTCCAGGTTAACGCCCGAAACCTGCGCGAGAGAATATAACCCCTGCCGCCCTAATTTGCTCATCGTTTGGATACCTGCGCGCACCAGCGCACGGTTCTCGCCGGCGAGCGGTGCCATATCTGCCACCGTACCGAGTGCCACCAAGTCGAGCCAATCCTCAGCGCTCACACCTGGCTGGGGGTAAGCTGTCAAGTAGGCAGCAGCAAGCTTATAAGCTAATCCCACGCCTACCAGGTCTTTGAAAGGATAACTATCACCGGGCTGGTGCACATTGAGGATTGCATCTGCCGGCGGGAGTATCTCGCCTGGCTGGTGGTGGTCGGTGAGGATCACCCGCATGCCCAACCGCCGCGCTAAGGCTATTTCCTCCACCGAGCGGATGCCACAGTCGACTGTGATGATCAATCCGATGCCCTCGTTAGCAAGCTGCTCGACCGCATCCAGGTTCAGCCCATAGCCTTCATCAAAGCGGTTGGGGATGTAAATGCGCGGGTTCACGCCCAGTTTCTGCATCAATTCGTAAAGCAGCACGGTCGAGGTTACGCCGTCCACGTCGTAGTCGCCATAAATGGCAATGGGAGTGCCTTCTGTAATAGCGGCATGCAGCAGCTCTACAGCTTGGGACATATCGCGGATGAGGAAGGGGTCTGTTGCCTCTGGCGCGCTGGCAGATAGGAAAGCCTGCGCTGTTTCGGCATCCCTCACGCCGCGGTTGTAGAGCAGCTGCCGCAGTAAAGGCGGTAAGTCCGCCAACTCCTGATTGATTTCTGGGGGGATAGGCGCCGCAATGCTCCAACGCTTGGTGACGGGGGTGTGATTAATAATCTCCATGCGAATAGTCCTCGTATCTGTGCTTGTGTGGCTTTATTGTAACCGCTAAAAAGGGAAAGCATGTGCGCAGCCTGCCTGTAGGATTCCATGCAAGAATAGATAATTGTTCTCGCCGGTCTCCAGACCGAGCGAGGGGTTTTGACCGTAGGTCTCCACAGCATTGCAGGGTCGGGAGACCCTGCAAGAACAGGGTCAGGAGAGTGCGCAGCCTACCCGTAGGGCACCATGCAAGATCAAGGCTTAATTAAATCGAGGAAAAACACCTCTATCTTCTTGGTTTCAGGTAAAATAAACCCCATGGAAAATAAACGTGGACTTTTCAACTTTGGTAAAAAACCGGCACCGGATTTCCGCATCTCGGATGACGTAGAGCGCGCCAAGCGTAACGGCAAGCCGCTGGTCGCGCTGGAATCAGCGCTAATCACCCACGGCGTCCCTTGGCCGGAAAACCTCACCATCGCCCGCGCCATGGAAGACGCAGTGAAGCACAATGGTGCCTTCCCTGCTACAGTCGCCGTGCAAGAAGGCCAACTGCGCGTGGGCTTGAGCAGTAGCCAGCTGGAAAACTTAGCAGAATCGCGCGACCCGCACAAGCTCAGCTTGCGCGATCTGGGCGCAGCGATTGCGCGCAAATGGAACGGCGGGGCAACCGTCTCCGCCACGCTTTATGCCGCTGAGCGGGCTGGCATCAAGGTGCTCGCCACTGGCGGGATCGGCGGGGTGCACCGTGCGCCGGCTTACGATATCTCCGCAGACCTGCTGCAGCTGCGCAAGAGCCCGCTCGTGGTGGTGTGCTCCGGCGCCAAAGCCATTTTGGACCTGCCCGCCACGCTTGAGGTGCTGGAGACCCTAGGCATTCCCGTCATCGGCTACCAAACGGATGAATTTCCGGCGTTTTACTCTGCCCAGAGCGGGCTGAAGGTACCCCTGCGCGCCGAGAGCGCCCAGGAAGTGGCAGAAGTCGCCCGTGCGCATTGGAAGCTCACGTTCAGTACGAGCGTCCTAGTGGTGGTGCCGCCGCCTGCAGAAAGTGCCATGCCGCGCGAGCGCATGGAAGCCTTGATTGCCGAATCCTTGCAGCAAGCCGAGGCTGAAGGCGTGCGTGGTAGCGCCCTTACGCCATACCTGCTGGCTAAGATGAACGCGCTCAGCGGTGGCGAAAGCTTAAAAGTCAACTTAGCACTGCTGCGCAATAACGCCGCGGTGGCAGCCCAAATTGCTGCCCAGATCCCGGAAGGGTTGCAGGAATGGCGCTATATCTAGTCCTCAAGTAAATGTCATAAGCCGGCTGGATGTGCCGGCTTTTTTATTGCCGAGGCGTGGCAGAAGGTTTGGGCGTATTGCTGGGTATTGGTGTGCGCGTTGGGGTCGGCGTACGCGTCGGGGTAGGCGTTGCGGTAGGGGTGAGGGTAAAGGTCGGGCTGGGGGTGAAGGTGGCCGTCGGTGGGTTGCCACTAACGGTGAAATAGCCTGAAAGGATCCACTGGTTTCCCACAAAGCACTGCACCTGATATTCGCCGGGCAGCCATTCTTCGGCTGGCAGCTCCAGCACCAAGACGCCGTATCCGCCCGTGCCGCCTTCCCAATGGCCAGTTTCAGCTTTGAGTAAAATATCGCCGCGGTACCATAGCTCGGTCCACTGCACACCGTCAGACATGAAGTTGTAGCTATATGTCCCGTAAATCTTGGTAAGCGGGTTGCTGAACTCCACGGCTGGATCGACCGGCTGAAAATTCTCATCGATTTCGGTTGCAAAGACAATGGGGCTAAATACGGCATTGGGGTTAGGGGTGACGAACGAATCGAACTGCGTGGCGATCGCCTGCGGGACAGAAGGCGTGTTAGTGACCGAAGGGGTGTTGGTGATGGTAGGCGTGAGCGTGATGGTGGGGGTCAGTGTGATCGTGGGTGTGAGGGTGATAGTGGGGGTGAGCGAAGGCGTGAGCGAGGGTTGGAAAAAGCGATAAGCTACACTCTCGCCAAAGCGAAAGTTGAAATAGGCAAATGCGCCTAATGCTAAAGCTGTCAAGATCAGACCGGCAGCTTGGTCGTAAAGCTTGCGGCGCTTGAAGTAAAAAGGCATGCGCTTGCCTTTTTGGATGGTGCGGGAAGCGCGCACCGCCGACCAGATGGCAGCGATAACAGCCATGAAAGTGAGGGTGAGGACAGTCGAGCGGATATCCATGCGTGGCACCTGCTCAGAGATTATAACCGCTTAGGTATCTTGCCTTTGTGGGGCTAAGTAAAAAAGCACTGAGCCTAGCAGGAGAAAGGGACTAGGCTCAGCAAATCAAGAGATAAAACCAATCTTATTTTGGTTTCGTACTTACCGCGTAATAAGCGGCAGGGAGAGCATGTAAATTGGCGTTGCGCTTACAACCCGCGGTAAGACGCAAAATTCATTCACCTGGCCGGTTGCATCCATCCAGCGATAGCAATAGAGTATGATGGAAGACGAACCTAAGTTTCCCGGCGCGCTGGAAGGTGCAGTACGCATGAAGTGGCTATAGCCATTGCCCGCTGGACCTAAGTCCCCACCACCGTTGAAGTCCAGCCAATATTGCCCAAGTGTAGGATCTGTGGATGAATCATCGGGCAAGTTCCCCACGCGGTAATCACTCGGGTCGGTTTGCTCCACCGCCTGCTCAATCGGCATGGGGTACTCGAACCAAACTGGATCGTTGCGGAAGGCCGTCGTGGCTGTGGTCAGTGTTTGGATGTACACATCAAAAGAAGCATTTTCTGTCCCGGCTCCACTGCCGCGGGAACGCAGCCGTACTATCATTCCAGACAAATGGTTAGTAATCGTGTAATCTATAGCCTGGTAGCGAATAGCGCTACAAGGCGGGTTAGCAGGCGCAGTGTAAGTATAAAGGTTCTCGGCTACAGTAATTTGATCAGGAACAATGACAACGTCTCCCCCTTCGCTTCCATCTACTGTCCCCCAATAGACTACTGGTTTAACTTCTACCCCGGAAAAGAGATTGTAAAAGTATTTGTGCGCCCAGGTTGGATGGACCAACCAGTTTGTTCCATTCCAAACCATTGCTCCGTTGTGATTCTCTACCGGCTCTGGAACTTCCTGAGAGATAAGTCCTCCGCCTAACACCCCTACAGCGATAGAGCTCCCTGAATAATGTTCATCCACACCTATATCCGGGATAGAATTACCGGGACGGGGTGCATCATCAATATCGAAAGTTACCCCGGCATCGCCACCTCGATCAATGGCAGGTGAACCATCCTGAAGGTGATAGAAGATATTATCTGGTGTGAAAAGTGGATCCCCACTGAGATCGTCGGTTGAAACGATGCTGCCAGGCCCTTGGGTATTGGTGCCGTTCGCCCACCACAAGGTATGGTCAAGAGTGGCGCTGCCACCCGCCTCTGCCTGCACGCCCACCGTTTGGTTATCCACGATAGTGTTTTTCATGCTTAGCTGTGCCGAGGGGGCAACGACGATACCAGCAGAACCACCGGTGTTATGGACAATGGTGCCATGCAGCAGAGAGAGGCTTGGGGAATATACCTGCAAGCCGGCTGCGCCCGAAGTTTGGGTGGCTTGATTCTCAGCAATGACCGGGTTGGTCATGGAGCCATTGGCGCCCACCGTGACCAAGCCCCCACCGCTGCCGGCAGTGTTGGTATAGATCAACGTATTTACAATCTCGAAGCCCGTTGCGCTGCCAGCTAAGTACAAGCCGCCTCCTTGAGCTGCCTGGTTCTGAAAGAATTGGCTATCCCTGGTGTTTAAGCTGCCCGAGGAGAGGTATAAGCCGCCACCTAAAGTCTCAGCTTGGTTGGCGTAAACCTGGCAACGAAGGAGGGTAAGGTTTGCACCTTGGCTGTAAACCCCACCGCCTTCAGGGCCTGCGCCTCCGGTGATATTCAGCCCTTTAAGAGTCACGGTAACATTCCCACTCACAAAAAGCACCCGCCCTTGCCCTTCCGCATCCAGAATGCTTGGATCGACAGAGGAATAAGCTAAAGTCCAATCTGGCAGATAGCCTCCCTCGATGGTCAGGGTCTTATCGATATAGACCAATTGGGTATGCCCCTCGCGCGTGCTCACGCCAGTGTAACGTCCTGTAACCAGCTTGAGTGTGTCATCCGGGTTCGCAGCATCCACGGCTGCCTGTAAGGAAGCATAACACGGGCTAAGCCCATAGCAGATGCCGTTGGGGGAAACATAACGAACTGTGGTGGTTGTGCCATCCTGAAAAGTTTGGGCTTGTGCAGGGGTATTACCCCATGTTGTTAAAATACACGTTATGAGCATCGAAACGATGATGATGAAAATGCAAGCCTTTTTCATTTCGACCTTTCTTAATATTTTTCTCTCAATCTTTCAGACTGTCTGACGCTGACCTCTCGGCGTTTAGCTGTTTGAGTAGTTGTAAGAGCTCCGTCTCATCATGAAAGCTCCACTGGGACCTCTCGGCATTGAGTATTTGCAAAGAACCACGCAGTACCTCCGGGTGGTCACTATCCACCATCAATCGCAGGATAAAACTTTGAAGAATACGCATCGAAATCTACATGTCTAATAACGCCCTAATTAGCGTGTGACTAAGGGTAGAAATAGACGGTTAGTCAAACGCAGCAAATTAGAGTCAAAAAAGTAAGCTGCTCCTTGACTATAATTTTGACCGATGGTGGCATAATTTGCGCCAATTAAGGCAATAACGCCATCCCCAGAAAGTGCCACGGAGCTGCCAAAACCGGAGGCGTTATCCTCTGGCAGCAAGCGTAAACCAGCCGTCCAGATCTCACCATCGCGTTCGAAGGAATAACCATCTTCAATCAAGGCAAAATTGCCTTCTGGAGAGAGGGTGGCAGTATCCCCCCAAAGCGAAACGGTATTTTCAGGGGCGCTGAGCATAGCCTGTTGAACCCAGTTGGATCCGGAGCGCACAAAGATAAAACCAGCTCCCTGCATCTCTCTCTGCCCTACCTTGTGCCCATTAGCCGTGATTAGTGCAGTATTGCTATCAGAAGATAGTGTAACAGCGGTACCAAACCAATCATA
>ERZ1026796.2449-NODE-2449-length-10739-cov-2.991142_pt1 | contig 10739 bp, 8 predicted proteins | sample MGYA00520874_ERZ1026796 | MGnify/ENA primary metagenome ERZ1026796 (study PRJEB33270, sample SAMEA104284474) | anaerobic digester metagenome | biome: Anaerobic digester microbiome; feature: mesophilic sludge digester; material: Anaerobic digester biomass | place...
TCAACCAAAACAAAAAACGAGCTATACCGTAATTTAGTACAACAGGCCGTGAAAAACCAGATCCGCTTCAAATATGTGCTCAATGATATCTGGTATGCCTCGGCGGAAAACATGAATTTTGTCAAAACCACACTCAAAAAAGAATTTGTCATGCCCATCAAGGCCAATCGCAAAGTGGCAACAAGTGCGAATGCCCGGCAGAAAGGACGTTATCAGAGAGTAGAGACGCTGGAGTTGGAAGCGATGAACCCTGTCACAGTTTTTCTGGAAGGAGTGAATTTTCCACTTCTCTTGGTCAAGCAAGTTTTCACAAACGAAGATGGTTCGACAGGCACATTATATCTGGTCACCAGTGATACTACCTTCGATGGTAACGGGATAGCCGCTATCTATCAAAAACGATGGAATGTGGAACCCTATCATCAATCGCTCAAACAGAATGCTTCCCTGGAAAAGTCTCCGACCCAGACGGTGACGACCCAAACCAATCATTTCTTTGCAGCCTTGTGCGGGTTTATCAAAATGGAACTGCTCAAAATCTCGACCCAGTTGAACCATTTTGCGCTCAAAGCCAAACTGTATTTGCAGGCCCTTCATGCCGCTTACGCTGCTTTACAGGACCTCAATCCGGTCCGTCTGGCTGCGTAAGGTGAGTTACTCATATTCGTCACATTGGCGGTGTTCCAACTGCTAATATCCTGTTTGAAGGCGTTAGCATATGTGAACATGAAACTCAGGTCGGTCACCGCCGAGAGGTCGGGGCTATCGCTGGCCTGCTCCGCCAGGTTTTCGCAGCCGAAGAAGGCTTTGTTCATCGAAGTCCATTTGCCCGTGCCCCACTGCTCGATGGTGAGCAGTTTTCTCCGATCCCCGTGGTCGTAGAAGAAGATGCGCGGAAAGCCGGTGCTAAGCCCGGTGTTGTCCTGAATACGCACCGTGTAGGTTCCGGCAACGGGATAATCGCCGGTTTGCGCCGGGCACAGGACGCCTGCGGCGAAAAGTACAGTCCTCTTATGATGTATGACTGCAAGCGGGAGGCTGGGCGGCTCCTGCACGAGTACGCCGAGGATAGGGAGATGCAGGAGATGAAACTGGAGCAGCAGCGGAAAATACAGAAGCAGCAACCGAAACGGCAGAAGGAAAAGAGCCGGGACGATTGGGAACGCTGAGTAAAGGAAGAACTGCGCCCCGTATTTGCAGGGCGCAGTTCATTTCCTTGTTCATCATTACATTGTAGTCAAATGGTTTATCGAATAATCATTGCACATACCGCAGCCAGAAATACTCGTTTTGAACGACCTCGATGTGCGGATCGCTTTCATTAAAGATAAAATCGACATTATTGCCTGTGATCTTAAAGATGTCCGGCGACTTGGTATCGCCCAGCGCTTTCGTTCCGTTTATCTTTAGCCCTGTGATGTCCACCGTTGCGGTGCCGCTGCTGTCACGAGCCAGCTCAAAGGCGTAAAGTCCGCCGTCAAAGGTCACGCTGCCGGTCAGGATCAGCTTCATGCCGCCGTCGATCATCACTCCGATCTCATGATCGATCACGGGATTATCCAGGTTGATCTCCAGAACACCGTCCGCAAGGAACTCCGCGCTGATGCCAACTCCACCGGGAATATCCGCACCCGAAAGATACTGCGTCATATCCTCCTGCAGCTTTGCTTCGTGTTGCTCAGGCGTCGTTATTACCTCTTTAAGTTTTACAGATGCGTGCTCACCGCTGTCCGGTATCTCATAAATGAGCTCCTCACCGAGCGTAGGCTCGCCGATGATCTGTTTGAAGTTCATTCCGATGAAAAGGATGTCGCCGGTGTCCTTTTTGTATGCGTCAGAATCGCAGGTCACCGTCAAGCCCGATATGTCGACTTTGCCGCCCTCGATGTCGGGGTTGTCGCCGATGTCCAAGATACCACCCTTCATATTCAGCTCACCCGTGAGTGTCAGCACATGTCCGTTGCAGATAACAAATACATCGTGCGTGAGCGCCGTACCGCCGAGCGCGACAGTAAGGTCATTATTCAGCATGATTTGCTGTGTATCCGCATTGACGATAAACTCGCTGAACTCCTCCTGTGTTGATACTTCGTAGGTGCCTTGCGGGCTGTCATCCTGCGGTTCGTCGTCCTGAGAGTCATCCTCACGCGGAAGAACCGACTTGATGCTTGTCCATTCGTTGCCTGATGTATCTACAAGCAACCGTTCCTGCGCCTGCGGTGCAACAAGCTCAACATCGCTTCGAATCTCGAAAAGCGTCGCCTCCTGCTCGTCATCAACCCTAAACCCCAATGCCGAAAGATCGAGTGTAGGCTTATCGCCGCCTTCATACCCTGCGCGAACGGCGATGCAGCCGCTGCCAGGTGTGAACGTGCCGACAAGTTTTAGCGTGACGCCTTTTTGTAAGAGTACGGTTCTATCAGAAGCTATCACAGCATCCGTCAGGTCAAGTTCTGCGTCCTCTGTCAGCAGGTATTCCTCATTGGTGCTGTCTGTCAGATGAGATAAGAGCTTGTCCGCACCGCCTTCAGAAACAGGAGCAGGTTTCCCTCCGCAGCCCGTAAGCAGCAGAGCTATTCCAAGGAAGCAGCAAAGTAATCGTTTCATTTTATCCTCCTCCTTCTATTCAAGCGGCGTATCTTCGTCAAGTGTAAGCGCGTACATAACTCCGTGGAATCTTGAATCCACGCTGCCGCCCGCGAAGCTCACGATGTTTTTACAGTCCCCGCTCATATACAAGCCCCAGCTCATGGAGTTGTCGTCAAGAGCGATGTTCGCGCCGTAGAGATGCTCGCCGGTTATCGTTCTGAGTTGCAGGTTCCCACCGCTCCTAATGGCGACATAGCGATCATCCGTAGAGAACGCCGCCGCCTGTTTTCCGGCAACCGTTGACCAAAGCGGCGTTCCGGTTTCCATATCGACGAACATCTGGCCGCTATTGGTCCCACCTGTGTCGGTCCCCCAGAAAAGCGTCTTGCCATCGTGAGAAAGAGTCATGCTAGAATTTCGCATACCCACATCCAGCGTCCACAACGTTTTTCCTGTGGCAAGCTCAGTGCAGATTAGATAGCCGACGCCGGTAGCCTTAGTTGAGGTTACAACGCTGGTATCGTTCATCGCCCAGCCGAAAATTGTTCCCTCTATATATTTTTTCCATAGCGTTTTTCCTGTTGCAACCTCGGTGGCGCGGAAATCGCCGGCTTCCGTACCCGTATAGACCACCTTGTCGTCGGCGGACCAGAAAAGCTTATACATTTTGGCGTTTCCGAAGAAATCGCAGATAATCTCTTTATCCGCAAGGCGCACCACGCTTACATAGCCTTCGTCGGTCGCCAGCAGAAGCAGCTTGCCGTCGTTTGAAATTTCGAGGTCGCCGAGCTTGGAGAACACGCCTTCTCCGTGCCCTTCTTCCGGCTGCACGTACAGCGCCGGGTTCTCTTTATACGGCACCTGATATGAAAATACCTCGTTGCCCTCAATATCCCATACGACTGCGGTATCCGGGTCGCCGACCTTTTCTCCGTGAACAACAGAGGCGACAAGGGTTCCGTCGGTGGAAACATCGGAGAACGCACTTTCTCCATGCAGCCATTTTTCAAAGAGCAAATTGCCGTACTTATCGAACACATGGAGATAGCCGTTTTCATATTTATATTCATCGCTGAAAGTTGTATGGAAAGGAGCCGTGGCAATTATATCGTTTGAGACATCCACGCTATAAGCCTGCATCTTCATGTCGTGCTCAGCCTGAACTGTGTAATTGACTTGCGCAGGTTTCTTTTTGAGAATGAGAGTCAGCTCCATAGTCTCGCCCGCGTGCGGCTCAACAATTACGGATTCCTCCGCGTAGGTGGGATTTATGCTCGAATCACTTCCGTTCGTGACGCCGATTTCATTGACGAATATGGTAGAACGCCCCCAGTTTCCGGTGGAATCAAACCTAAACGCGGGTGTTTCAAATGTAAAGCGTCCCTCGATGTCTGTTGTTCCAAACGCTCCGCCGCGGGAGGTCTGCACATCGATGAAAGGTATCGGAAGTCCGGTTTCCTCGTCGTAGACAGTGCCGGTGACCGTGCAGGTGGTCGTCGGAAACTGTGAGGGTCTTATGTGGTTGAGCGTAACGCCCGCAAGCAACTCGGTGCTTTCACCGTCGGTGACATAATATGAGAAGCGGGAGATGAAGTCAAAGTCCTGATCTTCTCTGCCTAAATAAGCAAACCGCACCACTGTGGATTCGCCCGGTTCGAGTACCGCCGACGCGTTCAACGGGATTAGGTTCGTGCTCATGTAACCATCAGTTCCATCGGCTGCAATATCCCAATCCAATACGAGCTCCGGGTCATAACCCTCTACTTTCTGCCATTCCGAATCAGGAAGGTCATTGGCGGGAATCAGCTGCACCCGCTTATCGGAATTGTTGGTAAACAACGCGCTGCGGGCAATGGCTGTGCCAAAGTCTATATCTCTGTTGAAGGTAGTGGTATCCGTTACCTCGCGCGGCGCGGTCAGAGTTACTCCAAGCGCCTCGTCCTGCACCACCGGCTCGAAGTTTTTGAAGAACGGCAGAAAATCCATGCCGTCTTCCGGCTTCGGGTAGGTTTCGGAGTTTACGAAATACTTTGCGTTTTCGGCGGTCTTTGCGGAAAGCTCCTCGGCGGAAATCGGCTTTGAATATTTCGCAACAAAAATTTCCGGAGTATAGCCGTGAAGCTGTAAAACCGCCGCGACAGTATTTAAGGTTTCTTCGTCGAGCATGGAGACGTCGGCGTTTTCCGAAAGCTTGAACAGCTTATATTCGCCGATATGCTCGTTAAGGCAGGTAACCACATCTTCCGGCAGATACTCCTGATGGGTGACAAGATATTCGGACCATTTTTCGTTGAACAGGAAATCACCCGCGCTTATTGCGTCGGATATCTCGCTCTCTGAGCAGGGTGTATCCTTGCCTGCATTTATCGGTGTGCTTATTTCCACCGGGGCAGGTACATCAGACGAGGCCGGATTGCCAGCGTTATTTCCGCAAGCTGTCAGGTTCATCAGCACCAATATTGCCAAGAGTATCCAAACAACTCTTTTGATCGATACGTTCCTCATGTTTTTCTTCTCCGTTAAACTTATTTAGAGCGTTTGCCCTCATTTAGCTCCTTCGAGCGCCTCTATGAAATACTCCGCTCCATCCGTATAGAAAGACCATATCCCCAGCGGCTCGGGATATTCATATACATAAACACTGTCGTCATATAAGGTAAAGCTGTATTCCCAGCCGTCGTTCATCACAAAGGTGGCGGTAAGCGTGGTGGTGGGAGGTTCCACTCCTTGCAACGCATACATGGCAAGACCTATGGAATACAGCGCGTCCACCGCTTCGCTAATTGCTTCGGAGTTCGTTATCTCCCACTCGCTGCCGTCGCACGTAACCTTGACGCTTATCGGCTTCTCTGTATTGCATCTTTCAAGAAACTCATACATCTTAGGGTCGGGGCCGTCGAGCGTCAGCGCATCCCGGTCGGTTTCCGCGGGAAAATCGATGGCGGCGAGTGCGTCACCGCCCTCGATCTCGTATTTCTTTTTGCCACATTCGAGGAAGTCGGCATTAAAGGAAATTCTGCCCGCCTCCGTACCGTCCGCGTTGATGAAGGTATAGCTCGAATCACTGTCCGCAACGGTCATGTCCGTTTCGCCGGATATGGTTATTTGCGTTATAGCGTCGAGTACGGCATTTATATCGTTATTTCCGTATAGCGGAGACTCCACACGCACACCGTTGCCCTGAAAGATATAAACTACCGCTGCGGGCAGCTTTGAATTGCGGTTTTCGTATATGGCAAGCATATTGTCGCCTAACACATCCATGATGGAGGTTACTGTACCGCTATTGCCCCCGCCTTTTATCACGGTGTCCTGCGAGGTATTGGTTTTCGCAGAGCAACCCGCAAACAGCGAAAGCGTCATTATGGCGGCTGTGACTAATATAAAAATGCGTTTCATAAGAACCTAGCTTCACTTGGTTATGTAGTAATCGACGCCATCCAGATAAAAGTTCTCTGTGCTGCCATCGATTATTTGCAGATTCGGATTGCTGTATTGATCGCGGTTAATATCGTAGTCATCGTAAAATCCCAGATCGGCGCGATATATTTCGCCCGTGTCGGGATCATAGAGCCTGTCATAGCCAAGAGTAGCGTCGCTGTTCTTCTGTGAGATAATGTCATATGAGGTCTGACGAGCGCTCCATGCGGCGTTATAGGAATCGTAGACCGCCTGCATCTGGCGGGACATGGCGAGTATTGCCGAAGTCTCCTCCGCCACATGCTGTTGAGCTTGCCTGACATAATCCTCCGTGAAGGTGAAGCTGGCAAGGCACGCCATAAGCTGCTCACGCAGCTCGTTAAACTCCCCTGCCGGAGCGATAACGCCGTTGCTGTTATAGACAGCGTAGGTGCCCATATCCACGCCGGGTACCGAATAGGTGTCCGTTCCGTAATTCACAACCTGTCCTGCCATTAAACCCTCGCACTCCACACCGTTTGCACAATTGAAACTGGCGCGGACAATGGAGTTATCCAAGGTATTGAATGCTGTAGGCGTGGTATTGGGGTATGTTTCCAGTATGCTTATATCGTTCATCACCGGAAGCTGATGATTCAGCCCGTATTTGTTCAAGAAGTTATTGTAGTCGTTATAGATATAAAAGAAATATTCGGTGGTCGGCTCCAGCAGCACCGGCGTATCTGCCCCCTGATGATAGCCGTAGGGGTCATTGGAACCAACCGTTTGTGCCGCCATCTCAAAGTAATTTTTGGCATCCATGTTTTTGAGCAGAGGGTGGTGCTTGCTGTAGAAGAATATCTGGCGCTCCGGTATATTCGGGTCATAGGCATGGAAACCGAACAATGTGTATTCGCCGGTCGTTTCGATAACCCAGCCTGTCGGCAGCGTGAGGGAGAAGAAGCCTCCGTCATATAGCGCAGTCTGAAGCTGAATCGGAGTGTTTCTCGATACAGAATATGCACCGAGCCTTGCGGGGTCAGATTGCGGCGGATTTTCCGTATCGGGCGTAGACGGTTCTCCGCTGCTAGGCGATGGCAGTCCAATATCACCGCTGCCGATATCAAGCGGGTGGCTGTCGTAATACACTGCGGACGGCTGATAGGATTTAATCGCGTCGGTCATCGCCATAATCGACTCTTCAGCCTCGTCTTCGTAAAAATAGCAGGAATAGCTTATAAGCTGAGTCCCTTTGTCCACAAGCATCTCATAGCGGTAAACCGTGCCGTCCTCAGTCAAAAAGGAATATACGGCTCCGCTCATTGTTGCGTTCCCGAAGGAGCTTTGCGTCATTTCTTCATAAAGCGTGTATTCATTGCCGTCCTCGTTTCCCATATCCTCGGCACGGAAATAAAAATATTCGTTTACATCAAAGCCTGTGGTGTCACCATCGTAAATAACCGAAATATCGACTTTGTTGAGCGCGTCTTTATCCCCAGTATAAATTGTTGCACCGTCTTGGCTTGCCACGCCGCTAAAATTGCTGCTATACAACACGGAAAAATCCTGCTCGTCGCAGCGCAAATACTTATAGCTGTCTTTCGACGCACCTGTCGATGTGCGGCTTGAACTGGGCAGCATCGAACATGATAACAATAAGCAAGCGGACAGGGCAAGGATAACGATTCTTTTCATTTTATTCCCTCCAATCCTGCCCGTTTCATCAGCGATTGCATTTCATCAAAAAAAGCGGCAATCCATTCTAACTGACATTCGTCATCGGTGAAGGGAAACACCTCGACAACGGTTACGTCTTTCGACAGCTCAGGCGATATGGCAACGCGTCCTCCGATTTGCGGAAAGGACACAGAGGATGTAATGAGCGTACCGCGCATACTGTTCGCTCTATCAATAAGAAAATCTATTGTGTCTACCGCATCATAAATTGTGTTGAGCACCATCGTTTTTTCATACGGATACTTCCTCGTGTATTCACTCATATAAACACCTCCTGCTAATACAAGTTCAATTCTAATTTTACTGTAAAAACTGACAATGAACAGATAAGGATTGGGTCAGTACTGTGGGATGGGAGAGGTAGGTTTAGGTTAGGTTTTCTGATAAAGCCACTTATGGCATAATTAATTCAGTTATCGCATACATTCCGTTGCAATAACTGCTTGCAAGCGGTACAATACTGATATATGAAGCTGTGAGGTAAAAGTGTTGACAATTAGCTATAAACGACTCTGGAAATTGTTGATTGATAGAGATATCAAGAAGAAAGACCTCTCTCTGATGGCGGGAATCAGCCATGCCTCCGTTGCAAAACTCGGAAGAAGCGAAAATGTAACGACTGATGTTCTGCTGAAAATCTGTAAGGCTCTGAACTGTGACCTTACTGATATTTTGGAACTTACTAAAGATTAAAGGGCGACCGCAAATACTGTTTGGAGGAGTCAGTTATCAAACGAATAAACGCCGCATTGGCGATTTGTACATTGATTGGTCTGTGTTTTTTATGGACAGGATCTGAATATATCACATGGTGGCTTTATCGGCTGACTCCGCATTTCGGAGCTGCCGGGGCAGATATTTGGTCCGAGGTAGTCGGATACTTATTTCAGGCTGTCGGCATTCTGCTCTTTTCACTCGCCGTCAAAAAAAACGAGAAGGTACTTTGCCGCCGCAAATTTCTTTTTCTTATTTTGGCCGATGGTGTGGCAACTGCCGTTGCTTTCTTTGTACCAGGGGCGTACAGCGTCCTGATTGCGGGACTGCTCATGAACCTTTTGCACGGAGCAATCGGCGGCTATTACCTGATGCGTCTTACCCAATCTGTACCCCAGCAGAAAAGGGGGGGCGTGTTTGGTGTTGCCTATGCCTTTGGGAGCATAGGATCCTGGTTGTTGTCGCTTTTTATGAACGGAAGATTTCTCGGAAGTCCTTATGTGTTTGTTGTATATGCATTAATGATGCTTGCAATCATTCTTGTGGATCGTATGCCGTTCGTGGCATCTGATAACGACTCGGAATCTGTTGAGCCGCTCTATTTCGATAGGCTTTCCGTGCCGTTGGCGGCCGGTCTCGTTGTTCTGCTTTCTGTTGTAAAAGGGTTGGGCTTCTATTTTCCAAGCACTGATGCGATTGGCGGAGTCGTAAGCGCGGAATCGGTTCGCGCTTTTTATGCCATAGGATTGGTCGCGGCAGGCATCATCAACGATAAGAGCCGAAAGCATGGAGCGATTTGTTGCTTGTGTGCTTTGGTCTTTCCGTTCTTAACCCTCGCCCTCAGAGGAGAACCGAATACCGGCATGGTGCTCTGGATTACAGGATATGTTTTCTTTGGTTTTTTTTCCGTTTATCGGGTGGTCACATTTTCCGATCTCTCTGGGAAAAAAGAGGGTCTGCTGTTCATAGCGGGATTTGGGTTAATGTTTGGGCGCATTGGTGATGCGCTGGGCGCTTTAATCGGGATCTTTACGAGAAATGTTCAGATGACATCTGTCTGGGTTGCGGCAGGACTGCTAATTGCAACCTTCCTATTATTCTTCCGGTTTTACAACAAAACCTATTCCACCATGCCGGTGCAGAACATATCCCTCGAAGATCGGTTGCATATATTTGAGGAAAAGTATGAGATGACTTCAAGAGAAGCCGAGGTATTTGAGCTTGTTGTCAGCGGTCGGTCTAATTCCGAAATTGCGGCCGACTTGTATGTGTCCGAAAGCACTGTAAAATTTCATGTTAGAAATGCTCTGCGCAAGGCAGGGTGCACAAACAGGACTGAGCTTGCCGCGAAATTCCGAAAAAGTAGTATGTCAGAAACTGACAAACCTGGATATTTGAGAGTATAGATATCTGCCCGTAGTAAATAGCAGTCGTCTCGAAAGACGGCTGCTATTTGTTTTGCTACTATTTTTTTCTTTTTCTTGGGTTTTATTGATTACTCTACTTTTGTGCGAGGTTGATAACCCGCAGATTTTTCTTTTTGTCATAGTGGCGTACCATATCAAGCGATCCATGACCCAGAAGAGATTGGAGGGTGAAAACATCCCCTCCGGAGCGCAGATAGGTGATGGCGAAGGTATGCCTGAATTTATGAGGATAAGCTTTCTTGATTTCTGCCCGGTCTCCCAACCGATTGATCAAGACTCGCAAACTGTCCTTGTTGAAAGCTCGATCCGCATGGCTGATGAAGAGGGGGGCGTCGGGATCGTCCCCATCTTCTCGGCTGGCAAGATAACGCCAGACGGATTTTCGAGCGACTTTACCCAGGTAAACGGTACGACCTTTGCCACCTTTCGCGCCACCAGCCACTCCGTGGCGAATGGTGACCTTTCCAGTCTTGAGATCGACATCGTTAATGATCAACGAGCACAACTCAGTTGCACGCAACCCAGTGTCCAGCAACATCAATACGATTGCCTGGTCACGGTTGGCGTTCGGACGGCGCATCAAAAACTTCTTCCTTTCTTCAGTCTGCGATTCGCGGGAATAGACACATGCCTTGAGGATTTTTTCAACGTCTTCTTTGGAAAATGTTTCAACAGGATGTTTTTGAAACTTGGGCTCCGTGATTTCTTTAGCGGGATTGGGGAACTTGGACTCTACCTGCAGCCATCCGAAAAAGGAGCGAAACGTTACCCACACATTTCGGATGGATATGGCGGACAGCGGCTCGGAGCTTCCTTTCCAACGTCGCGGTTTATACTTGGTCCTCAACCATGCCATATAACCGGTCAAGTCGG
>ERZ1026796.2450-NODE-2450-length-10737-cov-2.685768_pt1 | contig 10737 bp, 12 predicted proteins | sample MGYA00520874_ERZ1026796 | MGnify/ENA primary metagenome ERZ1026796 (study PRJEB33270, sample SAMEA104284474) | anaerobic digester metagenome | biome: Anaerobic digester microbiome; feature: mesophilic sludge digester; material: Anaerobic digester biomass...
ATGTAAAGAAGTAACAGCTTTTGAAGAATTAAAAAGTAAATTAAAATGATAACAGTAAATAAATTAATAGAAAAATTACAAGAATTAAAGAATAAAGGTTATGGAGAATTGATTTGCATATATTCCTCAGATGATGAAGGAAATTCCTATCATTCAGTTTATAATGAGCCTTCAGAATATTTAGTAGAAGATATAAATGAATATTATTTAGAAACAGCTTTTGAATATGATGAAAAAGATAATGTAATTAATTTTAAACCAAATTGTATAATAATTAACTAATGATAAAAATATCAGAAATAAAATTAGCTAATACATTAGCTCATTTAGAAACTAAAAAAGAATTAATGATTGAAGGATTAATTCAAAATGAAAAAGAAATTCTTAGAATATGTAGTTTAATACTTGAAGGATGCAATGATGAAAAATACCGATTAGAAGCTATTACTTATAAAGCAAAAGTGTTATATGCAAAAGGTGATGAAGTTTCTGCACTAGAACTTTTAAATAACTTCCCGTCTTTTTATCATGCTAGTAGTCAAAGGATTGAACAATTATACTTGAAAGATTCGAAAAAATTTTTTGATCAACTAACAGCTAATTTATATGAACTTGCAAGTTTTGTTGGTAATAAACTAGGTAAGCATATTTCCTATGATAATAAATTATCAAATACACAAAAACTAGTAAAAATAGAGAAACTAGTTAGCTTATATGAAGATATTTTAGAAGATAAAGATTTGGATGTTTTTGTTTTAATCATTAAAGATGCTGTTAATGAAATAATGAATCGCAGTAAATTGATATTTGAAAAAGAAGATGTTGAAAGATTAAAGATAATTTATGATGGTATAACAATGGATAAATGATAGGTCTTCATTAAAAAGACCTATTTTCTTTTAAAAGATATAGTATAACCAAAAGTGACTGATATACTGACTTTTTTTATAGAAATAAATTTAGTTTTAATGTATACTTATATTAGAGAGTGATTGGAGATTTGTAATGGATTGTATAAAAGATATAGAATTTAGAAAACCAAACTTTAATGATATTAATGAAATAGAATCATTCAAACAAGAATTTATTGATACTAATGATAGTATGGATGGTACTGGTAAGTTAAGAAATCTTAGTGCTGAAGAATGGCTGCGATTAAAGCAAAAAATGGAGCATAAAAGTACTTCTGAACTTGTTAGATATTTACAGTATGGATTGTTTTGTGGTAAGAGATTACTTGGATTAATTGATATCAGATTAGAATTAAGAGGATATTTAGTTGAGTTTGGTGGACATATTGGTTATAGTGTTAGGCCATCTGAAAGAAGAAAAGGTTATGGAAAGTTAATGCTTCAAAAAGCTTTAGAAGTATGTAAAGAGATTAATTTAAATAAAGTATTAATAACTTGCTTAGAAGATAATATTGCAAGCGCTAAAATAATTGAAGCATGTGGCGGAGTGTATGAGAAAACTGTTTTTGATGAAAAAAATTATCAAGAAAGGTTAAAACGCTACTGGATTGACTTGGATAAATAAATTTAATTTTAAGGAGGATAAAAATGGATTGGGTTCAAATTACTATGATAATAATTTCCGGAGCAATTTTACTAAGTTTACTAATTGCTTTAATTAAAGGAATCTATTTATCAAAAAGAAGATTTATATGCTCAGAATGTAATCAAGAGTTTTATCCTAAATGGTATCAGGTTATGTTTGAACTGCATCATTTTGAATATTTTAGAATTAGATGTCCGCATTGTGGGAAGAAGAAATTTCATAGATGTATAGATGAATAATATGGAAATAGAGAGTTAGGTAAATCCTAACTCTTTTTTAATGCCTTTTTAAGAAAAATATGGTAAACTATTATATATAATAAGGAAGGTTTAAGATGAAGTATTTTGTAACTGGAGCTACGGGTTTTATTGGTAATAATATTGTAAGAGAGTTATTAAAAGAAAAAGATGCTGAGGTAATCGCTCTTGCAAGAAATAAAAATGATATCTCATTGAAAGGTTTAGACCTTACGATTGTTCAAGGCGATATTACAGATGTAGAGCTAATGGATAAGATTGTAGAAGAGAAAATGATTATTGTTCATGTAGCTGGGATTGTTGCTTTAGATAATAAAAATTATGATCGCGTTATGAGAGTAAACTTTGAGGCTACTAAAGATTTAGTTGATATCGCGATTAAAAATAAAGCAAATAAGTTTGTTTATGTAAGTAGTGTTGAAGCTCTTTATAAAGAAAAAAAAACTACAAGTAAAGAACCTGAAGCATTTTATCCTGATAAAATTAAGATGGTTTATGGTAAAAGCAAAGCATTATCTTCTAAGTATGTTTATGAGAAAATTAAAAATAAAGAATTAAATGGTATTATTCTTTATCCATCTGCTGTATTTGGGCCAAGGGATTATAAAGATACTAATAACATTACAGCTATTTTTAAAAAAGCAATTGATGGTAAACTTTTAGGGATAGTAAAAGGAAGTTATAACTTTATTTATATTGATGACTTATCTAAATTAGTTGTAAAGGCATGTAAGGAACATAGTGGAACTTATCTAGCAACTGGTGAAGAGGTGAGTATTGAACGTTTAATGACGAGTATTTTTAAAGTTTTAGATAAAAAAAGACCTAAGAAATATCCTTTATGGTTAGCTAAGTTGGGCTGTTTCTTTGTATCTTTATATTCTAAAGTTACAAGAAAGCCTCAGCTTTATACGCTAACTAATATTAGGTATTTGAATTTAGGATATAAATATGATAATAGTAAGATGCTTAGGGATTTTAAGATTGAGTTAACTGATTTTGATGAGGCAATGGAAGAGACTGTAAAATGGTATCTTGCTTGCAAAAACGATGAAAATAAATTATAATAGAAAATAGGAGGTAAGAAGAATATGAAAAAATATGTATGTGTTGTATGTGGATATGAATATGATCCAAAATTAGGTGATGAGAGCCAAGGTGTAAAACCAGGAACTGCTTTTGAAGATTTACCTGAAGATTGGGTTTGCCCACTATGCGGAGTTGGTAAAGATCAATTTGAGGAAGCATAAAAATGAAGGCTTTAAAAATTAAAGACAATGTTTATTGGGTAGGGGCAGTTGATTGGGTGATGAGAGATAGTCACGGCTATACAACTGAAGAAGGCAGTATTTATAATGCCTATTTAATTATTGATGAGAAAGTTGTTTTGATTGATACTGTCAAGGAAGCTTTTAAAGAAGAGATGATTACAAGGATTTCATCAGTTATTGATCCAAAGAAAATTGATATTATTATCTCTAATCATGGGGAATTAGATCATAGTGGAGCTTTAGCGGAAGTATTAAAATATGCACCTGATGCTTTGATTTACTCATCTTTCCCAACTGGACCAAAAGTATTGGAGAGTTTGTTTAATGAAGTTAAACTAAATATTAAAGGTGTTAAAACTAATGATACTTTAAATATTGGTAAAAGGACTTTAAAGTTTGTGCAAGTTCCTTTAGTACATTGGCCAGATAGTATGGTTACATATTCAGAATATGATAAGATTTTATTTAGTAATGATGCCTTTGGACAACATTTTGCTACATCAAAACTTTTTGATTATGAGAATGATTTAGAAGTTTTAATGCATCACTGTAAAAAGTATTATGCAAATATTGTAATGCCTTATTCAAAACAAGCAAATAGGGCATATGAGGCAGTAAAAGATTTAAAGATGGATATGATAGCTACATCTCATGGTGTTATTTGGACTAAACATATTCATGATATTTTAAATCTATATAAAGACCTAACTACATCTAAAGCTAAAAAAGAAGCAGTTATTATTTATGAGACGATGTATGGTAGTACAGAAGCAATTGGTAAAGCAATTTATGAAGCTTTTGTAAATAAAGGAATACCTGTAAGAATGTATGATGTAAACAATTCTGATTTTTCTTTACTAATTACTTATGTAATGGAAGCAGAATATCTTGCAATTGGTGCACCTACATTTAACTCTACTATTTTAAGTAAAATGGCAGGTTTCTTAAGTTATTTAAAAGGTTTAAAACCAGTAAATAAAAAGTATATTGCTTTTGGTAGTTATGGTTGGGGTGGAGAAGGGGTTAAAGAAATCGAAGGTATTTTAGAAAGTATCGGACACGAAAAACTTTCATCATTCCGTGAGTTTCATAAGCCAACAAAAGCAAGACTTTTAGAGATTACTAAAGAAGTAGAAGAACTTCTTTAAATACTAAACAGATTCATTAATGAATCTGTTTTTTTATTTTATTGACTAAAAGAAATAGATATGATAAAATAGATTTGTATCGGAGGTATTTATGAAAAATATTAGCGATGAACAAAAAATTTATGAATTGTCTTTAATTTGGAAAGAAGCAGAATATAATTTTGCTTTTTGGAATAAAATTAATGATAAAGTTAACTGGGATGAAGAATATAAACAAGCATTAAAAAGAGTTTTAAAAACTAAAAACTTATATGAGTATTATATGGAACTTTCAAGATTCATTTCTAAATTGAAAGATGGTCATACTTTTATTTACTTTCCAAAAGAAGTACAAAAAGATCCACAATATTTTTCTTATTTACCAATTAGTACAGATTATATAGAAGGAAAAATAGTTGTTGACTGTGTTGATGATAGTGTTAAAGATTTAGTAAAATCTTTCAGTATTATTAAAAAATTTTCTGGTATTCCGATAAAAGAATATATTGAGAATAACATCTTTCCTTATATTTGGCATGAAAAACCGGAGAGTAACTATTGGGAAATAAATAACCACTTATTAAGAGGAGCACTTAATTCCGAAGTAGAATTAGAACTAGAATATGAAGGAAAAATTGAAACAGTTGTTTTAGAAAGAACTAAAAATAAACAAGTATATAGTAAAAATAGAAATGTTTCTATTGAAGGTGAGTTAAAAGAATTTAAATCTTTTAAATTAAATATTACTAAAGATGGAATAATGATTATTACAATTGATACATTTATGAATAACGAATTTCCAAAAGAGTTATATGATAATTTTGAACTTCTTAAAAAAGCTAAAGGAATCATTATTAATATTTCTCAAAACAGTGGGGGTAATGGTTATTATAGTGGAGCTTTAGCGGCTTTATTTATTGGGAAAGAATTTGAAATAGATTATAGTAAAACCCAAGTTCATATTGCTAGTTATAAAGCTTGGAGTAAGAATACTGTTTTTTCAAAAACATATGAAGAATATATGGAAATTGTAGAGAATATAGAATATTTTGAGAAACTTTGGAAAATTCCTAAACATGAATACTATAAAGAAGATAGAAACAAATTAAGTTATGATATACCTGGGTTATTAAAAGTGCCAGTAATGATAGTAATAAGTGCAGTTACTGCATCTGCTGCTGAAGATTTTTTAATTATGATGAGAGGACATACTAATGCTACTATAGTAGGAACCCCTAGTTATGGTTCAACAGGACAGCCTCTAAATATTTATTTAGAAAGTGGTGGCAGGGTAGGAATTTGCACAAGACAGTGTTTGATGTTAGACGGTACTGACTTCACTAATAAAGGAATTATACCTGATATTTATATAGAAGAAACAATTGAGTCAGTAAAAGCAAATAGAAGTTTAGCTTTAGAAAAAGCATTAGAGTTATTAAGAGAAAAGCTAAAATAAACAGACATTTATAAATGTCTGTTTTTTAATGGTAAAAAGATTGTAAATATGATAAAATATAATATAAGGTAAAAGACATGAGTATACTAGAGGTTAGAGATTTAAATTTCTCCTATGGAGATCAAGCATTATATAATAACTTAAATTTGAAAGTAGAAATGGGAGAACATATTGGTTTTTTAGGAGCTAATGGTACTGGTAAATCTACTCTTTTAAAATTGCTTGCACATAAATTAATTCCCGATTCAGGAGAAATTATTTGGCAAGATCATGTTACTTTTAGCTATTTAGATCAGTTTTTAGAAGTTGATAGTGATGTAACAGTTTTAGAATATTTAAATGAAGTTTATAAAGATTTGTTTTTAAGAGAAGAAAAATTAAATCAAATTTATCATGATATTAGTTTAGGAATAGATTTAGAGAAAAATTCAAGACAAGCTGATTTTATCCAAGAAGAATTGCTTCAAAAAGGGTTCTATAAGATTAATGAGAAAATCGATAATATTCTTTTAGGTTTAGGTGTACAAATTCCTTTAGATTTTCCTTTGAAGAAATTATCTGGAGGAATGAGAGCTAAAGTTTTCTTAGCTAAAATGCTTTTAGAAGAAAGAGATGTATTGTTATTAGATGAACCAACTAACTTTTTAGATCAAGTTCATATTGAATGGTTAGTTAAGTTTTTAAATAGTTACCCTAAAGCTTATATTGTAATTAGTCATAATTTTCAGTTTTTAAATGATGTAAGTAATTATATTATTGAACTAGAAAATAGAGTAATGACTAAATATAAAGGAAACTTCTTAGATTATTTAAATTTAAAAACTATGAGAAGTAAAGAGTATGAAAAAGCTTATCTTAAACAACAAGAGAAAATCAAAAAAGAAGAAGAATTTATTAAGAAAAATATTGTTCGTGCTACAACTACTAAAAGAGCGCAAAGTAGAAGAAAACAATTAGAAAAAATGGAAAGGTTAGAAAAACCTGTTGTTTATAAAGATTTAAATTTTAAATTTAAGTTTACAAGAACATTTAATATGAATGCTTTGGAAGTAAAAAACTTAAGTATAGGTTATGACCATCCTATTTTAAAAGATATTAATATGAAGCTTGCTTTTGGGGATAGAATTGCAATTTTAGGGAAAAATGGAATTGGGAAAACAACATTTTTGAAAACAATTTTGGATATTATTCCAAAAGTAAGTGGGTCGTATGATGTTAACCCGTTAAATAAAGTTTCTTATTTTGCCCAAGTAGAAGAGCCGAAAGATATCAATGCAATTGATTATATTAGGCTAGATTATCCTTTAATGGATAATGAACAAATTAGAAGTTTACTTGCTAGATTTGGGATTACTGGCGAGCTAGTTTTTAGGTCAATGAGAGAGTTATCTGGTGGTGAGGGTGCAAGAGTACGACTAGCTAAACTTACTTTAGAAGAATCAAACTTTTTGATTCTCGATGAGCCTACTAACCATTTAGATAAGATAATGAAAAAGGCATTGTTTGATGCTTTAGCAGAGTATCCAGGAACATTAATTATTGTTTCTCACGAACTAGAGTTTATAAATAAATTAAAATTAAAACAAATTAAGTTTCAATAAGGAGTAAAGATGAAAAGAATTAAAAGATTAAGTTTATTATTACTAATATTAGTATTTGGGTTTATTTTAGGCGGATGTACTTGTAAACCAGATAATGGAAATGGGGGTAATGGGACAACACTAGCGGGTTCAGTTACTTTAGACTTTTATAGTTTAAATGATTTTCATGGGGCTATGTTTAATGATGGTAAAGGTGCTCCAGGGTTTGCAGCTATTTCTCATTATTTAAAAAGTTTAAATCAAGAAAAATCTATTATTCTATCAGCTGGTGATATGTTTCAAGGAACAGCTTTAAGTAGTATGACAAGAGGTAGGGTTGTTGTTGAGGCGATGAATGAGGCTGGGTTTGTAGCTATGGCTTTAGGGAACCATGAATTTGATTGGGGTGAAGAACATATAGCTCGTTATGTAGATAAAGATTTAGAAAACGGAGAAGCAGATTTTGCGTTTTTAGGTGCTAATATTAAAGACTTAAGAACTGGCAAGCTTGCAAGTTTTGTAAAGCCATATCATATTGTAGAGAAGGAAGGAATAAAAATTGGAATTATTGGTTTAATTGGTTTAGGATTAGAATCTGATATTTCGCGAAATTTTGTAGAGAACTTTCAGTTTACTTCTGAGTTAGAAGCAATTAAATTGTATGCACCAATATTAAGAGGAGAGCATGAATGTGAGATTGTTGTAGTTTCTGTTCACAATGATACTAGTCCAATTAATGAATCAATTGCTAATTTAAGTGGAAATCAAAGAGTTGATTTAGTCTTTAATGGTCATACGCATTATTATTATGCGGCTGAGCAAAGAAGAAGTAATGATGTTCCACTAGCAATTGTTCAATCAGGATCTAGTGGTAGGTATGTTGGGAAGATTCAAGTTGTTTATGATAGGGATAATAAGAAGGTTACTGATATAAGTGCAGAGAATATCAAAACAGCTACTTTTTCTAAAGAAGATCAAAAGATTTTAGATTTGTATCAAAACTATCAAGATGTAATCGATATATCAGAAGAAGTGTTAGGCCAAGCAAAAGTAGATATTTACCGTGAAGAAGCTACTACTTGGGCAGTTAATGTCTTACAAAAAACTGCTGACACTGATTTTGCGATAATCAATACAGGTGGTATTAGAAGAGATGCTTTTCCAATTAGAGCTAATACTGATGTGCTTTATGATAATATCTTTAGGATCATGCCGTTTGAAAATACGATTATTAAGACGAATTTAACTGGAAGCCAAATTAAAGGACTTAGAGGATCTAATCCAATGGCTATTAGAGATGGTTTAAATTATGATACTTTAGTAGATGAAGATTTATATACAATAGCTACAATTGACTATTTGTTTTATAAAGATTATCGCTTAGAAAGTGGAGCAAATCCTGATTTTACTGGGGATTTATTTAGAGATTATTTGGTAGCCGCTGTAAAGCAAAGTGTTTTAGAAAACGGTTATTGGATATTATAATATTTTAAAAATAAAAGGAGGTTAGCGATGGGATATACAAAATTAAATATCTATAACATCAGTGATTTACATGGTGTTATTTTAGAATCAAGAAGATCAGCTGGCCTTCTAAGAACGGCTAGTTATTTAAAAGAAGAAATTCAAAAGAATCCTAATTCAATTATTATTGCAGGTGGGGATATTTATTCTGGTACTTATTTTTCTAAATTAACGCAAGGTAAAGTAATTAATTTAATTTTTAATTCTTTAAATCTTACTTGTTTAGGTTTAGGGAATCATGAACTTGCTTTAGCTGATAAACTTAAAACTTTAGAAAAAGAAGCTTCATTTCCTTTTGTTTTAGCTAATGTATATAATAAGGATAACGAGTTAATGTTTGCTCCTTATACGGTTAAAGAAATAGGGAATTTAAAAGTAGGAATTATTGCTACTTTAGGTGAAAAACAGAAAGATGATCTTACAAGTGAAATAGCAAGCCAAATTGTTGTTACTGATGAGTTAGAGACAATTAGAGAATATAGTTATCGTTTAAGAAGAAAAGAAAAATGTGATTTAATTATTGTTTCATCTCATAGTAGTGATGATAGTTTGAAACAACAGCTTTGTTATTTTAATAATAAAGAAAAAGTTGATGTTTTAATAACTTCTCATACTCATGAAGTATTTGCTTATACTTTTACCAAAAATAAGCATAAATTAATTAATTTATCTTCAGGTGGTTATGGAGAATATTTAGGGGTAATTGAGCTTGTTTTAAAAAGAAGGAAAATTGTTGATAGCAAGGTAAATAATCTTAATACTTTAGGACTTCCTCACAATATATATCATCAATATCAAGAGATAATTTCAGATTATATGAGAACTAATAAAGATTTATGGAAGGTTGTTGGGAAAGTTAAAAACAATTATTTTAAAGAAGAGTTTTTAAGGCAAGTTACCAATTATATATTGAATAAAGAAGAAGCTGATTTTGTTTTATTAAACTATGGTTCAATTAGAAGTATAGCTTTTCCTTTAATTGAAGGTAGTGAAATTACTGAATCTGATTTGTATGAAATTAATCCTTTTTCTAACTATTTATATAAGATAGAAATAGATCGTAATACTTTAAATAATTATTTGAATCAATACTATTCTGCGACTTATTTGCATTCTAAGGATATTTTAAGGAAAGAAAAGTATAATGTTGTCATAAATGATTTTCTTAAAGATAAATATTTTACTTTTTCTTTAAAAGAAAAGAAATTAGTTAAAGTAACTGATTATATAAAAGAGATGTTAGCAAAGGAATTACTATGAGGTTAGAAAACTTTTATATTTTAATTGGTGAAACTATTGAATATTGTCAGCGCATTGAGTATGATCTGAAAATGATTTATGCTTATATGGAAGATGGGAGTTTTAGCGACAATTTAAAGAAGGTAGAAGTTTTACCTTTAGGAGAAATTATTTATTTGATTAGAGAGAGAGATAAGGAACAAAAACTTTTTAAAAAGGCAGATTATGATATTTTATTCACAATTACCAAAAGAAGAAATCATATTGTGCACCAATGTTTTAAGAATTACAATTATGCTTTAACTCAAGAAGAGCAGGAGAGAAAATTTGAGATAGAGTATAAAAATTTAGAAGCTTTTCATGGAAGGCTAACTACTTTATGGAAAGCTATTGAAAATGTTAGGTATAACTTTTTAAGCAAAAAACTTTGATATTCCTCTAATTAAAGTTATAATTAAACTAGGCAAAGGAAGTAAAAAAATGAGGAAAATTAAATTAGTTGTAGACAGTGCAAGTGATTTAGGTAAAGAGTATTATGAGAGATTAAATATTGATGTTGTTCCGATTTATGTAATTTTAGGTGAAACTACTTATCAAGATTATTATGAAATCAATACAGAACAAATTTATGCTTTTACTGAAGAAACTGGCATTTATCCGAAAACTGCAGCAGCATCGCCTGCTTTAGTTTATGATGTTTTTAAGAAGTATTATGATGAAGGATAT
>ERZ1026796.2453-NODE-2453-length-10729-cov-4.578759_pt1 | contig 10729 bp, 13 predicted proteins | sample MGYA00520874_ERZ1026796 | MGnify/ENA primary metagenome ERZ1026796 (study PRJEB33270, sample SAMEA104284474) | anaerobic digester metagenome | biome: Anaerobic digester microbiome; feature: mesophilic sludge digester; material: Anaerobic digester biomass...
AACAAAGACTGAGTGAATTACAAACCCAACAAGCAGAATATCTGACGATCCAAAAACGTTTGACCGAATTTGGTTTTAACCAACCCGAGGAGGTTAACGATTCTCTTGTGGCGCTAGAAGTACGTTCCTTGTCGATCCGCTCTGCTGCTAAAGCCTCGCAACAAACCCTAGTCACTCAACGCGATTCGGATATGCGATCTATATATTCTCAAATTGCGCGGTTGTGGGGCGCATTCACTGGGGAGGAGGAGTGGCAGATCGCCTTGGATGGCAAGGGGCTTCCTACATTGGAAAACGAAATAGGCCGTAAGTTTGATATGCATCAATTAAGTGGTGGGGAAAAAACTGCGTTATTGATTATGCTTCACACGATCATTGCCCACAATTTTTCCCAGAGCGATTTCATCATGGTAGATGAACCACTCGAGCACCTTGATCCAGTAAATCGCCGATCTCTAATTCGTTTCCTGGTTCAAAGCTACCGCCGTGGGATGTTCAAACAAGCTATTATCGCCACATTTGAAGAATCCTTGATTCGGAAATATTTATCTGAGGATGGCGTAAAAGTAGTATTGGTATAAGATGAGCAGTGAAAAGATAGGAGGATAAGCAACCCAACTCCATTGGAAATGGATTTTCACAAAGAGATGCATGCAATGTATCGATTCGTATAAGAAGAATGAGGTTATAAAGTCGCAAAGCTTCTTCAAAATCGCGACATTCAGTTTATATCCCGTTCCCCCTTGAGACTCTAGGGGAATGACCTGGCAAGAACAACCTGCCAGGTCGTTCCCGTACTATTACTCGGTAGAGAAAAACGTAAATCTCCAAATATAATTAAAGGATGGTCACCGACAACACGCTCGAAATCAATCTCGATACCTGGATTATTTCCGATACGCATTTTTTTCATGAGAATATCGGAATATACTGCAATCGCCCCCAAAACTGGCAGGAGCTGATCATCAAAAACTGGAATGACTTGATTTCTCCCGTTGAAACCGTTCTGCATCTGGGCGATTTCGCTTTAGGAAAGAAAAGCAATTTTGAGCTGTTGACAGACATTTTGAATGGTAGATTGTTCTTAATCCAGGGAAACCACGATCGGTTGAGCCAGTCCTTTTGTGAAGCACATGGCGTGACCCTGATTAAAAATTCATTACTGGTTGAAGTAGAAAATCACATGAAGCTGATTTTTTCACATCGTCCGATCGTTCCTCTTGAAGACGGTTGGATCAACCTGCATGGCCATATTCATAATGTTCCACTGCCGCCTGAAGGTTCCAATCTAGGACCGAACCATATCAATATGAGCGTTGAGGTCAGGGAGTATCGTCCCTGGCGATTAGGTGATATTCTTAAAACTATCAAGGGTCATCCAACAGAGAACGATGTGTCACACCGTTGCCCCGTTCCCCCTTAAGACTCTAGGGGATTGAAGTGGATGGAACAAAGTGCACACTGTTCCCATGGATCAAGAAGGTTTTTCCTTGCACAAAAAAATATGCCGATTTATTTGTGCAAATATTTCCAGTCTCTCGTCTTCTAGACTCTCCATTTGACCTATGTATGGTGGTGCAATTTATGCCCATTTAGAGTCAAGCTTTCGGGATAGAGAGGTCATTCCAGGGCAAATGATATTTCCATATCCCTTTACAGTAAAAGGCGCTTCAGAGCTCTTCCTGTTCAATCAACGTCTGCGGTAAGGTTTGCGTCAACGTCTGCGGCGTGTCAACAAGGCGTCTGCGTCACGTCAGCGAGGACGCAGACCTTGATTTTTTGTCGATATTATTATTTTGTTTTTTCCCGGACTTTGAAATCATCAGCCAAACAATAGGATACGTCATCTGGTTTTTTAGGTCATTTAACCTTCAGGTCAGTTAACCTAAATATCAGGGGGGATGCAATAATTCTCTATTGCTGGACGATCCTTCACTTTCACTGTATGATTAACTTGTAGTAAATCGCATTCCGTGAGTAGTCCGTGAAACTCGATCAATCCCGTTTGGAATATTACATCACTCCCGAACAAGCCGCCAAACAGCTTGGGTTGGATTTGGATTCCATCTATCAGTCGGTAGATGAGGGAAAACTTCAGGCAGCCGTGATGACGGATGGAAGTATTGGTATCAGTCAAATTAGCGTGAATAATCTGCTGCCCAAGGAAGCCTTACCTGAGTATCAGCTCAACGCCGACTTGAAAGGCGTTCCAATCAGCATCAATGAAGCCGGCCGGAAATACAAGCTTAACACTTCCACGCTTACGCGCTGGATGCAGCGAGGGCTGATCCACCAATTGGGCAAAGAGGGTCGAAAGACATTGCTGGATGAAGCGGACGTGGCTTACTGCGCCAGAGTCTATCGCCAAAACAGTGGTCAGGGCAAATGGGCATTTGATGATTCAGGTCGTCCATATAAAAAGTAATCTCCCCAATAAATACTACAAGATATTGATTAACTTGGAGTAATATGCTACAATAAATTCAACTGATGAGGTTGATTTTTTTTACTTCAAATTACTCCATGTTATATATTATCTTGTAGAATAAAGGAGATTGCATGACAGAAACAATAAGTTTTGGACTCGATCTGGGAATGGGAGCGCTCAAGCTGCATGGGAATCAGCAAAGCATTCAATTGATCTCTCAGGTCGCGGTCAATAATGGCCCGCTGGTAGGGCGCATGCTGGGCTTGGGTAGTTCACGCCTTCCACTGCGGATTGCTTTGCCATCGGGAAGCACGTTCTTTGTCGATAGTGGCGCACACGACAGTGGACGGCCAGTTGAGAATCTGAGTATGGACCGTTTTGCCGGTTCACCAGAAATGCTGTCGCTTTTCTATGGGGCATTCACCCGGTTGATCCAGCGCTCCGATTTCATTTCTCAACCAATCAGTATTACCTGCGGGTTGCCATTGGATACCCTCTCCGGGGAGGAAGCGCGAACCACGGTGGAGAGCATTCAGCGTTGGATGAAAGCAGATCACATCTGGAAAGCCAATGACCAGGAATATCATCTGAATGTGACCGAGGTTCGGGTTACATCTCAGCCGGCTGGCGCTCTGTTTGATTATGTGCTGGATGATGAAGGCAAGATCGTTCCTGAGCGACGCAGCGCATACACCCAGGAGATCGGGATTGTATCCATCGGCATGAACACCACCGAATTGCTGGTGGTGCGCGAAAAAGTTCCGGTTCAACGCTTTACGGGTGCTTCAACCACTGGAGTACGCCGACTTTTGGAGCTGGTCAACGGTCAGCAGCTTTACTCCCTGGGTGAATTGGACACGCTCCTGCGCGCCAATAAACTGGATATTTCGCAGGCACTACCCATCTGGGAGCGTGAGGTCACTGGAGAGGTTGAGAAGCGGTGGGGCAAAGCCTGGCGGCGTTTCACAGCCGTCATCCTGGTAGGCGGTGGGGCGATCCTACTCAAGAACTCATTGCCGTATTTTTTCAATGGTAAAGGCATCCTGTCGGATGATCCCGTTCAATCGATTGCGAGGGGTTTATGGAAACTATCGCTATTTCAGAACCACAATCGAAAAAACTAAGCATGGGTTCAAAACGCGGTCGCCCAAAGCTGGATTGCAAGGTTCATCAGATTCGTTTCACGCTGAGCCTGCGAGAAGGGGAGGATGATGATTTGATCTTCTTCTTTTCCGATATTCCCGAACGGAGGCGAGCGGCAGCCTTGAAAGCCGCTTTACGAGCGGGGGTGTTTCACTTAAAGCCGGATCCGTCTCAATCACGGATGATCTTGATCTGACCATTCAGGGTCTGGTTTTTGGCTAATCAATCTTCTGGAGGAAGGTATGTTTTTGTTGAAGGGATTGCATGTGTTCTTTAGGATTTTCAAAAACGCCTTGTTATTGATAGTGATTGCAACCATTCTGTTTATCACTTACAGGGGCAATCAGCCGATGAGCGTTTCCCAGGCACCACAGGGTATGACCTATTTCGAATTCATGGCAGATCGGATCGATGCTGCAAAAACGGTCAAACCATCTCAATGTGGATGGGGAATGATGCTGTCACTGGCTGCACTTGGGCCAATCTATTCAGTCGTGTACACAACGGTTGCGGTCAATCCAGATAGTGCCATGGCCAAGGGAACCGCTCCGGACCCGGATATTGCGCGGGATGTTGCCGGCGCAGCCTGGTATGAAATCCCGGATATCTGGTGGAAAACGGTTGAACGATTGTCCTGGACAATGCTGGGTAAACCTGCAGCGTATGGTTGTCAGTTCCGACCAGTCCAAATCGCTGAACATACGAATTGACATGACCACCTTGGATCATGCCTGATTTATTTGTAGAATAAAAATGTAATCGTTTCGGGTCGCTGATCTCCTTGGAAATCAATCAAATCGTGGGAGCGGCCGCATAACAAAGAACTTTGTTATGCCGGTCGCTTTTCGTTTTCTCTGGCGACCTTCTTATTGAAGTAAAGAGTAAATATCAAACCATTTGGAGCCTTTGATGCCAGATCCCATTCCGCCCAGAGATATTGATGCCGAACAGGCCTTGCTCGGTTCGATCATGATTGCACCTTATTTATTTGAAGATTTGGTCACCATTGTAAAAGCGGAATATTTTTATCGCAACTCACACCGCTGGATTTGGGAAGCAATGAATCACCTGTTGGAATCTGAGCAACAGATCGATCATGTCACCTTGTGTAATGCTTTGAATACCAGCGGAAAACTAAAGGAAATTGGTGGGCCGGCATATATCATGGGCTTGCTCAATGCAACTCCGACTTCCATGCACGCCGAGTCTTACGCGAAGATCGTGCGTGAAAAAGCATTTAAGCGAAAAGCGTTGGAGGTCGCTACAAACCTTGCGCAAAATGCTATTCAAGATAAACCGCTTTCTGATGCTCTGCAGCAAATGGAGGAATTCTTTGTCACCTCATCTGCCTTGTCCGGAGTCACGGAGCGAATGGTTATGACCGCAGAGAAATTGTGTTTGTCGGAGATGGGTGAATTGACCTGGATTCTCAAAGACTGGATCATGGCCGGGGGGATCAACTTGATCGCCGGTATGCCGGCAGCGGGAAAGAGCTTTCTCGCTTTGGACCTGGCGATTGGCATGGCTTCTTCGGGTCTGGCATGGGATAACCGGCTGGTAACCCAGGGTAAAGTTCTGTATCACTTCCTTGATGGCAGCTACCGGGGTATGCGCTCGCGCGTTCTCAGATTATGCCATGCGCGGGGAATTCAACCGCCCGCGAACCTCATTTTCGACTTTTCTCCGCTTAACTTGAAAGTCACTTCCGAAGTGCTGGCATTACGTCAGCGAATTCATCGATCGGATGCTTTTGTGGTCATTTTTGATGTCATGGCCAAGTTTATGCCTGGCGCAGATGAAAATTCAGTCGCGGAGATTTCACCAATGATGAACACCCTACGTGAAATTGCCAACCAGATCGGTACGACTTTCATTCTCATTCATCACCTCAATAAGGGTGGAAACCCCGATCTTTCCTATCGCGTTCGGGGCTCATCCGATATTTTAGGGTCTGTCGATACCGCCATTGTGGTTGCGCACGAAAACCAGCATTCATCACACTCAATGCGAACGATCATTCCACAAAAAGTGCGCGAATCCCTGCCACCCGCGCAGTTACAGTTTCAAATTGAATCGACCGAAGAGAGCATCGCGCTCCGATTTTCTGAAACGAATGCTTCTGAACTGGTGCGCGTGCCTGGTCAGGCGGAATTGATCTTTGCGGATATTCTGGAATATCTGCAGAGTTTACCGGCGCAGGAATTCAAGAAGAACGAGCTCATCTCAGCCCTGCAAATTAGCAGCAGCGCCAGGACGATAGACCGGGTATTTTCAAAACTCAATAATGATCCTCGTATCAGAGTTTCAAAACGAGGATCATTCAACACCTATCAATGGGAAGAGGATACGCCAGCCACGCCATTCCCTTAAGGGGTTGGCATGGCTGGCGTATGTTTGTGTCATGCAAAGTTTACAAATAACAAAGGAGAAGAATGTCAGAAAACCAAAATACTTCAAATTGCCGGATTTCCAGGAATGTCTTGATCAAAGCACCTGGTTTGCTGCCCATGCTCTACACACCGCGAGAAATAGCTGAAGACCTGGACGTTCCTGAAACCACCTTGCGAGATTGGCTCAATCATGGCGCACCACACAGCCGGGATGAATCCAACCATATCTGGATCGACGGCAAAGAATTTGCCGCCTGGGTTGATAACCAACGGAACGTTAGAAAGAAACCAACCCATCCGCTTCAAACAGGGGAAGGCTTTTGCATGCGTTGCAATACGATCGTCAAAATTCAAAATGGGGAAATTCGCCCTGTCAAAGGCAACCTGAGCCATTTGAAAGGCAAATGTCCCATCTGCGGCGGGATTGTCAATCGTGGGATTTGGAATGCTGGATCGTCAGAACTACCTCAAGGTTAAGTTGTTCCTGAAATATTCACATGTAGTTCATGGGCGTTCTTCGCTTCAGATCTCTAATGATTTCGAGCAGCTTAAAGCGCTGCTTCTTTGGGCTGGTTCACAACCGCTCGGTTCAGTGCACGCTTTCAACACCAGTCTTTCTGATTTCCTTTTTCAGAACGTTGAAAAAGGATTGGATCAGGCAGAGTTACAGAGCATCTTGAATACTAACCAGCGTTTCCTCTTGTGGATGAAAGCTATTTTCCCGGTTGAGTTTCAGAATATCCGGTTGAGCTGGATTATGAAAATTTCAGAAATCTCGAAAGGAAAGGAGGTGATTATTTGAAAAAACGACCGATTATCATTACCACGACCAACGCCATCACAATCCCCAAAAAGGTTCGTAACCTGTTGGATTTACAACCTGGTGACTGCCTGGATTATGAAGTCATGGCAAATGGTTCAATCATTTTGGTGCGCAAGGAATGTTGCGATTCGCCGTCGCTCCGGCCAACGTGCAAACTTCCCTGCCATGCCCAAAAACGGAAATAACCTGAATGGTTGGAGGAAGGTTTGATTAGATCCCTTCCTCCAGCTCTGGAGCAAAGAGAAAATGATCGTTTTTAGAACCTCAAGTTATCTACTGGGCTGGCTTTCCGATGTACTCGTTCAATGTCCATCTCAGCGATTTGAGCATAATGACGGACCATGTCCAACGAGCTGTGACCTAACAGGGCTTGCAGGGTAAAAACATCCCCACCTGAACGGAGGTAAGTGATTGCGAAAGTATGCCGGAATTTATGTGGATGAGCCCCTTTGACACCCGCTTTATCAGCCAGGCGCACGATCAAATGACGCAGGCTATTGGAGTTAAACGGATGATTGCCACGGTTGATAAATACTGGCGATTCTGGGTCGTCGCGATCTTCGCGGTCAGCCAGATAGCGCCATACAGCCCGGCGGGTGCTCTTTCCAATGAACACCGTGCGCCCTTTGCCGCCTTTTGCCCCACCTTCGTCTCCATGCTTGATGACAACTTTACCGGTGCGCAAATCCAGTTCGCCAATTTTCAAACTGCAAAGCTCGGAAGCACGCAAACCGGTATCCAACATGAACATGATCATGGCTTCATCTCGTTTAGCGGATGGTCGTCGGGTGACAAAATTATGGCGATTGATTGGATTGTACTCACGCGAGTAGACGCAGGCTTTAAGCAGTGCCGCAAGATCTTCCTGAGTAAATGCGGCCACCGGTGCTTCTTTATAACGTGGTCCCGGTATGCCTTCCATGGGATTCTTGATTTTGAACTCTGCGACCGCCCAACCGAAGAATGCTTTGAAAGTGATCCAGTGGTTTCGCAGTGTCTTGGGGGAGAGTTTACGCGTTGGTGCCTCATGCGCAGGATTCGGTTTAGCGAAAGTGTGGGGAACATACTCGGTACGCAGATAGGTCATGTAATCGAGCACATCGGCAGAGGTGATCTTACCGACCGGTTGATCGCCTATCTTTTCCATCCACTTACGCAGCACCCACTCATACGAATCGACCGTCCGTTGGCTTAAGCCTTCGGCGGTTTTGTATTTGACGAAGCCGTCAATACAAAGAGAAAATAACAGGCCTGAGGGATTACGGTTCATCGAAAAATCCTCCTAAAAGTGATTTTTCGTAACCATCGACCCTCAGGCCTATCAAAAAACCGTAGCCCCAGGGACTACGGTTCTCGTTAGTAGCGGGGAGTGGATTCGAACCACTGACCTCCGGGTTATGAGTCAAAATCCTGAATCCGTGCCATTTGTGCGGCGGGCTCTGCAAATCAGCCGACCTGACGAACTCTGGTCCACGCTTGCCGGGCACGCTGCGGTAGCTAATCGATATTCGTATAGTATCTGTTTTACGTGGGTTCGTCAAGTACTTTTTCTTGCTTTTCTTCATTCCTCTTTCCAATTCAATTTATTCAAATCTATTTTCTCATGGGGGATGCGTCCTCCCTGATTCAATAATGGTGCAACACACTATTAGTTTTTGATTCCCCAGTCATGGGTGTTCCACAATCTCAATAAGCCTGCATAAGGTAAGGGCTAATTCTATTCCCCTGCCCGTCTATTTGCGCACCTGTTTACCGGCTTATTTTATTAGGTTCGGAGAGCCATTCAAGATGCCTTGTAAAGACTTAGATTTTTTTATTGCTCAAGATAAAAAGAACCCCGTTGAACTTCGAGGCTACGTTTGGAAAGTCATTATGGATCCAACCAGGGTCGATGATGATCCAGGGATGTTCTTTGGAAGGTTGTTTCGAATGATCGATATCCGCCTTAATCGGGACGAGAAATCAACCTGGCCGGAAGGAATCGTGTTTGAACACATTACCTCAGGATGCCGCCTTACTTATAAAGATGGCTTGTTGATGGATCTGACAAATTCCAAAGTCATTCAGAAAAAGCCAAGAATCCGTGATCGCAGCCGGCGGTCAGGTTGCCGAAACCAAACAAAAGGTGAAAGCATGGCGCGAAAACAAAATCATATTTCATCAACCAGCCAGATGCGTCGATTTGTGTTGATTCGAGTGGAGGATCTCACCGGAGTTTCAGGGACTGGTGAGGTAGCAGAAGGAACTGTATTCAGCAGCGGCTTGGCAGTCATTCACTGGCTCAGGGAACCTTATGCCATGGGTGTTTATCAGTCTCTCGAAGATGTCATTTCTGTCCACGGTCATGAAGGCCGAACACAGCTGCAATTTATCGATTAAGGAGAAATCAAATGACCACAAAAATCATCACCATTTCGAACCAGAAAGGCGGGGTCGGAAAGACAACCACCGCCGTAAATCTGGCACATGCTCTCACTCTGAAAACTAAACAAGTGTTGTTGATTGACCTTGATCCTCAAGGACAGTGCGCAACCAAGTTGGGCATGGATAGCCAAATGGGAACGTATTATTTTCTGACAACTCAACCAGGCTCCCCAAGTGAAATAACATTTATTCGCCAATGGGTCCGTGACACTGGCCGCGATTTCTTGCAGTTGATTCCAGGCAACTCCATGACCTCCGCTGCGCAAATGATGTTGGGTGTCCAGGATCAACCGATCTCTTACATAAAAGGACTCCTAAAAACATTCACTAAAGATCGGTTTGATTACATCATTTTCGATACGTCCCCATCAGTGGGCGGCTTACAGGAACGTGCAATCTGGGCGGCTGACCTGGTGATTGTACCTACGGCAACAGAATTCGCATCATTAGATTCGTTAGCGAAGACAGTCACAACTATCCAAACATTGAGGGACAAAAAGAATTGGCAAGGGGGATTGTTGGGGATATTACCTACCTTTTTTGATGGTACCAACGAGTCACGCGACTCACTTCAGGATCTGCAGGCAACATTCAGCGACAAGGTGCTTTCCCCCATTCATCGGGCGACTGTCTTGCGTGAATGTTGGTCTGAGGCAAAGACCATTTTTGAGTATGCGCCAGAAACGCGGGCTGCCGAGGAATATAAAGCTTTGGCAACTCTCGTATTGAAATATTAGAGGACACGATGGCAAGGCGAGACGCATTTACAGGTCTACGTGACCCTAATTCAATAACCGAGGTTGAGGAGGATCAACAGCAAGAATCAACTATGATCCCACGACAGCCCTTGGATTTAATTCCCACGGCAGATCTCAGGAAGAAAAGATCCCGTAAGTGGGAACAGGTTCATCGGCTTGAAACTGTAACGTACCGGGGAATTCCTCGACAGGTTGTGGAGTTGATTATCAAAGATGCTCAGTCTCTTTCGGTTCCTAGAGATGAAGTTATAAGGGCGTTCCTTGAATATGGCGCAAGACTTTACCGCAACGGAGAGATCAAACTTTTAGCGTACCCCAAGGCGCAGCGAATGACCCTGTACTCTGAAGGCGATAAAGGAAGCACCATCTTGCCTGTTCAAAAACCGACAAACCATAAATGGTTAGCTGATGCATTCCCGGTTCCAGATAAGAAAGCTGGTGGAGCCAAAAAGAAAAATTTCAGGAAAGACCAAAAAGCTGTCCCCCAATGGGTAGTAAGAGCGACATTCCGAATTCCAGCTTTATTAAAGGAGGAAGTTCGGTCGATCGCGCGGGAGCATACTTTACCGGTCGGAGAAGTTGTCTGTTTTTTCGTAATGGAAGGTTCACAGGCTTTTCACAATGGAAGCCTAGTCCTGCAACCATCCCCTAAAACAATAGGAAAGACATTATTTCTGGAGTGATACAAATGGCCCCTGACCTTTCCTGGAAAACCAGCAATTTTAATTTCACTCCAAAAACTCCATCTGCGTCCATGCTGACG
>ERZ1026796.2455-NODE-2455-length-10725-cov-2.975750_pt1 | contig 10725 bp, 6 predicted proteins | sample MGYA00520874_ERZ1026796 | MGnify/ENA primary metagenome ERZ1026796 (study PRJEB33270, sample SAMEA104284474) | anaerobic digester metagenome | biome: Anaerobic digester microbiome; feature: mesophilic sludge digester; material: Anaerobic digester biomass | place...
TCGCAATAGCAATAACTAAGATAGCCAGACAAATAATATTGACGGTTTGATTATGAACAAGTGAACTAAACATTTTCCCCTGTCCCACTTTTGGTATAGTATCAAAAGAAGTAGGAAGACCATATCTTTTAGCCCAACGTAAAATACGGCGAAAATGTAATACCGGTATATTGTTTTTCAGCTTTATACATCGGGCTTCAGGAATTATTCCGGGAGATGCCTGTTTTATAACAGGTCCTTTAAGGTCTTTCCTGTTCATTGCCTGTTCCTCCCGGATGATTTATAATAGATCGTACTGCAATTTGATTCCCTGAAATACTTCTGCGATATTTCAATAACTGAATCTCTGTTGGTCTTCCTGTATAGTTCCACCTGCTTATTGACAAGCCCGGGGTTCCCAAGGAGGTCAAAATATGCAAGATTGAAGGCTTTATTAAGGATATTTAAGTTTCCTATTGCTGCCGAGGCCTCAAATTTATTCTTCACTTTCTCAATTTCACTGGCCGGAGCGTATTTATTCGTTAATTCATTTATCACCTCATTAATACGTTCACCGGCATGTTCCGGTTCAATACCGTTCATCAGTTTTCCATGAAGGATTATAAGTCCGGGATCAATATCTGAAGTGATATATGCATTTATCTCACTGAAAAGATTAAGGTCTCTTACGAGCCGGTTGTAAAGCCGGCCTGATTCACCGCCGGCAAGCAGATCGGTAATAACATCCATGGTATGAAAACCCGGATCTGAGCGCGGTCCCATATGCCAGGCCTTGTAAAGGGCGTCGGCAGGAAGATTCCTTTCAACAGTATGTCTTCTTTCCCCGGTTTGTTCGGGCTCGGCAGGAAGATCCCTGACATACTCTTCACCTGCTGGAATGGAGCCGAACCACTTCAGGGCCAGCTCGTATGCCCTGCCGGGCGTAATGTTGCCCGAAAGCGTTACAATAGCTTTCCCGGGATTGTAATGCCTGTCGAAGAAGCGACGTACATCCTCAACGACTATCCTTTCTATATGAGCGGGTTCCATCCCTATTGTCGGCCAGCGGTATGGATGCCTTTTGTATGCCAGGGGCCTGAGATGGAGCATTGCATCACCATAAGGCTGATTGAGATACCTTTGCTTGAATTCTTCTATTACAACGTTTTTCTGGATTTCCAGTTTCCCTTCCGTGAAATCCGGGGCAAGCATCCTGTCGGATTCAAGCCAGAAGGCTGTTTCTACATTCGCCGCCGGTAGAGTGATGTAATAGTTGGTTATGTCGTTATTGGTGAATGCATTGTTTTCTCCTCCTGCAAGCTGGAGCGGAAGATCATATTCCCGGATATTCTCGGTACCGCAATACATGAGGTGTTCAAGAAGATGAGCCATTCCGGTTAGCGATGGATCCTCATCCCTCGAACCTGCATCATATAAAATATTCATGGCAACCAGTGGCGTCGACCGATCTTCATTCACAATCAACCTTAATCCGTTTTCCAGCCTGTAACTCCTGAAATCTACCATCACCGGGATTTTTGGAAACAGACAAACTTAATTAAAAAACACAGACGCTATGTTAATGTTTTTATCTTTGCATGGCTATGTCGGTTATGAAATCTTTAAGAAGAATCTTTTCAGAAAAGATAGCTGAAATCGATCAGACGAGGCTCGTGTATCTGCTCAGCCTCGTAGTGGGTCTGATCAGTTCACTTGCTGCAGCAGTCCTCAAGAATTCCATCCATTATACAGGGAAGATACTTACCGGCGGTATCACACCGGAGTCGGGCAGCTATCACTATTTTATATATCCAATCCTAGGAATATTTCTGACCGCTTTGTTCGTGAAGTATATTGTGAAGGACAATATAGAGCACGGTGTAAGCAGGGTGCTTCATGCTATTTCGAGAAAGAAAAGCAGGATAAAAAGCCATAACAACTGGACTTCCCTTCTTGCATCCACGGTCACAATAGGGTTTGGAGGCTCGGTCGGGGCAGAGGCTCCCATAGTACTTACCGGCTCTTCAATAGGATCAACTGTAGGAAGGTATTTCGGTCTGAATTACAGATACGTTACCCTGCTTATCGGGTGCGGGGCAGCCGGTGCAGTGTCAGGAATATTCAAGGCTCCCATAGCGGGAATCGTATTTACCCTTGAGGTACTTCTCCTTGATCTGACTATGTCGTCAATTGTGCCGCTGCTTATATCATCGGTCACCGCGGCCACCGTTGCATGGTTCCTGATGGGTGATGAAGTACTCCTTTCCTTTACAATAACGGGTCCGTTAAATATGCAGAACATCCCCTGGTACCTTCTTCTGGGGGTGATAACAGGACTTGTTTCGGTTTACTTTACACGCCTTACTTTGTTTATTGAAGCACGATACAAGAAAATCAGGAATATGTATATAAGAATTTTGTCCGGAGGACTTGTCGTAGGAATCCTGGTCTTTCTTTTTCCTGCATTTTACGGTGAAGGCTACGATGCAATAATGCTACTCCTTAAAGGGGAATCAGTGTCATTGTTCCAGAATTCACTGTTTTCCAGGCTGGGAAGCGGATACCTGGTGTTTATTCTTTTTTTCCTGTGCCTTATCCTCCTGAAGGTTGTTGCCAGCAGTTCTACCACGGGTGCGGGAGGCGTGGGCGGAATATTTGCACCGACTCTGTTTCTTGGCGGCATGACCGGCTTCCTGACCGCAAGTATTCTGAACGAGTTTGCCCTGATCGACCTTCCCGACAACCGCTTTGTACTCGTCGGTATGGCAGGAACAATGTCTGCAGTAATGCATGCACCCCTGACAGCAATCTTTCTTATTGCTGAAATAACAGGCGGCTATTCACTGCTCATACCCCTGATCATCACATCAACCATTGCCTATATTACCATCAAGGGCTTTGAGCGCCATTCAATATACCATATCCAGCTCGCTGAAAGAGGCGAACTGATAACTCACGACAAGAATCAGGCAGTTCTTACAATGATGGACTGGAAAAAGGAAATAGAAAGGGACCTGATTACCGTTCACGCTTCCGACAACCTGGGAGAACTGGTTAAAACCATTTCAAAATCAACAAGGAATATCTTTCCTGTTGTTGATGAATACAATATCTTTCAGGGAGTTGTTCATCTTGATGACGTCAGGGAGATAATGTTCAATAGCGATCTGTATGATACAGTGAAGGTTAGAGAGTTGATGACCATTCCTCCCGTATACCTCGATCTGGAAGAAAAAGTTGAAACGGTTATGGATGCATTTACAAAATCAGATGTCTGGAACCTGCCTGTTCTTGATAAGGGCTATTACGTTGGCTTTGTTTCCAAATCAAGGATATTCGGTACATACCGTGATCTGCTGGTCCAGTTTTCAGGAGAATAAGCCGGAAAACAGTCTTTTTCCAGACGATATTTCATACCGTTTTTTTTGATGAATTATCATTTTGGCTGTATCCTAATTGCATTATATTTGCCGACTGAAACGGGTTTTGCCTGCCGGCTCAGGTCGCGTACCTGATATGTGGCTATGTCATAACTTGTTATACATCTATTATCATGAGAGACGATTTGATATTTAATCTTATTGAGAGAGAACATCAGAGGCAGTTGACCGGCCTTGAGCTTATTGCTTCGGAAAACTTTGTCAGCCCCCAGGTCCTTGAGGCTATGGGTTCGGTGCTTACCAACAAGTATGCAGAGGGTTATCCTGAAAACAGGTATTACGGCGGATGCGAGATCGTGGATCTGGTTGAACAGCTTGCCATCGACAGGCTGAAAAAGCTCTTCGGCGCCGAATATGCAAATGTCCAACCACATTCGGGAGCACAGGCCAATATGGCCGTTTTCTTCACGATAATGAAGCCCGGTGATACATTCATGGGTTTGAACCTTGCCCATGGAGGGCATCTTTCACACGGATCCCCGGTGAATTCATCAGGAATTCTGTACAGACCGGTGGCCTACAGCGTAAAGGAAGAAGATGGTCTGGTCGATTATGATATGATGGAAGAACTTGCCCATAAGGAAAAGCCCAAAATGATAATTGGCGGCGCTTCAGCCTATTCCCGTGACTGGGACTATGAAAGAATAAGGAAAGTTGCCGATGCCGTCGGCGCGATGTTTCTCGTTGATATGGCCCATCCGGCAGGCCTGATCGCTGCAGGGCTGCTGAACAATCCACTGAAATATGCACATATTGTCACTTCTACAACTCATAAGACACTGAGAGGTCCCAGAGGTGGAATTATACTCATGGGAAAGGATTTTGTCAACCCCTGGGGTATTACCACACCCAAAGGCGAACTGAAGATGATGTCGTCGCTTCTGAACTCGGCAGTCTTCCCGGGAATTCAGGGCGGTCCGCTTGAACATGTTATTGCAGCAAAGGCTGTCGCATTTATGGAAGCGCTAAGACCTGAATTCAAAACCTACCAGGCGCAGGTAAAGAAAAACGCCGCAGTGATGGCTGAAGCTTTTGTTGACCTTGGTTACAAGGTAATTTCAAATGGCACCGACAACCACCTGCTGCTTATCGACCTGAGAACCAAATTCCCGGAACTTTCAGGCAAGAAGGCTGAGAAAGCTCTTGTCCTCTCTCATATAACTGTAAATAAAAACATGGTGCCTTTCGACTCAAGGTCTCCGTTCCTGACATCCGGACTCAGGGTGGGGACACCGGCTATTACAACCAGGGGAATGAAGGAAGAGCACATGCCGGTTATTGTAGAAATGATAGATGAAGTACTATCACACATTGATGATGAAAAAACAATCCTTGCCGTGGGCGACAAGGTAAGGGAACTGATGAAGCCATTCCCGCTTTTCAGCTGACTATCTCAGTACAAAATTATAGGTGATTGTGCCCTTTTGTATCGCGGGAGCGTCGGGTTTAGCTTCAAATTTTGTTTTTAGGGCAGCTTGCTTTGCAACATTCAGGAGGTATTCGTCGAGGATGTCAGTACCTTTGTATCCGGGTATGGCATTAGTTACTTTTCCTGACCTGTCGACGCTGACTTCCACCACAACCCTGCCGGCTTTCTGGTACTTATATTCCGGTTTCACAAGCGACTGAACTCCTCTTCCCTCAAGTGAGTAGGAAACTCCCTGATTGCCCAGTCCGCCGCCCTCGCCCCTGTTCTGTGAGTCAACTGATCCGGTGGGCACTCCCTGGTTACCGGCTCCGCCCGCCACACCTTCACTGGTGCTTGTTGTTCCTGCATTTTTTGAGCCCGCCAGAGCCTCACGGGTTTTATTCCTGATATCTGCCTCCCTCTTCTGTTCAGCCTCTATCCTTCTTCTTTCAGCTTCCTCGGCTTCCTTTTTCAATCTCTCGGCTTCCCTTTGCTCCCTCAGTTTTCTGTCGGCTTCAATCTTCTCAAGTCTTTTTCTTTCAGCTTCGGGATCCACTTTTTTAACTTCCGGGGCATCCTCGAAATTCTGAGTAAGAATCGGTTCTTCGCTCTGGATGTTCTGTGCAACGGGAGGAGGTGGAGGAGAAGCGGGCTCAACCTCAACTGGCGGAGCCGAAGGTTCAATAAGCCCGAGTCCGGTCTCGTCAAAACCGAAATTAACAAGTATCCCCTCTTCTGTTTCAGGCGGTTCCTTGGGAGTAAAGGCAATAATGATCAATAGCAACATTGTAATCAGCGCCGTGATGCATGTGCCGATTATCCCCTTCTTCCTTTCATTTGGAAGGTACCTTAAACTGTTATTTGGGTGAGGTTGCAATTATTAGTTTGTAATTATTTGCCTGGGCAATGTTAAGTACTGCTACAACTGTCTCGAAAGGTACACTTTTATCCGCGTGAAGCGAAATATATGTTTCGGGATTTGCTCCCAGCTTTTCTTTAAGGAGAGCTTCCATTGTCTCAAGGGTTACAGGCTGCTGTTCGAGATAATACTTCTGATCAGCAGTTATTGAGATGGTTGTCTGAGGCTTTGCCGAGGTCTGTGTACTTCCTTTCGGCAAAAGCAGCTTGAGGGCGGTGGGATGCACAAGCGTCGACGAAAGCATGAAAAAGATGAGAAGGTTGAAAATGACATCCGTCATTCCTACCGCGCTGAAATTGATACTGATCTTATTTCTTTGGGATAATGCCATGTCAACGACCTGATTTTAGCGGTTCATTCAAAATATCCAGAAACTCAGTCATGGTGGCTTCTAGGTTGAATACAACCTTTTCTGTTCTAACCACCAGCGTGTTGTAGGCAAAATACCCGAGTATGCCTACGATCAGACCGGCAACAGTGGTTATAAGAGCGGTATAGATACCTCCCGACATAATGGAAATATCTATATTGTTTCCGGCCTGTTCCATGTTGTAGAACGACTTAACCATCCCTATAACCGTTCCGAGAAAGCCAAGCATTGGTTCAGCACCTGCTATTGTTGCCAGGGTTGGAAAGCCCCTTTCAAGCTTCGATATCTCCAGCTTGCCTACATTCTCAATAGCAGTAGAGATATCGTGAAGCGGCCTGCCCAGCCGGCTTATTCCCTTCTCAATCATCCGGGCAGAAGGTGAATCTGTCGATTTGCACAGCGCTACGGCAGCATCTATCTTACCGTCATGTATATAGTCCTTGATCCTGTTCATGAAATTGAAATCCTGCTTCGATGCCTTTTTTATCACATATAACCTCTCTATGAAGATGTATGTGGCAACAAGAAACAGCAGTACGATCGGGATCATAACCCATCCTCCCTTGATCGCGAAATCCAGGAGTGTCAGCTTCTCAGCGGCCATTGTCGCGGCTTCCTGTCCCTCCTGCATAAGTAATTGTAGAAATCCCATATTTCTCCTGTTATTAATTTATTATAAATGAAATAATTATATGTTAATATTCTCAGTCATGCGGGCGAATATATTAAAAAACGGAAAACCGGCATAGTCTATTATTGTGTGTTAATAACAATATTTCAATATTTATCAACTCTTATTCCCGTATTCCTACTTCCTCTTCTTTTCTGAGCTCAACAGGGGGTTTTCTCCTGAAGAGGTCCCTGAATCTGTTGAAATCCTGCCTGAGCGAGAAGCCAAGACCCTGTGTGTACGGAGCTCCCTTACCGGTGTAGGGATTGTTGTAGCGATTGAATACCTTGAATCTCAGTTTCTCGGTCAGCCTGTACTCTATGTCGAAATCACCGATAAGCGGTGTTTCTTCGGTTTCGGTGCCGCTTCTTACATCGAAGTTTCCGTTTATAGTCACCCTGTCATTGAGCAACTGGGTTGAAAGCGCCACCTGGAGCTGTTGCGAGCTTAAGTCCTTCGTTCCGGGTGTATAGAGGAAGCCTATGTCAAAGTCGTTGCTGATCTGCGAAAGCCAGTTACTCAACTGGTTGGAAAGCATTTCCGTGGTAGTCACTGCCATGGCCGAGGTTCCGGTGCCGGTTACCCCCGATGATGCACGGTACGACGGATCGGCATAAAAACTGTTCATGACAAGAAGATAGATGAACTGTTTGCTCTTTTCTTCTTCAGTGGTTATGGCATTCCTCAAATATGTCCTGGTCTCTTCATCGGCATTCGGAAGATAGATATTGAATCCAACGACAGGGTTGAAAAGGTTCCCCGTCAGATTAAGCTGAGGCTCTACCGGGATCCTGGCTTCATACCTCGGATCCTGCAGTATCGGGAAGAGAATGGGCGAGAGGGAAGTCTTTATGTTCCTGTATTTTGCGGTAAGGTCGATTTCGGAGTTCTCGATGTCGCCGCTGAAGGTTATCTTGCCGCCTTTCTCAACTTCAAATTTCTTGTTCAGAATGTTTTTCAGAGTGAACAGGTAATCACCTTCCTCAATTATATAATCGCCGTAGATCCTGAAATCGCCATTTTTGTTCAGGCTGATATTCAGCTTGCCCGCTCCCTTTCCCCTGATCACGTCGCCTGCCTTGGGATCGATCAGCAGCTGGACCTCGGCATCGGGGGTTACATCCAGATCAAAAGAGAGCTCCAGCGACGATTTACCGGGTTTTACTGCAGCTTCCTGATGACTTCTTTCCTTCGCCATCATGGCCGAATCGTGGTTAATAAAGCTGACGAATGATGATTCGGAAACAGACATCCCGGTATTCAGGGGTATGAAGAAGCTTGTACCTTTCCCTGTTTTTGCTGAAATATCGAACGACAGTGAATTGGGGCCGCTTTTGATGGTCGTTACGCCCGAAGCATAGGCCGTCCCGTAGAATAGTTCATTGTCGCTCTGCCTGGTGTTGAGTACAAGACATGCATCCTTGTCCATGTTGATGGTCAGGTCGACTGTGAAATCCTTGAACGACTTGTGATAGACTGCTCCCGAAAGAATGGCGTTGTTCCCTTTCTCATCGGTGATTCTCGTGTTCCTGAACCTGATACCGCGCCTGTCGAAGCGTATGGAATCATTAATCGAATACCTGGTCTGAAGATAATCTATCCTGAGCGACGTGTTTTCAGGCATGATGGCCCCCGTCAGATAAAGCTCTCCGGGTGTCCCGTTTACTTTCACCTTTCCCGATGCCGTGCCCCTGATACCGGAGGCAAAAAAGCTGAGCAGCGGATTAAGGGCATCCACCGGCAGGTTGGAAGCTATACCGTCAATCATGAATTGCTTGTTACCCGGGTCATAAAAGCCCGAGACATCAAAGTTTCTTTTCCCGTTCAGATTGTTACTGGCACTCAGATCGGCAACCTTTCTAAAGGAATTCCACCGCGACCGCACCGAAACATCTCCATAATCGCCGCTGAGTATCGAAAATCCGTCTATGCTTATGTCGCTCTGGATCAGGGGATCTTTAAGGGCACCCGATATCACGGCATTTCCGTCAACAACTCCCTTTATATTGAGTGCCATCGGCTCTTTTCCATTGTTGCTGCCGGGATTAGGATGATTGTTAAGGGGGCTCAGGTCTATTCTGTTTACAAGCAGCCTGAAAGTATCTGCCGGATTTGAGGAGATTGTTCCGTCGGCAAAAAATGAATGAACTCCGCTTGATACAATGAAGCGCTTGATTTTAGTTGACCCCGAATCAACAACTATGGATGACTTTCTGACGGTCCAGGTGTTTTTGCTGGTTATAATATCAGTGGAATCAATATCAATCAGAAGACAGGATCCGTTTCTGCCGTCTTCTCTCGGTATGAACGATCCCCTGGAAACAAAGGCCCCCCTGCTCGTGTTGTTTTTCCTGTCATTCCAGCCGAAGTCGAAACTTAATTTGTCGTTCCCTGCCTCGAAACCTGATCTGAACTCCTTCAGGTCAGCCCTTCCCAGAACCAGCAGTGATGAGCTTCTGAGGTCGGCTATGAAATCCGAGCCAGAATAATGGGCTTTCAGCGACAGATTATTGAAGGTGTTTTTTCTAAAGACCACCTTTCTGGCATCTGCATTCAGAACAATAAGACTGTCGCCGTAAAATGAACCGCTCACCCGGCTTTTTTCCGAAAGAAGAAGTCCTGTCCTGAAAAAGTCATTCAGCTTGTCGGTGTTTTTAAAGTTGATACTGAAGGTAAATTCATTGGACGAAAGTCCTTCGCCAGGATCGGGCTTCGTGAACCGGGAGGGCAGAAGGGTGGAAAGAGCAGACTTCATTACCAGTCCTATCTCTCCGAATTTATAGTAACCCCTGAGATCGGCATCGACGTAATCGGTTTTTACTGAAAGGGCGGGCTTGCCTCCTTCATTGAATGCCTTCAGTGTAAAATCATAGAGATCAAGCTTATTGCCATATTTCCTTATTGTTGAATTAAGAAGCCTTATCTCGCCGAAAAGGTTGTCGATGTTGTTTCCCCTGAAATTGGCCGTGGCCAGCATCGAGAGACGGGATGTTGTATCGTTTTTGTCGAAATTCAGCCTGTAAAGGTTCGATTCGGCAAGGTTCAGGGTGAAATCGAATTCGGGAAGCTCATCACTGAAGTCGAGCATTCCAAGCATATCCATCCTGATGTTCCGGTCGGAAATCTTTATGTTACCGTCCCATGTCTTTTCAGTGAAGATACCGTTCAGGCTGACATTCCTGTAAACATATTTATTGACTTCAACACTGTCGATTTTTCCCGTCAGGTTTCCCGAAATGTTGGTCGTGGAGGTGGCATTGCCGTCAACATCGGTCTCCATGGTAAGCTTCCCAAGCATCTCGCTGTTGTCCGTGAGAAGACCAAGGTCGACATTGACACAGCTGACAAGTCCTTTGATCCGGAAATTTCCCATGCTTTCCGGTCTGAAGGAGATATCCGTTTTCAGTGTGCCGGCATCAGTTTCAATCCTGCCGTAAGTAACGAAATCGGTGGTGAAGCCTGTAAAACTTCCTTCAAAGACTATATTGCCAAGTTTTCCGGTAATATCCGGAAGATTCAGCGCTTTGCCGTTCCGGCGGATCAGTTCAAGGTCAGAGGCATTTGTCTTAAGATTGCCGATGCTTATATGAATGAAGGTTTCCTTTAAATCAGGAAGCCCCGACATGTCGAAGTCGCACGACAGTTCCGTATGATCCCTGAATGATACTCTTATCCTCCTTCCGTTAAGATCTGACACTGTTCCGCTTATTCTTCCCGATAGCTCAACGGCTTCATTGAGCCCCCCGGCAGCTGATAGAAAATACCTTAAGTCCGAAGCGCTTACAAGCGATTTTTCCAGCCTTATGTCGAGCCTTACATTTTCAGTGAAGTTTTTGAAACCTTCCGATTCGTTTCCGGAGAGTAGCACCTGATCAGCATTGATGATTGAACTGTCGAGGTTCAGGAACAAATCCCTGAATATTATATCCTTCCGCCCAA
>ERZ1026796.2456-NODE-2456-length-10723-cov-3.238014_pt1 | contig 10723 bp, 9 predicted proteins | sample MGYA00520874_ERZ1026796 | MGnify/ENA primary metagenome ERZ1026796 (study PRJEB33270, sample SAMEA104284474) | anaerobic digester metagenome | biome: Anaerobic digester microbiome; feature: mesophilic sludge digester; material: Anaerobic digester biomass | place...
GGTGGCGGGCGGCGCCGGTCACGCAGCCCCCGGCGCCGCCCGCCACCACCAAGCCCAGCGGCTGATGCCCCATCTCGGTCCTGCTCCCGCAGGCGTGGCCGTGCCGCTGCAACGCGACTTCCGTGTGATGGGCAGCCGCTCGTTCGTGATCGTGCATGGCGGCACCCCCGCCATGCTCGATCACGCCGAAGCGCGCCTTCGCGAGCTCGAGTCGTGGTGGAGCCGCTTCCGGGCCGACAGCGACATCACCCTCGCGAACCAGGCCGCCGGGCGACCGGTGGTGGTGCACGGCGACACGCTCGCCGTGGTCGCCCGGGCGCTGGATGCCTGGCGGCAGACCGGCGGTCGGTTCGACATCACGATGCTTCCCGCACTGCTGGCCCACGGCTACACCCACAGCGCCGTCGACCACTCGGCGGCGCCCCACGTTCCCGGGTCGCGCATCGGTATGAGCGCCATGGTGCACACCGACTATGCCGCGTCCACGCTCACCGTGCCGGCCATGACCGCCATCGATCTGGGTGGCATCGGCAAGGGGTTCGCCGCCGACATCGTTGCCGAAGAGCTCATCGAGGCCGGGGCCACCGGAGCGCTCGTCAACGTGGGCGGTGATCTGGTGGTGCTCGGCCACCCCAGCGACGACACGTCGTGGTACGTGGGCATCGAGGACCCTCGCCGTCCTCCGCAGCACATCGCGCGGTTGCGACTGCTCACCGGCGGGCTCGCCACGTCGGGCACCACCATCCGCAAGTGGACGCAGGCCGACGGTACGGCGGCGCATCACCTCATCGACCCCGACCGAGCAGCGCCCTCGGTCGCCGGCATCGTCACGGCAACCGTGATCGCCGCCGACGCCGCGACGGCGGAAGCCTTTGCGACGGCGGCGATGATGCTGCCAGGGGCGGAAGCGATGGCGATGCTCGAACGAGTGCAACTCGCCGGGCTGGCCGTCGACGACCAAGGTTGCGTGTTCGAAACCTCGACACTGAAAGACTTCGCAGCATGAACGAACACTCGATGTGGTACCTGTCGCGCGCCAGCGGCATGATCGCTTGGATCGTGCTGGGCATCACATGTCTGTGGGGCATCCTGCTCATCACGCGCATGCTCAAGCCCGCCGATCGGCCTGCCTGGTTGCTCGACCTGCACCGCTACCTCGGAGTGCTCTCGCTGGTCACGGTCGGCGCCCACATGGCAACCCTGGTGGGTGACAACTGGGTGTACTTCGGCTGGCGCGAGCTGTTCGTGCCGCAGGCAAGCGTCTGGCGAACGGCCGCTGTCACCTGGGGCGTGCTGGCCTTCTACTTGCTGATGCTGATCCAGCTGTCGTCGTGGGTGATGAAGTGGTTGCCGCGCAAGCTGTGGCATGCCATCCACCTGCTGTCGTACGTGCTGTTCGTGATGGTCACCGTGCACGGGTTCATGGCCGGCAGCGACAGCACCAACATCGTGTTCTTCGCGGTCGCCTGCGGGGGCATCGCCATCTTGCTGTTCGCCTTCGTCGCTCGCGTGTTGCAGAGCCGGGCCAAGAAGGTGCAGCGGGCAGCCGCGAACGCCGCCCTCCTGGCAACCGAGTAGAACCGGTAGGTCGACGCACCGCCGGGGCCGGCGACCTCGTCACTGGATGAGCAGCGTGCTCTCCCTCGACGCGATACAACATCACCATGCGTACCTACAGCGCACGCGAGTGGGCCGAGAGGCTGACCATGCGCGTCAGCCCTGCCGACATCGAGCGCCTGGGCCGAACCATGCTGGTGACCATCGATCGGGTCAGCAGCTCGCGATGGGAAGCGGCCGTGGGCCGCGCCGCGGCGTTGGGTGGCGACGTGCGGCCGGAGAAGATGAAGGCGCTCACTGACTCGTTCGCTCGCGAGCTGGGCGCCTTCGGTGCCGGTGCCGGCGCCGCGGCGGCCACGCCCGCCGTCGGCACCACGGCGACGTTGCTGGCAGCGATGGCCGAGCTGGCGTGGTTCACCGGTCGCGCCGGAGATCTCATCCTCACCGTCGCCGCGCTGCACGGGCGGCCATCGCCGTCGGTGGAGGAGCGGCGCGCATGGATGCTGGCCGTCCTCATCTACGGAGGGTCGGCGCGGGAAGGCTTCGCGAAGACGATCAACGAGGCCAACACCGGCCTCAGCCCGGCCAATGGCACGAAGCTGCCGATGGCGACGCTGCAGACTGTGAACCGCTTGCTCACCCCGCGGCTGGTGAAGCGCTACGGTGCCCGACGCGGCGCCATTGCGTTGGGTACCACACTGCCCTTGGGCATCGGGGCGATCGTCGGGGGTAGTGCCAACTACATGGCCGTGCGGGCGTTGGCCCGGCACGCCGATCAGTTCTTCTCGCGTCTGCCGTACTCGGCCATCGACGCCACCGCCACGGAGGTCGACGGCGTGCTGCCCAGCCGGCGCAGCGACTGACGTCCGGCACCCGGCGCCCGGCGGCGCGCGGTGCCAGTGGTGCGGTGCGTCAGGTGCGTCCGACCGGCTGCGATCGGTGTTCGAGCAGATCGGCCAACACGCTGCGCTCGGTGGCGCGCAGGCGGGCGGCATACGCCGGCAACTTGCCGCGCACGTGGTACGGGCCGCCTTCGGCCATCACGTTGTCGTGGGGGTCGCGGCCGCGTGCGGCATCGGGCAGCTGCTGCGCCAGCCAGTCGGCGAGCAACGAGCGGGCGCGCGAGAGCACCACCGGCTGAGTGCCGGCGACATCGTGCTGCTCGTGCGGGTCGGCAGCGAGATCGAAGAGCATCTCGTCCGGGTACAGGTGGTACGCGTCGTGGCGGGTGTTGATGTAGATCCAGTGCTCGAACCGCACGCCACGTTGGCACGCCCAGGCCGCCTGCGACACCACCAGGTGGTCGCGCCCGTGGTCGTCGCCGGCGCGCAGCGATGAGGCGAAGCCCTGGCCATCCCAACGTGACGGCGCTCGTTGCCCCAGCAGCTCGAGGATGGTTGCCGCGATGTCGATCTGGTAGTGGAACGCGTGCCGGCGCCGACCACCCTGCAAGCCGGGCCAACGCAGGATCAGCGGCACGCGAGTGGTGAGCTGATCTGCCGTCTGATGATCGCCGTAGACGTTCAGCTCGCCAAGGGTCTCGCCGTGGTCCGACGACACCATCACGGCCGTCTCGTCGTGCACTCCCAGCTCGGTCAGCTGGTGCAGCAAGCGGCCGGTGAAGTCGTCGGCAACCAGCACGCCGGTGTCGTACCCGTCGAACATCTGGCGTACGCCGACCAGGTCGGGAACCTGCTGTGGTTGGCGAGGGAAGCGCAGCGCGGTGGTGGGGTTGGGTGCGTAGCCGTTGCTCTCCTGTGCCGAGTGCGGCCCGCAACCGTGCCAGTGCTCGCGGCGAGTGTCGTCGGTGAGCCAGGCGGGGAGGGGGCTGCGCGCGAACGGTTCGCCGTAGCGTGCCGGTGCCCGATAGGGCGTGTGCGGATCCCACATGTGCACGTGCAGGAACCAGTTGTCGGCGCTGCCGTTGCGGGCCAGCCAATCGGATGCGATGGCATGCACGTCGTCGGCGATCTCCAGGCCGTACTGGCCCACGTTGTAGGCCTCGTCGAAGCCCGCGTACCAGTGGAACGCCGAGTGGCGCTGGGCGAAGGAGCTGATGCTCACCGTGCGCAGCCCGGCCTGCTTGAGGCGCGACGGAAAGCTGTCCACCTGCAGCCGCGACCAGAACTCGCGGCCCGCTCCATCGAGTGCGGGGTCGGCATCGGTGCCGCCATGGTTGACGACACCGTTGTGGATGCCGAAGCGGCCGGTGAGCAGCGCCGTACGGCTGGGCAGGCACGGCACGTCGGATGCGTGCACGTTCTCGAAGACGAACGCGTCTCGGGCCAGTGCGTCGATGTTGGGGCTGGTGTCGCGGTGGTAGCCGTAGCACCCGAGGTGATCGGGCCGCAGGGTGTCGATGTCGATGTACAGGATGCGCATTGGGACTCCGGGTGGAGTATGCCAAGTCGGTGCTGTCGAGCCCGGTACCCGCCGGCGGTAGCTTCCGGTCGCGAAACCCGGATCTGGCCGGCATGCGGCCCACGTACTGAGTCGGCCGTTCACGGGTGGCCGGCCGGCGCCGGTCGGCCACTTCGAAACAATCGAGAAACTCCGCCGCACGTCTTCGTCGAGCCGCTCGATGATGTGAAAATGGACGCATGCGTTCTCTGCGTCGCACGGCTTCCACGCTCGCTCTCCTCGGGCTGTTGGCCATCGCCGGGTGCGGCTCGGGCTCGGATGCGAGCACTGCTGCCGGTGGCGCCGAAGGGGTTCCCGCCGTCTTGAACTTCTCCGCGCCGCTCGTCGGTGGCGGCGAGTTCAGCGGTGCCGCCATGGCCGGCCGACCGGTCGCGTTCTGGTTCTGGGCCCCTACTTGAACGATCTGCAACGCAGAAGCATCCTCGGTCGAGGCTGCAGCGCAGCGGTGGGAAGGACGAGTCGACTTCGTCGGGGTCGCCTGGACGGGTGACGATGCCGCGTTCCAGGCGTTCATCGACGAGCACGAGCTCACCTTCCCTCAGCTCAGTGACGATCCTGGCGCCGTGTTCGCCCACTTCGGGGTGCCGGCGCAACCAGCCTTCGTGATCGTCGAGGCTGATGGGTCGGCAACCACTCTGCTCGGTGCGGTCGACGAGGGTTCGCTCGACGACGCGCTTGCTGCGGCAACCTCCTGACATCGCACGCAGGCGGCCTTCTGGGCGGGATTCGTTCCAAGTCTTCTGCTGGACGGAACTCGTCTCGACAGCAGGGACGGATCCCGCCCGGAAGCCCTGCCAGTGCACCCGGCTCGTCGGCATGTCGAGGGCCAGTGCGGCGCGCCGTGGCAGACTCGGGAGTCGCCGGCACGGGCAACCGGGCGGTCTGGAGGGCTGATCTGCTGGCCCGACGTCGAAGGGGAGGGTGTCGTGGCCAGAAGAGTCGCCTCGTGGGTGCTGCTGATCGTCGGCGGTCTGGTGCTCGCGCTCGCCGTGCCTGCCGGGTACCTGAATCGCACGGTGCTCGACGCGCCCACCTTCGCCGAGCGGGTCGACGACGTGCGCCGGCGAGACGATGTCAGCGCAGTGCTGGGCCGCGAGGTCAGCCGGCAGCTGCTCGCGGCCAACCCCGATCTCGTGGCGCTGGCACCGCTGCTCGAGCAGACCTCGATCGCCGTCGTGCGCAGCGACGTGCTCAGCGGTCCGGTGCGGCTGGCCACCGCTCAGTTCCACCGGGCGATGACCACCGAGAGCTCCGGCCAGCTGGCGTTGCGGGTTGCCGATGTCGGCGCCGTCGTCGCCGGCGTGGTGGGCGCGCTCGCTCCTCAGCGCGCGCCGCAGGCCACGGAAGTGAGCATCACCCTCGCCAGCATCGGCAATCAGGACTTCGCCGCCGACGTGCTGCACCTCGCGGGCATCCTCGACACCCTTGCCTGGTTGCTGCCGCTGCTGGGTGTTGCCTGCTTGGTCGGCGCCGTGCTGCTCGCCCGCGATCGCTGGAACGGGGTGCGTCGGGCCGGGTGGGCCATCGTGGCGGGTGCCGCCGGTCTCGCAGTGGCCCTCGTGGCCGGTCGTGCGCTGAGCCGCGCAGCGGGCAGCGGCGAGCGAGCGGATGCGATCATCGATGGCGTCTGGGACGTGTTCGTGCGGCCCATCTGGTGGCCGCTCGGCCTGTTCGCCGCCGTTGGCGTGCTGCTGGTGATGATCGGCTCCGGCCGCGGCGCTGGGTGGAACGCCGACCGGGTTCGCAGCTGGCTCACCGTGCAGCCGGCCACCCCGGGCGGGGTGGCGGTCAGAGCCTGCGCAGCGATCGTGCTCGGCGCAGCGTTGATCGTCGAGCCCGCCGGCGTGGTCACTCTGGCCGTCTCCGTCGCCGGAGTGCTGTTGCTGTGCGCCGGCGTCGTGGCACTCGCTCGCCTTGCCACGCGGCGCTCCGGTGAATCCGGCCAGCAACGCCCCAGCCGGAGGCCACTCGTGGCCGCGGCCGCAGCCGGGGCCGTGGTGCTGGCCGGTCTCGTCGTGTGGGCCGCGGGCACACCTACCGGGGAGGTCGCCGGGGTGGTGAACGGCGCCGTGGCCGGAGAGGGGAACGTGTGCAACGGCCACGCCGAGCTGTGCGACCGACCGTTCGACGAGGTGTCGTACGCGGCGACCCACAACTCGATGGCAGTGGCCGGCAAGCCCGGGTGGTTCTTGGGTGAGCAGGGCCTCGACATCGTCGGGCAGCTCGACTTCGGGGTTCGGGCGCTGCTCGTCGACGTCTGGTACGGGCGCGATGCCGGCAATGGCAGGGTGCGCACCTCCGCTCGCTCGTACGACGAGGCGCTGGCCGTGGCCAACGAGGAGCTCGGGCCGGAGATCGTCGCCTCGGCGCTGCGAGTGGTGAACGCAGTCGCGCCCGGCGAACCACAGGGTGCCGAAGCGCTGTTCCTGTGCCATGGCCTGTGCGAGACCGGTGGCACCTCGTTCGATGCCACGTTGCGCCAGATCCGAACGTGGCTCGAGACCCATCCCGACGAGGTGCTCTCGGTCTTCATCGAGGACCACGTCGATGCCGTCGACGTCGCTGGTGCAGTCACGGCGGCCGGCCTCGACGCCTACGCCTTCACCCCGGTCCAGGGGAAGGCGTTCCCCACGCTCGGCGAGATGATCCGCTCGGGGAAGCGCCTCGTCGTGATGCTCGAGGCGGGCGACGGTCGCCCCGGCGCGCCGTGGTTGGTCAATGGCTTCGAGTTCGTGCAAGAGACGCCGTACACGTTCCCCACCGTGGGGTCGTTCACGTGCGACGAGAACCGTGGGCCGTCCGATGCGCCGCTGCTGCAGATCAACCATTGGCTCTCCGGGTTCACCAGCCTCGTGTCGAACGCTCAGTTGGCGAACACGGCCGACGTGCTCGGCGGCCGAGCGGAGCAGTGCCGCGACGAACGTGGCACGCAGCCCACGTTCGTCGCGGTCAACTACGCCGACATCGGTGATCTGATCGCGGTCGTCAACCGGCTCAACGGCGTCGGCTGACCGACAGGCCGCCAGCGGTTCATCGGGATGCGATCACACCGCACGCCACGCGGTCGCCGGCGTTGCCGGTTTTGGCTGTTGCCGCAGTCGCGTCGGCCGAGTTCGCCGTGTACTGGGTGGGCAGCGAGCCGAGCGGGATGTTGGCGTAGTTGTCGGCACCCGCGTGCAGGACCACCACCCTGCCATTGAGGTCGGCGGGGCTGATCCTGTCGATCCGGAACCGGGTCTCCACGCTGCCGTCGGCGCTCACGTACACGACGGGCATGTCGCCGACGTGGTGGGAGTGGCCGGCGCCGGTCGGGTTGTAGTGACCATCGGCGGAGACGAACCACGTCGCCGGCGCGGTGGTCGGGTCGGCCACACAACCGTCGCCGTTGGCCGGGACGTCGTTGGCGTGGATGTGGAACCCGTGGAACGCGTCGACGCCGGGAGCGCCGGTGAGGCGCACCCGCACCTCGGTGTGCCCGTCGTCGGTCCTGAACTCGACAGAGCCGATCCTGGCGCCCTCGGCGTTCGCGAGAATCGCCCTGGCCGAGCGACCGTGCGCGTCAGCGGTGTTCGCCGCGACGAGTCCGGCGACGAGTGCGGCGCCGGATGCGATGACCATCAGTCTGTGCTTCATGGAGTGCCTCCTTGCAGTAGTTGCCAGAACAGACGACGGCGAGCGGTGATGGGGTGACACGGCGAGGAAGAGAAGATTCGTGTCACCCGTGCCGGCATCTCGTTCGTCTGTGGAGGCATGGAGGAGCTTTCGACGCGCAAGCACTGCGCCGGTCGGTGCACCGTCGTCCCGACGTCTTCGGCGTTGGTGGCACGCTGGTGGGATGTGCACTCGTGACCGTGCTGTCCGACACCCGATCGTGAGCGGTTGAGCACAGGTGCACGCGATCGTCGTTCCGAGGAGGAGGTCGAACCCGCCGCCGTTCCTGTTGGCCATCGCCGCCGCCAGGTTGCAGGGCGAGACGATCACCGTCGAGGCCGAGCAGCTCGTCGTCGAGCTGTTCCAGGCCGAGGGCCGCTCGCTGGTGCGCTTGGCGCGGCTGTTCGTCGACGATCGTGATGCCGCGGAGGACATCGTGCAAGAGGCGTTCCTGCGCCTCGCTCGCCATGCGGGCCGCATCGACGCACTCGATCGTGCTCCCGCATATCTGCGTTCGATCGTGCTCAACCTGGCCCGCGATCACAACCGGCGGGGTCTCGTCTCGCTGCGACACCATGCCACTGCCGGGCGCGAGGTCGACGTGGGTGACGACACCGCCGATCAGCTGGTGCGCTCGGAGGAGAGTGATCGGGTGCTGCAGGCGGTGCGCCGGCTGCCTGGCCGCCAGCGCGACTGCATCACGTTGCGCTACTTCGAGGAGTACCCCATCGATCGGATCGCGATCACGCTGGGCGTGTCGGTGAACTCGGTGAAGACGCATCTGCAACGTGGCATGGCCGCACTCGACCGATCGCTGAGCGACTCGTGAACGAGAGCGGTCTCGAACGCCGCCTCATCGCCGCCTTCGCCGATGCTCGCACTGCAACCGAGGAGAACGCGGATCTGTTCGCCCGGGTCAACCGCAGCCTCGAAGATGCTCGGGCGCGGCGCCGGTTCCGGTGGCGCCTCGCGCGTTGGCTGCTGGCATTCGTCGCGGCCAACGTCGCCCTCGCACTCGCTCTTTCCGACTTCGACAACAGGAGGTTCATCATGCCCTGGTGGGTCATCGAACTGATCACCAACATCGTGCTCATCGCACTCGCAATCGGTCTCGGACCGTTCATCAAACGCTTCGGGCGCTCCTACGCTGCCGATGTCTTTCGTGCCAACCCACGAACGGGCAAGAGCTATCTGGTGCTCACCGACGTCGCCTACTACCTGATCTTCACCTCGTTCGTGCTGTTCACCGTCACCTTCGTCGAGCCGGCTGACTGGGCACGATCGACCGGCGCTCAGCTCAAGCACGAAGTGGCCCGGATCGGAGGCATCTTGCTGATCATGGGCATCCTCCACGCCGCAAACGTGGTCGCGTTGCCGATCATCGGAGGGCTGCTGTCGAGCAACAAGCGGCTCGGCGACTCGCCTGCTCATCCCGGTTCCGGTGTGCAGTCGTCGATCTCGGTGCCGCCCCTCGGCCCGGGCACGTGGATCCTGCGCATCGAGCAGGCTCCGGGGTCGACTGCGCCCGAGCCAGCGCCTGAGACGTCGTCGTAGCGACGACCGAGCTCACCCGACGCCGACGTTGACGAGGAGCAGGACCAACACCGACAGGGCGACGAACCCCGGTACGAGCAACTTGGCCCGACGCGACAGGCGCCAGCCGTCGGCCTGAGGGGCGAACGTGAACCTGGTTGCCCAGATGATCGCGGTGTAGACCGCGAGCATCGCCGCGAACCCGGCGAGCGTGTGCAGCGACCAACCGAACGAATCAACCAGGTCGAGGCCGACGAAGAGCACCGGACCCGCAGCGAGCAACAGCCACAGCACGCGTGTGACCGGTCGCCAGTGGGTGCGTGCCCGAGCGAGCCCGCCCCCGAGCACCGTGGGGAGCATCACGCCGCCGGCAGCGACGAACAGCGGGAGCATGGCAACCGCACCGACGGCGCGCACGATGGTCAGCTGCCATCGCCGTGGCTGTCGGCGTCGGGCGATGGCGACGATGGATTGGGCGAGGCCGAAGATCGTGAAGCCACCGACGATGAAGAGGGTGCCGCTCCACGTGAACTCAGGATCGTCCGAGATCAGCCGCATCCAGGCCCGCGCGGCGATGCCGAGCGCGCACCCGCCGATCAGGCCCGCTGCCAGTGTCGACGCGGTCCGTCGCGGGGAGCGTGCCGTGGAGCCGAGCGGTGCGCCGGCGAGGTCGGTGATCATGGCGATCTCCTTCGAGGTGGATGTGTTCCTGTGCTCTCACAGACGTCCACTGCCGCCGACCGGGTGACAGTTCGATCCAAGGCCGCCGGCCGTGCTCGCTCGCCGCCGGGTGGTGAGCACCGAACGGTCATGAACCGGGGAGCTGCAAGAATCGTGGAATGGTCAGGTTCGGTGACGTCGAGGTCGATGTTCCTGGCCGCGAGCTGCGTCGAGCAGGGCAGCAGGTTCATCTCGAGCCGCAGGCGTTCGATCTGCTGGCCGAACTGCTGGAACACCGCGATCGCGTGTTGTCGAAGAACGACCTGTTCGACGGCGTGTGGGGGCACCGGTTCGTCTCCGACGCGAACCTGACCACTCGCATCAAGGAGATCCGTCGCGCGCTGGGAGACGACGGCGCACGACAACACACGATCAGGAACGTGCCGGGTCGGGGCTACCGCTTCGTAGCGGAGTTGGAAGTCGAGGGCACCACGGAGCGGCCGGCGGGTGCAGCCAGGTTGATCGGCCGTGATGACGAGATGGCCGAGTTGCTCGCGGCGCTCATCTGCTCGCCGGTGGTGACGCTCACGGGGCCAGGCGGTGTCGGGAAGTCGACGCTGGCCCGCGCGGTCGCGGAGCGGGCGGCGCATTCGTACGCCGATGGTGTTCGGGTGGTGGAGTTGTCTGCTCTCGACGGTGGTGAACAGGTGCTGCCGGCGCTGGACCACGACGTTGTGCTACCACTGGTTTACGAGTGTTATCGCGACGCGCACCCGGTTTATTACCCGGGGAACGGCGCTTCTCGTCATCACGCCCACGTGTATTCTTGGGCGCCACGATAGGATTGCCTTCAGCATCCAGTTCCAGAAATTCGTCCTTGACCATAGCAGCAGTAATGGGT
>ERZ1026796.2457-NODE-2457-length-10716-cov-3.103598_pt1 | contig 10716 bp, 10 predicted proteins | sample MGYA00520874_ERZ1026796 | MGnify/ENA primary metagenome ERZ1026796 (study PRJEB33270, sample SAMEA104284474) | anaerobic digester metagenome | biome: Anaerobic digester microbiome; feature: mesophilic sludge digester; material: Anaerobic digester biomass...
GTGCCGGGGAGCAAGGCCGAGGCCAACTGGTAGCAGAGCGACTTGCCCGCCCCGGTAGGCATCACCGCGAGGACGCTCTCGCCTCGCAGCACGGCGGCGATGGTCTCTGCCTGGCCCGGGCGGAACGCGTCGTGGCCGAAATGCTGCCGCAGCTTCTCTTGCAACCGGCCCGCTTCCTTGGCCGTCACCGTCACCGGCTCGGGGGCCGGCCGCGCCGGGGCGCTGGCTACCGCGTCGAGGACCACAGGGCTGGGGGAAGCGCCCACGGCCAGGCGCACCGTCTCCCACTCGCTCTCCCGGCGTGCGCGCAGCTCGGCGTCGATGGCCTCCGCCTGGGCGACCTGTCCCGCGGCGCGGTGCAGCCCTTCCAGCAGGCGCATCAGCTCGACCGACGGCGGGTGCCCGTCGCGGTTGGCCCGCGATACGGCGGTCCGCGCCCAGAGTAGTGCCTTTTCGCCGTCGCCCCGTGCCGCCCACAACCGGGCCGTCCCCTGGGCCGTAGCCGTGCCCTCGGGCTTCAGGGCTTCTCCTCGCGCCAGGGCTGCTTCAACGCCCTCCAGGTCGCCCGCTGCCAGGCAGACGTCCACCTGGAGGCTCCAGGTCAGCAGGTTGTCGGGAGCTTGCTCAGCCAGGGTGCGGGCGATGGCCTGCGCCGCGGCCAGGTTGCCTGCGACCAGGTGAGTTCGCGCCTCCAGGGCCGCCGCCGAGTTTGAGCGCTTGAGCTCCTGGCGCAAGCGCATGATCTCCAGGGCGCGCTGTGCCTGGCCCATCTTGACGTAGAGGCGGGCCAGGTCGTCATAGACGCTCACCTGGGGGTCATGGGCCTGCAGGATGGCCTGCAAGCAGTCGTGGGCCTCCGCCTCGTGCCCCCAGCGGATGAGGTAGGCGACGAGGGAGCGGCGCACTCTTGAGGGGAGCAAGGCAACTCTGGCCGCGTTGAGGCCAAGCTCGGAGAGCAATCCGTCGTGGGGCGCGTGCTGTCCTATGGCTGTCATGGGTTCGCCTTCAACATATGTATCTCGCTCGGGTGTGTTTATAGGTTGTCATAATCCACAGTCGCCTCGTAGTCGGGCAGGGTGTGGACGCCGATGATCATGGGCCAGAAGGCCCCCCTGTAGGAGCGGGTCAGGCCGACGGCCAAATAGATCTCGCGGATGCCAAAACGCGCTTCCAGGTCTCCCGCGTCAAAGTCCAGCCCGCCACCCTCGGCCGGGAGCCAGGCCCGCCCCAGGGCGCGCCACTTGAGGTCGGTGACCGACAGGCCGCCCCGGGCATAAGAGCCACGGTAGCAGCGGCCATATAGCCCGAAGGAGAGCCGGGCCTGGAACTGGCCGGTGTAGGGGTCGAGCTTGTAGCAGCCCTGAACCCAGTCCGGTTTGAACAGGCACAGGGAGCGTTCCTGCCGGTCGAGAACCTGGCACGGGTCGCAGTCACAGTACTTTTGCAGGAACGCCGCCCGCCGCTCTCCCTCCAGCCGGCGGTTGACGCAGGGCCGGGTGCGCGTCAGGTCACAGATCCAGTCTTCGGCGTGGGGCGGGTTCGGCCGCGCCAGCAGCATGTTGAGGGCGACGACGTCAAAGGGCCGGAGCACGGTGCCCTCGGCGGTGGTGATGTCGCCGAGGAGGATGTTGCCGTGCTCCCGGACGGGGCGCACCCACCGCAGCCCGGTTACCCTGTCGGGCTCTGTGGTCATGCCGGCAACGCACACGCCAGACAGCATCTTGGTGACGGCCAGCAGCAGCACTTCTTGTACAGACATCGGTGTCTCCACGGTTTCCGGCAGGAGCCGGCGCGCCCCCGGACGAAACGTCACACCAGGTGCACGACCTCCAGGCCAGGGATGTGCCTGGCCCACCATTCGGCGACGAGACGGCGATGGCAGCGGTGTGGCTGGGGTTCTGCGCATAGGAGGCAGGGACAGCGGTACCGGGCCAGTAGCTCGTGGCCAATCTCTTCTGTGCCTCGCTGAGCCAGAAGAGCGAGGAATTCCCGCTCGTAGGCGGGCCAGTCCCGGCCGGCCTTGTAGGCGTCCATGATCTCGGCCGTGGGCGCCAGGTCGGGCCGGTGTTCGTACTGGATGCCAAACCCTTCGGTGAGAAGAAAAGCCAGGTCGTCGCGCTTGGCAAAGCCGGCCAACTGCGAGGTGTTGCGCAAGCGAACGTCGACGACGGCGTCGACGCCGGCATCCTGGAGCAGGCGGATGAACTGCTCCAGGCTCTTCTGAGTGGTGCCGATGGTGCAGACGGTAGGCATTGGCCTGGCCTCCCTGTGTACGAGCTAGAAAAGGCTGAGCTGCCGGGGTTCCTGGCCTTCCTGCACCAGGGAACCGTCGGGCTGGATGTGGATCACCTCGGCTTCCCGCTCGAGAAGGGCGGGGGTGATCAGCCGGTGCCGGTGGCATTGGCGGTGGTCGCCTTCGGCGCACATGATGGCGGTCCGTGCCCGGGCAGCCATCTCCAGGAGTTCGTCGACGCCTTGCTGGAATGGAGCCCCGTCCCGCAGCGCGTCGTAATCGGCCACCTGGCCGCCCGGCTTGCCGCCCAACCGGTCGCCAAGCCAGTGATAGGCGATGCCGGCCTCGTGGAGGGTCAAGGCCAGCGCCGAGCGGTTGGCCTGAGGGACGTAGCGGCTATACGGGCTGCTGCGCACGTCGACGATCTGCTCGATGCCGTGCTGCCGCAGGAGGGCCACAAAACGCTCGGGCTCGTGATTGCTATGGCCCACGGTATAGATCGTCGCCATCATGTCTTGACGATCTCCAGCTGGCCGCCGCAGTTGGGGCACTTGTGCAGTGGCTCGCGCACGCTGTACTCATTGCCGCAATAGGCGCACCGCCGCACGACCTTGCTCTCCTTCAGGCCGGGAAAGAGATAGACCGTCCGCCCCTCCCGGCGCTCCTGGTAGCTCAGGCCGTTGGCTTCCAGGCGGGCGAGGGCCGCGCGCGCGGCCTCGTCGGGCACGCGCAGCTCGTCGACGACCTGGGCCAGGGTGACTTCGGCATCGTTGCGCCCGGCCAGACCCACGATGCGGTCGTCCAGGACGCCGGCCGAGAGACGGCGCGCCTGCCGGAGGCGGGTGCCGGCCCAGGCGGCCAGGCCCGCGCCAATGACCAGGAGTGCCAGGGAGATGGGCATCCTGGCCAGGTTGTCCACGGCGGCACACAAGAAGATGAGGCCGCCTGCCAGAAACAAAACACCCCCGATGAGGGCCGCGGCCGTCAGGCCCCGGCCAGGTACGCCGCTCTCCTCAACCATTGCCTCCTCCCTGCTCCTCCTGTCCCAGCTTGCGCAGCCAGGTGCGCGCGTCGTGATCAAGGGGATTCACCTCCAGCGCCTGCCGGAAGGCAGCCACTGCCAGGTCCTCGTCGCCGCGATCGACAAAGATCAGGCCCAGATTGTAGTGTACGTTGGGCGCCGTGGCATCCAGCTCCAGGGCCCGCTCAAAGGCCCCGATAGCGCGCATTTGTTGCTCGGGCGTGGCCACCACCGGATTGCCGAGGTAGGCGGCGCCCAGGTTAATCCAGATCATGGGGTTGTCGGGCTCTTCTTCCCGAGCGGCCTCCAGGGGGGCGATGGCTTCCCGGTGCTGGCCGGACATGACAAAGGCACCGCCAAGATTGATGAGGGCCGGCACGTACTGAGGCTCCATCTCCAGGGCCTGCTGGAATAGGGGAGCGGCCTCCTGGGCCTTGCCCTGCTCCAACAGCCGGGCACCCTCGTTTGTCAGCCTGCGAACTCGATCGTCTTGCTCTGCTCTATCCATGCTCCTTCTTTCCGCCCTTAGACTCGTCCCGCCGTACGGCGTGCCAGGCGGGGCAAGATGGGTACCACCTGCTTCTTGCGCGACATGACGCCGCCGACGATCACCGAGTGGGGCGAGACCAGGCGCTCTCCCAACGCCTCGGCCACCTCTCGCTCCATCCCGGCGATGAGTATTTCGGTCTGGCTGTGGGCAATGTCGACCACCATGAACAACAGGGACACGTAAGCCCTCTCGGCCCGCAGGACCTTCATCTGGTCCAGCAGGTCCTCACGAATGGCATCCACGTGCCCCTTGTACAGGGTCTCCATGTACCCCACGGCAAAGGGCAGGTCGTCGATGCGAAACTCCTTGAAGTCGGTGGTCAGGATCTCGCGCGGGCTGCGCTTCGAGAGGTCTGAGGCCACGGCAAAAAGCTCGCGGCCCAGCTCTTCCGGGTCCACCTGCGCGAGCTGGGCCAGCTCGGCGGCCACACGGCGGTCGCGGGGCGTGCTGGTGGGCGAGCGGAACAGGACCGTGTCGGAGATCAGCCCGCCCAACAGGATGCCGGCGATGGGCGGCGGGACGGGGATATCGGCTTCGTCGTACAGCCCGGCGATGATGGTGCTGGTAGAGCCCACGATCTCGTTGCGAAAGAGGATAGGCGCCGCCGACTGGATGTCGGCGATGCGATGATGGTCGACGATGCCCAGCAACTCTGCCTCGTCGAGCCCGTCCACGGTCTGGCTCCGCTCGTTGTGGTCCACCAGGTACACCCCATGGCGGACGGGGTTGATGAGGTCGCTCCGGGAGACAACCCCCACGACGCGCCCGTCTTCGTCCAGCACGGGAATGGTCCGCTGCTGCGCCAGCTTGTTCCGCAGTTGGTCCAGCAGGTCCTCAGGCGATGCCGTGAGCACGTCGCGACGCATGATGTGCGCGATGGGGGTGCTGAGATTCAGCAGCCGGACCGTGGTGAAGGTGTGGTGCGGCGAGGAGATGAGCGTGACGTTCTTTTGCCGGGCCAGGGCCACGATCTCGTCCGAGATGGGCAGATCGCCTGTGACGACGAGGGCCCCGACATTCTCCTCGATGGCCACGCGCTGGGCGTTCTCGCGGTCGCCCAGGACGATCATGATGTCCGGCTCTACCCGGCGGCGAACCGTCTCCAGGTCCATGGCGGCGACCATCACCTTATCGCGCAGGTGGCGGCCCCGGGCCTCGACGATAAGCCGGCCGCCCAAGGTCTCCACAACGTTGCCCACGTCCAGGTGGATCTGGTCCATCTGGTCGCGCTCCAGCCCGGTGAGCAGGATGGCGGCAAAGTCCTCAACGGCAATCAGGCCGGCCAGATGCCCCTTCTCGTTGACCAGCGGCATGGCGCGGATGCGACGCTCGCGCAACTGACGTCCGATGCAGTAGGCCGACTCCTCGGGTGAGGCCATGATGACGTTCGTGGCCATCACGTCGGCGGCCCGCGGCCGGACATCGTCCACGAGAACAGGCGGAGTCTGTCCAAAGCGCTCCAGGAGGTGGAGCGTTTCGGGGCGTACCTCGCCCTGGCGGGCGGCGACAACGCCGTCGACCCCTTCGAGCCGCAGCAGCTCTGCATAGGCGATGGCCGAGACGATGGAATCGGTGTCGGGGTTCTTGTGCCCGGTGACAAAGATCTTTTTCGGCATGGCTCTATTGGCGCTGGGCCAAAGGAGGCTGTCCGGCGAGACGACCGGGGTCGTGCCGGGCAGCCAGGCGAATCAGGTGTGTGTCAAGCCCTACAGTTTCGCGCTCCGGCAGGTGGGCGCGAGGATTGTTAGCCTACCAATCCTCGAGGTCCTCCTCGCCGGGGCTCGAGTCCTCCAGGTCGATCCCCTGATCGATCTCCTGGTCCCAATCGAGGTCTTCTTCGTCCTCGTCCTTGTCTTCGATGGCATAGAGCGGGAACTCGATCTTGCCCTCCGAGAGGGCGTGTTCGGCCAGTGCTTCTTCCACGACGGCCCTGGTATCCTCGTCGGCTCTCTCGTAGGCTTCCACCAGCAGCCGCTTGGACTGCGGGCCGCCGATCTGGCCCAGGGCCCAGATCGTGGCGTCGCGCACCTGGGGATCGTGATCTTGCATCAGCCGGGCGAGGATGGGCACCGCGGGGCGAAGCATGAGCTCGCCCGCGGCCAGAGCAGCCTCGTAGCGCATCGCTGGCGAGGAGCTCTCCAGCTCGGCCAGGACCAGGTCCTGCCAGCGCCGGTCGCAGCTCCGGCCCATGGCGACGATGGAGCTCAGTCGCAGCGCTTCGTCGCCCTCGTAGTAGGCAATATCCAGCGCCTCGATGGTTTCGGGCGTACAGGAGTAGCCGGCCGACTCCAGAGCGCGCCGTCGCACCTCCAGGCTCTCTCCATCCAGGTGGATGATGGTCAACAGCTCGGTCATGATCCGGTTCTGAATGGCCGGGTCGATCCTCTCCAGCTCTCCCGCCAGGACGAAACGGCCAAGAGCTGTCGCGGCCGCGGCTCGAACCTGCGGTTCAGGGTCGGAGCGCAGGGCTGTGATAAAGCGGCCGATAAGCGGTATTTCTTCGTTTTCCCACAACCCATCGATGGCCGCGGCCCGAACCTCGGGATCGGGATCGGACAGGGTATGGCGAAAAATGGCGTCGTAATTCACCTGGAAGCTGGCCTCGGCCAGCTCGACCAGGGCATGGATCAACCGCCTGCGGTCAGGGGCATTGAGGATCTCCCACGCCACGGCAAAGGCGGGCAGCCTTTCCCGAGAGAGATCGGACAGCGCGTATAGCTGAGAAAAGGGGATGGCGCCTGTATTGCTCAGGATCCGCTCCAGCAGTTCCTCAAATTCGACTATTTCCGATGACATTGAACACCTGTAATCCAGTATTGCATGTTTCAAGACCAACCGTTCTCACCCGCCAGGAACGGGTGACGGCTCCATTATACTCGATGCAAGACAAAAGCGCAAGGGGAGAGACGCTTACCCGGCCGTCTCCCGGGGCTCGTAGAAACACAGGAGGGTGCTGCCGTACTGCCTCTGGTCGGTCATCTCCAGTAAGGCCAGGCTGGCGGCCTCCAACTCCTTGGGAAAGATCTGGACCACGACGAGGCCTGCCGGTTCCAGCCAGGCGGGATTGGCGTCGATGGCGAGCAGTGTTTTGAGCCACAGCCCCTGGTATTGCGGCGGCGCGATGTAGACGAGGTCAAAGGGGGTGGGCGGGCCGGCCAGGTACTTGAAAACGTCGTTCTGCACGACGGTCCCTCGGTCTGGCAGGTGCGTTCGCTGCAGGTTGGCGCGGATGACGGCCACTGCCTTTGGGTGCTTTTCGACAAAGGTAGCTTGCTCGGCCCCGCGGCTGAGGGCCTCGATGCCCACGCTGCCTGTGCCGGCAAAGAGATCGAGCACGCGGGCACCTTCCACCTCTGCGGCCAGGATATTGAACAACGACTCCTTGACCCGGTCAGAGATGGGGCGGGTGCCGCTGCCAGGTACCGCCTGGAGCGGGGTTCCCTTGGCGCTGCCAGCTATCACGCGCATGTCAAACGTCCTCTTTTTGCTTGCATCACAAAAGTATACCCTCATCGAGGCGACAGGTCAAGTGAATTGTTCTGGCTGGTTGCGCAAAAATCGATTTTCGGGTATACTTCTGTCAAATGCTAGAGATGGGAACAGCGGGTATCAAGGTGGTGGAGGATCAATCGCTGGCCTGGGCTGAGGAAAAGTTCGGCGGGCCAGAGCTCGATCTGGTGCAGAGGGCTTACGAGCAGGCCCTCATTGCCCATGACGGGCAAACACGGGCTTCGGGCGAGCCCTACGTGCGCCATTGCATCGAGGTCGCCCGCATGCTGGCGGAGTTGGGGCTGGATCATCACGCCGTGGCGGCGGGGCTTTTGCACGACATTGTCGAGGATACGGATTGGACGGTTGCCGACCTGCGCACCCGCTTTGACGAAGAGGTGGCGCGGCTGGTCGATGGTGTGACCAAGCTGGCCTACATCGACACCATGAGCAAAATGGGCGGCGGCGACGTCGAGGCGCAGGAGGCCGAGAGCCTGCGCAAGATGTTCCTGGCCATGGTGGACGACGTGCGCGTCGTGCTCATCAAGCTGGCCGACCGTCTGCACAACATGCGAACTTTGGCCTCGCTGCCCGCCGATCGCCGGGAGCGGATTGCGCGCGAGACCCTGGAGATCTATGCTCCGCTGGCCAACCGCCTGGGGATCTGGCAGATGAAGTGGGAGCTGGAGGATCTGGGTCTGCGGCACTTTGACCCGGAGACCTACCACCACATCGCCGACATGATAGACGAGCGCCGCGAGGAGCGAGAGAATTACATCAATCACGTCACGGCCGAGCTGCAGGCGCGGCTGCGGTTGGAAGGCATCGCCGCCGAGGTGGAGGGCCGGCCAAAGCACATCTACAGCATCTATCGCAAGATGCTGCGCAAGGACGTCGAGTTCGACCAGATCTATGACGTGCGCGGGCTCCGGGTGGTGGTTGATAACGTCCAGGACTGCTACGCGGCCCTGGGCATCGTCCACTCCCTCTGGAAGCCAATCCCGGGCCAGTTCGACGATTTCATCGCCACACCCAAGGACAACATGTACCAGTCGCTTCACACCGCCGTGGTGGGGCCGCAGGGCAAGACCGTCGAGGCCCAGATCCGGACGCGGGAGATGCACCGGCGCGCCGAGCTGGGCATCGCCTCGCACTGGCGTTACAAGGAAGGGGTGCGGCGCGACGCGGCCTTTGAGAACAAGGTGGCCTGGCTGCGCTCCCTCATGGATTGGCGCACCGATGTGGAGGACGCCCGGGAGTTTGTCGATACCATCAAGAGCGACCTCCTGGACGACCGGGTGTACGTCTTTAGCCCCAAGGGCAAGGTCCTGGACCTGCCGGCCGGCTCGACGCCCATCGACTTTGCCTATTACATCCACACCGAGGTGGGCCACCGCTGCCGCGGGGCGCGGGTAAACGGGCACCTGGTGCCCCTGACCCACAAGCTCAAGAGCGGCGACCAGGTCGAGATCATTACCGCCAAGCGGGGCGGCCCAAGCCGTGATTGGCTGCGCCCCGACCTGGGCTACGCGCGGTCGGCCCGCAGCAAGCAAAAGATCCGGCGCTGGTTCCGGCAGCAGAACCGCGAGGAGAACATTGCCTTTGGCCGGGAACAGCTTCGCCGTGAGCTAAAACGCCTCAACCTGGCCGACGGCATCCGCATGCAGGACATCGCCCACCTGTACGACTACAAGAACGTCGATGACTTTTACGCGGCCATCGGCTTTGGCGATCTAAACTCGCAGCGCGTGGCGGCCCGCATCCTGCAAGAGCTGCGCAGCCAGGAGGTCTTTCCCGAAGAGGAAGAGACCTCCGTGGCCATCACGCCCGAGGGCATTCGCGTCAAGGGCGTGGGCGACCTCCTGACCCAGATCGCCCAGTGCTGCAAGCCCGACCCGGACGATCCCAGCCCCATCGTGGGCTATGTCACGCGCGGGCGCGGCGTCACGATCCACAAGTGGGACTGCCCCAACATCCTCATCCGCACGAGCAAGGGCGAGGTCGAGCGGTTGATCGAGGTGGATTGGGGCACCGGGCGGGACCGCATCTACCCCGTAGTCATCAAGGTGCGCGCCTGGGACCGCGACGGGTTGCTGCGCGACATTGCCACGGTCATTGCCGAGGAAGGGATCAACATGCGCGAGGTCAACTCGGTCTCGGTGGCCAAGACCAACCTGGCAACCCTGACCGCGACCCTGGAGATCACCAACTTTAACCAACTGGTGAGTATCCTGGACAAGATCGAGCGCCTGCCCAACGTCGTCGAAGCCTTCCGGCGCTCAGCCTGATCATGAAGACGAACTCGCGCCGCCGGTCTCCTGCTCGCACCCTCGGCCTGTGCGTCTTGCTCCTGGTGATCACCATGCTGGCCTGTGCGACGTTTCGCGCGCCGGGCGAACCGGCCCCGACTCGCCCGCCGACGTTGACGCTGGTGCCCACTGCTACAGGGACCGCCTTGCCCGCCCTCACCGCCACAGCGAGCGCCACGCCGACGCTCACGGCTACGTCCAGCCTCACTGCGACGCTCCCCGAAACCCGGCCCGCGCTCACGGGTACGGCCACTCCATCATCCTCCGCGCAGTGATTGTCTTACGATACCGGCGATGATTATCAGCCTTGCCTGCCTAGAGGGTTCCCTACCTAGTAATGGAGTACTGATCTTGCAGGTTGTTATTCTTCCCTTATTCGCATATAATGAATCCAATAAAGTCGGTGAAATACCCACCATGTCTTCCTGGAAAGTAAACAAACAAGGAGATAGCAAAGAAAAAGACAAAAAGATATTGCCATCTATAAAAGCTAGATTTTGCAGATTTATTCATTTTTATTAATGTCTTTACGAGAATTTCATGAATCTAATTTTATTGCCAATTCTTTAAGTTGCTCTTGTTCAATACTGGCTGGTGCATCAATCATCATATCCTTTCCTTGATTATTTTTTGGAAAAGCAATAAAGTCACGAATAGATGTTTCTCCTTTCATCATGGCACACAGGCGGTCAAATCCAAAAGCGATACCACCATGTGGCGGAGCACCATATTCAAAAGCACCCATCAGGAAGCCAAATTGATTTTCGGCCTGCTCCGGAGTGAACCCAAGTAGTTTAAAATTCTTTTCCTGCAATGCACGGTCATGGATACGAATAGATCCGCCACCGATCTCTACCCCATTGATGACCAGGTCATAGGCATCTGCACGAAGACTTTTCATGGTCTCATGATCACCATCCAGCATACGTTCGATGTCGTTTGCTTTTGGAGACGTGAATGGATGATGCATCGCATGGAAACGCTGTGCCTCTTCATCCCATTCAAGTAATGCGAAGTCAACGACCCATAATGGCTTAAAGGTACCTGGCGTGCGTAGGCCAAGACGATTGCCCATCTCCAGGCGGAGTTCGTTAAGTTGTTTACGAACTTTATC
>ERZ1026796.2464-NODE-2464-length-10688-cov-2.513114_pt1 | contig 10688 bp, 9 predicted proteins | sample MGYA00520874_ERZ1026796 | MGnify/ENA primary metagenome ERZ1026796 (study PRJEB33270, sample SAMEA104284474) | anaerobic digester metagenome | biome: Anaerobic digester microbiome; feature: mesophilic sludge digester; material: Anaerobic digester biomass | place...
GTACGACGAGGTGCGCGAGCCGGCTACCCATCTGGCCATCCTCAAGGCCATCGGCGTGGGTAACCACACCCTGTCCGAGATCTCGGACGCGGCCCTGGTCAGCACGGCCCACCTGTCGGCCTACCTGGCGCGCTTGCAGGAGCTGCGGCTGGTGGAGCGGCGGCTGCCGGTCACCATCCCGCCGGCCAAACGGCGCCGCTCGCGAAGCGGCCGCTATCACCTGTGCGACCCGTACTTTCGCTTCTACTTTCGCTTTCTGGCGCCCAACCAGGATGAGCTGAGCTACCACCCCGAGCTGGTCCTGCCCCGCATCCGCGACGGGCTGCGGGCCTTTGTGGGCATGACCGCCTTCGAGGAATTGAGCCGGCAGTGGGTCACGGAACAGGGCCGGGCCGGCAAGCTCCCTCTGGCCGTTCAAGAGGTCGGCAGCCATTGGAGCCGGGCGGTCCAGGTGGACGTGGTGGGCATCAACTGGGCCGAGCGAACCATTCTCCTGGGCGAGTGCAAGTGGGGCACGGGCCACGTCGACCGGGCCGTGATCCGCGAGACGTTAGAGTCCAAGACGCCCAGGGTGCTGAAGGATCTCCCTGAAGGGGGCGCGGGTTGGAAGGTGCATCACGCCTTCTTTGCGCGCACAGGCTTCACCGATGCAGCCCAGGCTGAAGCAAGGTCGGCGGGTGCACTGCTGGTCGATGTGGCGACGTTGGATGCAGATCTGAGACGGACCCTGGTAACTCTATAAGCGATACACCCGTTTTCAGCCAGGTCCGGATCCGCTGCCGGCGGGTCTTGATGGTGCCCTCGGTCCCCCACGAACGTTCATAAACAACACAACACCCATAACACTCAGGAGCCGCGCGACGCAATGATGGCCAGGGCCGGGCCGTTGACGTGCTGAGGCTCGTCGAAGCCGATCTCGGCGATGCGAAAGCCAAAGAACTCCAGGCAGCCGAGGACGTCGTCCCGCGACATCCACTTGCTGTGAAGGAGTTGACGTCAACCGTCAGGCCACGCGGTGGCAGGCGACCCAGTGGCCCGGCTGCACCTCGCGGTACTCGGGCGGCACCTCAAAGCATGGTTCGTAGGCGACGGGGCAGCGGGTGTTGAACACGCAACCTTGCGGGGGATGCGCCGGACTCGGCACGTCGCCCGGCAGGATGATGCGCACCCGGCTCTGCTCCGTCACCGGGTCGGGAATGGGCACCGCCGACAAGAGGGCCTGGGTGTAGGGGTGAAGCGGGTTGGCATACAGGTTCTCACGGCCGGTCAGCTCGACGATCTTGCCCAGGTACATGACCGCCACGCGGTTGCTGATGTGGCGCACCATGCTCAGATCGTGGGCGATGAACAGGTAGGTCAGTCCGAACTGCTCCTGCAGATCCTGCAGGAGGTTGATCACCTGCGCCTGGATCGACACGTCCAGGGCGGCGATGGGCTCGTCGCACACGATAAAATCGGGGCTCAGCGCCAGTGCCCGGGCGACGCCGATCCGCTGCCGTTGGCCGCCGGAGAACTCGTGCGGATAGCGGTTGGCGAGGCCGGGGTTCAGCCCCACCAGGCGCAGCAGCTCCGCCACCCGCTCCTCCTTCTCCCTTCCCCGGGCCTCGCCGTGGATGGCCAGGGGCGCGCCTACGATGGCGCCGACATTCATGCGCGGGTTCAGCGAGGCGTAGGGGTCCTGGAAGATCATCTGCATGCGACGGCGTGCCCGGCGGAGCGCCTTGCCCCGCAGCGTCTGCACGTCGATGCCGTCAAACAGCACCCGGCCTGCCGTGGGCGGATACAGCCGCAGGATCGTGCGGCCGATGGTCGTCTTGCCCGACCCGCTCTCGCCCACCAGCCCTAGCGTCTCGCCGCGAAGCACGTCAAAGGTGATGCCGTCTACGGCGCGCACGTCGCCCACGTGGCGCCGCAGCAGGCCGTGGGTGATGGGAAAGTACTTTTTCAGGCCCTCGATCCTCAGCAGGATCCGGCCCTGCCCTCCGGGTCGCGCGCCAGCCGGTTGTGTGCTCATAGCCGCAGCTTCGGGTCCAGGGCGTCCCGCAGGCCGTCGCTCAGCAGGTTGACGGACAGGACGGCGACAAAGATCGCCAGGCCGGGGAACACCGACATCCACCACGCTTCGCGGAGCTGTGTCCGCCCCGCGTTGAGCATCGCTCCCCATTCGGGCGAGGGCGGCTGAGCACCCAGCCCGAGGTAGCTGAGGCCGGCCGTGGTCAGGATTGCGCCCCCCAGGCCGACGGTGGCATAGATGATCAGCGGGGCCATGATGTTGGGCAGGATCTGGGTGAACATGATGTAGCCGTCGCTGGCCCCCAACACCCGCGCCGCCGTAACGTACTCGTAGTTCCTGGCCGCCAGCACCGAGCCACGCACCAGGCGCGAGAAGGACGGGATGGCCGAGATACCCAGGGCGATGAGCACGGTCCCCAGGTTCGGACCCAGGGCCGCGACGATGCTGAGCAGGAGGAGGATGCTGGGAAAGGCCAGCAGGACGTCGACGACGCGCATGATGAGGGTATCGACCCAGCCCCCGAAATAGCCGGACACCAGCCCGAACACGATCCCCCCGCTTACCGCTACGGCGATGGCCAGCACGGCCACCCTCAGCGACTCCCGGCCGCCCCACAGCACGCGGCTCAGGATATCGCGACCAAGGTCGTCGGTCCCAAAGGGGTGGGCCCAGGAAGGCGGCTCGAGCAGATGATCGTAGTCGTGGGCGTTCGGCGGGATCGGGGTGATGACCGGGGCCATGATCACGGACAGCACCAGCAGCAGGAAGCCAACCAGCGCCACCATGGCGATGGGGTTGCGCCGCAGTGTCCGCCACGCGCTGCGGCGCGCCCTGGCCTTTGTCGGCGCCGCTTGCCCGTCCACGGGGGCCGCCCTCTGCCCGGCGCTAGTCATAGCGGATCCTCGGATCCAGGAAGCCGTACAACACGTCGACGGCCAGGTTCAAGAACGCATACACCGTCGCGGTAAAGAGCACGATGCCCTGCACCATGGGATAGTCGCGCGCCGCGATGGCATTGACGACCAGCCGGCCGATCCCGGGCCGGGCAAAGACGTTCTCGATAAACACCGTGCCCGCCAGCAGGCCGGCAAACTGGAGGCCCAACACCGTCACCACCGGGATGAGCGCATTGCGCAGCACGTGGCTCACGATCACCGAGCGCCCGCCCAACCCCTTGGCCCACGCCGTCCGGACATAGTCCTCGCGGATCACCTCCAGCATGCTCGATCGAGTCAGCCGGGCCAGGACCGCCGCCGGTGCCAGGGCGAGGGTGACGCTGGGCAGAATCAACGCCCTCAGGCCGGTGCCGCCCGTGATGGGCACCATCTTTAGCTTGACTCCGAACACGATCAACAGCACGATCCCGAGCCAGAATTCCGGGATCGAGAGGCCCACCAATGCCCCGGCCATGAGCCCGCCGTCCAGCCACCGGTTCCGCGCCGTGGCGGCGAGCACCCCCGTCGAGACCCCGACTATCACCGACAGGAAGAGGGCCGTGAGCGTTAGCTGCATGGTGCTGGGAAAGCGGTCCAGGATCTCCTGGATCACCGGCCTCTGGCTGCGAAACGAGCTCCCCAGATCGCCGTGCAGCGCCCGCCACAGGTAGCGGCCGTATTGCACATGCAGCGGGTCGTCCAGGCCCAGCTCCTGCCGCAGCCCCGTGATGCGATCCGGCGTGGCATACTGGCCCAGCATCAGCACAGCCGGGTCGCCGGGCGTCACGTGGAGGATCGCAAACGCCAGGAGCGACACTCCCACCAGGATGGGGAGCAGCATCAACAACCTTCTCAGCACATACAGCGCCATCGTGGTCACTTTCTGCCGGGGGGGCCCGCCGGGAACGTCGCTCCTGGCGCCCGGTGTGAGAGCGCGACCTCGCCAGCCGCGATCTACCGCGGACCCGGCAGGCTCCCCCGGAGTAGGCTATTAGCGAACCCGTTTTTGCATGCGGTAGCCCACGCGCAGCCAGGCCACGGCCCCATCTGCGTCGCGCACCACGTCGACGGGCAAGCCCTTCAAGCGGCCGTCCAGGAACAACAGCCGGTCCGGCTCGCACAGCCCCAACGACACCGGCGGCGGGCATGGCGGCGGCGGCGAGTCCTTGGTCGGGAAGCCGGCCGTGTACCGGATCTGGCCGACCAGTCGCCCGGCCAACATGCCCAGCTCCAGATCCACCATGTATCGCGTGTATAGCCCGGCAAACGCCGCCAGCTCCTCTGGAGATGCCTCGATGGCCTCCGGCTCGCACACCTTCAGCCCGGCATACTCGCGCAGCGCGCATTTGGTCACGTCCTGGTTCACGGCAAGGCCCTCGTCGGCGTTCGTCATCACGCCGATGGCCAGGTCGTGCTGCGGCACCAGCGTCAGCTCCGCCTGCTGGCCGATGGTGCTCCCGCCGTGCGACACGCGGACCACCCCGTCCGTTGCGTCGAGGAACCAGCTCAGGCCGATGGCCTCGTCCTTCCACATCGTCGCCTGCGGCGTTTGCATCAAGGCCATGGTCTCGGCCGCCAGGAGCCGCGTCCCGTCCTCCGCCGTCCCGTCGCCCATGTGAAAGCGACCGTAGCGCAGCAGATCCCCGATGTCGCATACGAGCCCGCCGCACGGGTTGTCGCCGCGCGGGATGGGCCACGGTGACGCCACCTCCGGGCCATTCGATCCCGCCGAGTGCCCCACGACAAAGCGATGGATCATGACGTCGATGGGGTTAAAGAAGGACCGCTTCAGGCCCATAGGCTCCAGCACCAGCTCCTGCATGGCCGCCTCGTACGTCTTGCCGGTCACCGCCGCCAGGACGTGGCCCGCCAGCGTCACCGCGGCATTGTTGTAGGAAACGTACGCGCCCAGGGGCGTTTCCTGTTCCAGCTCGGCCATGGCCGCCACGTACCGGGCCAGGGCGTCGTCGCCAAAACTCATGTCCGTGAACAGGTCGCCGCTCCAGCCCGCCGTGTGCGTCAGGAGGTGCCGCAGGGTGACCCGCGCCGACGTGTCCTGATCGACTACGGCAAAGTCGGGCACGTAGGTCCGCACCGGCTCGTCGAGGGACAGCTTGCCCTCCTCGACCAGCCGCATGATGGCCGTCGCCGTGTAGGTCTTGGTAATCGATCCGATCTGAAACAGCGTGTCGGGGGTGACGGGCAGTGGGTGATCAACGCTGGTTACCCCGAGCCCGGCGGTTTTGATCTCTCCCTGGTGGAGAACGCCCACCACGGCACCAGGCACACCGTTGGCCTTCATGGCCGCCTCGGCGCAGGCTACGACCTGCTCCCAGGCTGATTCGTGCTTCTCGCTCACGACAGTTCCTCCTTAGACTCGCGGGGCGCTGAGGACGGCGCCCTGCTGGATGAGGGTCGCTTCGGTCACGGCCCCGGATTCGTCCCGCTTGAACTCGATGCGCACGCCGGGCTGCCCTTTGACGGCGAACTCGGTGCCCTCCACAGGCTCCAGCTCGTACTCGGGCTGACCCGGCATGGCCAGGACGAGGGTGTGCTCGCCCTGGAGCGCGATGTGGATGGGGGTGCCCATCAGGTCGTACTCGCCGGCCAGCGGCTCCAGGAAGCTCCGCTCGCGCATCGACGCGGGCGCCACGCGGGCAAAGACAATATCCTTGACGCTGTCCTCCAGGGGCAGCGACACGCTGGCGATGCGCCCCTGCACGTCGGTGGCAAACGACACCTTCAGCTCGATGTCCTCCATCGCGAATTTCATGTTAAAGGTATCGTAGTGGTAATGGGTCATGGGCAGATCGAACTGGTTGTAGTGGGCCACCAGGCAGTCGCCGTCGAGGGTCACGGCGAAGGGGCCGTAGCCGGGATGCTCGTAGTTGCCGGCGTAATCGGCCAGCGGGTGGGAATGCGGCGCGTCCGGCTTGCGGTCCGCTTCCGACTTTTCCTTGGCCTTGTCGGCCGCCGCCAGCATCGCGTCTATCTCGCCCTTCAGCCGCGGGCCCCAATCGACGAGCCCCAGGCCGAGGAGCCGGTCGTACAGGTCAAAGGTCACGACGTAGGTCAAGAAGGAGCTGTTCATGTTGGTGAGCACCACCGCCCCTAGTCCCTCGTCGGGTATGAACGACACCAGGCTGGAAAAGCCGTCGATGTTGCCCCCATGGTGAACCAGCGTGTGGCCCCGGTAGGCGTTGATGAACCAACCCATGCCATAGCTCGGCAGCCCGATCTCCTTGCCCTTCATGATCAGGTCTATGCCGGGCATGCCCTGGATGACCATCTGGGGGGTGTGCATCTGCGACAGGTTGCCGGGCGAGATGACCTGCCGGCCCTTGAACTGCCCGTCGCTCACGTGGAGCAGGACCCAGTTGGCCATGTCCACCAGGTTCGAGTTGATCGAGCCCGCCGGCCCGATGGCGTCGATGTTGCGGAACGGAATCCGCCGCACCTCCCCCTTCTTCTCTTCGTACGGCAGCGCAAAGTCCGCCCCCCGCTGCATCTCCTCCACCGAAAAGTTGCTGCACCCCATCTCCAGCGGCCCAAAGATCCGCTCCGCCACCACCTGCTCCCAAGTGCTGCCCGCAAGCTGGCCCACCAGGTGGCCGGCGGCCATGTACATCAGGTTCTGGTACTGAAAGTAGGTGCGAAAGTCCTTGTTCGGCTCCAGGTAGCACAACCGGTCAAACAGCTCCTGGCGCGACAGAGGGTTGTTGTACCACATCAGGTCGTGGCGCGGCAGCCCCGAGCGGTGGGTCACCAGGTCCCGGGGCGTCATGCGCTCCGTGGCGAACGGGTCCCACAGCCGGAACGTGGGCAGGTAGTCCCGCACCTGCCTGTCCCAGGCCAGCAGGCCATCGTCCACCAGGACGCCCATGGACATGGTCGCGAAGGCCTTGCTCGCCGAGCCGATGGCAAAGACGGTCTCGGGTGTCACGGCCAGCCCGCCCTCCACGTCGCGCAGGCCAAAGCCCTCGGCCAGCACCACCTCGCCGTCCTTGACCACTGCAATGGCCACGCCCGGCACCTTCCAGACGTCCATCTGTTCCGCCACGAACTCGCGGTATCCTTCCAATTCGGCAATCATGTCGTTACTCCGTCTCCTGTCGGTGTTGTACACCGGTGTCGGACCCGCCATCGGGTCTCGCCTGAGTGTGATTTGAAACCTGATAGATCCTGGCCAGGCTCGCCGGTCACTGAGGACGGCGCCCTGCTGGATGAGGGTCGCTTCAGTCACGGCCCCCGACTCGTCCCGCTTGCACTCCATGCGCGCGAACCTGTCAGGCCTGGCAGGCCTGACAGGTTCGTGGCTGCCGGGTTACTTTACCAGGTAAGCGTCGTCGAGCAACAGATCATAGGTCCTGGCGACCACCTCTCCCTCGACGTCGTTGCTCACCGCATAGTAGCTCAACGCCGACAGCAGCGGGGCGATAAACGCCTGCTCGGTGATGTAGCGCTGCACGTCGTCCACCCACTGCTGCCGGGCCTCGGGATCGAGCGTGGTGCGGGTCTTGGTCAGCATCTCGTCCAGTTCCGGATCGCTGAGCTGGCTCATGTTCATCGCCCCGACCATGCTGGAGTGGAACAACTGGTAGAGGATGTCCGCATCGGACCAGCCGACCTGCATCATGCCCATCTCATAGTTGCCGCTGATCTCGTCGCCGACGAGCGCACCCGCTTCCTGCTGTTCAAGCTGGACCTCGACACCCAGCGCTCTGAACTGCTCCTGGAGAATCTCGGCGATCCGCAGCCAGGTTTCCTCGCCGGCGATGGTCTTTAGCGTGAACTGGAGCGGCTCGCCGTCCTTCTCGAGCATGCCCGAGGCATTGGCCGTGTAGCCGGCCTCTTCCATCAGCGCCTTGGCCTTCTCGAGGTTGTACTTGTACCCGACATAGTCCACGCCCTGCCAGTAGCCGATGGTGGCCGGGGAGAGCGGCCCGTATTGGGGCACGGCCTGCCCCTTGGTCGCAACCTTGACCACCACGTCCCGGTCGATGGCCATGCTCAGGGCCTGGCGCACCCGAACGTCGTCGAGGGGGGGCATTGCGTTGTTGAACTGGAGATAGGGACCCGTGCCGGGCTGGAAGACGTCGTACAGGGTAAACAGGCCCGTCTGCCGGATGATGTCCACGTCGTTGGGTGACACAGCGCTAACGTGGATTTCGCCGGCCTCCATGCTGACCACCTGGGTGGCCGTTTCAGGGATGATGCGAAACTCGATCTCGTCAAAGTACCAGGGACCCGCGTGGGCATACTCCGGTGCCCAGTCAAAGTCGGGATTGCGCTCCAGCACGATCTTTTCCCCGGTGACCCACTCCTTGAACCGGTACGGGCCGCTACCCATCGGCTCGCGGCCATAGTCTTCGGCCTCGACGGCTTTTTGTGACAGGATGCCAAAGTAAGCGGGGTCGGACAGGCTGGTGAGCAGCGGGAAGAATGGCTGCGGCAGGTGCATGACCACGGTCAAGTCGTCCGTTGCCTCGATGGACTCGACGGCGGCCAGAGCGGCGCCTGCGGCGCCGGGGTTGGCCGGGTCCTTGGCCCGCGTATAGGTCCAGGCGACGTCCTGGGCGGTCAGGGGCGTGCCATCCTGGAAGGTGATGCCTTCCTTCAGATGAAAGGTCCACGTCAGCCCGTCCTCCGACATCTCCCAGCTCTCGGCCAGGTAGGGCACATAGTTGCCCTCCGGATCCTGGAGGACCAGCGAGCCATGGACATATCTCATCACGGCCCACGAATCCTGTCGCACGGTCTTGTGGGGATCAAGGCTGTCCGGCTCGCCGTTGATGATATAGACGAGCGTCCCGCCCGCGGCCGGTCCCGCGGTCGGCTCGGGGGTGGTCGTGACCACTTTTTCCACGACCTGGGGGGTGCCCTCGACAACGACGGTCTCCACGATCGTCTCGGAGACAACCCGGGTCACCTCTTTCTCGACAACCTGCGGAGCCGGGGTAGGGCCGCACGCGGTGGCGAGCAGGCTGAGTACAATCAGCGCCGACAGCAGTCCGATGGTCCTTGGTTTCATGGTTCGCTCCTCCTTTTATTCGGCCTCAATGCCAAATCCCGGCCTGGGGCCGGTGGGTGATACCATATTGTACCATCGGACGGTCCTGTTACGCATCGCCACAGCTACGTATTCCAGGCTCGTACAAACCACGGCCTGTGCATGCGGGAAAGGTACGTATTTCTACGTAGGCAAATCGCCTGCCAGCCCTTCGTGCACGGCATATAACGCGGCCTGGGTGCGGTTCGCCAGGTTCAGCTTGCCCAGGATGCTGCTGACGTGGGTGGTCACGGTCCGCTCGCTGACGCCCAGTTGCTGGGCAACGTCCTGGTTCGACATGCCCTGGGCCACCAGCTTGAGCACTTCAACCTCGCGGGCGGTGAGGGTCGCCCCGGCAGGGGGTGGCTCGGGCGGACCGTGCAAGGCGCGGATGACCTTCAAGGCGGTCGATGGCTGCAATGACAGCTCGCCCCGATAGACGTCGTGGATGGCATGGAGGAGGTCGCGGGAGGACGAGTCCTTGAGCAGATAGCCGGTGGCTCCGGCCTTGATGGCCTCCAATGCCAGCCGGTCCTCGGCAAAACTGGTCAGGACCAGGATGCGGGTTTCGGGGTTCTCGGCCTTGATCTCGGCGATGGCCTCGGCCCCGCCCTTGCGGGGCATGACCAGGTCCATGACAATGACGTCGGGCCGCAGCGCGCGGGCCTGGAGAACCGCCTCGACCCCGTCCGACGCCTGGCCCACGACCTCCATCTCCGGCCGGGCCTCGATCAGGGCGCAGATCCCTTCCCGCACCACCGTATGATCCTCCGCGATCAGGACGCGGATCCGCTCCGCCTCGGTCATCACAGCCCCTCCCATCGTTCTACCCGCACTTTCACAGTCGTGCCCGCCCCTGGATGCGACACGATCTCCAGCCGGCCGCCCAGCGCCTCGGCGCGCTCGCGCATGCTCGCCAGGCCCAGGCCGCCTCGATCGGCAGCCGCCGCGACGTCAAAGCCGCCACCATCATCCTTTACGTCGAGCTCCAGCCCTTGCCCATCTGCCTTGAGGCGGACGGCTACCGACGTGGCAGCAGCGTGTCGCAGGGCGTTGTTGAGCGCCTCTTCGGCCACGCGGAACAGCTCATTCTGCATGGCCAGGGGGATGGCGTGGTCGTCGTCGGCCGTCAACTGGACGCGCACGCCCGACCGCTGCTCGACCGCTTCCAGCCGTTGACGCAGCGCGCCGGCCAACCCGACTTCCTCGACCATCGCCGGGCGCAACTCGTAGACCAGCAGGCGCATCTCGCCTGCACCGGGGTCCTCAATCCACTTGGCGGCTGCCTTGAGCCCCGGGGCTCGCATCTCGACGAGGGTAGCAGACGCGGTTCGTGTGACCTGAACCACGCTGCCGCTCTCGATGACCGAGCCGTCCCGGCGCTCCACTGTGAGGAGGGGCGTCGCCAGACTGGCGCTTGCGAGCGGCGTCGCTTCCGCCCCGCGACTGATGCGACGAAGGCCGCCGTTCACGGGACTGATCTCGGCGGCCAGGGAGCCTGCCTGCATACGGAGGGCATCCCGAGCGGGATCATCCAGAGCGCCGCCGGAAGATGGCGGAGGTTGCGGGGCCGACTTTGTGGGTGGGGCAGAGGGCTCAAGCGGCCATTCCGCGGGGGCAAGCCCCACGGCGTCAATCTGCGCCGAGTACATCTCCGCGATCCCGAAGTCGCCCGTTCTCTTTCGGACCG
>ERZ1026796.2465-NODE-2465-length-10684-cov-2.473809_pt1 | contig 10684 bp, 8 predicted proteins | sample MGYA00520874_ERZ1026796 | MGnify/ENA primary metagenome ERZ1026796 (study PRJEB33270, sample SAMEA104284474) | anaerobic digester metagenome | biome: Anaerobic digester microbiome; feature: mesophilic sludge digester; material: Anaerobic digester biomass | place...
GTATAGCCATTATAATGACCAGCAGCCAGATAACGAACAATCCCCAACCGAAGGCAATCGAGGTCATTCCTATCTTTGGTGCTGGATTTCCAGTCATTAATGCAGTCAAACCTTCTACTATTGCGCCATATTCATTTAAATCTTTTAGAAGGTGATTCTGGTTTATCAACAGAACAAATGATAGATGTCGATCAGGCAGGATCATTACATCAGCGTGAAATCTTTCAATGTCGCCTCCATGGGTGATTTTTGTTTCTTTATTCTGCTCACTGATAAACCAGCCAATGCCATATTGACTGTTGATGGCAGTGTTGGGAGTGAAGACTAAATCGACATTTTCAGATTTGAGGATGCGGACATTATCCAGTTCGCCCCCGTTGGATAACGCCATTAAATAACGCGCCATGTCATTCGCTGATGACATAATAAATCCAGCAGGAAGATCATAATGATGAAAAGATTGATTTGCGGGTACTGCCGCCATGAATATTTGAGTATATCCTTGTGAAAGATCGGCAGCTTTGGCTGCCAGGGGATCAGTAAAAGAGTTATGCATTTTGAGTGGAACGAAAATATGGTCATGGATATACTCACCAAAGGATTGTCCCGAAATTGTTTCGATAATTAATCCCAAGGTACTATACCCGGCATTAAAATATTGCATCCGGGTACCGGCTGGTGCATTGGGTCGTAAATGCGCTAAATCACGCACCCGGGTTTCGAGGGAGGCGCCGGGTGAGTAATTAAACCCAAAACCAGTTTCCGATAAACCGCTGGTATGTTGTAACAAGTGACGGATCGTGATCTCTTTCGAAGCCTGGGTGTCAGAAACACGAAACCACGGAAGATGAGTTTGAACCGGATCGTCCAAATATAATTTACCTTGTTCCGCCAATTGCATGATCGCCAACGATGTGAATGATTTGCTGATCGAACCAATAAAAAATGGGGTGTCAGCGGTCACCTCGAGCCCGTTTCCAGCTGTTCCATAACCTTTGCTGTGTATGATCTGACTGCCCTCCGTAATTGCCAGGGCGATTCCGGGTATATTATTCCGTTCCATGGCGGATACGAGATAACTGTCGATTTCTGTAATATTTTCAGATGCAGATACCGGGCTGGGATAACAAAAAAACGGTACGGTTGAAAGAAAAACGATCACCAGGCATGTAGTGAGGATTGAGAAGGATTTATATTGCATTAGAAGACCTTTGTTTCTGAATAAAATTAAGTAAAGTAATTAATATTTTGATTAGTAAACGTTCTTTTTTGCTATTGGATATTACCCTGTGGGATGAAAACCTGGTTTTAACGGTTTATTTCCATTGCGGGAAGGATGATGATTTGGAGATCCTTTCGAATATTTTCCAAATGATTAATTGAGGTCTGATTGATTTCCTTTCGGGCGTTAAAAACATCCATAAAAAAAGGCATGAGGACATCCTGATGGGTCCATTGTTGGGTGATTGAGGTTTCCATCACATAGATTAAATCTTGAATTGCAGCCATTTGATCTGATGGTAATTGGCTGGTTAAAATTTGCCTGATGGTTTGTTTTTGGTCGTTGATTAATCGTTCATCTTCTGACAGAAAGAATGTTTCCAGTTCTAAAATATGCTCAGAGGAAATTTCCCATCCCGAGCCACCCAAATTTTCCTCCAGGTGAGCGATGGATGATGGACCAGTCAATGCGCAGTAAATACCGGGTTGAGCCAATGTCCATGCGATTGCTGTCTGCACGCAGGATTTCCCGTAGAGCCGTCCCAATTTGGTAAATTTATCAACAATTCGCATGGCTGATTGGTAACGATCCCGCTGGAATAATGGATCAATACTGCGAATATCATCTTTACCAAAGTTAGGCTTGCTTGAATATTTCCCACTTAACAAACCGCGCCCTGTCACACTGAATGCAATTAACCCTGCCTGGTGAGCGAGTAATACCGGCAGAATCTCTTTCAGGGTGTCACGGGCAACTGCACTTAATTCGAATTGTCCAGTGAAAATCCTGCCTGTCTCCAGATATGAAATGATCCTCTCCATGGGGAGGTGACCGATGCCATAGGCACGTATCTTTCCGCTTTGCACAAGATCATCCAAAGCACTGACGGTTTCCTCAGTTGTTGTGATGGGATCATCATAATGGATCTGATACAGGTCGATATAATCAGTTTGCAGACGGCGTAACGATCCTTCGCAGGCTTGCTGTACAGCTTTACGTGAGAATTCATATTTCTTATCAGCACGCATACCCACTTTCGTGGCAAGGAAAATCGAATTTCGGTGAGGTTTAATAATTTCCCCCAGTAATCCTTCAGCCAACTCACCGTATGAGTCGGAGGTATCAAAGAAAGTTATACCCAAATGAACAGCCCACTCCAACAATTTCCGAAATTGTTGAGGGTCTTTTTGACCGTATGCACCACCAAGGGCATAACAACCAATTCCAATTTCTGAAAAAGTAAAACCTTTAAATTTTCGGTACAGCACGAGTCCTCCTGATTGGGTGACTAATCAATATTTATGCTTGAAATTAATTTCCCGCATGATTCATTTGTCTTTAGATTACATTTAATCCGTTACATAATCGTTGAATTGGAAGCTTTCATTTATAAAATATTAATCAAATCAATGATACTTTTAAGGCTAAATCAAGAATGGAAAAAAAAAGGATTTTTTGTTTTAGGTTTGATCATTGCTGCCTGACTCATTGTATCAAAGGATAATCGCTATAATGATTACATTAAACATCATGATGATATCCATGCCAATGGATCCATCCTCACCGCCATATGCTTTTCGAGGATTTTATTCTGGAATATAAGGGACTAAAAACGACCTTGCCGTGTGGATCCGTCAAGCCATTCCCGTATCGTGGATTCTTGATCGAGAATGGATGGAAGTCTGAGGGTTGATTGAAGAGTCAGGTTCAGTTTTTGCCTGATATCGGCTGCGGCAGCCGCGATGAGTATATCAAATTCTCCATCTTCAGTGATCCATTGTTTGTATCTGGGATGATAATAAGCAAAGGCACAAAAATTGAGATGGAAGGAGATGGATTAAGTTATGGTGCTGCCCTGGTGGATGGAGCAAATGGCAAACTGGCTATTTATTACGGAGGAGCGGATACAGTTACTTACCCGGTATTTGGCATGCATTCCGATGTGGTTGAATTGAACAAGTCCGATTCCTGCTTGATCTTCTTATGGGTTAAAATAAAGGAACAGATATGAAATACGGTTGGTTTGACGACGAAAATCATGAGTATGTAATAACGCGCCCTGATACACCCCTGCCATGGATTAATTACCTGGGAACTGAAGATTATTTTGGAATTATTTCCAATACCGCAGGGGGGTATTCCTTTTACAGGGATGCCCGGTTGCGCAGGTTGACGCGCTACCGGTATAATAACGCCCCATTGGATTTTGGCGGAAGATATATTTACATCCGGGATGACCAAAAAATTGTTTCGACCTTTTGGTCGCCAACCTGGCAGCCAACCCGAACCAAACTGGATTATTATGAGTGCCGGCATGGCATGGGATATTCAATTATCAAATCCGAATATCAGGGGATCAGGTCGGAATCCAAATACTTTATTCCCATTGGTGACAATCTGGAAATTTGGGAATTTAATTTGATAAATAACAGGACGGATCGGGCGGAATTATCGATGTTTTCTGCGATTGAGTTTTGTCTTTGGGATGCCCTGGATGATGCCAATAATTTCCAGAGAAATTATTCCATTGGCGAAGTCGAGGTTGTGGATGATGTTATCTATCACAAGTCGGAATACCGTGAACGTCGAAATCATTTTGCTTTTTTTGCCTGTTCAGAACCGCTTGCAGGTTTTGACACACAAAGGGACGACTTTCTTGGACCATATCGGGGATGGGATAACCCTCTGGTTGTTGAGAAAGGTGAAACCAATCGATCAATTGCAATGGGTTGGCAGCCCATTGGCGCTCATCATGTGAAAATAAACCTGGATCCGGGAGAGTCAAAGAAAGTCATCTTTCTCCTCGGGTACCAGGAGAATGATGTGGAAGAAAAATTTGATCCGCCTTCCTCGCAAATCATTAATAAGAAAAAGGTCAAACCAATTATTGCCCATTATCTTGAACAAAAAACGGTGGGTGATGCTTTTACTACATTGCATAAATTCTGGGATGACATTATTAATAAAATTCAGGTGCACACTCCGGATATTCACACCAACCGTATGGTGAATATCTGGAATGCATACCAGGTGATGACCACCTTTAATTTCTCAAGATCCACGTCTTATTTTGAATCAGGTGTTGGGCGGGGGATGGGTTTTCGGGATTCCAACCAGGATTTGCTGGGGTTCATGCATCTCATACCGGAACGAGCCAGGGAGCGGATTATTGACCTGGCAGCCACCCAACTGCCTTCGGGTGGAGCATACCATCAATATCAGCCTTTGACCAAGCGAGGAAACAATGATATTGGCAGTAATTTCAACGATGATCCATTGTGGCTGGTATTGTCAGTTGCAGCATATATAAAGGAAACAGGTGATTGGAAGATACTTGATGAACAGGTCCCGTTTGACAATCAATCCGGCAGCGAGCAATCATTATATGTTCACCTGAAAAAATCAATCCAATACACATTGGAACGATTGGGTCCACACGGTTTACCTCTCATCGGAAGAGCGGATTGGAATGATTGTTTAAACCTGAATTGTTTTTCCGATCAACCTGGACAATCGTTCCAGACAACGACCAACCGGGAAGGCAAGGTTGCCGAGAGCGTTTTCATTGCGGGTTTATTTGTGTTGGCGTGCAAGGAAATGGAGGAAATGGCAGAAAAGCTTGGAAAGGAAGCCGAAACCCGGGATCTGCGCATAGCCAGATCCCGAATGGAGAGGGCAACAGATCAATCAGGCTGGGATGGAAATTGGTTCATCCGCGCCTATGATAACGCTGGAAATCCAATCGGTTCTCAAGTCTGCCGGGAAGGAAAAATATTTGTTGAACCCCAGGGGATGTGTGTAATGGCTGGTATTGGAATTGATAATGACAAAGCAAAAAAAGCATTGGATTCTGTTGAGAAATACCTGGCATGCACGCGTGGAATTGTCCTGCTGTTTCCTGCGTATCGACAATATCACCTGAACCTGGGGGAAATTTCATCCTATCCGCCAGGATATAAAGAGAATGGCAGTATTTTTTGTCATACCAATCCATGGATTATGATTGCTGAAACCAGAATCGGCAGGGGGGATCGGGCACATGATTATTATTTGCGGATTAATCCTTCCGTTCTGGAAGAGGAAAGTGAAATTCATCGAACTGAACCGTATGTTTATGCCCAGATGATTTCCGGACCGGAAGCGGTTAAGGAGGGAGAAGCGAAAAATTCCTGGCTGACAGGCACGGCTGCCTGGAATTATGTTGCCATTACCCAATATATTCTGGGGATCCGACCCCATTATGACGGTCTTCAAGTAGAACCTGTGTTTCCAAGAAACTGGAAAAAATACTCTGTGCGCAGATTATTCCGTGGAGTGACATATCACATCACTGTTGAACGGATGGGATCGGGCAATCAAGTTGAAATCACCGTCAATGGAACTCCCATATCAGGAAACATCATTTCACTGCCACCTGCAGGGGTGGAGAATGTTACTGTGGTGGTAAAGGTGAGCTGATGCAGTACGGTTATTTTAATCATCAGAATTAAGATATGTCAGCACACGACCAGACACACCCCAATCCGTCCCTATTGAAGTAATTTGTCCAATAAACCTGAATCAAGGGCAAAAAAATTGTTGGAGGCAGTAGGTTTGGGGGTTTGAATATACCATTTGCCCAGTGAGCCGTCGGGAGGGGAGCAGTCAAGAACAGCATTGGCTTGTGCGATGATCAATCATCCATAACTTTTTTTGGCAGACTGACCAACCGGCAATCTGGATACCAGGATTGGCTATGAGGTGATGAAAATATTAACCCAGCTTCGTGATAATCATGGAGTCACGGTGTTATTCGTTCCACATATTATGACAACACAACACCCGCAGATGAAATCATTGGTATGAAGGGTGAGAGGATTGATAATACTCTGGTAATTAATCGATGGTTATTGGATATCGGTCAAGAATAATTTAAATGATTAATCCTCAATGATTCCTCCGGTAATGCTGTAATCAATCAACACACTTCAATCGGGGATTAATGGTTTAAAAGAAATTACAGGAATCAAGGACAAATCTCTCCATTAATTCATCCATCTGTTTGATGCGCGTATCAGCGATTTCCCTGGATTTATCCAATATGATCATTTGGGGGATTTTATCCCTGCGTTTCAGAGCAGTGTCATAAGCTTTTCTCATATCCCTGGGGTTTTTGGAAAAATCGCGCAAAACTCCAACAACACCCAGGAAATCCAGACAATCCGCATCACTCAGAAGGATTGCTTCAATCCTTTTATTTGGGTCGCCAACATGATGCAGCTTGATTGCCTCAAGAACGGGGTCAATGAATAATGTCGAGTAACCACGTTCGGAAAGGAATTGTTCTGCAACCTGAACGGATCTCTCTGCATGGTCCATACCCTTCTGAAGCCAACGGGAATAACCTCCCCAATCATGCAGATGAGCAGCCATCCAAACAACATCCGCATCGTAGGTTAATCCTATATCGATGCATGAAATGAGGTAAAGCAGTCGACGGGTATGGTTAATTCCCCATGGACCACCATATTCCTGGGTCAATTGAATGATTTCTTCCTTTTCAATATTCATTGAACCCTCCCGATTCTCATCAATTGATGGAACAACCGGTGTACGAATTTAAACATACCACTATTTTTATTTAATGGTTGTTACAAATTATTGATTTAAATCAACCATCTTTTCCAAACCTTCGACAATGGATTTGGCTGCCATATTGTGGATCAGCTGGTGGTACCCCATTCGGGAAAGTAAACCGGTGGATCGATCGATCTGTTCCAATTCTCCTTTACCGAATATGTTGGGTAGAATGTCAGTATCCGTAAGTGAAATTTCCCCGGCGTCATCAATCCCAACCAATGCATGAAAATTAGAATAGATATATGCCACATTCAATGTCGACCTTCCATGGAACGGTGTCCAGAAAAATTCATCCAATGATGCAGCAACCAGGATTACTGGATAATGGTCATCTTTGGGAGTGGTTTCCAAAAGCTTGGGAGAAAAAAATGAGGAACCTCTTGCTTTATGATAGACAGCCTTTGCGAGGGCAACGGAAGTCGGATTATCATCGGCTGGGGCAATGTACAGAGTATTCCAGGGTTGGTAATCCGTGGTCGGCTCGGCATTAGTCCTGGTTGAATTGATATGGGATTCTGTGTTGGATTTCACCCAATGAAAATCCATGAAGACAAAAGCCATTGTGCTCAGGATTAAAAGTCCGGCAAGTATAAGAAATCTGGTTGAACGTTTCATTATTCCTCTTACCTGTAAAAACATGGTCGTTCCAAATGGCATTATTGATGATGAATTAGGATTTTAAGAAATTCATCCATTAAGGGGAAATGAATTTCCGATTCCATTTGTCAATTATGTTTGTAATTCAAATCACTTTTTGTCTGTCCGTCAATAATCCATATTCCGATTAAAATATTTTCCTGCCATATTTTCTATATTTAGTTTGCAGAGTGGTGACATTATTATTTCATGTAGAAAAACCAGACACTTGTAATAACCAATCCATGGTAGTGAAGAATATTTGGTTTTATTATAATACGTTGATGCCATTAAAAAGTTCCATGGAAAACAAATATCCTTATGTATTTAACATATAAAATAAAAATAATTGAGATGGATATTGCAAATAGTAAACGTACATTTCTTTCAATCAATAAGAAGGGTTAATTCACGTATACTTGCCTTTAAATATTTACCCTTCATAGACAAAGTCAGGTGACTATTAATTTCATTACCAGATCATTTTTCGAGTAAATCGTCGGGAATATCCATCAGAAAGCAAATCCGAAAGGAAAAACCTATCTTTTGATAGTATTCGTTCGATCTGGAATTGTTTAGGATGGACATGCTGGTAAAACTTTTGTAAGCGATTGGCATAAAGATCTTTTCAAGAGTTCATCGAATGATAAAAATATTTGTAAATGTGGATCCTCGATGGTTTACTTCATGGAATTCAAGTGAACTGTGAGTTATTAACGTTGGACGATCATATTCGACACAAAGCAATTACATACCTCGTATTGATCATAATGGGGATGATTCTGCTGTCAGCCAGCCTTCAGGGATTGGAATTTAAACCCGGCTTGCCCATCCCGGGTGCCGAAACCACCTCAGGATCACCTGAACCAGCTGATGGTTCAGATGTTCTCATCATTGAGACTGAGAATATTTTTAAAATCCCCTTTGCCATCCTATTTGTGGCATTCCTGATCAACATCATTTTCCGCCTGGTAAAGAATTTAAATTTCAAGTCAATCTTCAAACCAATGGTTGGTTTATTGGTCCTCATTTTATTGGCAGTAATTCTTGACCAGATAAAAATTAATCCCCTGACCATACCAACGGGTGGACAATCTGATATTAATATCATTCCGCCGGTTTTATATCAGGTGGAACCAATTGGAGATCCCCCAAAAGTTATTATTCATTTCATCACCATATTCTTATTGCTGGGTTTTGCCGTTCTGATGTTTTTGTTGGTATATAAAACAATTCAAAGATCAGAGAAAGAAGACTTAATTTCATCGGAAACCGGGGCAGCTTTGAAAGCCATTGCGGAAGGAAATGACCTGGGGAGTGTCATCATTCGGTGTTATTTGCAATTGATCAATATTGTCAAGGATGAATATGGAATTGAACGGGAGGAATCAATAACCCAAAGTGAATTTGAACGCTTATTAAACTCCCGGGGGATTCCATCCCCGCCACTTCATGAATTGACCGCGTTATTCGAGAAAGTACGTTATGGGGGGAAAATGTTGAATGAAAAAGATGAAAAAACCGCCTTGGATTGTTTGTCGGCTATCCGGACAGCGAGTTGTCATTCCGGGAAGGAAGAATTGTCATGAAACAATCCTGGCGGTATTTCCTTATATTGTTGATGATGGTGATTATTTTTATTTTCATAATTATTAACGGTAAATTTTTTATTGATCATCTGGTTGATCCCCTCACGCGGATTTTCTGGCTGATCAGCCGGGTATTGAGTGTGTTTAATCAGGAGGATATTTGGTTGATCCTCGTTATGACAGTCACCGTTGTGGGTTTATTGATCATCCCAAGGGAAATGGAAAATTCTCCTCAAAAAAGAAACACGAATATTAATCAAAACTGCAATATGGTGACACAATGGGAATCGAGATTCCGGCAGGCAGAGTTTAATGTAAAAGAAAGAATGGAACTTCAACAGGATCTGCAAACATTAATAAATTCAATAAACAAATCCGCAGGTGACAACGAAACAGTTGTCGTTTTTCCTTCATTATCCAAAAAACCAATAGAGATCGTATCCAGGAAAATTCAATATTTGTTTTCACAATTTCATAAGGTGACTGAAAAATTTTATGATAAGGAATTGGAAATAGGAATCAACCAAATCCTTCATTTCATGGAAACCAGGATGGAGAAACAAAATGAACAATCACGAAGACATGATTAATTCGGTTAATGACGTGGCGGAAAAAAGTCAACTCATTATCCATGAAGTTGAAAAGGCGATCATTGGAAAACGGAATATATTAATGATGATGATGGCGGCTTTTCTCTCATCCAATGGTCATATTCTTCTTGAGGATTACCCGGGCATGGCAAAGACACTCATTGCCAATAGTTTTGCATCGGCATTGGGGTTGGAATTTAAACGTGTGCAATTCACACCTGATTTACTGCCCGGGGATATAACAGGGGGATTCATTTTTGACAGCCGGCAAAATTCATTTGTTTTACGAAAAGGTCCATTATTTACAAATATACTGCTGGCTGATGAGATAAACCGGGCTTCTCCCAAAACACAGTCAGCTTTATTGGAGGCGATGCAGGAATGCCAGGTCTCACTGGAAGGTGAAATTCTCAAATTACCGGATCCGTTTATTGTGATTGCCACCCAAAATCCAATCGAGTATGAAGGGACATTTCCTTTGCCGGAAGCTCAACTGGACCGCTTTATTATTCGATTATCCATGGGATATCCCTCGATCAGTGAGGAACAGGAAATCCTTGCCAGGAGGAGTGAACGTAAACAGGATTTGGTTCCCATTATGAAATTATTTACTCCTGCGTCCATTGCTTCCATGCGGGCAATTGTTGAAAATGTGTATGTTGACCCGGATATCCAACAATATATTGTCAAATTGGTGGAGAAAACCCGTAATCACCGGCAGGTTGAACTCGGAGTCAGTCCACGGGGTTCGTTGGCATTGATGAAAATCACCCGCTCCTGGGCAGCCATTCAAAATCGGGATTTTGTCCTTCCGGATGATGTGAAGTCGCTGGCCATTCCCGTCTGCGCCCATCGCATCATCAGCAAGAGCTATCTTCACAACGGCGACACGAACTCCACCGCCCGCATTCTTCAGCGCATCCTCGACCAGGTCTCCGCCCCCAATTGAGCGTTACATCGCCTTCCGCAGGATCTCCGCCAGCGCATCATCGGCCAGCGTCACCGGATTGTACCGCATGCTGCTCGCC
>ERZ1026796.2467-NODE-2467-length-10680-cov-2.465365_pt1 | contig 10680 bp, 14 predicted proteins | sample MGYA00520874_ERZ1026796 | MGnify/ENA primary metagenome ERZ1026796 (study PRJEB33270, sample SAMEA104284474) | anaerobic digester metagenome | biome: Anaerobic digester microbiome; feature: mesophilic sludge digester; material: Anaerobic digester biomass...
AATAGCTAGGTATCTAAATGTCTCAGAAACATATAAAGAGAAAAGACAGATGAGATGAGAACCAAATATCTCCATTCAAGAGAAAGACAAATGGGAATACAAAGATGGAAAGATATTACCAATTGGTGATTACAAATTAAATCCTAAAACAGAAGTAAAGAATATTGGCTCAATTACAGCAGTAGAGAAAGCAATTGAGTATGAAGTAAAAAGAATGATTGAAGAGTTAGAAGAAGGTAAGAAGTTAATACAACAAACAAGAGGTTGGAATGCATCTAGAGGTGTTACAGAGTTCCAAAGAAGTAAAGAAAAAGCTGAGGACTATGGATATGCTCCAGATCCAGATATTCCAATAATTGATGTATCTAAGGAAGATATTGAGAGAATCAAGAAAGAATTAATTGAATTGCCAACTGAAAAGATAAAGAGGTATGTAAAAGATTGGGAACTAACAGAGTATGCTGCAAATGTAATCTCTTCATCAAAAGAGAGTGCTGAGTATTTTGAAAAACTTCAAAAGAAACTCTCTGAGAATATGGATGAAAAAGATGCAGCTACAGAGGCTTCAAACTGGATTATGGGGCCACTTTATGCAATTGCAAACAAACAAGGTAAAGACATTACAGAGATTGGTGTTAATGGAGAAGATTTAGCTTTGTTAATTATTGCTTTTAGAGAAGGTATATTTACAAAAAACAAAGCAGAAGAATTACTTAATGAGAGTATTGAGAAGGATATCGATATATCAAAAGAGATTGAGAAACTAAAGAGTGCTAAGGAGTCTGTTGGAAGTCTTGAAGATATTGCAAAGCAAGTTATTGATGAGAATCCACAGGCTGCTAATGATTACAGAGGTGGTAAGGAGGCTAGTATTGGTTTTTTAGTTGGTAAAGTTATACAGTTAACACATGGTACAGCAAACCCAGCAGAGGTAAAGATTACTTTAGAAAAAGAATTAAAGAAATGAAAAAACATATTAAATTAAAAGAAGTTAGAGAAGATATACCTGGCAAATGTCTAACACAAGAAGAAGTATTAAAGACTGCAGAATATACTGAGAATGGACATGTTAAGGTATATGGTAAGGTGATTGGAGGAGAAGAATCTTAAACCTTATCTTTAAAGTACCCTATTCTCTGTAATAACAAGTACCATCTCTCCCAGAAAGTCATAAAGTGTTCTCCTCTAATCTTCTCTGTTTCTTCTTTCCCTATCAACTTCTCCAAAAAACTCCTAGCTTTCTTTATGGTTGGTTTTGCAAAATATGTAGCATTTATTGTCGCGTATTTCATTACATCGACTTTACCTAAGAATGCTGTCATTTTAAAATTCTTCCTTTCCTCCTCACTACACTCAAGAAGATACCTTGCTACTTCTTGTAATCTATGATTCCCATCAAGAATATTACCTACCTTTAGCAATCCTTTGTCTAAAAGTAGTTCCTCATCTTTTGAGATAGGATAAAAAATTAATGGTGGATCTATTAATCCCTCTTTAATCTTCTTTTCTACTTCATCCCTATCATATTCTGATTCTAATATTCCATGTACCCAGTCCTTTGCTTCTTCAGGAATATTTTCTTCTCTCTGAATTACTCCATTTGCCACACCCTTTAATGTCACATGTCTTCCACACATTTTCCAAAATATATATGCTGGAGCAACTGTCTGAGAAGATTCTACAAATGATTGTAGTTGTAAAACATCATCTGCATTTAATTCAACAATAGTCCAATCCTCTATACCTAGTTTCTCAAAGCTATATTGTTTACCCTGCCCTTCTGGTTTTTGAGATTGAATATAGTCATTGTATGCAGATATTGCTTCTGGAGATATACTTTCTACTACTGTTTCCATACTATATTATACCATTTTTTAACATATTCTCTCTAGTACTATCAAAATTTAGTGATTTTTAGTAAAATATACCCTACTAAGCCGAGGTGGTGAAACTGGCAGACACGTATGCCTTAGGAGCATATGGGGTAAAACCCTTGGAGGTTCGAGTCCTCTCCTCGGCATTTTTTAATTATCTGAGACTTCCTCTACTCTAAAACCATTTACAACTAATTCTGCAATAAATTCTGAATCAGTATAAATATCATTTTCCCCTTTCTCTAAGTCAAGATTATCTGGTAAGAGAACAGTCAACCAATACCCTAAACATAATTTGGAAGAACTATAATGTGAAGTTTTCATTTTCTCTATTAACTCCTGGATATTCTCTGTAATAGTCTCTTCGCCACCATATAAGTTTTGGGTTTTCTCTGCAAATGTTTTTCCTTCTCCGTACTCAGAAAATAATCCTGTCATTATTGATTCTTCACCATAATTTTCAAAACCGTTTTCTTCTGTTATTCTCAAACCCCTAAGTATTAAATCCTGCAGATGGTTTCTCTCTTCTTCAAAGAATAAAATTCCTCTTATTTCTGGGGTTAAACAAAGTAAAAATCTTTTATCTTCGTGTGCATACTCAATGATAACCTCATTCTCCTTTCTTGTTCTTTCTAATCCATCACTAATTGCCTCTGAAAGTACTGGATATACAGATTGTATAGGTTCTTTATCCATTTTAGTAATTATTTAAGTAAGATAGCTATATCTACATTATACCATTTTATTATGGGCTGCATCAAACCAAAAACTCTATGCTTAACCACTAACACTATAAGTACACCAATTCTTTAGAAAATGTGATAGAATAGTCCAGTATGTTTAAAAGAATAGCAAGACCATTTCAAAATGTTCTACTAGAAAGAAAATTATGTGTTGGTTGTACTGCACCATTAACTAAAGCTAGAAAGTTAGGTAACTTATCTGATAATAGGATAATGGTTGAATGTAAATGTAAAAGAAGATATGTGTATGAAAAAGAACTAGCTGCTTTTAAAAGAGCTACATTTGCAGAAGAACAACAGATACTAAGTATGATTGCAAAAGGAGAGGTGTAGTATTCACAAAAAGATCTAATTATAGTAGAATCTCTAGAGTAATGCCGCTATCGTCTAGTGGTCTAGGACAACAGGTTTTCATCCTGTAAACCGGGGTTCGATTCCCCGTAGCGGTACCATATCATATTATGAAAGACTTTTTCAAAAGAAATAAAGTTCTCATTTCATTAGCTGCAATACTCTTCTTAATTCCTACTTTAGTAGGTTGCATAAGTTTGTATGTAACTAAATCAACTGAAAAGTATGTCTATAACCAAGAAAATATTACAATCCAGGATAATCAAGATGAATATGATGCAATATTAATCCTGGGAAGTGGTGTAAGAGGTAATTACCCTACTCCAATTCTAAAAGAAAGATTAGATACAGGTATATATCTATATGAAAATGGTATAGCTCCTAAGATTATAATGAGTGGTGACCATGGAAGAGAGTATTATGATGAAGTTAATATTATGAAAGATTACGCCATTGAAAAAGGTGTGCCTTCAGAAGATATATTCATGGATCATGCAGGTTTTTCAACATATGAAAGCATGTACAGAGTGGGATATATATTTGGAGCAAAAAAAGTAATAGTTGTCTCTCAAGAATACCACCTTTACAGAGCAATATATATTGGAAGAAGGCTAGATTTAGATGTAATCGGTGCTAATGCAGCTAAGAACATTCTAGGAGGACATAGTGTAAGATTAACAAGAGAGATCTTTGCTCAAAACAAAGATTTCTTTAAAATAATGTTTAAACCAAAACCAACCTTTCTAGGAGAAAAAATATCATTAGAAGAGAGTGGAGATATTACAAATGATAGATAATCATTGACAAAGAAATATCATTTGAATAGACTGTATATTAGTAATATCATATTTTATCTGCTCAAAAAATGTACGATTCAGAACCAGAAGTTTTAACTACTACAGAGAAAATATCTTCAGTACTTGGCTCTATTGGCAAATTTATCATGTCTTTCTTAGAAACAGTAGTTGTTGCCCTTGTTATCTCTGTAGTCCTCTATCTCTTCATTATGACTCCCCATGAAGTTGTAGGGAGATCTATGGATCCAACATACAAAAATGGAGAGATGTTAATGGCGAACAAGATATTGTACAAGATGAAAAAACCTGAAAGAGGAGATGTCATTATCTTTAAATATTCAGAAACACAAGACTTTATCAAACGAATCATCGGCCTACCAAGAGAAACAGTTATGTTAAAGGATGGAAAGTTATACATTAACGGAAATATGCTTGATGAATCACACTACTTAAGTAGTAGTGTATATACAAACGGTGGTGAGTATCTTAAAGAGGGAGAAACTATTACTGTTCCCGAGGGTAGATACTTTGCATGTGGGGATAACAGACCACATAGTTCTGATTCCAGAGCTTTTGGCCCTATAGATGAAAAAGATATTAAAGGAAAAGCTTGGATTGTATATTTTCCATTTAACGAATTTAGATTGGTTAAACACGAGGTGTATAATGGGATGTAGAAATCTTGTGTGAAACATGATAAGCTAGAAATATGAAAACATTTGTCATTGCAAACCAAAAAGGAGGAGTAGGAAAGACTACAACAGTCATGAATCTTGGGGCAGCACTGGCAAACAAGAAGAAAAAAGTTCTAGTTATTGACCTAGATCCACAATCAAATCTATCTTCAGGACTTGGTTTTACTCAACAGTTTGATAAACAGAGTTGGAATTCTACAGATGAAGCTCCATACAAGAGTATTTATGATGTTTTAGTTGGAGGAGATTCAATATCTTCGGTATTTGTTACAACATCTACCCCTAACCTCTTTCTAGTTCCTTCTCATCTATCTTTAGCCGGAGCTGAAATTGAGATGGTTAATATGATATCTAGAGAAACTTTGTTAAAGAATAAACTGAAAGAGATAACAGAAGAGTACGATTATGTCCTTATTGACTGTCCACCATCATTAGGTCTTTTAACTATAAATGCGCTAACAGCAGCTGAGAGATTAATCATCCCTATACAGTGTGAATATTTCGCACTGGAGGGCCTAGGACAGCTCATAGAGACCACAAAACTGATAAGAGGAGTAAATCCCTCTCTTAAAATTGGAGGTGTTGTTTTAACAATGTATGATAGTAGAACAAAACTCTCAGAGAGTGTTGTAAAAGATGTTAAAGAATTCTTTAAGGATGTTGCATTTGAGTCTGTTGTACCTAGAAATGTAAGACTATCAGAATCACCATCACATGGTAAAACAATATTCCAATATGATGATAAGTCAACAGGTGCTATGGCCTACTCTAAGCTCGCAAACGAATTTATTAAACGTTTTGAAGATTAAATTAAGTAAAAAATAATATGCAGAATGAAAGATTAGGAAAAGGATTAGCAGCACTCATTAGTTCTAATCAGGTTGATAATTCAACTAGCTCTTACATCCCTGATTTTAATATTGATAATATAGAACCAAATCCATATCAACCTAGAATGCATATTGATCCAGAGGAGTTAATTCAGATTGCTGATTCAATTAGAGAACATGGTGTAATTCAACCTCTAATCATTACAAAAATGAAAAACTCAGACAAGTATTATCTAATAGCTGGAGAGAGAAGATTAAGAGCTTCTCAACTTGCAGGACTTAAAACAGTACCCGTTGTTATAAAAGATAGTTCTCCAAAGGAGATGTTAGAGATTGCAATTGTAGAGAATGTTCAGAGACAAGATCTTAATCCACTTGAGGAAGCTGCAGCATATAAGCAGATGCAGGATGAATTTGGTATGTCTCATGAGGAGATAGCAAAAAAGGTTGGTTTAAACAGAGTTACAATTACAAACAAGATAAGATTAATTAATCTTCCAGATCCAGTTAAAGAAGATGTCCTTAATGGTAAGTTAAGTGAAGGTCATGCTAGAGCATTACTTGGTATTAAAGATAGAACATCATTGATTGCTGCTGCTGATTTGGCAATAAAAAGAGGTATGAGTGTTAGAGAAGTAGAAGTATTGGTTAGAAAGATATCATATGGTAAGAGTTCATCAACAAAGGTTTGGAGAACTACAGATGAGCAAACAAGTAAGTATTCAGACATGCTAAGTAAAAAATTAGGGTATACAGCACATATTAGAAAGATGACAAAGGGAGGAAAAGTAATTATTAGATACAACAACATTGATGAGTTAAATGATTTAATGAAGAAGTTGTTGTAAGAATTTACTTCTATTGACATACTCAAAGGATAGCAAGTATAATTATCTACAAATTCTTCAAGAGGCCAACTGTAAAGTGGTCTCTTGTTTTTTTATATCATTACTTCTTCTAAGGGTTATACAAAAGAAGTTAGTTAGTACTAACTTCCTGCCTCAACTTCTCATATACTAATACTGCAGCTGTAGAACTAACATTCAAAGATCCAATACCTTCTCTCATTGGAATAGAAACAGCACCATCTACTCTCTCTAAAATTCCTGTTGAAATACCAACATCTTCAGCACCTAATACAAATGCAATTGGACCTTTAAGATTCTGTTCATAATAATTCTTCCCTTCCATATGTACTGCATATGTCTTAATATCATTCTCTTTTAGCATCTTAAGAGCCTCAAAAAGTTTCATCTCTACAAGTGGAACTCTCTCAGCTGCTCCCATTGAAATTCTAATTGTCTCATGGGTGATAATACTTTTCTTTTGAGGATTAACAATAATGCCGTTTACTCCAACAGCAAAAGCTGTTCTCATAATAGCAGCAATATTCTGTGTATATTTCAAATCATCTAAGACAAGAAAAAACGGTTGTTTACCTTCCTTGTAAATAGTATCTAGTAGTTCACTAAGACTCCAATCATTTTGAGAATACATCATACCAACAATACTCTCTGCAGATGAAGATCTCAGTCTCCTCTGAAGTGCTTTTCTTGAAACCTTAATAATTGGAATTCTCTTCTGACCTGCAAGTCTATATATCTCCTTACTTTTTTCATCTTTAAACGCACTACTAACTGCGTAGATAGTTTCAAAATCCCTACCTTCTCTTAACAGCTCTAAAAGAGCATTTTTGCTTTCAATCTGTATGAATTTGGATTTAGCCATAGATATATGACTATACTATTACGTCAACAAAAAATCTACCTCTCTTAAAACCACTCATCTTTCTAAACTGCACTACACCATCTGTTTTTGCATGTATTGAATGAGTTTTACTCATGTATGTATTATTTCCTGGATGATATACAGAGCCTCTCTGTCTAATAATAATATTTCCAGCTTTTACTTGTTCTCCTGCAAATTTTTTAACACCTAGCCTTTTACCAGCTACCTTACCGTAGTTAGATGTTGTACTTCCTGCTGCAACTTTTGCCATCTACTTTTTTTATCAAGTTATATACTCATACTAAGATCTCTCTAGTATGTAAATGTTCCGGGTAATAATACTATTTTTTCGACTCCACTTCAAGTCCTCTTTAGAATATTCACTGTTTTTTACAATCCACCTCTTACCTATTAATTCTCTAATACCAAATGTTTTCCATCCTCTATCTGTTTTGTATGAAGGAATAATGATTACAACCTTAATACCTCTCTTTTCCATTTTGTTATCAATCAGATCAAAAAGCTTAAAGTAAAGCTTCTTAACATCTTCTAACAACTCTTCTGCTTTCTGTTGAGTAATAATTCTTGTTAGAGGTGGACCCATGTAAGGTTCGCATACAATTGATGTAATATCAGTATGTTTTAGTTTCTTTACAATCTCACTATCCGGTTTTGTAACATCAAACCTAAATGTCTCATAAAGAGTATCAGATATATATCCTTCACTACTTAACCACCTTACATTTACATCTGTATCATTAACTGCTTGAGGATTAATATCTGATGCTAAGAAGTTAAAACCTAACATTGCAGCTTCCATAGGTATAGTGCCTGAACCACAGAAAGGATCCCAAAGAGTTCCACTGTTTTGTGCTGTAAAATTAACCATCATTCTTGCTAACTTAGGCGGTAGTGTTCCCATCTCTGTATCAGTTTCTGGTTTGTTCATATCTCTGCTTACAAAACCTTCTAAATCTTGAATCTTAATTGTTCTGCCATATATCTCCTCATTACCTTGTCTAAGAATATTTAATTCAAAACCTTTTTGTAAAATTTGATTCCTGATTACTTGAGCTGCGTTTAGAGAGCTACCTCTTCCTTGTGGAAGAACAAATCTTGATGATATACCATACTCCTTTAGTCCTTTTTTAATGCTATTTGCCAACTTTTTAAGAAATCTACTATCATCTTTATGAGAATTACCTAATATACTAATACCAAATATTACTTTCTTACTACCTTCCTGACTATCAATTCCTTCTTGATTGGTTGTGGTATAGAAGTTATCAATATCTTCCACTATCTCCCCTACTCTTACACTACCTCCTAGTCTACCAAAGATATTCTTAACAAATGTTTCATCAATCTTTTCATCTTTAACCAAGAATATACTAGAACCGAATCTAGTTACTACATCTTTACTAAATCCAAAAGATTCTAGAACTGTAAGAAGTTCTGTGTATGATAGTTCTGGAAATGTTCCAGCTTCAAAGAAATATTGTTTGGGCATCTTAATTATATACTCTTAACTATTACTTTCGTAATACTCGGTCTATATCCATACCTTGTTCTCTGTCTTGCTTTAGCTGCATACTTGAAACCTTCAATCTTTTCACCTTTTTTCTGAGATGTAATTTCAAGTTTAACAACTGCATCTTTTACATATGGTTTACCGATTTTTACATCCTTACCATCAGAGAGTAGTAAGACTTCTTTTACTTCAATCTTATCTCCCTTCTTACCTTCTAACTTTTCTACTTCATATTCCTTACCTACGTATACTTTTAACTGTACACCAGAGATTGCAATTACAGCAAATTTATCACCTTTCTTTGTTTCTACTTTAACTTCTTTTTTAGGAGTAGTCTTTTTAACTGCTGGCTTTGTAGCTTTTTTAACAACTTTCTTAGTTGTTGTCTTTTTTGTAGTTTTTGTTTCTTTTTTGTCTGCCATAGGTAAGGATTTTATGTTATGTAGGCAAAAAAGTCAATGTTTTGGTGTTAATCCTCATACACATCAATAATATCACCTTTCTTAGTCCTAAGTTTCTGACTGTTCTTCAAGCTAATATTATGTACTAATCCTAAACATACCAAAGTCATTACTGTAATTGTACCTCCTGCACTCATAAGGGGAAGTGGAATACCTGTAGCTGGAATACTACCCGTATTAGTACCAATATTAATAAATATCTCAAGTAACATTTTAATACCAACTCCCATACTAATTAATGAAAACATTGTGTTTTCAGAACAATTAACAGCAGTCATAAAACAGAAGGCAATGATTAAGCCATACAAAAGCATTAAAAAGAGACTACCTACTAAACCAAATTCTTCGGCATAAGAAGCAAAGATAAAGTCGGTTCTAAACTCAGGTAAGAAGTTTCTCTTACTCTGTGTCCCATTTCCAAAACCTTTACCAAATATCCTTCCAGATCCAATAGCTATTTTAGATTGATTTACATTAAAGAGATTATCTGATGATGTTTCCTCTGGGTTAATAAAAGCTACAATTCTTTGTTTCTGATAATCTTTAAGAAGATTTCTCCAAGTAACAGAGGATAATGCACCGACTAAAAGTGCGATTACAAAAGAAATTACAATGAAAAGTTTCCAATTACTCTTTGCGTAGAAACTAAATATACCAACAACAACAGCAACTATTAATAACAAGAACCATAAATTATTACCCGTGATTGAAGATATTAGGAAAGCACCAACTGTTGAAAGAAGAATTGTTAGTATAACTGCATTTCTTACTGGATTATTAAGACCCATAAATACTAAAAGGAACCAAATAGCCAGAGTAAGAACCATCATACTTCCACTAGGTTGGAGATATATTAAGACTAAAATTGGAGCAAGAAAAAGAAATGATAGTAAAAAAAGAATCCATTCACTGTATTTCTCTTTCATTGAGAATATTACAGAGGTTACAATTATGACAGTGAATTTAGCAATCTCTGATGGTTGTATCTGAATACCACCTATGATTAACCATCTTTTTACATTTTTTATAACAGGACCAAAGAGAAGTGTTAGTACTAATAATACTATGGTCACTACATAGATTATAAGTAAGACTTGCCAATGTTTTAGATATGATAGGTCTATATAGCTAAGTAAAATAAAAAGAAGAGATCCTACTCCGATAAAGATAAGTTGTTTTGTGAATATATCAGTATCTGCTAAACCTCCTGTTGGAAGTATTAATGTTGAGTAAAGAGTTACAAGTCCAATGATAATTAGTAGTACTAACGGAATAATAAGAAAGAGAGAGACATGCTTACCTTTAAAAGAAGTCTTTTTAAGAATATTCATACGTAATTATAACAGACAGATATCTCCTTTACTTTCTCATAAAAGCAGGAACATCTAAAGGATCATCTGTTTGGATATCTTCGGCCTTTATTGCTGGTGCATCAAAGTTTTCATCTTCTAGAATACTATCAACATCTTCACTCTCATCATCAAAGGAATCAAGAGGTTCTGTTGTACTAATGCTAGATGTTGTATCCGTATCATTATCTAATCCAAATGTTCTAATATTATTTGCCGTTGTTGAGATTGTAGAAGCAGAATCTTCCTCTTGTGGTTGTCTATATATCTGTTTTGATTCATCAAATCCGGTTGCTACAATTGTAATGATAAGTTCATCAC
>ERZ1026796.2468-NODE-2468-length-10670-cov-3.186190_pt1 | contig 10670 bp, 7 predicted proteins | sample MGYA00520874_ERZ1026796 | MGnify/ENA primary metagenome ERZ1026796 (study PRJEB33270, sample SAMEA104284474) | anaerobic digester metagenome | biome: Anaerobic digester microbiome; feature: mesophilic sludge digester; material: Anaerobic digester biomass | place...
TCTTTGATGCCGCAGCCGCGCTGCGGTTGATCCAGTACTATCAGAAACGGAATCATGCGGCCTATGTCTCACATCGAAAAAGAAAGTTGCAGCAACTCGCCCTCCTGGGCGACTTTGCGCTGTAATATTAATATGGCCCGGATTTGGCCCGCTTGCTCCCGCCAGATCGCCAAATCTGGCGGTTTTGGCCTCCCCTGGCCCTGCACCGTGCCGATGGCCCCGCAGGGGGAGCGTCGGGAAGGGCACCCCCGGGGCCCGAAGGGGGATCTGGCGAGCCAGGCCGAGCGATAAGCAGAATCGGGCTTGCACCTCGTCATATTCGGAATTGCTGGGCTGCCTGGCGCAGGCATTGACAAAAGGCTCATTTCGTGGCAGAATATGCCCCCGGGCGCCGCCTGCCCCTCAACCCAGCCTACCCTGTGCGGTGCGCCCATGGTTCCCCTTTCGACCCATCCGGCTCCCAGGCTGCCGGGAAGCAGCCTTCCGAGCACGCGTGGCTCGCGGCTGGCGAACTCGCGTATCAGGGAGGGCCGGGCAGTTGTTCGCCGCGCGCGCCTGGAAATTTGAGAAGGAGACACGAATGAGCAGAGTACGGGTTCTCGTAGGCACACGCAAAGGCGCGTTCATCTTGACGTCTGACGGCAAACGCGACCGATGGCAGGTCGACGGCCCGCACTTTGGCGGCTGGGAGATCTTTCACGTCAAGGGCTCGCCCGTCAATCCCGACCGGGTGTATGCGTCGCAAACGAGCGACTGGTTCGGACAGGTGATCCAGCGCTCGGACGACGGCGGCCGCACGTGGGAGCCTGTGGGCAACGACTTCCAATACGAGGGCATGCCCGGCACCCACCAGTGGTACGACGGCACGCCCCACCCCTGGGAGTTCCTGCGCGTCTGGCACCTGGAGCCATCGCCGACCGAGGCGGAGACGGTCTATGCCGGCGTCGAGGACGCGGCGCTGTTTCGCTCCACCGACGGCGGGCACAACTGGCAAGAGGTCGCCGGGCTGCGCCGCCACGGGACCGGGCCCCAATGGCAGCCGGGGGCCGGGGGGCTGTGCCTGCACACCATCCTCCTCGATCCGGCTGACCCGCGCCGGATGTACGTCGCCATCTCGGCGGCGGGCACCTTCCGGACCACCGACGGCGGCGAGACGTGGCAGGCCATCAACCGCGGCCTTCGCTCCGAATTCCTCCCCGACGTAGACGCCGAGGTGGGCCACTGCGTGCACCGCATCGCCCTACACCCCTCGCGTCCCAACGTGCTGTTCATGCAAAAGCACTGGGACGTTATGCGCAGCGACAACGCCGGCGAGCTGTGGCAGGAGGTCAGCGGCGATCTGCCCAGCGACTTTGGCTTTGCCATCGACGTCCACGCCCACGAGCCCGAGACGATCTATGTCATCCCCATCAAGAGCGACTCGGAGCATTACCCGCCCGAGGGCAAGCTGCGCGTCTACCGCAGCCGCAAGGGGGGCAACGACTGGGAGGCACTGACGGACGGCCTGCCCCAGCGGGACTGCTACGTCAACGTCCTGCGCGACGCCATGGCCGTGGACAGCCTCGATCCGTGCGGCATCTATTTCGGCACCACCGGGGGGCAGGTCTATGCCTCGCCCGACGGTGGGGACCACTGGACGCCCATCGTCCGCGACCTGCCCGCCGTCCTGTCCGTGGAGGTCCAGACGCTGCCATGATCCGCGTTGTACTACCCTATCACCTGCGAACGCTGGCCCAGGCCGGGCCCGAGGTGCATCTCGACGTTGAGGGACCCGTCACGCAGCGCAGGGTCCTGGACGCCCTGGAGGCCCGCTACCCCATGCTGCGCGGCACCATCCGCGACCAGGCCACCCGGGAGCGGCGGTCCCTGATCCGGTTCTTTGCCTGCGAGCAGGATCTGTCCCACGAATCGCCCGACGCTCCGCTGCCCGAGCCCGTGGCCACGGGAGCGGAGCGCCTGATCATCGTGGGGGCCATCGCTGGCGGCTAGCCGGCCAGCGCTGAACGCAAGCAGGTGACCCACGCCCCCCCGGCGCCCGAGCGCGCCATGACCCGCCTGGAGGTGGCGCGGCAGCGGCTCCGCAACCTGTGGCTGACGGATCCAAAACCGGGCCGGCCTGCCGGCGTGGTGGCCTGGCTGGGTGCCGTTCAGGCCCAGGATTACGCCGCCACCAAATGGGCCGTGGGGATGCGCCTGCAAGGCGCCGTGGACGCCGGCATCGAAGCGGCATTCACGGCAGGCGAGGTCCTCCGGACGCACATGCTGCGGCCGACGTGGCATTTCGTCACTCCGGCCGACATCCGCTGGCTGCTGGCCTTCACCGCACCGCGCGTTCACGCGGCCAATGCCTACATGGTCCGCAAGCTGGACCTGGATGAGGACACCTTTCGGCGCAGCAACGACGCGCTGGTCCGGGCCCTGCAAGGCGGCCACCTCTGCACGCGCCAGGAGCTGCGCCAGGTGCTGGAGGAGGCCGGCATCGCAGCCGGCGACGGAATACGACTGAGCTATCTGCTAATGCAGGCCGAGTTGGAGGGGATCGTGGTCAGCGGGCCGCGTCGTGGCAAGCAGTTCACCTACGCGCTGCTGGAGGAACGGGTGCCGCCGGCCAGGCACCTGGACCGGCAGGAGGCCCTGGCCGAGCTGAGCAGGCGCTACTTCACGAGTCGGGGGCCGGCCACCGTCCATGATTTTGCCAGGTGGTCGGGGCTGACGGTGGCTGACGCCCGGCAGGGCCTGGAAGCGGTCAAGGATCAGCTCCTGGTCGAGGCCGTGGACGGCCAGGAGCTGTGGTTCCCGCCGCCCGTGACGCCGGAGGCCCCGTTTGCCACTGCCAACGCTCCTGTCGCCTGGCTGTTGTCGGGTTATGACGAGTACATTTCCAGCTACCAGGATCGCGGCGCCATGGTCGAGCCCGAGGTTTGGGCCCAGTTGATGACGGCGGGCAATGCCCTTGCCTACGTCATCCTCATCGACGGCCAGATCGTGGGCAGTGCGCTCCGCACGCTGCAGAAGCGAGCGGTGACGATCGAGACCAGGCTGTTTCTACCGCTGACCGAAGCCCAGGAACAGGCCGTCGCCGTGGCGGCGCAGCGCTACGGCGAGTTCATGGGGCTGCCCGTGGCTCTCCAGTGGGCTCATGTCGGCCCCGAATTTGTTCCGCCTCAAGGCCCTCAGCCTGCCTCACCCTCGTAGATCACCACGCCTGCCGGCGGCACGCGGAGGAACACCACCTGGACGGTGCCGGAGGCCGTGGACTGCTCCTCGATGGGCAGCACCTGGCCCACCTGCTCCCCGCCGCTGGCATAGATGCACCGCAGGCGGCTGCTGAATTTCAGGATGCCCCGCTTTACCTCCACCCACGCCTCGCGCTCCGCGTCGGGGTCGGTATTGACCGCCACCAGCATCTCCTGGTCGTCGAACAGCCGCGTCCAGGGCACGATGGAGCGCATCCGGCCGCCGATCATGTGCGGCACGCCAAAGTGCTGCCCGTCGCCCGAGATGCGGCACAGGTATTGGCGCCCGCGCCGCAGGGCGATCTTTTGCCGGCGAACGGCCAGGATCCTGGCCAGCTCTTGATAGATGGGCCCGTCCTCGTCAAAAAAGTGCCGGCCCCTCGAGCGAAAGGCGCCAAACTCGCCGCCGAACATGGCCTCCCGCAGGTAGCGGTCGCTGCCGCCCGCGCCGTCAAAGGCCTGTTCGGTGCCATAGTAGATGCACGGAATGCCCATCGTCGCCACGCCCAGCGCCAGGGCGGGGAGTAGCAGCTTTTTCGCTTCCGGGCCGTCGGCGCAGAACCGCGCCTTCTGGTTCCCCTTGCGCACCTGGTCGTGGTCGTCCAGGACGGTGACCACCTTGTTGGTGAACCAGGCGTGGGATTGTTTTTGGATCAGGAGCGAGTTGCGAAAGAGATCGAAGTAGTCGGCCGGGTTTCGATACCCCTTGGCCAGGTACTCCAGCTTGTCGGGCTCGTCGCTGATCCCCAGGGCGGCGTCGAGGCCAGTCTGCTCCAGCGTGTCAAAGGCCCTGGCCCGCCCGCCGGTGATCTCGCCGATGAGGTAGAAATTCTCCTTGCCCAGGTGCTGGGCAAACTCGTGGATCACTGACGTAAAGAATCGCGTGGCGCCCAGGTCCATGTGCTTGACCGTGTCGACGCGAAAACCGTCGACGTCGGCGTAGGCGATCCAGAACTGGTACACGCGGCACAGCGACAGGAGGACCGGCGAAGGCCGGTACTCGTCGATCTCGCCCCGGCCCAGGTGGACGTCCTTGAGGTCGTGGAAATCCCCGGAGAGCGACTCGGGCTCATAGTCCCAGTTGCTGATGTGCCCCTGGCGGGTAAACGTCTCCGGCTCCTGGAACTCGGCGGGCCAGATGGCGCCGTCAGGCCAGTGCAGCGCCGCGTCCTCGGGAGCCAGAGGGGCAAAGGGGATGCGAGGGACGCCCTCCCGGTCGCGATAGCCGGCCACCTGATAGGGGCGTCCGTCCCAGCGGGGGTCCAGGAACTCGTTCCCCTGCTCGTCCCGTGTCCAGTAGCGGTCGGGCGCGTAGTCAAAGACATTGCCCGCGTGGTTCAGGATGATGTCCAGGATGACATAGATGCCGTGGGCGTGGGCCGCCTGCACCAGCTCGCGCAGGTCCTCCCGCGTGCCAAAGTGGGGGTCCACGTCGACGAGGTTCTGCACCCCGTAGCCGTGATAGGTCTCCTGGAAGGCCACCTGCTTGAAGATGGGGCTGATCCAGATGGCCGTCACGCCCAGGCGCTGCAGGTACCCGAGCTTGCTCTGCAGTCCCTTGAGGGTGCCGCCGGCCCACCGGCTGCCGGCCTCTCGCCAGCTCCGCGCGTCCTCCTCCGTCTGGATGGCGTTTCCCGCGTCGGAGGGCTGGAACGGGGGCGTCGTACCGCCGGCGACCACCTGGCCGTCGCTGTCCCGATTGGCCATCTCCCGGCCGTCGGAAAAGCGGTCGAGCATCAGAAAATAGAGCACCTGGTCCTCCCAGGCGGCGGGTGAGGCGGTGAACTGCCGGTCCCGCAGGCCGGCGAAATCCAGGTCTCGCAGCCTCTTCTCGATCATCCGGACCCCCTTCTGGTGCGGCAAGGATGGAAGGCTCGCGGGCTAGTGCGGCAGCGGCGGAGCGAGATTGCCCGCGAAGAAAAAAAGATAACATGTATCAAGAAATTTGTCAAAATCGGGGTGCTGTCAGCGATGTTTTTCCACAACAGACATTCACCCGCAAGAATTGGCGCTGCGCCACGAGCTGGTGTACAATGGCCGGCATGAAAGAGGCACAAGACGTGCTCACCCTGCTGCGGGCCTACTTGCCTTCGGCCGCCCTGGGCTCGGCGCTGGAGCTGGGGCTGTTCTGGAGGCTATCAGAGGGACCCCTTTCCGTGGAGGACCTGGCCCGGGAGTGGAGCATCCCTCCCCGGCGCTGCCACATCTGGCTGGAGGTTCTGGCCAGCCTGGACCTGCTGGAGCGCCGGCCCGGGGGCTATGCCCTGTCTGACAGGGCGCGCCGCGAGATCGTCGAGACCTATAGCCGGGATGCGTGGGAGACCCTGGCCCTGGAGGCGCGCGAGCGCTATCCGGCCGGCCAGGACCTGGCACTGCACCTGGCAACCCCCGGCTCGGTGTGGGACGTCCTGGGACGCCGGCCGCCCAACTACGTGGAGCAGATGGCAGCCGATCCAGGCCGGGCGCGCCGGTTCGTGCGCATGTGGCACGAGCTGCGCGAGCCCCTGGCCGAAGAGGTGGCGGACCTGCTCGATTTACGGGGCGTGGACCGGGTCATGGACCTGGGGGGCGGCTCCGGCGTCGTGTCGCTGGCGCTCTTGCGCCGCTGCCCCACGCTCTCGGCCATCGTCGTCGACATCGAAAACGTCTGCGCCGCCGGCCGCGAGATCGCCGAGCGCACCCCGCTCCTCCGCGACCGGATCGCCTACCAGCCCCTCGACATCCTCCACGATGAGCTGCCGGCCGGCTTTGACCTGGTCATCGAGTGCAAGGTGGGGGTTTACGAGCAGGCGCTCTTTGAGAGGGTGCGGCGTGCATTAAACGAGGGGGGCCGTTTTGTCCTCATCGACGAGCTACCGCCGGAAGGACAAGACCCCCCGATCGATCACCTGCGCTATGCCTTTCACAATGCCCTGCGGGATCCCGACTTTGCCTTGCCCGCCAGGGAGCAGGTATCCGGCCTTCTGGAGGCAGCCGGCTTTGACCTGGTCTTGGAGCAGGTCCTGCAGGCCGGCGGCCGCTTGCTGGAGACGCGCAAACGCTGAAGGATCGGCCGTCCCTTCCTCCGGGCTAGAACGAGGCGACAGCCGACTCCAGGTCCGGCGCCACTTCCAGGAATCTCTTGAACCCAACGGTCTCGAGGATGTCGTCGACCCGCGGCTGGGGGTTGACGAGCTTGAAGTGTGCCTGCGGCCCGGCGTCCCGGTCGCGGCGGATGGCATGGAAGGCCTCCCATCCCTCGTCGGGGCTGGCCGAAGCCTCCCCCCGCAGCAGCGCGGCGATGCTCTGCAGAGCGACCAGTCCCGAGCTGCTCATGTAGGGGACGTCGCTCAGGTCAAGGAGGATGTCCCTCGCGCCTGTTGCATGGATCCTCTGGGCCTCGGCGATGAGATCCTGGTAATTGGATGCATCCAGGTCGCCGCTTGGCCTCAAGACGGTGACCGGAACACGGCCGGCAATTTGTGAAACGGTCAGTTGGATGGCCACTGGTCCCTCCTTTACCACTTCTTGATCATGGTCAGCGTGTTGCCTTCCTGTGGGTCAAAGTCAAAGTGCACCTGGCTCATGACCTTGCGCATGAGAAACAAACCAACACCCCCCAGAGGGCGCTCTTCCAGGGGAGCCAATATGTCGGGCTCGGGGATCGAGTCGGGATCGAAGGGGATGCCCCAATCGCGGATGACAACCAGCACGCCCCCGTTGAGAGGTTGGATCTCGATCTCGATCTTGCCACCCTGGCCCTTGTAGCCGTGCTCGATGACGTTGGTGCAGGCTTCGTCCACGGCCAATTCCAGCTCGTAGAGCTCGCGCTCGGGAATCCCCAGGTCCTCCCCGACCTCACCCACGAAGCGGCGAATGCTCGAGAGGTGTGAATAGTCTGCCCAAAGGCTCAGCTCTGCCATGGCCATCCCTTCAGCCCGAATGTCCGAAAGCATACCACCAAAGGGCGGGGCTGTCAACGCCGCCCAAGGAGGTTCGCAGCCCGCTCCAGGTCGCGGATGGCGCCGCAGCGCTGAAAGAGGGCCACGGCACGCTCCAGGTCCTGTCCGGCCCGCCCATCATCTCCCGTCGCCTGCAGCAGCCGGGCCCGGTCGTAGAGGGCGCGGCCCAGCTCCAGGCGGCTGTCGAGGGCGGCCAGGCCGTCGACGGCGGCGTCCAGGGCCTGGACTGCCTCGCGCTCGGCGCCCTCCGCCGCCAGGATCCCGGCCCGGGCCCGCGTGGCGAGGGCCACAAAGTGGGCCGACCCGGCCCGTTCCACCAGCGGCTGATAGCCGGCGAGGGTCGAGCGGGCCGCTTCCAGGCGCCCCGCGGCGCAAAAGGTCTCGACAGCGTAAGAGCCAATCTGCACCCAGGCCCCGAGGTTGTCCGTTTGGGCAATGAGGCGCTGGCACTCCTCGTACAGGGCCGCTGCCGGCTCCCATTCCTGCCGCTGGGCGTGCCAATAGGCCAGGGCGTGGCGCGACATGCACAACATGTAGATCTGTCCTAGCTCGTCGCCCCGCGCCACGGCCAGGCGCGCCGTGGCCCCGGCCTGTTCGTCCCGGCCAAGGTCCGCTTCGACGGTGGCCAGCGGCCAGCCGGCGAGAACCGAGAGGCGCAGCTCGCCCGTGGCCTCGGCCAGGGCCAGGCAGGACTCTGCCGCCGCGGCCGCCTGCTCCAGCTCGCCCAGGCCGTAGAGGGCGTTGGCGCGGCTCAGCTCAGCCCAGGCCACGCGCACCTGGGCGCCGGTTTTCTGCCCGATCTCGCGCTCGATGCCGGCATACTCCAGGGTCTCGCGCCAGCGGCCCAGCACAAAGCTGTCCTCGGCCAGGAACTCGTAGCCGATGCTCGTGGCCCGCGCCAGGTTCTTGCGCTCGCCCAGGCGAATACTGGCCCGCGCCCAGGCCATGCTCTCGTCGTAGCGGGCGAGGTGTTGGTAGGCGCCGGCCAGGTAGGTATAGATCTCGGTCAGGGTCAGCCCGTCGTCCAGCGGCTCGGCCAGGCTGCGCGCCTCCTCGATAAAGGCCAGGGCGCGCCGGTGCTGGCCGCGATAGTGCTCGAAGCGGCCCATGGCCGCCAGGATGTCGGCCTTGACGCCGGGCATGGCCTCCGGGTCCACCTCGTCCAGCGCGGCGCGAAGATAACCAAGGGCCCGCTCGTCTCCGACGTCGGTATAGACCACGCCGATCCTGGCCTTGAGTCGCGTCCGTTCCTGGGGGGCGGCGGTCAGGTCGAGGGCCGCCTCGTAGTGCTTGACGGCCTCCTCGATGGGCCCCCGTAGCTCGTAGGCCCGGGCCAGGGCCTGGTGGATGGCCGCTTCCTCGTCGCGCAGACCGAGTCCCTGGGCCAGCTCGCGGGCCTGCTCGTAGTGCCGCAGAGCCTCGTCGGTGGCATAGAGCCGCTCGGCCTCCTCGCCGGCCAGGCGCAGATAGCGCAGGGCCCGGGCATGGTCGCCGCTCTCGGTGAAATGGTAGGCCAGGTCTTCGACGTGGGTCCGGGGCTCGCCGGCATACAGCCTCTCCAGCGCCTCACCGATGCGCTGGTGCGTGCGCCGCCGGCGCACCGGGTTCAGCTCGTTGTACAGCACCTCGCGGAGCTTGTCGTGGGTGAAGGCAAAGCTCTCGTCGCCAGCGTCGCGCAGGATCTGGGCGCCGAGGGCCTCGTCCACGGCGTCCAGCAGCACGTCCTCGCCGCTGGCCGTGACCGCCGCCAGCTCGCGGAAGGAGAACGACTTGCCCAGGGGGGCGGCCGCGTACAGGACGTCGAGGCAGTCCTCGTTCAGCCGGCTGAGGCGCCGCCCGATGGCCTCCTTGACGCTCTGCGGGATGGACATCTCACCGATCTCCAGCCGCTGCCAGCGACCCTCCTCGCGATAGATCTGCCCCTGCTCCACCAGGGCCTTGACCACCTCCTCGACAAAGAAGGGGTTGCCCTCCGTCTCGCGGTAGATGGCCTCTGCGAACTCGTCCGTCACCTGCTCGGCGCCGAACAGCGCGGCCAGGAGGGTCGCCGTCTCATTCCGGCCCAGGCGGGCCAGGGGGATGCGCACCGCCAGGCGGTCGCGGTTCCATTCCACAAGGGCGGCGGCCAGGGGATGGGCACGGTCCAGCTCCACCTCGCGGTACGCGGCCAGGATCAGCGCCCGATCGTGGCGCAGGGCGCGCAGCAGGTAGCGCAGGAGGAGCAGGCTGCCCTGGTCGGCCCAGTGCAGGTCGTCGAGGAAGAGCAGCAGGCCCCGCTCGGCGGCCAGCCCCTGCAAGAAACGGGCCAGGTGATCGAAGAGGCGCAGCCGCTCCTCCTGGGGTGGCAGGGGCGCGCTGGCCTCCAGGCGCCCCAGGCGGGCCTGGATCTCGGGGGCCAGGCGGGCCAGCTCCGCGGCCGTGCCGCCCCCCAGGTGCTGCCTCAGGACGTGCTCCTCCTGCCGGTGTACCCAGCCCCGCAGCGCCTCGACAAAGGGCAGGTAAGGGACGGCCATCTCGTACTCGTAGCAGCCCCCCTCCAGGACGGCGGCGCCGTCGAGCCGGGCAACGATCATGGCCTCGTTGGCCAGTCGGGTCTTGCCCACGCCCGGCTCGCCGGAGAGGAGGACCAGTTGCCCCTGGCCCTGGCGGGCCCTGTTCCATAGGCCACGCAGCTCGGCCAGCTCGGTGCGGCGCCCCACGAGGCGGCCGCGGTTGAGCTGTTCCAGGAGCGAGACCGAGGCCACGGGCCGGGCCGGAACCCCAGCGCCCGGCGCGTCCGCCGGCTGGTCGATGCTCTCCAGCTCCGCCAGGAGGTCCGCCGCCGAAGGGTAGCGGTCGCCCGGCTCTTTGGCCAGCAGCCGCAGGATGACCGCCTCCAGGCGCGGTGGGAGATCGGGGCGGAAGGTGCTCGGCGGGACCACCGAAGCGTGAAGATGCTGCGACAGCACAGCCAGGGGGTCGTCGCCCTCGAAGGGCAGGCGGCCCGACACCATCTCGTACAGCATCACGCCCAGGGCGTACAGGTCGGCGCGGCCGTCCACCTGCTGGCCGAGGACCTGCTCGGGGGCCAGGTAATAGACAGTGCCCAGCAGGTCGCCCCCCACGGTCGCCCGGCCCGACAGGCTGTGGGCCAGGCCAAAGTCCATCAGCTTCACCTGGCCGGTGGTGCCCGGGCGGGTGCCCCGCGCCACCGACACGTTCTCCGGCTTCAGGTCGCGGTGAACGATGCCCTGACCGTGGGCGTGCTCCAGGGCGGCGCAGATCTGCCGGGCGACGGACAGGATCTCGTCCAGGTCGCGGGGCGGCGCCTCGTGGAGTGACTGGCCCTCGACCAGCTCCATGACGATGTAGGGCAGGCCGGCGGCCTCGCCGGCGCCGTACACCGAGACGAAGTTGGGGTGGTTCAGGCGCGCGGCGGCCTTGGCCTCGGCCAGGAGGCTCGCCCGGGCCTGCTGGCCCAGCCCGGCCTCGCTCAACCCCTTGACGGCCCCGC
>ERZ1026796.2472-NODE-2472-length-10656-cov-3.013487_pt1 | contig 10656 bp, 6 predicted proteins | sample MGYA00520874_ERZ1026796 | MGnify/ENA primary metagenome ERZ1026796 (study PRJEB33270, sample SAMEA104284474) | anaerobic digester metagenome | biome: Anaerobic digester microbiome; feature: mesophilic sludge digester; material: Anaerobic digester biomass | place...
ATCCTGGTCAACACCAATCACTTTGTCAGCGACGAGATGCGCGGCTGCTATGCGGACGTGGAGCCCGAGGGCCGCGAGAATTCACTGGGCCGCTACGACTACGCCCGCCGCGCCCTGGCGGACGCCTATGGCCGTATCGACACCGTCTTGGCCTGCGAGCTGGCCGCGTCCCACGACGGGCCCCTGGCTTCTATCTGTTGTCACCCGCGAGCTGAGCGCAACGTGGCGAGCATCGCGGCTGCGGTCCTGGTTCCTGGCGAGGGGCGAATGCTCTTTTGCCACGGGCTGCCGTGCGAGGGCCGCTTCGACGAGCTCTACGTATAGGATCGGTTAACGGGTCGGGCGGCGCCGTTCAGGTCGCCATTCGGGATCAAGTAGCTTGTTCCAGAGGGGGGATCTGACATGCCCATGGCCAAGATCACCATTTGCGGTGGAGGAAATGGGGCCCAGGCGTTGGCCTGCATCGCTGCCCGCAACCTGGGCTGCGCCGTGGACGTCTATGCGCCCCTGGCCGGCGAGGCGGCCCGCCTGGCCGATGGCATCGCGGCCCACGGTGGCCTGGAGGTCTGCGGCGCCCTCCAAGCGCAAGCGCGGCCGCACTGCGTCAGCGCCGACCCCGCAGAGGTGATCCCCGCATCTGGCATGGTGGTGCTGGTGCTGCCGGCTTTTGCCCATGAGGTCATCCTGGGCCAGATCGCACCCTACCTGGATAATGGAGTCTGGGTGGGAGCGATCCCGGCCCGGGGCGGCTTTGACTATTGTGCCGCCCGCGCTCTCTCGTCGCTGGGTCCGCGCGACGTCCGCCTCTTTGGCTTGCAGACGCTGCCCTGGGCGTGTCGCATCCAGGAATACGGCCAGGTGGTCCACGTCCTGGGTGTCAAGGAGACCGTGGACGCCGCCAGTCGGCCGGCGGCTGCCATCGCGGGTCTGGCCCCCCACCTGGAAGCGATGCTGGGCCTGCCCGTGGAGCCAGCGGCCAGCCTCTTGGCCCTCACCCTGGCCAACACAGGGCAGCTCATCCACCCCGGCATCATGTACGGTCTCTTTGCGCGCTGGGACGGCGCCCCCTTTGACGCCGGGGCTGTTGCCCTGTTCTATCATGGCCTGAACGAGGAGGGAGTGCGGACGTTGGCCGGGCTCGACGCCGACGTGCAAGCAATCCGCCGCCGCCTGGAGCCGGAGCAGGACCTGGCGGCCGTGCGCCCACTGCTGGACTGGCTGCGGCGCTCTTACGGCCCGGCCATCGCCGACCCGTCTACCCTGCGCGCCGCCTTTGTCACAAACCGGGCCTATGCCGGCCTCAAGGCCCCCGTGCGCGAGCTATCGCCGGGCCAGTTCGTGCCCGATTTCGGCGCCCGCTACCTCGCCGAGGACGTGCCCTTTGGCCTGGCCGTCAGCCGGGCCATCGGCGCCCTGGCGGGGGTCGAGACGCCGGCCATGGATCGGGTCATTGCCTGGGCCGGCGAGCGGCTGGGGAAGGATTACCTGGGGCGCGACGCCTTGGAGGCCCGCATCCCGCAGCGTTATGGATTGGAGGACCTCAAAGCGTTGATGGCTTTTACAAAGGAAGGAGAGGAGAATGACTGCTGACAGCAAGACCGAGGACAAGAAACGGCGCGTCCTGGCCGGATCCATCGGCGACTGCGTCCACTCCCTTGGTGTGGAATCGTTTGCCGAGTGGATGGAGGACCGTGGGGAGGGCTTCCTGGCGGTCAAGCTGGGACCGGCGGTACCCATCGAGGACGTGATCAACAAGATCCGCGAGTCGCGGCCCGAGATCGTGGCCATTTCCATGCGGTTGGGCGACCTGCACGTGGACAAGCTCATCAGCGAATTCATCGAGAAGGCGGCCCGCTACCACCTGCTGCCCCGGGAGAGCGGCATCCGTTACTCATTCGGTGGGCTGCGCCCTGCCGCGAACCTGGTGCGAGCCATGACCGGCCTGCCCATCCAGGAGGACAAGTTCTCGCCGCCCGCGGACCGGCACTATGACCTGGACGAGATTGCCGAGAACTATGGCGACATTGACGCTTTCCAGGGCTTTTTCGACCTCGTGGTGGACGACTTTGTGACCATGGAAGATCTGGAGGCCTTTGCCCGGGGCTCCGTGGTCGTCAACGACAAGGTCGAGACTGTGTGGGCGGGCACCCTCCTGGAGCGCATCCAGCAGGTGCGCGAGAAAGAGAACCGGCCCATCATCCGCGCCCACATTGGCATCGCCGCCGACAGCATCGAGCCGACGGTGGCCGGCATCGAGAAGCTGGCCGACGCCCAGTGCATGGAAATCGTCTCCCTGGCGCCGGATCAACCGGCCCAGGAGTACCTGGCCAAGTTCGTCCGCGGCGAGGAGGACCCGGAAAAGTATCTAAAGGGTCAGGGCGGCGTGCCCATCCGCTCCAAGGACGACCTGGAGCGGCTGAAACAGGCCACCATGCGGGGCAACTATCCCATGACCCGCATCTACTCGGGCACCGACGAGCTGGTGGAGCTGGCCAAGCTGTACGAGGGCGCCTTTCGCATGCCCTTCCCGGCGGTGCCCATTTTTTTCTACAACGAGATGGACGGCCGGGGCCCAATCTCGATCCGCGAGGGCTTTGACGAGCATTTCGACGTCATGCGCTGGTGGGCCTCCATCGACAAGCCCCTGGAGATCAACGACCCGCACCAGTGGCAACTGCGTAACAGCACCGACGATCTCCTGGTGGCCGACCACGTCATCGCCGGCGTCGTGGCCCTGAAGATGGGCATTCGCAAGTACGTGATGCAGATGATGTACGACCTGCCACCCGGCACCTCGGGTCTCAACGACCTGGCCAAGTTCCGGGCTGCCTACGAGCTGCTGGAGCCGCTGACGGGGGCCTTTGACTTTACCATCATCAAGGAAACCCGCGGCGGGCTTTCGGACTTTCCGCCCAACCTGGACAAGGCCAAGGGTCACCTGGCGATCTCGACCTACTGGCAGATGTACATGGAGCCGGACATTGTCCACGTGGTCAGCTTCTCGGAGGCCCACCACGAGGCCAAGGCCGAGGACGTCATCGAGAGCTGCGACATTGTCAAGCAGGTGTTCGAGGACTTTTCCCGGGACGACAAGCCCGACATCTGGCACGACCCGCGCCTGCTGGGGCGCAAGCGCCGGCTCAAGTTGGGCGCCATGTACAACCTGTTGCATTTTGCCCTCCTGGGTGGCTACGAAGGACCGGTGACGCTGGACAACTTTTTCGAGTGGGCCGTGTCGCCCGAAGACGCGCAAAAACGGGATCATCCCCGCGAGTGGAAACGCAACTACGAGACGATGCTCCTCAGCTTTATCGACGAGTCCAACTATCCATCGGGCCACTGTGGCATGATCAGCGCCGACACGCTGGACCTGGCGCTGCAGGTGGGCCTCTTCCAGGCGCCGCAGATCACCGTCCTGGACAAGCGCTACGAGGTGGTGGGCAAGTGCCGGACCAAGATCGTGGACGGCGGCTGTGTCATCGACGAGTTCGACGGCGTCAAGGTGGCCGACGAGATCGAGCGGGTGGACCTCCTCCGCCAGCGGAGCCCCTGGTTCTTTGACAAGACCATTAGCCGCGCCGACGAGGACCTGTACATCACCGAGACCGCCGAGGCCATGGACGAAGAGGTGCTGGCCCGGGCGCGCCGCCAGGTGGGGGTCCGCAGCCCGTCCGAGCTGGAGAACAAGCGTGTGCTGGTGGTCGACTTCGGGAGCACCTTTTCCAAGATCGGCATCTTTGACACGGCGACGGAAGAGCTTCACCTCCAGTACGTGCCGACCATCGTCGAGGACCTGCGCATATCGCTGGCCCAGGGGCTGGGCGTTCTGGAAGAGTGCCAGTGGCGAAACGACTGGGCGCCCCTGGCGCGAGAGATGGAAAAGTTCTACCTGAAGCTGCCCTGTTCGAGCGCCAAGGGCGGCCTGAAGATGGTCACCGTGTCGATGGTAAAGGAGGAGAGCGGCTTTGCCGCCGACCTGGCAGCCCTGACGGCCGGCGCCAAGCTGCTGAACAGCTACGACAGCGCGCTGACCGAGGCCCAGGCACAGGCGATCTACGAGCAAGACCAGCCGGAGATCATCCTCCAGGCCGGCGGGGTGGACTACGGCGGCGATACCGAGACCCAGTTGCATAACGCCCGCCTCCTGGCGCGCAACGCCCGCCGGGCCACCTATGCACGCTACGGAGTGCCGGTCATCTATGCCGGGAACCAGGACGTGCGCGACGAGATCGAGGCCATCTACCGCGCCGAGGGGATCGACATCCGCCTGACGCCCAACGTCATGCCCGAGATCAACCACTTTCGCATTGAGGTGGTCAACGAGGCCATCCGCGACCTCTTCCAGACGATCATTATCCGGGGCAAGGGTTTTGACGTGGTGGAAGAGTACATGAGCGCCCCCTTTATCCCGACGCCGCGGGCGGCCTTCCGGGGCATCAACTTGCTGGCCAAGGGCTACGGCGACGAGCCCGGGCTGGGCAACATCATGGCCCTGGACATTGGCGGGGCGACGACCGACTTTTACTCCAATGTGAGCGACAACCCGTTGTACGACTACCACGGCGACGACCCCCTGCGCAAGGTCAAGCGCACCATCCTGAAGACGCCCAACACGCCCCTGGCCTACCGCCGCGTGGAGGGCAAGTACGGCCTGGCCTACGACGCCGAGAACATCAAGGAGCTGGAGCGCTTTCGCAGCGGGGCCATGAAGCGCGACCTGGAGGCGTTCCTGTTGGACGAGTACCCCGAGTTCCGGCCGGGCGACGACGCCTTTGGCGACTTTGTCCGCCGCCTGGATGGCCGGCTGGACCTCGACCTGGGGCGCTACCTGGACTGGCTGTCCGCCAACCCCCACGCGCTGCCTACGAGGGATGAGGAAAACGCAGTGCGCTCCTTCCTGGCCAAGGAGATCATGGCCGCAACGACGGGCCGCAACCTGGGCTATGTCAAAGAGACAGACACCTACTTCTTGCAGTACGGCGTCAACTTCTTGAACCAGCCCTGCACGACGCTGCTCATCGGCGGCACGATCTACCACAAGTGCAAGGAGGGCCAGTTTGGGCGAGACCTGCGCCTCATTGCTGCCGGCACCCAGTACCACGAGGAGGAGAGCTGGATCCTGCGGCCCCAGGGCAAGGTGCTGCTGGACGCCGCCTACATGGTATCCACCGTGGGCGGGCTGTACGGCTACATCGATCCCCGGCGGGCGCTGCGCATGATGAAGCGCAACCTGGTGCCGCTGGAGTAGGCGCGGCTACGCGGCTACGCCCACGGCCACGATTGCCCGCTTGCCGTCCGAGACCGGGCCTTGGGCCCATAGGCTCAAGGCCCGGTCATGCCTGGTCAGAAGCTCCGCCGGCACGTCGCGCTCAGGGAAGTAGATATAAGACATATTGCCCTGCTCAAGCGGGTGGGCCTGCCCGCCTTCCCGGGCCTGGCGGCCGGGGGTTTCCAGCGGCAGATGGAGCGGGTGTACGACGCTGTGACCGAAGTCGCCCTGGCGGCGGCCTTAGCTGACGCCGTGGGCGAGGGCTGGGCTGAGGAGGTGAACGGGGAGCGGGAGAAAGAGCCCGGCGTGTAGGCCCCAGCCGGGCCGCGCCACCGGGCGGCTCGTTGGGTGATGGCTTGCCCTCGTTCATATATCACTCTGCACCAATTGCAAAGAGCAGCCAGTCCATCGAGTTGACAAACATCGATTAATGGCTTACACTGCGGGTACTCGTACCTTTCCACCTCTCGCGGTGGGGATGCATACTTGCGATCCATATTGAACGCAAGGACAACCACGCTGCCCCTCGATTCAGCGTGGTGGGCCTGATTTCCTGGATCCCAGACACCTTCAGCTGTTCTCGCGACAGCCACCCGGCAGTGCCCCTGCCAGGCACTTTGGCACTGTCGTCGCCTCGGCGACGGGGTACCCTACAATCCCTTTATGGGACCTGGTCCGCAGTCCACAAAAAGCTCAAGCACCGCCGGATGCCACTTGTATTCCTTGAAAGGAGGACGTGGAATGAACGCCAGGAGATTCACGTTCCTGTTTCTTGTTGCGAGTCTTGGGGTTGTCCTGCTGGCCCTTGGCTCGTTACGCAATTCAACGACAGAAAACGTCGTTCAGGCCACCGGTCGGCATGCCACGTCGGGCCATACTGACCGAGGATCGCAAGCGTTCACTCACTGGAACAATGACGACCCGCCTGTGGTTCCCACCCAGTGCGCTGCGTGCCATGGCACGCCCGGTTTCCTCGACTTCCTGGGGGAGGACGGCTCGGCGCCCGGCACGGTGGATCAGGCGGCGCCGGCCGGGGAGGTTGTCCAGTGCAACGCCTGTCACAATCCCAGTGCCCACGCGCTCGAGCGGGTCGCTTTCAACTCCGGGGCAGAGGTCGAGCCCGTGGGAAGTGAGGCCCCCTGCCTGATCTGTCACCAGAGCCGCCAGTCAACGGACAGCGTTGAAGCGGCTTTGCAGGGATTGGCGGACGATGTGGTCTCCCCAGACTTGAGCTTTATCGACCCGCACTACAAGATCGCTGCGTCCACCCAGCGCGGCTCGGCGGCGCGCAGCGGTTACCAGTACCCTGATCGGCAATACGCCGGCTACTTTGCCCACGCGGCCGGCGCCGAGATCTGCACAGACTGCCACAACCCGCACAGCCTGGCCGTGCAACCCCAGCTGTGCGCAACCTGCCACTCGAACGTAGCGGGCATAGGAGACTTGACCGGGATTCGGACGCAGCCCGGCGATTACGACGGCGATGGCGATACCAGAGAAGGCATTCACTCCGAAGTCGTGTCGCTGCATGAGCGGCTGTTGGACGCCCTTCAGCAATATGCCCGCAGCGTCGCCGGCAAGCCCATTGTCTATGGCGCTGCTTTCCCCTACTTCGTCGTGGACAGCAACGACAATGGGATGGCTGACCCGGAGGAGATGAATCCTGGCAACAGGTACGATGCCTGGACACCCCGGATGATCAGAGCTGCTTACAACTATCAATTCGTCCAGAAGGACGGTGGCGGCTACGTCCACAACGCGCGTTACGTGCTTCAACTATTGCACGACAGCCTCGTCGACCTGGGGGAGACTATTTCCCTGCCGGCCGCCGGACTGTCGCGCCCATGAGTATATCGCCCAGGAGGCTAAAATGACCGATACAACGAAAGCCAGATTCTGGATTGGAGTCTGTGCCCTGGTCATTCTCGCGCCGCTGCTAATCCTCTTTGTCGGCCCGCAGCCTGCCGGCCGGGAGTTCTGGCGCGAGCTGTCGGTTGCGCTGGGTTTCGCCGGCTTGTCGCTCATGGGCTTCCAATTCATCCCGACGTCGCGCCTGCCCTTTCTGGCCGAGCTTTTCCCGATGGATATCTTGTACGCCTTCCATCACAGGATTTCGGTTGCTGGATTTGTACTGGCCATGGCGCACCCACTGATCCTTTTCGCCGGCAATCCATACACGCTCAGATTGCTGGACGTGGCGAGCGCTCCCTGGCGCGCGCGGGCAGGCGTGATCGCGGTCATGCTCCTTTTGCTGCTCGTCGTCAGCTCGCTGTGGCGCAAAGATATCACGATCCGCTACGAAGCCTGGCGAGGCATGCACGATCTGTTCGCCGTTGCAGCCGCCGGGCTCGTGCTGTATCACATCTTTCGGGTGAATCATTACATGGCTCACCCGCTCCAGCGCGCTTATTGGGTAGGCGCGGCCACCATCTGGGCGGCGGCCATCGTGTACATCCGGGTCATGAGTCCGCTGCGGTTGCTGCGGCGGCCCTATCGCGTGACCGAGGTGCGGCCCGAGCGCGGCGATGCCTGGACATTGGTGCTCGAGCCGGAGGGACACTCCGGGATGCGCTTCAGGGCCGGTCAATACGCCTGGCTGACGGCCCGCACCTCGCCTTTTTCTTTCCGTGACCATCCCTTCTCCTTCAGTTCCAGTGCAACAGTCCACGATCGGCTCGAGTTCACCATCCAGGAGGCTGGCGATTTCACCCGCAGGGTCAAGGAGTTCCAACCAGGCGAATGCATCTATGTAGAAGGCCCCTTTGGCACGTTCAGAGTCGAGCCGCACGATGCGCCCGGATACATCTTGATTGCTGGCGGAATCGGTTCGGTGCCTGTCTTGAGCATTTTGCGGACGATGGCCGACCGCCAGGACCCGCGACCGGTGGTCTTTTTCTACGGCAATCCAGACTGGGAGAGCATAACCTACCGGGAGGATCTGGACAGCCTGGCACAGCGCATGAACCTCAAAGTGGTTCACGTGTTGGAACAGCCGCCGGCAGGGTGGTCGGGAGAAACCGGCTTCGTGGACAGCGAGATCCTGGATCGGCACTTGCCATCCGATCGCGCCGACCTGCAGGCCTTTATCTGCGGGCCCATTCCCATGATCGTCGCTGTAGAAAAAGCGCTGATGGAAGTAGGGGTACCTCTGAAGAACATTCACACCGAGAATTACGAAATGGCGTGAACGGAGGTCTTGACGTGGACGAACTCTATGCCCGGAATCTATTCATAGCGCTCGTTGGGTCGCTGTTGCTTCTTGCGCTGCTCTTTGCTTTGTTGCAGGCTTTGTGAAGCCCCAGGCCGGCCGCCGGCAAGCTGCGCAGCTTGCCGGCGTATGACAGTTTGTGGTCCACCACAATCTACGCCTCCTGGTCGCTGCCTACACGGCTCGTCACGCTCAAGAACGTAGACATAACGTCCAAGCTTTTCTGACTCGTTACAAAACGCGTGCTCTCCGTGCAAAGCGACCTTACCTGTGCTATAATACCCAGCGAACCTGGACCAGGCAGGATTCCAGGTACCAGGACTGGAGAAGCAGACAAAGGGATGGTCGTGTGATGTATGTCCTACACGGAACCTGGCACGACGGCCAGTTCTTTTTCTGGGGCGAGACAAACGAACGGGCACCGCGGCCGCGGGGGCGCAAGCGGCGTATTCCCCCGCACCCCAACGCCGCACCGGAGGCGACGCTGCGCGCGGCGCTGGAGGAATTGGCGGACAACTCGTTTGCTACGCTGACACAGAGGGTCAAGAGCGAGATCGTTCACACTTCTGTCAAGCCCGAGCAATACCGGTTGTGGAACGAAGTTGACGTGATGCCGGTTGAGCAGATCACGCGCTGGCGTTCACCCAACGAAAGATGAAAAGATGAATTGGATCGTACAACTGCTCACCGAATGATCTGAAGTAGATTGCTGTAATCATCTGTCCACAGGCGTGCGGCTGCCTGTGAGGCGGGGCGGGGTGTGCTGCGGCTGGCGATGGCTGGCAGTTGCAGGAACGCCGGCTCGCGGCTGAGCAGCATCCACAGAGAGTCGTAGCTTTGCAGCCTGTCGCCTGGATGCTCGATCAAGACCGCGCCAAGTTGAAATTCATCCGCCAACCGGTAGACCGCCTGGCTGAGGTCGAAGATGCGGTTGGACACGTTGATGGCGATGACGCCGCCGGGGTTGAGGTGCTGTTGGTAGATGGCGAAGGCCTCTTGAGTGAGCAGATGCAGCGGGATGGTGTCGCCGCTGAAGGTGTCCAGCACCAGCAGGTCGAAGCGCTGCGAACCGCCGGCCGCCCATTCACGTTCGAGTGAAACGCGCGCGTCCCCGGGGACGATCTGAATGTCGGCGTCCGAATCGCGCAAGAACGAAAAACGGCCATCCTCGCCCTGCGCGATACGAATGATGTCGGGGTTGATCTCGTAGAAGCGATAGACGTCACCCGGCTGGCCATAGCTGGCGATGATGCCGATGCCCAGTCCCAGCGCGCCCACCCGCAAGGGGCCGGGGCGGGCCGGGTGATTGGCGATCGCCAGGCCCACACCGCTCGGCTCGCTGTAGTACGCCGTGGGCACTTTGCGAATCTCGTTGGCGGCAAATTGAAAGCCGTGCGCGGTCCTGCCATGCGTCAGTTGATAGGCCAGCAGCTCGGGCTGCGCGGTGTTGATCTCCCACACCCGGAGGACGCCGTAGAAGTTGCGCGTGGCCACGAGGGTGTCGGTGGAGATGGCGCGCATGATGAGGACGATCAAGAGACCCAGCACGAACACCGCAGCCGCGGATGCGAACACCGCCGGCTTGAAGCGGCGTGGCGCGGCGTGGCGCACAGAGGCCTTGACTCCGCGCTTGCGCACGACCGGCGCGCTGTCTGCCTGGAGAACCAGGGTCAGCAGGATGCCGCAGGCGACCAATCCCCATTGCAGTTCCCAGAAGCCGGTGGTGAACAGCAACGGCGCGGCCAGGGTCACGAAAATGCCGCCCAGCGCGCCGCCCAGCGCCACCATCAGGTAGAACGACGACAGGCCGCGGGGCGAGGGACGCAGCCTGAACAGCTCGTTATGGCAAAGCATACACGCGCTGAACAAGAGCAGTGTGTAGACGATGAGTTGGGCGCTGATACTGAACGGCGGATTCTTCACGAGCATCCACAGGCTGATGAGACTGAGGATGAAAAAGGCGGCCAGGTATGGCCGGCGGGAATACCAACGCCCGCCGGCAAAGGCCAGGATGAAGGTCAGCAGGTACACCGTCAAGGGCAGCACCCATAAGAAGGGGATGACGGCCACTTCCTGGGTAACCTGATTGGTCACCGCCATGAGCAGCGTGGTGGCGCATGCGGCCAGGCCAAGCCACAGGGCATAGACGCCGAGTCGGGAGCGTTTTTCCGCGCCAAGC
>ERZ1026796.2476-NODE-2476-length-10647-cov-4.935076_pt1 | contig 10647 bp, 6 predicted proteins | sample MGYA00520874_ERZ1026796 | MGnify/ENA primary metagenome ERZ1026796 (study PRJEB33270, sample SAMEA104284474) | anaerobic digester metagenome | biome: Anaerobic digester microbiome; feature: mesophilic sludge digester; material: Anaerobic digester biomass | place...
ACAACACCTCCCCACTTCATCATCTTCTATTTTTGCAAGACAGTATCACAAAAACTGTTATCAAATATCTTATAAAGTTATCCAATCATCGTATATCTAAATAGTAACTATTCAGCCCTACTCGCGGGAAATGATAGTATGATAATCACACAAGACATAATTGATATACTTGCGCCAAAGCACGGCAGGACAAGTTGTTCTGATGAAGATCCTTGTAATGGAGGCTATGAAATTGAAGATCGGCTATTCCAGGGTATTGTAATCGAACGGGATTGGAAATATTGGCCCGGATGCAATAGGTGTTTCCTGTTGAATCATATTGGTTATGATACCAACGACATGAAAGATATTGAAATAGTGCCGGAAATAGAACTAGTATTGAAGCAACCAAAGGTTACAGTGGCAGAAGAAAAATGAAAACATATTCCTCATTTCTTCTATTTTTCTCTATCTTCTTCCTTTTTGGGACCAAGACGCAATACTTTTATTGACTTTTCATTATTTTCAATAAATTTATTATCTTTTTTCATACAATCGCCTTTATAGTAGTTATTTTAACATGTTTCGCAGATCTATCTTTATATGACCCATTGTTTGGTGGTATAATGTCAGTATATCGTGTTTCCACAACTTTGAACTTGGTTCCACGATTCACTAAAATTTCAAACTCGTTTGGTAATCCGCTTTCTTCTGCAATAAATAAAGCCTTTGTACCGCTAGGCAATTGCAATTCTAATAATCTGCCCATTCTTCCATTTTCATCTGTTGTGAAGTTATTTGCCATGAATGGTAATGCTGACGTTGAACTAAAGCATGGAAACTCAATTTCTGATCCAGGAGTATCCAACGCATTTACTAACTCCGGATATTTTGATAATGTTTTATTAGATATTCCCCTATACGTAACTAATGGCTCCGATAAGTCGGAATTAGTAAATAATTTATCTAATTTTTCTATGAGTTGTTTTGATTCTTTTACAATAGCTTTATCAAATACATCATTACTATTTTCCATGTCTTTCATGGAACCATTTAAATATTCGTTTATTTGATGAAATCTACCACCACTATACATAGTTAGTACATGGCGGTCATTTTTACTAAATTTTTTAAGTGGTTCCGCTGCTTTATCTAATGATGCCTGGATTCGTTTATTAGTTTCGACATCTTGAGGAGAGGAAAAATCGTGATCAGCTTTAAAACCAATAAATGTTTCCGAAGCGGATTTTGAATCAGATGTATTGCTTTTTTCTTGTTCTTCCGGATTACACTTGTTGGAATCATCGACGGTTCCTTTAGGGCATTTATAATTAAGTTTTATTGTTTCAACAGCATCGGAGAGATGAGAAGAACTTTGTTTTTGATTGGCATTTACTAATTCAAAAATAAATTCATGTACAGGTTTATTAGAATCCAAACCAGAATTGTCTATATTTTTGTTTACGCCAAGGAACTTATAACTCTGATTTCTATTAATGAGTAGTTCATCTTCGCTACCAGATACGGATTCAGTATGCAAAGCTTCTGAGTTTTTTGGTATTAGTATAGTAATAATACTACCACCATATCTGTCTCTACCAAACTGCAAGGCTTGTTCTTTATTAAGCGTTGTAGAAACAAACTTCGGATCGGTTATTATTTTTCCTGGTTCTATATCATAGATATGTTTTTGGTTCAGTCCTAGCAAATTTTCGATTTCGATATCTGACACACCGCGATATGTAGTGATACTAGAACTAGTAAGGAAATTTTGTTCTTTTTGTAAATTAAATATACTGTCCAATCCAATTATAATCTTTTCTATTTCTTTTGGTATATTACCAGAAATTCTGTTACCAAGATATTTATTTACTTCTAGATGTCCAATATTAGTATAACTTTTCAAAGAATTAACCAAATATTCGTTGTTTTGTACCAATTGATTCAAAAATTCACTAGATTCTCCTCTGATTTTATCTGACTTGACGTTATCTATGTCTTTAAATTTGTTAGGTATGGGTATATTTACTATAGGCTTTTCGATATCACATTTATTAGAATCATCGACAGTACCTTTAGGGCATTTATAATTAAGTTTTATGAATGAGGTAACATTATCCAAGTAGACACTATTTTCTTTTATTTTGTCTGAATAATTATTATTTTGCTGTTGATTACCAAAGTCTCGTTCGAATCGAATACCATTATCTCCTTCGAATTCGTTGGTGTGATCAAATTCTCCTTTTAATATTATTGTTGGTATTCCTTTTGGAAATGCATCACAGGCTAAAATTGGTAAATTTTCCTTGAGATGCAAGCAAACACGACATTGTTTAGTTATCATGTTTTACACCTATCTTTTTAAATAAATCTATTAATCCTGGTGTTACTAGATCATCCCTGCCATTTACATATAAAGAATAACTTTCAGCGAACCATTCTTGATGATCACTTGCAGCATACTTAGATGGCACTATTAACGTACCATCCTTTTCTGATTTTTTATATATTTGGTCAATTTTTTTCTCGAGGGGTGGTTCGGCATAAGACTTGGCGTTCTTTACACCATATAATTGATGAATATGATGCCCAAATTCGTGATCTAATAATAATTTCGGAGATTGCTCAAATGGAAAATATTCACTGGCACCAAATGGTTTTTCCGAATCTGGCATGCCAGGTTTCCAAGTATATATTAATGCATTAGTTTTTTTTGTATTCAAATCGTTTATTCTAGCCATTATATTATTTTTTTCTGATTTATATTCGTTAATTTCTTTTGGCCACGGATAACCTGTTTTATAAAAAGTAGATTCCTCAAATTTCATGCCGCTATTCACCAGACTCGGATTGTTTTTTGTCCATTTTTCTTTATCAGATTGTATTAAACTTTCTAGTGAATTTATTTTATTGTTTATATAATTAAGGCGTTCTTGGTTTCTAGAAAGCCTCAAGTCAACCTCACTATCAGGATCATTTCTAAACATATCTGGCGTTACTGCAAGTATACCATCTGCCATTGAAGCCAATCCTGCTTTTGTGTTTTTGTCTGCTACAATACCACGCAATCTAGGTATTTTTAGGTTGTCACATTGATAATGTAGTCTGTCAATGTTATCACTTAATATTTTAACATGGTTATCATTATTTAAAATATCAAGTTCTACATTTTTAGTCATGCTAGAACGTGACTTGCTTCTAAATACTGCATCTTTTGGGTATTTGCTATCATTTAAACTTAATATTTTTGATTTAATGTTTTCTTCGTGAAATGTTCGGGTTTCTGGAACGTCAGAATCTTCTATATTGCATCTGTTACTGTCGTCTACTGTTCCCTTTGGGCATTTATAGTTAAGTTTTATAAAATCATATACATCCTTCATATAAGAATTTTGTTTCTGCTGTTTTTCCCATCTAATTTTTGGATCGTATTGTATTGCACTTCCATGAATCATTTTGCCGTTTTCTTTTCTGATTTCAATATAGCCATCTTCAAAAGCAACTGGATAACCAAAATATACATCAACTATATCGCTTGATGGTACTTTACCGCGCACACCTACTTCATCTGATCCACTTGCTAAATCTGTTTCTTGTCTGTCTTTTGATGGTTCTTTTATTGTTACCATTACAGCTGGCTTATCGGGAGTTGGCTTATATTGCCAAGGTGCAAATCCAGATGCGTAATAACTTGCCTGTCCTTTATCAAGCGAAAAATATGTTAAGCCTTCTTGGTTATCGAAATTATATCCACCTTTTGATTGTATATAACCAGATTTTTGTATGTTTTCATATTCATCATATGACATACCTCTAAATAAATGGCCATCTTCCTTGCCTTCTAGGCTATCAACAAAATCTTTTTTGCGAGCCATCTTAGTTATTTTGCTTCCTTCAAATAATGGTTTGATTTCAAAAAATTCCGGATCAAAATGTTTATTTATGTTTCTATCGTTATCATCATTATAGGTAATCCAATTTTCTGGTATATTTTTAGGTGATACATTCAAAAAATAATTATTTTCATCTATTTTTGTTACATTAAAATTGAATACATTTCTTTGTATTGCTTCATGTATTTGACCAAATGAATTTCGATCTAGTTTCATATCGTCAGGCAAACCAGGTAATGTAATAGTACTAGAATTTTTCGATTCAGAAGAATTATTTTCAGTATTACACTTATTAGAATCATCAACTGTTCCTGCTTTGCATTTATAGTTGAGCTTTATTGTTTCAAAGGCATCGGCAAGGTAAGTAGCATTTTGTTTTTCTATAATAGATTCTACATCCCCAGGAACCCAGATTTCACCAGCGCCACTTAAACTAGGTATGATTTCATTAGTAGGAACTTCGTATTCATAAATGCTTTCTACGCCCATGCGCTTTTGATAGGCTTCTGCGACTTGTTTGTTAGGGAAAAAACTATTTGTCATGCCAGTTTTGGCTCGTCCGACTCTATATAACTTAGTTTTTTCCGGTATATCTAGTCCAAAGTGTTCATGCAATAAATAAGACTTCAAAAGTTTGTTACTTTGTACAACACTTATAGCATCTTCACGAGCTTCTGGATCCACATTTCTTAACCATTTATCGCCTAACTTATTGAATAAATTGTATTCTGGACTGCCTTCTACCTTTTCTTTTATCATGTCGTATATTTCTGTATCGACCTTCCAAAGTCTCGCATAAAATTCTAAACCATTTTCGTACTTGTTGTTTGATGATCTCGGAAACATAGTAATATTTTTATGTTCATTACCAGAACTTCCTCCGCATGATCCTGGACCACTTCCAATTTTTTCAGAGTCCGGACAGTTATAGTTAAGCTTTATGGTTTCAAAGGCATCAGCTAGGTAAGCAGTATTTTGTTTTTGTTCATCAGGAATTGCTTCCCATGTAGCAATATGTAGTTCTCCCATATTTCTACTATTTTCTATGCGATAGTCAACTACCTTGAATTCTGTATTTCTATCAACCAATACTTCGTTTTCATCAAAACTATATGCATATGCAGATGTTTTTGGAACAAAATCACTTACATTGATCGCATTTGTATTCCTTGGCAATATTAATTTTATTAAAATACTATCATCGTTTGATCCGCCGGTAATAAATCCTTCTGCTTCGCTTCTACTCCTTGAAGTGGACAAAAACGTACCTGGACTAATTACATTTCCTATTTTGTTCCAGTTATCAGGCAGATTTTTTATATTTGATTTACTTATTCCGCGATAAGTGATTTCTTTTTCTGGTAATAATTTATCTTTGAATATATTATCTAACAAACGTATTTTTTCTAGACCACGATTTTTATCTTTTTCTGATAAGTCATAATCCCCTGACAAAATAGAGTTTACTAGCTTATTATCATTTCTAACATAACCTGCAATTACATCAGAACTAGTATTTTTATCATCGTATCTATCCGTTAAAGAAGTAGTATTTTGTTCTAATCCACATTTATTACTATCATCCACAGTTCCTGCTTTGCATTTATAGTTGAGCTTTATGAAGTTAGTAACATCTTCTAAATATTCAGAATTTTGTTTCTGTTCATTAGTTTTTATATGAGCATTATATTCCAAATATAATCGATCATCATCCGCCGGTCTAATATATACTTGATCAATTACAATTGTTTGGTCACGCCCTATTAAATATTCATCTATTTTTCCACCCAATTCGTCTTCAAGTCCGGTATAATCTGCTATTCGAATTGCTGGAGTGCCTTTTGGTACAATTAAATTAATCAAGCCAGTTACGCCATATTTACTAATATTTCGGGACGGAGCAAGAAATCTATTCATAGTATTTTCTTTGTTACTACCAGTTGATAAATATGCTTTTTCCGTGTACTCATAACCAACTAATTTTTCTCGAATTTTATCTATCAGTTTATGATTTTTTATGAAATCTTCTAGGGTTAAACTTTCTTTTCCGAACGTATCTTTAAATATGTTTGTTAATCCGGTCTTTTCAAACGCATCTGATGATATACCAGCGCTGTCTGCTCTAAATACCAATTTATCTGACTTTAATGGATTATTTTCCATTTCAGAATCAATTGTTTTTATCATGTTCTGTATATTTTTAGTTTGCTGAGGATTTTGTTTAACATAATTAGTTTTTCTTAAATAATCGTTTATAGCAGTGTATGCATAATTTTGATAGTCAGACAAAGCTTTATATGGTGTTATGGGTTCGGGATCAGTGACGATATCGTTAGTAATCTTTGCGTTGTCTGGGTTACGCAATTTTTCTTTCTCTAATTCCAAATCGAGTTCTTTCTGAATACTTTTATATTGCTCATAGGCTTCATCGAAAGTAGATTTTCCTTCCGAAACAGATTTCTCTAGTTCACGTATCTTATTTTTAAGCGTAGATACTTTATCTAGGTTAGAAGTATTGCCGCCAGAACAACTACCTGGGCCTGATCCAATTTTTTCAGAGTCCGGGCAGTTATAATTGAGTTTTATGAAGTTAGTAACATCTTCCAAATATGAACTGTCTTGCTTTTGTTTATTATATGGTATAATTTCCCATATAACATTTGATTTATATGGGGAAGCATTTCCTCTGTATACATTATTATTATATTTATCATCAACAATTTCAAAATACCCTTCAACCATACTAACAGGTCTTCCGACATATACTTCTGTTATCAATTCATCCGAAATTTTTCCACGTATTCCTATTTCGCCTTCTGTGGTGCCCTTTTCATGATTTCCAGGATCCTTGACTTTGATCATAATTGCAGGTTTGTCTATTGTTGGTGCATATTGCCAAGGTGCAAATCCAGATGCGTAATTAGCAGCAGTACTTTTTTCATCCGAAAAAAATGTCATATCTCCTTGAAAATCAAAATTATATTGTGCCTCTGTTTTTATATAACCATTCTTTTTAATGCCTTCAAATTCTTCATAAGACATACCCCTAAATAAATAGCCTTCTTCTTTGCCGGAAGGTAACTTCATTTGATTTTCTATTTCTGGATTAATTGGTATAACAACAGTACTTTTTCCATTTCCAAATGGAATTTCTTTCATATATGTTGGATCATACCAAATATTTTTATCATCCAATGTATCTTTTTTGTTTTTCCATTCAGTTGGTATTTTTTTTGGAATTACCCTTATTTTATATACTGTATCATACATACCTTGTTTTTTTTCTGTTTTAAAGTTAAATTCATTTCTAGATACCGCCTGTTTTTCTGATTTAAATTCATTGCCCAATTTCAAATCTTGTGGAACACCATCAAATATTGGTTTTTCTGGTTCGTGTTTTTCATTTGGCTTGTTTCCTCCGCAGCTTCCTGGACCAGAAGACAAAATATCTATTTTGGGTTTATCGGATTTACTATTTTCTGGAATATATTCTACTCTAGCATATTTTCTAGTAACATCTTTTGGAACCATGTTACCATTTTCGTCTAAATTATATAGTTTTTGTGTAACGTCTTTTACTTCCTTTACTAGTAACTTGCCATTTCTAGGAAGTAATAATTCGTTTTCTACTCCAGTTGTTGCTTTACTCATATCAACAAATGGTGTTCCTTTTGGAACTTCTATTTGCAAGCTAATAGCATTTTCAGAATCTGCACCAAAAAATCCTACACCACCACTTATCGTAGTTGACACGTATGCTTTTTCGTCTATTTTGCTACCAGGTTGGTATTTGTTTATAATGTCTTGCCCTCGTAATACTCTAAATGTTGTAATAGGTTCGGATGTTTTCTTTATAAAAGCAGAGTCCAATAACTTTATTTGATCTTTTATACTATTAATATCTTGACCTTTTGTGTTTCCATTTCGTAGGTAAGAATTTATTCCAATGTAATCAGTACGTCTGTATGCATCAAGTGCACCAACCACATTATCTCCAAGTTCTTGGCGGTATTTTTCATTTGTTAATCCGACATCTTTAGAAATTTGTATAGAAACACCCGAAAAATCAGGCTTGCCTAATGGGAGGTTTGTTAATGTAGCTTCTTGTTTGCTTTCCTGTCCTTCTAACCCACAAGCATTAGTGTCATCCACGGTTCCTTTAGGGCACTTGTAATTAAGTTTTATTGTTTCAAAGGCATCGGCTAGGTAAGCAGAATCTTGTTTTTGTTCGAATTTTATAGCAGGTATATATATAAATCCGTTTTTATTAGATATTTCCATTAAAAATTTTCTAGATTCTTCTAGAGAACTGGAATGTGCTTCGAATTTATTTGCAATATCTTTTATTTTGATAAATTCTCCTAATTTTTTTTCTGGTACTTCAAAATAGTCGTATTCATCAGGAGCTACTATGACGGCAATTTTTCTTCCATATCCATTTTTTATATTAAACTGAAGCATTTGGAAGTCTCCGCCACTGAAAGATTCAATGCCTTCAAAGTCAGCAACATCTTTTTTATTTACAATTAGTTGTTCTCTATCCTGGCCGGCATGCGAATGCACGTTTATTAAATCGTTTCTTTTGTCTTCTGGTATATCTACTAATTTTTTATGTACATAACTTTTGCCTTCCGAATCTAACCAGAACCCAGTATCGTTTGTCGTTAACAATTTTCCTTTCTTTGGTATATATCCGTGAAACATTCGACGAGGATCTTCTTGTAATGCATTCGATATAAAAGAAGCTATTTTTTTATTTTTTGTTGTGGCGATGTTTGTTGGCTTTTCTGGTTCGTGTTTTTCATTTGGCTTGTTTCCTCCGCAGCTTCCAGGTCCTGATCCAATCTTTTCTGAGTCAGGGCAGTTATAATTGAGTTTTATTGTGTTTACCACATCGTCCAAGTATGCACTATCTTCTTTCATTTCGTTATAATCCTCGTCTGAATACGTAACCATTGAACAGCGGCATTGCGGATGGCCCGTTGCAGTCATTTCTCCGTTACTAAAGGGTTCATTTATAGGCACGGTTTCCATGTCGTGTGACATACACAAATCGCAACTACGTTCGTCACCAACTGCTCGCCATTGCTTGTATTTGTGATCGGCGATTTTGGCACGTTCCAATACCCCATTATATTCTGCAAGGTGGCGTTCGCTTCTATAAATATTTTCCAACCTTGCTTTACTAACCGGATATGAATCTTGAAAAGCCTTTGAAAACGCGTCCGGACCTTTACCCCAATTGTTAATTAAATCTTGCTTGATGTTATTAAGGTCTGTTTTTGTTAACGATTTACATAATTCGAGGCCATGTTCTGCAAAATATTTTTGTGCAAAATTTACAATTTGTTTTGGATCAGGAGCAGGTTCTTGTACTGTAACAACTGGTTGCGGAACAGATGGCTTTCCTGACATGCCGTTAATGATTCCAGGTAATATAAATGGAGTAAAAATAGTTAACCATAATTTGTAATTCTTTGATATTAATTTGGGGGTTATGTCTTCTTGAAGTTCGTCCCATATATCTAATAAATCTTCTGGAATATCATCGATATCGATATCAATATTATTTTGTATATCATTGAGTTTTTCTTGGAAGCTTTTAGATTTAGATATTGGCGATAATGGGACTTTGGGAATTGTTTTTATAGTGTTTGGTACTATTTTAATTGGCTTTTTGGTGGTGGCTGGCATAGTGTCCTCAAAAAAACAATATTATCAAAATTATTTTTTTGCATTTTTTGTTCATTTGATTTTTTGATAGTTTCGTAAGAATATATATTTATCATCCTAAGTTAAACTTTTTTATTTTTTTTATCTGGAACAACATCAACATCAAGATACGTTATTCCTGTTTCTTTGTCTATAAAATTTTTAGTAACCTTAAAAGATGTTTCACGAGGTAATGTCCATTCTCTTTCACCTAAAAATTCTGTATTAACGATTGAAGTGGGTGCGCATGAGGTACCTCGCGGAATATTTATTCTTAGCAATACTGCACCTTCTTTTATAGCATCATTTTTGTTTGAACTTAGAAAACTTTTTGCATGATTGATATTTTCTGTAGTACCTACAAAACCTTTATCTTTGAAAGTACTACCAACTTTTTGTTTTAATAATTGTTTTACTCCTGTTATTCCGCGGTATGTTTTTATATTATTTTTTATTTTGAATTTACTTATTGCAGAATCAAGACTCTTTATTACATTTTTAGTTTCAGGATTAATATCATCAAAAGACTTACTTTTCCTCAAAATTTCATTAATAGGTGTTGACCAACCAGTACCAACCCAATTTTCATGAAGTGCCTTATATTCATTAAAAGATAGTGAATTATTATAATCAATTATATCTTTTTTAGAATGAGATGTATAATAATTTATATTTCTTGTACCAGACGCAGAATCTAAATCGTCTTGGGATTTTATTGCATCATCATATATTTTTTCATTAATCTGCGGAACTTCTGATATTTTATTATTATCATCATCTAGAAAATAATTATTATTATCTGATTTATTTTCTTTTGATCCTCCACCGCACGATCCTGGGCCTGTTCCTACTTTTTCAGAGTCTGGACAATTATAGTTAAGTTTCATTGTGGTAGTTTCTAAATCCAGGAAATACATCTTACCCGGTTTGCCAAGAAATTTATACATAACGATCATCCATTATTATTTAATTCCTTTATGATTTGATAAATCAACAAGGTTACCCGATGCTGTTCTAGCTGCCACAGAATAATTGATTTGGTCATTTGATGCTTTTGTTGTAA
>ERZ1026796.2477-NODE-2477-length-10620-cov-4.582674_pt1 | contig 10620 bp, 7 predicted proteins | sample MGYA00520874_ERZ1026796 | MGnify/ENA primary metagenome ERZ1026796 (study PRJEB33270, sample SAMEA104284474) | anaerobic digester metagenome | biome: Anaerobic digester microbiome; feature: mesophilic sludge digester; material: Anaerobic digester biomass | place...
GAGGATCTGGACTTTTCACTTCTTGAACCGGATCACTCATTCGACATGGCCTCTTGGGAAATGCCGGTCATCCGCGAACTGGGAGCATTCGGGATAGACGCCGCAGTCTCTCCGGCGAAGGGGAAGCCGCCCAGTCCGATCAGGCGCATCATCGTGACGATGAACGAGCGTTCGGCCTTCATTGAGGCCGGGGCATCGGAACCGGAGTACCTCTCAATTCCCCCTAAGAGGCTCCTGAAGGTGAGGCTCGAAGCGGATGTCATGCCTGCGACGGGTTTTCTGACCGTTCCTGGATATATCTACTCACCCTTGCCATTTCAGGTGAGATGTCACTCGCTGCCCGACCTCTTCGCATCCAAGATGCACGCAGTGCTGTCCCGCAGATGGCGGAATCGTGTTAAGGGCCGGGACTGGCATGATATGGTGTGGTTCGCCGCACATCACCCCGACCTGCATCTGGATTACCTCACCGAGAAGATGAAGCTCTCCGGAGAGATCGGTGCAAGGGAGACGCTCGACGAACGCACATTCCGATCAAGAATGGTTGCTGCCATCGATAACCTGGATATTGACAGTGCAATAAGGGATGTCGAAGCCTTCGTTACAGATCCCGCCGCCCTTGCTGTCTGGTCGAAGGATTTCTTCAGATCGGTCGCCGAGCGGATCAGGCTCGTTTGAAAGAATCAGGCTTCGGAGTTCCTACGGCAGTAATCCCGAAGTCGCATCACTAAAGCGGGTAAGCAAGGAAGCAGGCATCCGGGCTCATACCGTGCACAGAACTGCCAGCAGCTTGACATGTAGCGGAAGGCTCATACAATCATTTGCGCCCACACGGGAGGATGATATGTCGGAACAGGAAGAGCGCGAGTTGATAGAGCGCATCAAGGCTTACACCGAGAGTATCAGCGGAAGCCCGGAGAAAGCTCTTGAAGGTCTTGTCGCCGCTGGTATCTGCACTCCCGACGGAAAGCTAGCTGAACCCTACCGAGACACCCACAAAGAGACATAACGTGATGGAGGGGCGTACTATGTGCAGTGTTTTCGACTTGGTTTATAATGAGGATATTCCGTTGTTGCGTAATCCCGCAGATGCACCCGAATCACCAGGCGTTTACTTTCTATACGACAGAACGAAAAGCTTCATTTATGTTGGTAAAGCAAGTAGTCTGAGAGAACGGATTACCAGGCATTTCAGTCCGAACGAGGAGAATCTAAAAATCAAACGCTTGGCATATTACTACAAATATATACTTACCTCAACAACTGATGAAGCTGAGATCCTGGAGGGACTCGTGTTCGATAGTTGGGTGCGTGCTACAGGAGGTGAATACCCAAGCGCAAATACAGACAAACCGCCTCGCTCTGCTTTGACTGATACAGAAATAAACACCCTGCGCCTGTGTTCGCAAGCAATTCGGAGATTGATTGAATAGGTAGATTAGCTAACAACATGCATTTCAAGGAGGCGCCTCGTAACCACTAGCCCAGCAGCCTGATCCAAAAGTGGCCTTCTGAGAAGTCCAGGTTATGGCGAATCTGGGCTTGACGGGGGGCCACCTTTCGGGTAGGCTCCCGGTATGAATCCATATCCGGTGCTCGCAGAGATGTTGAACGCGGCCATGCTGCCTGCCTCTCCGCCGCAGTTCACCCCTCGTGATGCCAGGCTTCCGGACATACCCGGCAAGATCCATTCGGTGATCGGAATGCGGCGCTCCGGGAAGACTACGTTTCTCCGCCAGCTTCAGGCCGATCGCCGTGCAATGGTCCCGCCGGAGCGGGCCGTCTTTCTCAATTTCGACGATGATCGACTGGAAGGCATCGGAACCGAACAGCTCGATTTCCTTCTCGAAGAGTATTTCAGAGCCCACCCTGAACTGCGTGGTGATCACACCTGCTACTGGTTCCTCGATGAGGTGCAGAATGTAAAAGGATGGGACCGTTTCGCCCGTCGCGTCCTCGAAACGGAGCGGATTGAACTCGTGGTCTCGGGTTCCTCTGCTAAGATGCTCTCCCGCGAGGTGCATACGTCTCTTCGGGGGCGCGGGATGGCAACAGTCATCAGGCCTTTCAGCTTCCGCGAGTACCTGCGCCACAGGGGGGAGGAACCCGCAAACGAACCGGGTCGATGGACTCCGGCCGAACGATCGCGCATCGAGAGCCTATTCCGTGATTACCTGGTCGAAGGAGGCTTTCCCGAGGCGCAGGGGCTTTCTCTTGCTCTCAGGATAGAGCTGCTTCAAGGTTACGTGGATACCGTGATGCTGCGCGACATAGTCGAGCGCCACTCGTTTTCCCAAGTAGCAGCGGTGCGCTGGGTTATCCGTCACTGCCTGCGCAATCCCGCCGGATCGTTCAGCGTCCATCGTCTTCACGCCGATCTGAGGTCGCAGGGGCTCGGGATAGCCAGGGATCAGGTTCACGCCATACTGGACAGCCTCACTGATGCCTTCCTTCTGAGCGAGGTGCGGATGGCGACTGATTCGGAGAGGCAGCGCAACTCGAATCCCCGCAAGATTTATCCAGCCGACCAGGGTTTGATCAAGGCCTTCGATACCAGCGGAAGAACCAATCTGGGCCATTCCCTTGAGACGATTGTTCTGCACGAACTCGAGCGGAGATGCACGGTTGCCGGCTACGTCAAAACCGAAGAGGGCATGGAGGTCGATTTTCTGGCGCGGGATCCCATGGTAGGCGAAGAGCTTGTCCAGGTCTGCTTCGACGTCTCCAACTCAGCGACACTGGCAAGGGAGCTGCGAGGTCTGGAGCTTGCGGGGCGTATGTATCCGGAAGCACGACGCCTGCTTCTTGTCCCCGATCGCAGCTCGGCTTCCAGGATCGAGGCGGACGGTGTAAAGGTCCAATCCGCTGCCGAGTGGGCCCTTGCGCCGGCCGGCGGATGACGGATCGCGGCAGGCTGGACTTCCTTGACGCATCGTAATAGCATTGCATCGAATCCGCCTGCTTCAGCGCCCGGAGGGTGATCCAGGCGCGGCGGCGTTGATGTGGCAATGCTGCGCATCCCTGTGCGCAGGTTGTCACTGATGGAGGGTCGGACGGTCTCGTAGAGCCATGCCGTCGAAGGAAGCCACCGCCCGCATCAAGATCAACCACCTCCTGGAGGCGGCGGGGTGGAGGTTCTTCCCCGAAGGCGGCCTCCCGGCCAATATCCAGCTCGAACCCGGGGTGAAGCTCCTGCCCTCTTCGCTCGAATCCCTCGGCGACGACTTCGAGAAGGCCCCCCGCGGCTTCATCGACTTCCTTCTGCTCGATTCGAAGGGCTTTCCGCTGATAGTGCTCGAAGCCAAGTCGGAGGAGAAGACCCCCCTCGCAGGCAAGGAGCAGGCCAGAAGGTACGCCAGGTCGCAGAACTGCCGCTTCGTGATCCTCTCCAACGGCAACCTCCACTACTTCTGGGATCTCGAGCGCGGGAACCCCTACATCATCACGTCCTTCCCATCGCCGGACTCCGTGGCCGCATACTGCAGGACGGCGCCCGATCCGAAAAGGCTCGCGGAAGAGGTGGTCGGGGACGACTACATAGTCCTCACCCAGCGCCCCGGCTACGCATCCGAGGCCGCCTGGAAGAGCGAGACGGAAAGGCCCGCCTTCATCCGGGACAACAGGCTCCGCTTCCTCCGGCCCTACCAGTTGGCTGCCATCCACGCCCTGCAGAGGGTTGCAGCCGAAGGCCACGACCGCTTCCTGTTCGAGATGGCCACGGGTACGGGCAAGACGCTTACCGCCGCCGCCGTCGTGAAGCTCTTCCTTCGTACCGGCAACGCGAGCCGCGTCCTCTTCCTGGTGGACCGGCTGGAACTCGAGGAGCAGGCCCGCAAGGCATTCACCGACCAGCTCTCGGCGGACTACAGCACGGTGATCTACAAGGAGAACCGCGACGACTGGCGCAGGGCCGAGATCGTCGTCTCCACCGTACAGTCGCTTCTTGCCGGGAACAAGTACCAGCGCCTCTTCTCACCCACGGACTTCGACCTGGTGATCTCCGACGAGGCACACCGCTCGATCGGAGGCAACGCCAGGGCCGTGTTCGAGTATTTCGTGGGGTGGAAGCTGGGCCTCACCGCCACGCCCAAGGACTACCTGAAGCGATTCGATCGAAAGGATCCCGCGGGCAGGGATCCCCGCGAGATCGAGCGCCGCCTGCTGCTCGACACCTATCGCACGTTCGGCTGCGAGAGCGGGCAGCCGACGTACCGCTATTCGCTCCTCGACGGCGTGCGCGACGGCTACCTGGTGAACCCCACGGTGGTCGACGCCAGGACCTCCGTAACCACCGAACTCCTCTCGGAGGACGGCTTCGTAGCCACCTTCCGGGATGACGCCGGGGATGAGTATGAGGAGGCCTTCCACCAGAGCGAGTTCGAGAGACGCTTCTTCTCGGGCTCCACGAACCTTCTCTTCTGCAAGACCTTCCTCGAGAACGCCCTGAAGGACCCCGTGAGCGGCGAGATCGGCAAGTCCATCATCTACGCCGTGAGCCAGAACCATGCCGCGAAGCTCACCCAGATCCTCAACGAGATGGCCGACCGCATGTACCCCGGCAGGTACCAGTCGGACTTCGCCGTGCAGGTGACTTCCATGATCCCCGGAGCGCAGCAGTTCACCATCAACTTCGCGAACAACAACCTGCTCGGCTCGGGCAACTTCCTGCCGGAATACAGGACGAGCAAGGCCAGGGTATGCGTGACGGTGGGCATGATGACCACCGGCTACGACTGCACGGACATTCTGAACCTGGGCCTCTTCCGCCCGGTGTTCTCGCCTACCGATTTCATCCAGATCAAGGGCCGGGGCACCAGGAGGCACAACTTCGGCGAGCAGCTCCAGGGTGGAGCGGCGGACTCCAGGGAGCCCGCTCTGGAGAAGACCACTTTCAAGCTCTTCGACTTCTTCGCGACCTGCGAGTACTTCGAGGAGAAGTTCAGCTACGACGAGGTGCTGGAGCTTCCGAGGCAGCGCAAGGGAAAGCCCGCCGGGCCCGATGACGAGAGCGTCGATTTCGACGCCTCAAAGCCTTACGAGCACCTCGGCGCGGACATTCTGGCATCGATCCGCGAAGAACAGGTCGGCCTCGACGGGATGAAGATCGACAGGATGTTCTTCGAGCGCTTCGAGGACGCGATCAGGAGGAACGAGCTGGTGGCCGGGGCGGTTGAGGCGGGGGAGTGGGACCGCGTAATCGACTACGTGAACCGCGAGGTGTTCGACAAGCCGGAGGAGTACTACACACTGGACAAGCTGCGCAGGGCTGCGGCCGTGGATCGACGGATCTCACTTCGCGAGATCCTCGAGAAGGTCTTCGGCCTGATACCGCGCTTCAAGACGAAGGACGAGCTGCTCGAAGAGGAGTTCGCCAAGTTCGTGGCCGACTACAAGCCGGAGGAGGCCGAGGCCATCCCCGCCATCAAGCTCTATTTCAAGGCATACATCACCAGCAACAGCGTGCGCGACATCATCGAGAAGAAGAGGTTCACCGACCTGGCCACCAACCCGGCCTTCACCACGAAGGACTTCAAGGCCGTGCCCAGGCGATACCGCGACCTGGTGCCGGAGTACGTGAAGGACTACGTGCCGCTGAACCAGTTCGCATCGTGAGGGAGCAGCAGGGGGCTCCTGTTCCAATTCGCTAATCGCTGCTCCACTCTCTAACAATCACTCGCCTCTGCTCGCCTTCCTGATCCTAATCCACCATTTCAGTCGGCAGCGATCGTCTACCTTTAGGGTGCGCAACGCTCGTGTGCTGCCAACTTCGTATCATCCGGCCGAAGGCTTGCCTTAGTGTTCAGCATAATGTACAATACCGAAGATAAAGCAAATGATACTGATCATTAAGTACAGGGAGCGAGCATGAACCCCAGCAGCCAGGAGAGCTTCAGCTACGACCTGCCGATTCCGGTTCAGCGTGCCCTGCGGAAGCTGGGAAAGGACATCCGGGATGCACGAAAGCGCAGGCGTATCACGACATCCCTGCTCGCAGAGCGTGCCTCGATCAGCCGGACAACGCTTGCCAACCTGGAACGGGGGCATCCGGGCGTGTCGATCCGCACGCTCGCAACCGTTCTGTTCGTGCTCGGCATGATCGATCGCATCTCCGATCTCGCCGACGCCTTGAAGGACCCTGTCGGCCTGGCGTTGGACGAAGAGCGCCTCCCGCAGCGGGTCAGGCACTCCTCAAAAATGGGTGCAACCAGGAGTAATCGATGAGCCAGCCGATTCTGGTTCATATCGATCTCGATGGCGAGACCCGCTTTGTCGGCCGTCTGTGGACGCGAAGCAGCTCCCGGGGGGAGAGCGCGTCCTTCGAATACGACAAGGTCTGGCTGGAGTTTCCCGGGCGTTTTGCCCTGGAACCAGCACTGACCCTTAGTGAAGGCGCTTTCTACACCCAGCAGGATCGGGCCATTTTCGGAGCCTTCGGCGACTCCGCTCCCGACAGATGGGGGCGCATGCTGATGCGTCGTGCGGCAAAACGCTTTGATCAAACCAAGAACAGGGCGTCACGCACTCTGCAGGAAGTCGACTACCTTCTGCTTGTCGATGATGAGACCAGACAGGGTGCTCTGCGCTTCTCCTACGAACCGGGTGGACCGTTCCTCACCAGCTACAGCAAGTCACACATCCCGCCACTCATCCGACTGCCGAGGCTGCTCGATGCTGTAGAGAATGTTCTGGGAGACGAGGAAAGCGACGAATGCCTCCGGCTTCTCCTGGCTCCCGGATCGTCTCTCGGAGGAGCCAGGCCGAAAGCAGCCGTGCGTGATAAAGGTGATCTGCTCGCAATAGCCAAGTTCCCACGCAAGGACGACGATACGGATTCAGTCGCTTGGGAGGCCGTCGCTCTGGATCTCGCGGAGAAGGCCGGTATACTCGTCCCCGAGAGGAGAGTCGAAGCCGTTGCCGGGAAAAAGGTTCTCATACTCCGCCGGTTCGATCGACGGAACGCTTTCAGGATTCCATACCTGTCTGCGATGAGCATGATCGGGGCCAGGGATAACGAGACTCACAGCTATCTCGAGATCGCAGACGCTCTCAGAAGGTACGGCGCACAGGCCGCCCTCGATCTGACGGAACTCTGGCGACGAATGGTGTTCACGATTCTGATCTCAAACGTGGATGATCATCTGCGCAACCATGGATTCCTCTGCTCGAACCCGGCTGGATGGGTTCTCTCACCTGTTTTCGACCTGAATCCGACCCCGACGGACATCCACCCCCGCATCCTGTCGACATCGATCGACTACGAAGAGCGCTCGGCTTCGCTCGAACTGGCCTTTTCAGTCGCCGGATACTTCGGGTTGTCGGCGGTGGAAGCGGTTTCGATCGCCCATGAAGTCGGAGTCTCGGTGTCACGGTGGCGTAATGTCGCCAGAGCGTTCGGTATCTCCCGAACCGAGGTGGAGCGGATGGCGACCGCTTTCGAACACACTGACCTGGAGAAAGCCATCTCCGGTTCCAGACATCATGGCAGCATCGGGACATCTCCACAGGATTGACAGGATAGGTTTCTCATTGCCTGCCTGGTGTTGCTGTCCATCTCACCCGACATCCTGTATACTCCCAAAATCCACGCTGAAGGGGGCACATGCTCGATAGCGCCACCAGACATCGCATAGACACCGCCCGCGACATCCTCGTCGGCAAGGTTCCCGACCCCAAGAGCCAGGTCGAGCAGATCACCATCGCCCTCATCTACAAGTTCATGGACGACATGGACGCCGAGAGCGAGGAGCTTGGCGGAAGCCGCAGCTTCTTCGCGGGCGACTTCGAGAAGTACGGCTGGGCCAGGCTGATGCGCCCCGGCCTGGGCGGGCACGAGATGCTCAACCTCTATGCCGAGGCCATCACGCGCATGCCCGAGAACCCCGGCATCCCGCCCCTGTTCCGCAGCATCTTCAAGAACGCCTATCTGCCGTACCGCGATCCCGAGACGCTTCGGCTGTTTCTCAAGGTCATCGACGAGTTCATTTACGACCACAGCGAGCGCCTGGGCGACGCCTTCGAGTACCTGCTCTCCGTGCTGGGCTCGCAGGGCGACGCCGGGCAGTTCCGCACGCCGCGCCACATCATCGACTTCATCGTCGAGGTTATCGACCCGAAGAAGAACGAAAAGGTGCTGGACCCGGCCTGCGGCACTGCGGGATTCCTGATCTCGTCGTGGAAGCACATCCTGAAGGCGAACACCGACGCGAAGGGCAACAGCACCCTGACCCCCGATGAAAAGAGGAATCTGGCGGCAAACTTCAGCGGATACGACATCTCGCCGGACATGGTCAGGCTCTCGCAGGTGAATATGTACCTGCACGGTTTCGCCGATCCCCACATCTACGAGTACGACACGCTCACGAGCCTGGACAAGTGGAACGAGCATGCCGACGTGATCCTCGCCAATCCCCCCTTCATGTCCCCGAAGGGCGGCATCAGGCCGCACAACAGGTTCACGGTGCAGTCCAAGCGCAGCGAGGTTTTGTTCGTGGACTACATGGCCGAGCACCTGACCCCCAACGGCCGGGCAGGCATCATCGTCCCGGAGGGGATCATCTTCCAGTCGGGCACGGCCTACAAGCAGCTCCGCAAGCTGCTGGTGGAAGAGTACCTCGTCGCCGTCGTCTCCCTCCCCGCCGGCGTCTTCAACCCCTACTCCGGCGTGAAGACCTCGATCCTGATCCTCGACAGGTCGCTCGCCAGGCGCACCGACTCGATCGTCTTCTTCAAGGTGCAGAACGACGGCTTCAGCCTCGGCGCCCAGCGCCGCGAGATCGACAAAAACGACCTGCCCCAGGCTGCCCGCGAAATCACCGATTACCTGGGCGGACTCAGGGCAGAGAAGACGCCGGAATCCCCCTCCCTCGGCCTGATCATGAAGAAGGAGAAGATCGCCGCCAACGGCGACTGGAACCTGAGCGGGGAGAGGTATAGGGAGAGTGGAGTACAGAGTGTAAGATGGCCTTTGGTAAGAATATCTGACATCTGTGAGTTTCGGAGCGGTCTGTGGAAAGGCGAGAAGGAGCCTCTTCGAGTAGTTAAAATACTACGGAATACGAACTTCACAAAAAATGGTTTCCTGGATCTGTCCAATATCGCTGAGCATCCAGTTGAGATAAGGCATCTTGAATCTAGGCTACTTCAATATGGGGATATTCTGTTGGAGAAATCTGGCGGAGGGCCAACTCAACCTGTTGGGCGAGTTGCATTGTTCAATCTGCATGAAGGGGAGTACTCGTTTAGCAACTTCACCGCGAGAATCAGAGCAACTGACAAACGCGCTGATCCAATATTTGTCTGGCTCTGCCTGAACCACATCTATCGTACTGGAGCAACTGAAGCTCTGCAGAAGCAGACAAGCGGGATAAGGAACCTTGACAATCCAGCATATCAAGCAATTAAAATCCCCCTCCCCCCGCTCGAAGTCCAGCGCGAGATCGTTGCCGAGATCGAAGGCTACCAGAAGGTCATCGACGGTGCCCGCATGGTGGTGGACAACTACCGACCACACATCCCGATCGACCCTGAGTGGCCGATGGTGGAACTGGGGAAAGTGATTGAAGGTAGACCCAGGAACGGATACTCCGGCAAACCAGTAGACTATGCTACTGAAACGAAAGTGCTTTCTCTGAGTGCAACAACCTCAGGCAAACTTGACCTTACAAAATTCAAGTATCTTGAAGAGTCAATTCCAAAGAACGCTGAGTGTTGGTGCCGAAAAGGGGATATCTACCTTCAGCGCGGGAACACAGCGGAGCTAGTAGGCACAGCTGCATTATTCAGTACAAACGTAACTGGCTATATCTATCCCGATTTAATGATCCGTATACGAGCAGATGAAGCGAAAGTGATCACCGAGTTTCTCGTATTAGTTCTTCATAGCTCTCCCGTGCGGAGGTTTTTAATGTCGAATGCAGTGGGAGCAGCCGGTAATATGCCGAAGATCAATCAGAGTATTATCGAAAGAATTCCAGTCCCCCTCCCCCCCATCGCCACTCAGAAAGCCATTATCGCCGATATCGAAACAGAGCAGACACTGATAACCTCCAGCCACAAACTGATCGCCAGGTTCGAAAAGAAGATCCAATCTACCCTTGCCCGCGTGTGGGGTGATGGGAATCCATAGTCTGAAGTGTGTCCGAAAAGGGTGAGGCAATGGAGCGGTTTGTAATCTTTGTCGATGGCTCTAATCTCTTTGGTGCTCTCAAGTCGATGAGCGTCGAAGTAGATGACTACGAGGCCCTATATGGGTATGTGTTCAAAGAAGCACGTGCTGCCTGGCTGGAAGCCACCTACCAGACTCAGCCCGTGTCATGCAGGCTGCAACGCGTCTACTGGTATGCAGTAGGTACGATCGACGACTGGGATCTTGGCTTGCCTCAATCGCAGACGGCTCTCCGCAATGCCTTTTCAAGAGATCGGGAAGTTCACGACTCATGGGTAGCTATCACAGGCAAGGCCGACCCGGCCTTGAGGGGCAGGAGCTGGAAGACAAGGCCTGGGAATCCTGCTTTGCCGACTTCACGCAGTGGTACGAGGGGAAGAAGCGCATTCTTGAGGGTATGCGGAGATTCCACCAAGGCATCCGTCTTGGTACAAATCTGATCGATGTGAAAGAAC
>ERZ1026796.2478-NODE-2478-length-10618-cov-3.603565_pt1 | contig 10618 bp, 6 predicted proteins | sample MGYA00520874_ERZ1026796 | MGnify/ENA primary metagenome ERZ1026796 (study PRJEB33270, sample SAMEA104284474) | anaerobic digester metagenome | biome: Anaerobic digester microbiome; feature: mesophilic sludge digester; material: Anaerobic digester biomass | place...
TCTTCCACATGTCGCAATATTTCCGGTTCATCGGCGCATACTATCATCTTTATGTCGGCTGCGTTGGACCTATAGATAATGTCTTTAGCCGTAAGCAGATGCGTTGCCGGTATCGCCACAGCGCCTATTTTATGTAATGCTATAATGGAAAACCAAAATTCTATCCTGCGCTTGAGCATCATCATCACTTATATTTTTAATTGTTTGCTTTAAATCTAGTAAATATAACTCCTCATCAGATAATGAGTCAATAGCATATTGCACTTGACTATTACTTTCTACATAGCCATCTACAGCTTGTTTTCCAATATATTTGTTGTATTGATCAACTGTTAAGTTATTATCTCTAATAAATTTGATTATATTTAACTCATCTTGAGTTAATTCATCATCATCTTCATCATCATAGGATACAAAATCATATCTCCCTCCCGGAATGAAAATCATATCTTCCGGAGCAATGGCTGGTTTATTGGTTTGTTCTTGGCGAACAATCAATCTTGGACTTCCTGGGTCGATTTTCACAATCCTCTCGTCTAATAATTCATTCCCTCCATAGAGCTGGATTACGATTTTCCCTTCGTAACGCCCGAAGGTTTCATAGAGTGAAATAAAACCTTTCCCCATGTCGAAAGGGAAGGTCCTGCTCGAATAAGATGGATTCCCGGCAGTAATCTCGATGCGATTTCCGAAGGAAGAACCAAAATACAAAGTATCGTGTTCCAGGTCGACTTCCAAAAGCTTAGGCAAAACGGCTATGCATTCTACTTGAGCCTCACTTCGGGTTCCCAAAAAGGCCCGATCGAACGAAGCCACATTCACAGGTAAATAATATTTCCCATCCATTTTTACGGCTTGAATTTCTTCGTGATTCCAAAGGCTGACAAAATGATAAGGTTCTTCTGTGATGCTTGAATTGGTGACCTGCAATTCGTCGAATCCGAATAAGGGGCTACGGAACCCAGTAGGGCGTAAACTGTAGATGGTATATATGATTTTTTCGTCGGTTTCCCATTTGTTGACATAGATGCTATCCATCTGTGTATGAATCAGGGGTAAATAATTATAATTGAAGAATACACTCTGGTTGTCTCTCAGAATTTTGGTAGTTTGACCCAGAAAGAAGAGGTCATCTTGCAGAGAAGCAGGCCTGCCTAGACGCATGGTGTTGATTTCTACTCCATATCCATTAAAAAAAGCCGCAGCAATTTCGCGATGTAACTCTCCGTCGGCAACTTGCAGAACACGAAATATGGCAAAATCGGGTTTGATGAGTTTATTCAGATTCAAGACGGGAGGCATATAGAGTGCATCGTGAACTCTTCCGGCAACTATTCCCGTCATATTCTTCGGAACGGCCATTCCTTCCGAATACATGATAATCCCTGGCTTTACGCTGTCGGCAAGATTCTGCAACCAGGCGTCCGACTCGCCCTTTGTGTCGAGTACCAAACCATCGGCATCGGTTTGTTCGAGCAACTTCTTCAGATTGGTCCTGTGAAATTTTTCCTGTTCAGGTTTATCCCACGGATTGTAAGAAAGGAAGTATTTCTTCCCCATTTCGTGAGCGAGTTCTGCTTGATGTTTGAGTTGTTTCAATCCACCAGGAAGATCTTCATAGAGCTCGAATTGTGATCTCTGGTCGAGTCCAAGGCGAGGCCATGTAGGCCATATCGCAAAAACATCATAGCCACCCACCATCCGATCGTATTTCGAAAGTGTTTCTTCATAAATAGATTGATGGATCAACGCATCATACCATTCGTGATCCCAGGCCGACTGAAGCAGTATAATCCATGCAGATTTTATCCAAGATAGATCATGACGCTCATAGAGCGAATTATTAAAGTCATCCAGATCGTACAGATAACGTTCCTGAAACATCAATTTCAAGCCATTTTGCCATTCTCCCTCGTGGGTGTCGAGCCAGAGGTGATAGATCACCTCCCCTCCTGGTTCGAGTTCGGCGTGCCATCTGGTAAAATTACCCTTGCTTATACCGGCTCTTCTTGCCAAGCCGCAAAGACGCTTGTTCGAGATTTCTAAGGGAATATCGCTAAATCCAAGATGCCAGGCATTATCCGGTAGAACTACCCCTATAGGTCCATATCCAGGTCTGAAAAGCTGTGAACGATTGAGATAATAAGGCCATTCAAAGTTCCCGGCACCCGTAATATAAATACTCTGTGAATCTTTCCCAAAAGGTAAAACATTCGAAACACTATGTTTTACATTATCTTTATTGCGAATCCTCAGCCTGAATTTTGCTCCCTTGTCGTAGTTTATATAAACCATTGAGCCTTCCATTTTGTCGGTTCTAAAATAAAGACTATCACCTTGTTGCAAACATTTAAACTCCTGAGGATCGACAACCTGATCATCTATATCGAAAGCAAAAAAAGGTATCAAAGTTGAAGGAGTCAAGGCTCTATTTTTGGTATCGGTGAAAGATCTTAGCACAATTCCTTTTTTCAGAGAAAGAGAAACAGGGCCCAGAGTAGCGGATTGAGAAAATGAGAGAGGAGGGGGAAACAGTAAAAAGATTCCGATTGTAAAAAATGATATGGTCGGTATTTTCATAGCCGATTGATTTTCTTTATCAAAGATAATCGGAATAATTCACTGTTTGTCCTGTAAAGGGGGCTATAGCTCGTGGATAAATTCCTTGAACCCATGCAATAGCCATTCCGTAGTTGGTGATGGGTATTCCGGCTTCAACGGCAGGTTTCAGGCGATTGATGATTTGCCGTCGGGTAATCATGCAACCTCCGCATTGAATTATTAGGGCATAATCGGTGATAGGTCTTGGGAGGCTATCCAATCCCGATACAACCTCATATTCTATCTTTTTGCCTGTAAAATTACTGAGCCAGCGCGGGATTTTCACTCTTCCAATATCATCACATGAAACCTGATGTGTGCATGATTCCAGTAAAAGAACACGCTCACCATCCTTCAATTGTGAAATTTTGGGAGTTCCTTTCAAATAATTTTGAAAGTCGCCCCGTTGTCGAGCCAGAAGAATACTGAAACTCGTTAGGGGAATATTTCTGGGGACAATTGCATCAGCTTTCGTAAACACCTGACTATCTGTGATGACAAGGGCTGGTTGAGGCGACATTTTTCGAATATAGGCATCGGCTTCTCTTTCTTTTACCACCACGGCTATGGCATCGTTGTCGAGAATATCTCTTATGACCTGTACCTGAGGCAAGATAAGCCTTCCCTCGGGGGCTTCGATATCGATAGGTGTAATAAGCATCACTACATCTCCATAATTGAGTAAATCACCCACCAAACTGCGGCTTTTATAGGCCGATTCGGGTATGGATTTACTGATGGCCTGAATAATAGCAGGCAAATGGTTCGAATCTGATGGGCTGAAAGTCTCAATGGCAATGGGTTGCTGATTTTTTGCCCAGGATAGAGTCTGTTTGTTCATGGGTATGAGATCTTCCTTGCTATGAATAATCATAAAAGGAACATCCCACTCTTTGAATTGGCGTATAATAGATTCTTCCTGTTCACCGAAGGCATTTTCGGCAATAAGAAGTATAGCCAGGTCAATGGTTTTGAGTATTTCAAGGGTTTTTTGCACGCGTTTCTGCCCTAAGGGTCCGCTGTCGTCGATGCCGGCTGTATCGATAAATACCACGGGACCTAATCCTCCAATCTCCATGGCTTTGGTTACGGGGTCGGTGGTTGTACCGGCTATATCGCTCACTATGGATAATTCCTGCCCCGACAAACAATTGATGAATGTACTTTTGCCATTGTTTCTTCGCCCAAAAATGCCAATGTGAAGTCTGGCTTCTTTTCCTTTGATCATGATATTAAGAATTATAATTCGTTGAGGGAGTATCCAAGTTTCAAGAGGTTTTCTGTACGCATAATTTCCTTTAGTTTATCGGGGTTTATCAGATGAAGCCGCTGGTTAGCCGTAAAAACATCACAATGTGTGTTCTTCATTTCGCAAGCCAATTGTGAAGCCTTGTAATATCCAATGAACGGACTCAAGGCGACAGTGATCGCCGGGCTGTTCCAAGTTTTATGAGCAGCAACTGTGGGATGAAATTTCAGATCGTTCAACAAATTATCCTTCAATGTTTTATTAGCCGAGATCAAGGTCTTGAGGCTATCTATCAAGCAATGACCAATGATAGGAAGGTAAGCATTCGAGTCGAGGCAGCCCGAAGCAACCAGAGAAGTAATTACCTCATCGTTGGCATAAACATGATGAACGCAGCTAATCACATATTCGGGAATCACAGGGTTTGCTTTACCTGGCATAATTGTGCTTCCGATTTGCTTCTGAGGAATGCTGATCTCGCCCGGACTTGCTATATCCGACGAAAGCAGCCGTATATCATTTGCAATTTTTTCGAGATTAATTGCATGAGCCTTTATAATTCCATGAACTTCGGCAAGGCTATCCAGATTGGCAGTTGCATCGGGCATATTCTCCGAGCGGCTCAAAGGTAAACCCGTCAAAGTCTGAAGATGAGTGATGACTTCGACGATAAAAAACCTTGGCACACCAATGCCAGTACCAATAACGCTGCCACCCAGATTTACCGATTTTATGCGTTCGAAACATTTGCTCATACGCCACCAATCGCGTGAAAACGCCTCACTATATGTAGAAAATAAAATTCCATACGAAGAAGGCGAGGCATCCTGCATTTGTGTGCGTCCTACTCTTAGAATATTTCGCGAAGCAGTTTCCAATCTTTCCGTTTCGGCTCGCAATAAATTAATCTCTTGCTCAAGCTGTCCAAGCAAATTCAGCATGGCTATCTTCAAGGCAGTCGGTACGGTATCGTTGGTCGACTGATAAATATTGGCATGGAGTATAGGATCGATATAGTGGTAATCCCCAATTGAATGGCCCGAAATGATAAGCGCTCTGTTGGCGATGATTTCATTGATATTCATGTTGATGCTCGTTCCAGCGCCTCCACTTATTCCCGGAACGATAAAATGTTCGAAATGCTCACCTCGACTCACCTCAATAGAAGCCTGAACGAGCCCATCCATTATTTCAGAAGATATAAGAGGAGAAGGCAAACGTGATTCTAAATTCTTCTGCTGTACCGCTCTGCAAAACGATAAATAAGTGAGATAACATGCGTGTTTCACTATGCCCATCGCCCGATACCATTCTTCAAAAAAATGAGAATGATGCGGAAAATTCTTACGAGCTCTCAACGATTGTATCCCATAAAGAGCATCGTCCGGCAACTGGAGTTCCCCCATAAAATCCTTCTCTGTTCTCATAAATTTCAAATTGAGTTCATAAAATTAAATTCGGAGATTTTGTCGACATTGCATAATCCCGAACGATGGATAAATCCCCTTCATGAATTCTTCAACCTTAACAAACTTCGAAAACTTTCATCTTTTATCGAATTGAAATTCATTATTGTTAGAATAAATGAATTCGCTTATGGCCAAAGGCATTGGCGGAAACCCAAAAGATTAAATCCGAAGATGCAAAGTTAACTGAAAAGCTGCAATCTATTTTGCGGGCAGGCAATCGAAGAAGAAAGAAAAATTTCTGATTCTGTCAGCAAACTCAAAGAAGCGTATGGATATAGAAACATCTAAAAAAATGGACCTGCTTTAAAACAAGTATCTCAGGAATTATTACTTTTGTATTCCAAAACAAAGAATGGATTTTATATTCATACATTTGATAATTTGTCAATTACAAAAATGAAGTATGATTCGACAAATGAATGATGAAAAGAAAATAAATTTTTATTTCATGTTGAATGTTCGAAAGTAAAAATTGATTTAATTTTGTAAGATGAAATAATTAAATGATTGATAATCTTTATGAAGGATCACCGAAAAAGTTTTGAGCATAATATTGTGGAAATTTTTTTACATAGAAATACTTGCAGATTCATAAAGAGTATGTAACTTGTGCCACTATTTTAAAAGGATAAGAACTATATTTAAACAAATCTTAATGATATGAAAAATAAATCTTTACTGTTTTTCCTGACGGCCCTGATGATGGGATGTGGGTCATACCTATTTGCTTCGGGCATAGCTGGGAGCAAGGGAAATGAAGGGGACCGACCCGGGAAAGCCCAATTGCAAAATCATCTCAAATCGGGCAATGCAGTATCGCTTAACTGGCAGAGTCTGGGGCCTGATAATGTAGGTGGGCGAACGCGTGCCATACTTTTCGATAAGCGTGATGCGACTTTTAATACGGTTTATGCTGCCAGTGTTGCGGGAGGAATATGGAAATCAACCAATCTGGGAAGCACTTGGGTAAAGGTGAATCAAGCCAACTCAAACCTGAATGTAAGTTGTATGGCTCAGACCGATAATAACGACATTTATGCTGGAACTGGTGAATATGGGTTTTCACAGGGTACGGGTTTATATGTTTCGACCGATGGGGACAATTTCAGTCTGGTTCCTGGAACAATGCCTACCATGGTAGATAATGTACTCGAATGGGCTTATATCAACGAATTAGCTATACAGAACGGTCGTATTTATGCGGCCACCAATGCAGGTTTAAAATACCGCAACAGCGATGAATCCCAATGGCGAACGGCAAATTATATAGATGGGGAAGGACAATTGCAGCCCTTGAATGGTTTCGTTTGGGACGTGAAGGTGGGAAGCAACGGAATTGTAGTGGCTTCGATCGAAAGTAAGGTTTATGTTTCGGAATTAGGCCAACCTAATGGCTTTATTAATCAAAGTACAAAACAAGTGCTTCCCGATACCGTTTTAAATCCAGAAAAACTCCCCTCCATAGGGCTTGGACGTATAGAATTAGCTGTGGCTCCTTCCAATCCCGATTATATTTATGCTTGCGCTAGCGATCCTTACGGCTATTTCGACAATATTTATCGTTCGATTGATAAGGGTATTACATGGGAAATTATTTTCCCAGGCCATTCTTCTCTGCTACCCGATATCTTTGTCGTGAACAACGTAGCTTATGGTCTGGTGGCCAATACTATCGTTGTTTACCCCAACAATCCCGAAGAAATATTAGTTGGAGGCATAAATATGTGGCATGGCAAATTTATCAATGAAGGCTATTACTATTGGGGTACAGATGCTATATCAAGTTATGCTACGAGTAAATTCTCTCCATTATATCTCCATGAGCTTCATCATACCTATGTTTTTAAACCCAATGATCCAAAAACCTTTCTTATAGGCACAGATGGTGGCATTTCTACTAACATCGATGGAGAACTTTATTTCAAAAGTTTGAACCGCACCTACATGACTTCACAATTCGTTACACTCAATGTCAATGGTTTCGGAAATCCTATTGGAGGTACTCTGGGGAATGGGATACAATATATAGGCGATGGCACCAATTCTCCCATAGGCGCAGTGGAAGTGTGGAATGGTGACTTTAACAACAGCGGAGAAGGCGGTTATGTAGCCATTTCAAAAATCAATCCCAAGGTATTTATCTTATCTCTTAAAGGTGGGCCATTCCGCCGTACAGAAGATAAAGGATTCAGTTTCTCTACTACCTTCCTCAATAGTGGTATGTCAGCCCCGGCAAATACTTACTGCCCCATGATACTCTGGGAATCGTTCAATGACCCTACAAGCATGGATTCCACTCGTTTTAAGGCATCTAAAGACATTACCGAAGGAGAAGAAATCATTGTTCGTAGCCAAATTTATGATTATCCATTCAAAACCATTGCCCCTCACGATATACACAAGGGCGACGTAGTTTATTTTAAAGATCCTCTACAAGCAAAAACCTTCCTCGCTTTGGGCGATAAAGTTTATTATACCAAAGAAATCCTCGATTTTACAAAAGAACCTGAATGGTGGCAAGTAGCTAAGGTAGTAGGCACTGTTTCGTGCATGAGCCTTTCCGCCGATGCCAATCACCTTTATGTAGGAACAGAAAGTGGTAATGTTTTCCGCATATCTAACCTCACACACGCCAACTCCGCAGCCACTGCTTCAATTACTTCGGCCACCTGTGTAGTAGCTACTCAACAAATCAAATCTTTCCCTAATCGTATAGTTACTTCCATTGCAGTCGACCCCAAAAATCCTCAACATATCCTGGTAACTCTTGGTAACTATGGATTCGACGAATACGTATATAATGTTACCAATGCTCTAGATTCATTACCCAAATTCACTTCTGTTCAGACTAATCTTCCACACGGACCAGTTTATTCGTCTTTGATAGAATTGAACAATTCCAATTTAATAATTCTGGGTACGGAATATGGCATCTTTCTTACCAACAATATTTCCGCTCCAAACTGGGTGAACGACAATGGCCCCATGGGTAGAATTCCTGTCAAGGTCTTATTACAGCAAACTGTTAATGGTGGTGGTATTTTCGTGCCCTCTGACGATCCAAATATTCCGGGAGTTTATTATCCTGAAATCACCAATTATGGAGTGATATATGCTGCTACATACGGGAGAGGTGTTTACAGCTCTAATTTCTTCGTCGGAATCGACGAACCCAATATAGATACCCCACCCACTAATGCCCAGCTTGCCATTTATCCGAATCCCGTCCGAAACGAACTCTCATTTACCCTAAAAGGAGATTATGCTTCGGAGGTTTTCATCGAAATCTACGACTTCAGTGGAAGAAAATCAAAAGAAAATCATCTGAAAATTCAGCCAGGCTCCAATACGTTTACCATGGATGTTTCCAATCTGAAACGCGGTACTTATATCCTGCGTTGCATCTCCGACACCTCTATCTCGACGGGTAAGTTCATCATCGTAAAATAGAAGTCTTATAATTTTTAAATAGCATCTAACAATGAAAAGAATTTTTACTTTCTTCTTTCTATTAATCGGGTTTTCGGTAATAGCTCAACCTAAGATTTATACACCCACCCTGCTTTTGCCTAATAATGGTGCTACAAACCAAATGCCCGACGTTACATTGAGCTGGTCGGCAGTTACAGGTTTGGGCGTAATAAAGTACAAACTCGAAATTGATGATAACCCAGATTTCACCTCTCCCAAGGTATTCTATACCGAATTTCTGACGGGTTATACCATGAGTAATCTTCATTACGGGGTACAATACCACTGGAGGATAAAGGCTTATGATCTGGCCACTAATGATTCTTCATACTGGTCGGCTACACGAAACTTTACTGTCTTTAGTAAAGTAGATAATAAGAAACCCGAAAACAAGATAAAGGAGATTACGCCATTAGCCACGCTGGAATGGAAAGACCGTTTGGGGCCTAATCTGGTTACGGGAAATACATATTTCAACTATATCCTCGATACCGTAGAAACTTTCGACAGTCCTATGGCATATTTAGGGACAGTGAGCGGCAGCGTTTACAAAGCCACTACACCCAAAATGCGTTTCGGAACTCGTTATTTCTGGAAGGTAAGAGCCATAAACGAAAAAGATACAAGCAATTGGTCGGATGCATGGTATTTCAGGACACTGGATACCATCGTTTTAAAAGATCCCGCCAATAATGCTACAAATCAACAGATTAATCTGACTTTGTCATGGAATGCAGCCAATGGCGTTACAAAATACGACTATCAAATATGCACCAATCCCGAATTTGATGAACCTTTACATTTTATAACCGACAAAACCAGCGTAATTCCATCGGGTATCACCTTTGGAGGTCATTACTATTGGAGAGTGAGAGGAAGACACACCTCCGATACTTCCAGCTGGGGCGTAACACGTTCATTCTCTATCATACCTTATCCCATACTGAAATCTCCAGCAAATGGCGATACTAACGTGAGTACCCAACCTCTCTTTTCATGGGAACCAATGACGGGGATAGAATCTTATTACCTACAGTATGATAAAGATCCAAATCTTACCGACGGATTCATCAGCCCTCCCATAGGTGATTCTCTATCAAACTACAGATGCCCTTATATACTCGAAGAAAATACCGTCTATTATTGGAGAATGATAGCTACAGCCAATTCTGATACTTCTCAATGGTCACCTGTATTCTCGTTTACTACCTTAAAAGGGATTGGAATGATTGAAAACGATTTGGACAAAATCAGCATTTTCCCTCTCCCAGCTAATAATTACCTGAACATACGCTTCCCCTCTACCATGTCAGGCCAAGCTACAATTCAACTTATCGACCTGGTTGGACAAAAAGTGATCGAGCTTACAGCTGAAATTAATTCACAAAACCCTTACAAACTCAATGTTTCGAATTTGAAAAGTGGAATTTATATCCTTCGCATTTCTAATCATGGGAACTCATTCATCCGAAAAGTCTCCATAGAATAACAGAAATGTTCTGATACCAAAAAAGGAAAGGGCTGCATCGAAAACAGCCCTTTTCTTTTTTTTAGACCACCCTGTGTTCGAAATAAATAACTTTCCTCTTATTAGCAGTGCTTAAAATATAGCTAAATCACCGAAATCTATTGACGCTTTTCTACCTGGTATTTCTTGGCTTCCCCATAAGCCGCACATCTTTCTTCCGACTTGCACGAAGCTATCATACCTATTAGGAATACAAACAATAAAATGAGAGCAATCTTCTCTTTCATTATCTTTATCTTGTCTTTCATCTTGTTTGCCTCTTTAGAGATCATGTTTCAATTTTCTATAACTGTATAATTT
>ERZ1026796.2479-NODE-2479-length-10616-cov-3.141291_pt1 | contig 10616 bp, 9 predicted proteins | sample MGYA00520874_ERZ1026796 | MGnify/ENA primary metagenome ERZ1026796 (study PRJEB33270, sample SAMEA104284474) | anaerobic digester metagenome | biome: Anaerobic digester microbiome; feature: mesophilic sludge digester; material: Anaerobic digester biomass | place...
ACTCGGGCGTGAACATGGGGGTGATGGCTTCGTTGTCATCGCCTTCGCGCACGGAACTGCCGAAGCCGATGGCGGCGCGGGCCATGTCCTGGGCGCCGGCATTGGTGGTCATCACCAATATGACGTTACGGAAATCGACTGACTTGCCGTTGTGGTCGGTGAGCTTGCCGTGATCCATGACCTGCAACAGGATGTTGAAGAGATCCGGATGGGCCTTTTCGATTTCATCGAGCAGCAGCACGCAATGCGGATGCTGGTCGATGCCATCGGTCAAAAGGCCGCCCTGGTCGAAGCCGACATAGCCGGGGGGCGCGCCGATGAGACGCGAGACGCTGTGGCGCTCCATGTATTCGGACATGTCAAAGCGCAGCATGTGAACGCCCAGGACTTCCGCCAGGCGCTTGGCGACTTCGGTTTTGCCGACGCCGGTGGGGCCGGAGAAGAGATAGGAGCCGATGGGCTTTTCCGGTTCGCGAAGGCCCGCGCGCGCCAGCTTGATGGCCGACTCGACGGCGTCGGAGCCGGTCGGGCCGCCAAACGATACCCGGTTCAGCTCTGGCGGCAGGAGCGGCAGGAGCGTTTCCACCAGGGCCTTGCGGGCCGGCGTCGGAAAGTCGAGGGAGTGGGTCAGCGCCTGGATCTGTTCCTGGATGGCAGCGATGACCTGCGGGTTGCCGTGCCCGACGTTCATCACCCCGGCCCCGCCGAAAAAGTCAATGTACACGTTGCCGTCCACGTCCTCCACGGTGGCGCCCCTGCCCCGGCGCAGCGCCATGGGCATGCCGCGGGGGTAGGAGACGATGCCGCCCTCGTGTCCGAAGTGATAGTCCAGGTACTCCTGGGATAGGGGGCCCGGCGGAGGGGCCTTGATCACCGGTGCGTCGGCGTACGAAAGCTCTCGAAAATCCATATAGGTTCCTCCAATGATTCTGCTCGATATGCTCGATATGCTGCTCAACGGGCCTGACGCCCTCGATGTGCCCGGCTCGTCGTCAGTCGCAGGCGATCGTATCCTGGCTCCCCTGGTCCCTGACCCCCTGGGGCAAGACGGCCCTCAGGAAACTTCGGGTCCGGGGGTTGGTCGGGTTGGCGAGCACCACCGACGGCGGGCCCTCTTCGACGATCTGGCCGTTCTCAAAGAACAGGACGCGGTCGGCCACGTCCTGGGCGAACCACATCTCGTGGGTGACGATGAGCATCGTCATGTCGGTCTGTTGGGCCAGGTTCTGAAGGACGATGAGGACCTCGGCCACCAGCTCGGGGTCCAGGGCGGCGGTGATCTCGTCAAAGAGCATGATCTTGGGCTGCATGGCCAGCGCCCGGGCGATGGCCACCCGCTGCTGCTGGCCGCCGGACAACTGCATAGGGTAGCAGTCGATCTTGCTCGACAGTCCCACCATATCCAGGAGCTCGAGCGCGCGGGCCTCGGCGACGTCGTGGGGGGTGCCCAGGACGTGGATGGGGGCTTCGGTCACGTTGCGCAGGACCTTCATGTGGGGAAAGAGGTTGAACTGCTGGAAGACCATGCCGATCTTGGTGCGCATGTGGCGCAGGTGCTTCTCGTCGGCCGCCACCCGTTTCCCCCGGACCTCCCTGTGCCACAGCAGCTCGCCGTCGACCCAGACCAGGCCCGAGTTCGGCTTTTCGAGGGTCATCAGGATCCTGAGGATCGTCGTCTTGCCCGAGCCGCTGGGCCCGATGAGGCAGACCTTTTCCCCGGGGGCCACGTGCAAATCCAGGTTGCGCAGCACGTGCAACTGCCCGAAAGACTTGTTGACCTGCTCGAATTTGATGATGGGCTCCGGCCCTTTACTGGTGTCGCTTTGCAAGGTACACCTCCAGTCTGTTGAGTCCCACGGCCGAGAGGTAGCTGAGCGCCAGGAACAGCAACCCGACCATCGTGATGGGCTCCAGGTAGCGGAAGGAGCGGGAGCCGATGATCTTGGCCGTCTGGAGCAGCTCGACGACGGTGATGGCCGCGAGCTGCGCGCTTTCTTTGAACATGCCGATGAGATAATTGCCCAACGCCGGGATCATGGGCGGGATTGCCTGGGGGAGTATGATGGCACCCCAGGTGCGCACGGTCGAAAAATTGAGGGCCGTCGAGGCTTCCCACTGGCCGCGGGTGATAGAGTCGATGCCGGCCCTGTACACCTCCGAGGTGTAGGTGCTGTAGTGCAGCCCCAGGCCAAACACGCCGACGATAAAGGCCGGAAGCCGGATGCCGTATTGGGGCAGGACGTAGAAAAGGAAAAATAGCTGCACCAGCAGGGGTGTGCTGCGCACGAACTCGACCAGCGCGCCGACGGGCTGCGAGATCCAGGGCGAGGTGGAGCGCCGGGCGAGGGCAAAGACCAGGCCCAGAACGGCCGCCAGGGCAAACCCCAGGACCGACGCCTGGATGGTCACCACCAGGGCCGACAGCAGGGTTGGCAGGATCTCCCACGCAAATTCCCAATCAATTGCCACGATTCCCTCCTAAGCCCAGCGGCGCTGGCGTTCCAGCCAGCGGACCCCCAGGGTCAGTGGATAGGCCAGCAGGAAATAGATGATGAGCAACAGGGTAAACAGCTCGGTGGTGCGGCCCACGGTCATGCGCAGCGAGAGGGTCTGGAAGGTGACGTCGGGCAGGGTGATGAGGGACACCAGGGCAGTGGCCTTGAGCAGCTCGATCATAAGGTTGCCAAAAGGCGGCAGGATGCGCACCATGGCCTGGGGCAGGATAACCCGCCGCAGGACCATGAAAGGTTTCATATTCAGGGCGATGGTCGCCTCGATCTGGCTCCGCGGGATGGCGAGGATGGCGCCCCGGACGACCTCGGCGCCGTATGCCCCGACGTTCAACCCCAGGGCCAGGATGCCGGCCTGCAAGGAGGTGAGTGTGACTCGAAACGGGGGCAGAGGCAGGACGAAAAAGATCCAGAACATCTGCACCAGGGCCGACGATCCACGAAAGAATTCGACATAAAGACTGGACAGGCCCCGAATGACAAAGTTCCTGGACGTGCGTGCCACGCCGGCGATGAGGGCGACGATAAAGGCCAACACGGTTGCCCCCCCCGTCAGCTTGGCCGTCACCACCACCCCGCGGAGCATCGTGGGCAGCAGATCGAAGGGGCGCTGGTTTATGGCGGAAACGCCTACCGAGATTCCGAGGGCCAGGCAAATGATGCCCACCCAGATCAGGCTCCGTAGCTTGGGGCTTTTTTCTCGATCTTCCATGATCACCCTCTGGCCTGCCCCCCTGCGGCCGTCGATGGCCGCGAGGGCCAGGACCCTCCTCCCTTTGCCCTCACGCCCAACGGCTGCGTAAGGGCAAAGGGGGGGCCTTCCTGGAAGCCTGGGCCGACTACGGGGCCTGGCTTTGCCAGGCTTCCAGGCCGCGCGTAGATCACAGCACGGCTAGTCCGTGCTCTACGGTTGCAGATCCAGATCCTTGTACTGGTCGGGGCAGCTCTCGGTCACCAGGGCCCCGCCAGGGAGCGTGTGCTCGCCAAAACCCGGGAAGGGCTCATAGATCTTGAGCAGCAAGCCCTCTTCTTCGATCTTGTGCACCTCGGCGCTGAAGGCATTACGCAGGTCCAGGTCTTCCATGCGGAAGGCGGTGCCCGAGTAGCCGGTGATGGGCTTGCCATCGATGACGGGGTCGGTGAAGGGCAGGGCCAGCTCCAGGTTCGGGTCCTCCGTCACACCAAGGGTCTGGGCGAGGCCGATGGCCGTGGCGGTGAAGGCATCGATCTGGCCGGCCTGCATCCCGGCAACGCCTGACGGGTTGTCGGGGAAGAGCACGATCTGCTCTTCCTTGACCCCAACAGCCTTCATGTACTGCTCTTCAAAGTAGCCCGCGCCGGTTCCCACCTTGACGTCGGGATTGGCTGCAATGTCTTCGTAGCTGTGGAGGTTCAGGGGGTTGCCCTTGAGGACGATGAGCCCGCCACCGACCTTGTAGTCGGGGTCGGCAAACAGGGCTTGCTCGCAGCGCTCGGGCTTGATGTACATGCCCGCGGTAATGGCATCGAACCGTCCGGCCTGGAGCCCGGGGATGAGTGCGCCGAATTCGGCCAGGACGCCTTCCATCTCCGGAATGCCGAGCCGCTGAAAGATCACGCGGGCCACTTCGACGCCCTCGCCCGTCAGCTTGCCGTCTGGCTGGGCATAGGCGAACGGGTTCTCGTTGGCAAAGCCAACCCGGATGACACCTTCGCGCTTGACGCGCTCAAACGTGGTCTCGGGGACCTGTGTCGGGCTCGCCGGCGGTGCCTGCGGTTGCTCGGCCCCGCACGCCACGAGCGCCAACAAGATGGTTAGGCAAATCACAAGAGCAATCGTTTTCTGGGCTTTCATTGGGTTCCTCCTTTGAACCAATCGCACTTCCAGCCAAGGTCGTACCCATTACCGCGCTGACGCTTGTTTGCGATACATCACCTCCCTTTCGTCGGTGCTGGTGGCAATTGCCGCGGCAGGGCCGCCAGGGTCCCGCCGGTTATGGCTCCAGCACAGGAGCTTCTTCTGCCAACATTCGGTTGAGGTTCATGGCCAGGTGCCTGCAGCGTATCTGGCCCACGGTCCGCATGTCCCGGGCGCGCAGGGCGTCGACGACCTGCGTCACTTCGTCCACGACGTAATCGACCTCGTCGGCCCAGTTCAGCTCGGGCAGGAGCTGCAGCCACAGGCGCGCCGTCTGATAGTAGAGGATCTCTGACACCCTGCGCAGGGGCTCGTTGCTGATGAGGTCCAGCATCTTTTCCTGGAAGGTGTTGTACAGCCGGGCCAGGGTCTGGGGGGCATAGTGGGTGCGCGTCTCGGCAACCTGCCTGCACAGGTCGCTAATGGCCTCCAGGTCCCTTTCCGAGGCGTGGACGACGGGACACAGCTCGCCCGTCACCTCGTGGAGCTTTTTTCGGAGGGCGTACACGTCCTTGAGCAGTTTGAGGTCGATGGTGGTGACGATGGTGCCTATACCTCGCTTGGTCTCCACGAGGCCTTCAAACTCTAGCTGCTGCAGAATGCGGCGGATGGGGGTCCGGCTGACGCCAAATTCCTGGGCAAGCACGTTCTCGCTGAGCGCGGTGCCCGGGGGATAGCGAAGCAGGGTGATTCGGGTCCGCAGTTCGTCATAGATTTCTTGCAGGCTAAGCTCATCGCGCCTTTGCATACTTGACAATTCCTTCCACAGCAGCTATAATACTGCCCGTATCCCGATGGCATCCAGCTTGTATGCAAGTTACACTCTACCATAGGTTTTCGTGTTTGTCAAGCTGGAGGTGCGGTCGATTAAAAAAAACGGGCAGACCTGGCAACGGGCCTCGCCGCGCAAGGATGTTCCAAAATCTCACCGAGAGGGTATGCAATGGCTGGCATCAAAGAGTATCTACAGGTATTGAGTCCCGACCAGGTGGAGCAAATTCACCTGAATGCCCTCCGCGTGCTCGAGGAAGTGGGCGTCTGGCTGCCCAACCGGCGAGTTCTCGAGATTTTCGCCGATTCGGGTGCCGCGGTCGACTTTCCCGGGCAGACGGTTCGCATCCCGGCTGACCTGGTCCAGGCAAGCATCGCCAAGTTTCCGCCCTGCTTCACGTGGCACGCCCGCAATCCGGCCAACACCATCGTCATGGACGGCACGCGCTCCTACTTTTCCTTCCCCGATTCGACGGTGCGCATCATCGACCTGGAGGGCAACCGCCGGCCGGGCACGGCCGCCGACGGCGAGGACATCTGCCGGCTGTGCGACGCGCTGCCCAACATGGCCATCGCCTCCACCGGCGTCAACCCCCCGGACATGCCCAACATGGTGCTGGAGGCGTGGCTCACCCGGACGATGTACACCCACACCAGCAAGCCCATCTATGGCACCTGCCGCAACGCAGAGGTCTCGAACATGACGCTGCGCATGGCCGAGGTGGTGGCCGGTTGCTGCCCCCACCTGCCCCCGGGCCAGCTCCCGCTGGCCATCATCACCAACCCCGTCAGCCCGCTCTACAACGAGCCCGGGCAGCTCGAGGGGATGATGGTCTACCTGGAGCGAGGGCTGCCCGTCTCGATCTCGCCCGAGGTCCAGGCGGGGGCCACCGGCCCGGCGACGCTGGCCGGCACCATGGTCCAGCAGACGGCCGAGTTCCTGGCCCACGCCACCCTGGCGCAGTTGGTCAGTCCCGGCGTCTCGGTTATCTATGGCACCGTCTCCAGCGTGTTCGACATGAAAAAGATGATGCTGCCCTACGGCGCCCCCGAGGCCGACCTGCTGGGCATCGCCACTGTGCAGATGGCCCGCTACTATGGCATTCCCGCCCGCACCACCGGCGGCTCGTCCGACGCCAATGCCCTGGGCATGGAGGCCGGCATCGACAGCCTCATGAGCACGCTCCTGGGCATGCTGGCCGGCAGCAGCTTTGTCCTGCACGGGGCGGGCGAGATGGAGAACACGATGACCGTCAGCTACGAGAAGCTCCTGGTCGACGAAGAGGTCATCAGCATGGCGCGCCGCATCGTCGACGGCATCGAGGTGACACCCGAAACCCTGGCCTTTGACGTCATCCGCAAGGTCGGCCCCCGGGGCGACTTTTTCGGCGAGAAACACACCCTGCACCACTTTCGCCGCGAGCAGTTCATGCCCGGCCTCATCGTCCGCGACAAGTATGAAACGTGGGAGGCGGCGGGCAGCAAGCGCGCCGAAGAGCGCGCCCGCGACCGCGCGAAAGAGATCCTGGCCACCCACCAGCCCGATCCCCTGCCCGACGAGGTCGTCCGCGAGCTGGACGCCATCTATACTTCCGTCCTTCGTTCCGAAGGCGTGGCGTAGAGGTGCAACATGGAAGGCTATCCCATGGGGCAACCGCCCTTTTTCCCGCCTGAGGAGTACGAATCGCGTCTGCGCGCCGTCCGCCAGAGCATGGCCGAGCGCCAGCTCGACGGCCTCCTGGTGTCGGTGCCCGAGAACATCTATTACCTGGCCGGCGTCAGCCACTGGGGCTATTTCGCCACCCACCTGCTGATCGTGCCCGCCGAGGGCAGGCCGACTATCGTCGCCCGGTCCATGGAGCAGGTGACCATGGACCTGCAGTTGAACAACGTCGATTTCGTCGGCTTTGGCGACCTGGACGACCCGGCAGTGACCGTCTGCCAGGTCCTGAACCGGGCCGGTCTGGGCTCCGGCCGCCTGGGCATGGAAAAGAACAGCCTGTTCCTGACCCCTGCCCTGGCGGAGCGCATCGTGGCCGGCGTGCCCGGCGCCCAGTGGTGCGACGCCTCCGACCTGGTGTATCACCACCGGGTGGCCCAGTCGCCGCTGGAGCAGGCCTACACGCGCCGGGCGGCCGTCGTCACCGACGCCATGATGCAGGCGGCCATCGACACGGCCCACGCCGGCGTCAGCGAAAAGGAGGTGGCCGTCGAGGTGCACCGTGCCATGGTCGAGGCCGGCGGCGAGTTTCCCGGCTTCGGGCCGTTCATCCGCTCCACGCCGACCCTGGGCCAGGAGCACGGCACGTGGACCGACCGGGTCCTGGAGGACGGCGACGTGCTCTTTGTCGAGCTGTCGGGCTGCGTGGCCCGCTACCACGCGCCCATGGGCCGATTGCTGTTCGTGGGCCACGCCCCCGATAGCGCCCGCTGGATCGAGCCCGTCTGCCTGGAGGCCATGGACGCCGTGGTGCGCACCGCCCAGCCAGGCGTCACGGCCGACACGGTCTACCAGGCGTGGCAGGATCGGGTGGACGCCGCCGGCCTGTCGCACTATCGCCGTCACCACTGCGGTTACATGGTGGGCATCGCCTTTCCGCCGGCGTGGTCGGGCGGGGGCGTTCCGGTGGGGCTGCGCCACAACAGCCCCATGATCCTGCGCGCGGGAATGGTCTTTCACCTGATGTCGTGGCTGATGCATTCGGGCCACGGGGACTATTTTGTTTCCCACGCCGCCATCGTCACCGACGACGGCTGCGAGGTACTGACGACGATTCCGCAGCACCTGCAGGTCGTGTAGGCGCCGTGCGGCCAATCGCATTCACAATGGAGGTGAATTGATGCGAAACCGAAACGATCTCCCGTTCCCGATGTTCGAGTACGAGCGCAGGCTGGGGGAGCTGCGCCAGCGCATGGAGGCCCACGACCTGGCGGCCATGTTGGTCACCACCCCCGAGAACATCTGCTATCTGACCGGATTCGACAGCGTCGGCCACTATTACTTTAACTGCGTGGTGGTGCCCGCCCAGGGAGAGCCCTTCGCGGTGCCGCGCCGCCTGGAGAACAGCGGCATGCAGCTCCTGACCTGGATCGAGGTCAGCCGGCCCTACGACGATTCGTCGGACCCCATGGACGTCCTGGCGCAGGCCCTGGAAGAGTTCGGCCTGCACACCGGGCGCCTGGGCTACGAGAAGGACTGCTGGTTCTTTACCGCGTCGCTCCAGGAGCGGCTCTTCCAGAAGTTGCCCCGGGCGACCTTTGTCAACTGCGCGGGCCTGGTGGAGCAGGGCCGCCTCATCAAGTCGGACCTGGAGATCGAGCTCATGCGCCGCGTGGCGGCCACCACGGCGGCGGGCGTGCAGGCCGGCATCGACGCGACCTGCGCCGGCGCGAGCGAGAACGACGTGGCGGCCGAGGTGCACTATGCCATGATCAAGGCCGGCAGCGAGTGGCCGGCCATCTCGCCCTTTATCGCCTCCGGGCCGCGGGGCTATATCGGGCACGCCACCTGGGCGGGGCGCATCATCGAGCCCGAGGAATTTGTCTTCCTGGAGATCTCGGGCGCCATCAAGCGCTACCACGCTCCCATGATGCGCACGGTCTATGTCGGCAATCCGCCGCAGGCCGTGCTCGACGGGGAGAAGGTGGTCCTGGAGGCCTTTGACGCCTGCATGGAGGCCATCAAGCCGGGCGTTCCCGCCGGCGACATCGATGCCCTGTCCCGCCGGATCATTGGCAACTCGAGCTTTGGCGCCGAGCAGGCGTCGCGCACGGCCTACTCGGTGGGCATCGGCCTGCCCCCCGACTGGGGCGAGGGCCAGATCCTGAGCATGCAGCTCGGCGAGACCCGGCCCCTGCAGGCCAACATGACGTTCCACCTGCTGCCCTGGGTCCAGATCCCGGGCAAGGGCTCGCTGGGCATCACCGAGACCGTTCGCGTGACGCCCACGGGCTGCGAGCGGATCACCACTTTCGAGCGGCGGCTTTTTGCGAAATAGCGGCGCCGGGGGCCGGCCCGGACGAGGGGAGAGAGCGACATGGCAGACCTGGAATCGCCCATCACCACCGATCTCGACCTGGAGCGAGACGGGAAACAGGTATCCTATCTGCGCGTGCCCCACTCGCGCAACGATTCGGCCTGGGGCTCGATCCTGATCCCCATCACCCTCGTCCGGAACGGCCCCGGCCCGACGGTCCTCTTCACGGGGGGCGTTCACGGCGACGAGTACGAGGGGCCGGTTGTCCTCTCCCGGCTGAGCCGGGAGCTGGAGCCGGAGCAGATCCAGGGGCGGGTGATCATCATCCCGGCCGTCAACCTGCCCGCCAGCCTGGCCGGGCGCCGGCTCTCGCCGGTGGACGGCAAGGACCTGAACCGCGTCTTCCCCGGCAGCCCCTCGGGCACCATGTCGCAGATCATTGCCGACTATGTCCAGAGGGCCCTGTTGCCCCTGTGCGACGCCGTGGTGGACCTGCACGCGGGCGGCTATTCGCTGCGGTTCGTGCCCTACATCAGCATGCACTACCTGGACGACCGGGCGCTGACGGAGCGGACCTTTGCCGCCCTCAAGGCGTTCAACGCCCCCGTGGGCCTGATCATCAAGGAGACGAGCGGCCAGGGCCTCATCGACTACGAGGTGGAGGCCATGGGCAAGGTCTTCCTGTGCGCCGAGCTGGGGGGCGGGGGCATGCTGTCGACCGAGACGCTGCGCATCACCCGCGACGGCGTCTACAACCTGCTGGCCCACTTCGGAATGTTCTGCGAGCCGCTGCCCACGGCGCCCCGGCCCGAGGCGGCGGCCTGCCGGCTCATGGAGGTGCCCGATCCCAGCTACTATCACGTCGCCACCGTCTCGGGCGTCTACGAGCCGTTCGTCGACCTGGGCGAGGCGGTGGAGGCCGGGCAGTTGCTGGGGCAGGTGCACGCCCTGGAGGACACCGCGCGACCGCCGCAGCCCGTCGCCGCGCAGCAGCCGGGCCTGCTCCTGGGCATCCGCGCGCCGGCCCGGGTTGAGCGGGGCGACTGTTTGGGGGTGGTGGGCCGGGATCTGGTTGGGTAACCCAGGAGTCACTGGACGGCGGCGATCTTGTTGGGGAATCATTCGTCGTCCAGACAAAGAACGACGCTCGGTGCCCTGCCGGCGGAATGGCAGAGATCCTGACCTGGCCGTGGATGCCTGGCTGGCCCGATCACACCTCGACCTGGCTCAAGGTAATTCAGAGACCAGGACGAGCGACGAGGCCCGGACAGCGTCTGGAGCCATAGGGTTCGGTCTTGTTCGGTTCGAGGAAGATTTGCAGGCTGAACAAGGGGTCACTATCCTTGCACTTTAACAGGGCTTAAAATAGACGGGCACGGCCCGATCGAGGATAATAGGGTTTGCGGAAACCAATATCCCGAGGTCGAGCCATGCCCAAGCCAATTGTATGCCTTTCTGACC